>SDBV01007393.1_pt1 | contig 15032 bp, 10 predicted proteins | sample 2277081 | NCBI WGS metagenome assembly SDBV01 (sample SAMN10402039, study PRJNA504765) | marine sediment metagenome | isolation source: marine sediment core GS10_PC15, 223 cmbsf | place: Arctic Ocean: Southern Knipovich Ridge | collected 2010
CCAGTACTCGAACCAGTCATCTATCAGCTTCGTATTACTTCGACGAAGTTTGAGCGCTAGCCACGTTGCCAAAAGACCGAACGAGGGAATGCTTGCGGTGCTGACAATCTCGTAGCGGTGGGGATTTCGCAGGAAATGGAGAAAGACTCCCCAGCCGTAACGCAGCCCGGGAAGGATGCTTCTACGGCCCGAGTCCGTATAGAGCTCACCGGCACGACTTACGGTAACTACGTTGAAATCCTCGTTTGTGGGCTCATCGGGCCCCCAGAAATCTCTTGTCACGAAATCAACGTCGTTGTCCTTGGCTAAATGGTCAGCAAGGCAGCGATACCAGCGTTCGGCACCGCCCACTGTGTAGGGGTAAAGACAGTCGTATACAACTGCAATTCGCATCATGTAGCTCGGCAGGATACCTGTTGGTTGACCGGCTTCATGTACATAGTATGGTCTGCTGGTAACTATCTAGCCGCGGCCGATGTAACCTACGATCCTTATGAGTGGCAGGCGTGTTGCAGCTAAAACCGCTACTGATTTAATTTGAATGTGAAAGATGAAGTGTGAAAGATAGACCGCTCTGGCAGCTGCAGCTTGCAGCGATTTGTATTGTCACAGCTGCAGCGCTGGTTCTTGCCGCCATTCTATTGACTAAGGATGAAGTGCGCATTTCGGGTGCGAATGCGGTAAAGCTCGATAAACCGTTGGTTAAGGTGAAGCCCAACCAGCAACTGTGTCAGGGTCAGATTGAGCTTCCACAGGGCAGCAATGGCATGCGCGTTTTTGTTGAGAGCGCTCCAACAAACGGAGCCACACTCCAGGTTGAGTTAAAGGAAGATGATCGAAAGCTAAGCCAAGAGAAAAGAAGGGCCACAGCCGATGGCAACTCACTCACGGTATCGATCAAAGAGATAAAGCGCAGTACCTCATGGACGAAGGGATCGATCTGCATCGAGAACCTAAGTAATGGGTCGCTGACCTTTTTAGGTGAAAACGCACACATAAGTTCTCAGACGATGTCGGTTCAAGGCAAGCCCCAGGAGGGTGAAATCCGAGTCGAGTTTATCTCTCGCAACGAGAAGAGCCTGATATCGATGGTGCCAGAGATATTCCACCGTGCCAGTCTGTTTAAAGCAGGGTGGATCGGCCCATGGGTTTTTTACCTACTGCCGGTTCTGTGGTTGACGATGTTCGTGGGAGTGGGCTTTCTCTTGATAAGAAACTCTTCTGGCCCTCAGTTATCTGACGGCAAGGTTGTGATGTCCGTTCGCAGGACTGCACTGATAATTGGTGTGATTGGATTGCTTAACGGTGCTGCTTGGGCCACAATAATGCCCAGCTTTCAACAGCCGGATGAGCCAGCGCACTATGCGTATGTGCAGGTGGTGGGCCAACACGGCAAGTTACCGGTAAATAAACCCGGAAATGGCTCGTTTGCAAACGACACAATGCTGGCGATCAATTCCTCTCGCACGTTTAAAACGGCTTTTAGATCGGATGGACAGCCTCCGTGGACGGAGGCCTCGGAAACAGCTTGGCTTGAGCAGGATAATGAATTGGGGAAAGAACGATATCTGGGTGATGGCTACCCCGAGAGCACAGCGAAGTATCCTCCTCTTTACTACGCACTGGGAGCTATACCCTACCGCGTTGCCTCAGGCGGCAGTGTCTTTTCAAAGCTTTGGCTTGTACGACTTTTGTCAGCACTGTTTGGCGCAATAACAGCGATGGCTGCGTTTCTATTCGCACGTGAGCTAGCCGGTAGCAGGCGATGGTTGCCGGTTTCGGTCGGTCTGTTTGTGGCCGTTCATCCGCTGTTTAACTCGATCGCAGGATCGGTAAACAACGACACCCTGATGGTCACGCTTGCAACAATCACACTGTATTTGGTAGCACGAGCTTTTAACCGCGGCATTAGTCCGAGGCTTGCTGCTGCAATAGGCTTTACTTTGGGACTGGGGCTAGTAACTAAGCCGACAATCGCGGGTATTGCACCAGCCGTAGCGCTTGCAATTTTGTTCTTAGCCATTAAACAGAAGAAGGAACTTCCCGAAATATCAAAAGTATTGGCTATAGCTTTGTTTGCTTTACTCATACCAGCTTTAGCGTGGTACGGAACTAACTTTTTGATCGATCGTCCGTTGAGTGGTTTTTCTACAGAAACACCGGGACAGCCTTTTACGATAACGGGCTTCATGTCCTATCTATGGCAGTGGTATTTACCTCCACTAACCTTTATGGGGAAATACTACGCGCATGATCCTTCAACCTTTTACTACGCACCGGCATACGATGTCTGGGTTCGCGGCTTTTGGGGAGGTTTCGGTTGGCTCGACACAAATTACCCGCTCTACGTATATAACATAATAAAAATTATTGTTGGGGCGATGGCAATAATGTTGATCGCTTCGGCTGTGAGATACTGGCAGGCGCTAAAGAACAATCTCGCTCAGGTTATATTTTGCATTTTGGCTTTATTAGGACAGGTACTACTAATTCATTTGGCTGCATATATCGCGCTTCTGCAGAGCGGTTCAGCTTTTGCACAAGGCCGGTACCTATTTCCAGTAATTGCAGTAATTGCACTAGCTGCCACTGTTTCTTTGACAGTATTTGGCAGGAGGGCGGCGCCGGTTGCCGCAGTGACCCTGATAACAGCGATGGTTGCATTTGACGCGTTCTCGATGGGGTTGGCATTAACGAGGTACTACGCGTGATTCGACGATTATCTGGCTCGCTCGGTACCGAACGTTGCCAGATCGTTTAAAAGATCAAACAGAAGTCGGGGATACACTCTGGATGCTCTGAAAAGCTCAGCTTTCTGTCTGCCGCGGCTTCTTAGCTTCAGAAATGCTTTGGGATTTACGATCGCTTGGGTAACTGCACGGAATATCTCCTCTGGGTTACTAATTTCGATGTAGTCGATTCCCGGTTCGAGGCCATGGGTCGGGCTGAGGGGTTCGCTGATCATCAGATGCCCAGCCGCTAGGTGCAGGGAGACACGGTTTTCGAAGCTCGGGTATTCCTTGTTGTGAAGATTGATAGCGATGCTGGACTTCTCGAATAGGTCAAGCAGCCCTTTCATGTCCAATCCATGAGCGATGTGGAGAATGTCGTACTCGTGTTTAACGCTTCCTAGGTACTTCTCCCTGTGCTTAGTGGAGCGCCCAATAAATATCGGTTGAGTCTCTTGCTGGAACTTCGGCTCTGAATAAACAACGTCGCTTACGGGAAGGGGCGCCGATCGCCAGATCGGCGCAAGGTCCGAGGCGGTATCGGCTATTAGGGGATCGAACGAGACGATGCGGTCGAAGTTGCCTGAATCCATAGGTTCCAAGTAACTCAATCTCCGCTTGAGGTCCTTGTGCTTGTCCTTCGAGCTGCGTGGAAGTGGCTCGGTGAGATAGCCGAGGGTGATAGCACTTAGGTCCGAAAAAAGACCCTGCGGTACTAGCTCGGGTCTAAAGACAACCACGATATCGGGGTCAATAGCCAGTAACTTCTCAATGATCTTGGCGTAATCCGCGCCCGCGCGATGATCGAAAAAACTCACCTCTGCCCATTGCGCCTGCACTTCCGGAGTACATATCTCGAAGTATGTGGCTTGGCCTACAAAAGCTATATTAAGGTGTTCGGGATCCCCGATCTCGTAGCCTAGCTCGGCAAGCCTTTCATGTGCCGATGCCGGGAGGCGACCAAGCAGTGGTTTCACGTCTGTTGGGGCTTCGATGCTAATCACGATCTGCGTAAAACCTTTCGCTTGATCTTGCCGAGTACCCTCCGAAGCGGTAACGGTATCACGATCCAGGGGAGCCTTTTTATGAATGTTATAGCCGAGCCTAAGGCGGTCAGGAGTCTGTAGGCCTTTCTACGCTTTATCGATCGATTCTCCTCAAGAGCCATATTCAGCTTAAGGATCTCCGCTTGGCTCAACATACTTTGAGTATCACGTAGGAGTTGTGCCGTCTGAGCGGTTCTCTCGTTACCGTTTGCCCTAGTGATTTCCTGCAAGACCGAAAAAAGCTCCGTCGAGGACCCATCCCATGACGGCCATGCCCGTGCGGTATCAAGTGCATTCTCCTTCAGATATGTGAGATAGTCTCGGTCACTTGAGAGAAGGTCGAGCTGTCTGGCACAGCCACGCAGGTCATCGAAGTCCGTGATCACACCATTGTGGCCGTGAATAACGTACTCCTCATGGCCAGTTACCGGAGTAACGCAGCAGGTGGCTCCCTTATGAAAACCCTCCAGTGGCGGGCCAAACATTCCCTCCACACGTGAGAGCTTTACCACCACATCTGTATCCGAATATGCCTCTGCCATCTCCTCCTGTGAGAGTTCAAACAGCACCTGATCTGCATCGAAGTCCCATGGGTTGTATCTTTTTGGGGACACCAAGGTGAGGTGGGCACGCTGTTCCGTGGAGCGCACCGCTTCGATCGCCTCGAACACTCCCTTGAACGGAACATAGGGGTGTCCTTCGACAAGCACCCTCAGCGGTTCACTTTCGGGCCTCCGCACTGGTTGGTCGGGAATCTCGAAGAGATCCTTGTCGATTCCGTTTCTCACAAGACTGCACTCTGCGTCTGGCCGGATCCGTTCTAGGAAATCCTTGATCCAGCCCGCTTCCGTTATGAAGTGGACTGGAAGGTCGTAGGTGACCTCTGCGGCAAACCTTTCCAGAATCTTTAGGGAACTGTAGAAGCGATCCTCGAGGCTTTGCACGAAATAGGCGTGGTTTCTTGCAGCAACCTCGAATAGCTCATAGGCCGTCTCCCACCAAGTAGCGATAGCCACATCGTAGGGAGCTTCATCCTTTGGACTTGCCGCTAATGGCTTGATTGAGAGTCTATTGTTGTCAGGCATCGCTACGCTCTCCCAGTTCTTGACCAGCAGAGAAACGTCTGCCCCCATACGGTCGAGCTCTCGGGCATGGTTCAAGATCACGCCTACACCACCAGCTTGGTGGAGGTCATTAAGTAGAAAGCAGATTCGCATTAGCGTGGATCATTGACGATGTTTAAAGCAGCTCCGCGATATCTTTCGACTCGCGTCTGAACATGATGTAGGCAGCGACAGCGATCGCGGCAACAATAGCCGCTGGAACAAGTAGCCATACAGTTCCTCCCATGGCCTCAGATGCAGTTGGCGCGTTGTGGTCGATCAAGTAATGGCGCGTCTCTTCGAGGATCACCGCAATCGGGTTGAACATTACGTACCTCGGCCACGGTTCCGGAACCTTTTCGATTGTCCAGATGATTGGAGATCCCCAGAACCCAGCCTGAAGGACCACCTCCCAGATGTGTTTCATATCGCGAAATCGCACATATAGAACAGAGAGCAGGATCGAGACAGGAATTGCAAATACCAGCAGCCCCATCAGGATCAAAGGGAGGTAGAACCAGTTCACATCGGGCAAGATTCCCGAGATGGCATAGAAGACAAATACCGCGATTAAGTTAAGCCCCAAATTGAACGCTGCTACAAGAACCTGGGAGACAGGTATCGCTGCCAGCGGAAACGACATTTTCCTTATTAAGTTATCCCTGTTAACCAGGGAGCTTATTGCGCCAGTTGTTGAATCGGCAAAGAACGTCCACATGACGATGCCTGTAAGAATCACGAGCGGGTAATTTGGTATACCACTGCCGAAGCGAACAATCTTTGTAAACACCACGTAAAGGACTCCGAAGAGCATCAGAGGTCGTGCCAGCGTCCAGGCGTAACCAAGGACTGAGCCGAAATATCGGAGCTTGAACTCCGAGACGGCCAGAGCCCATACTATGTTGGCAAAGTAAAGGAAATCAGACTGCGGCGCTTTGTGAGCACGCAGACTATCTCTTGTGGCAACTGTGCTTTCCATGATCTCAACCTTTACTCAACTGCATCAACTTTCGGGCCGCCCAATCGAAAATCGAAAGCATGGGGTGGTAGGAATTGACCCTGACCGTGCGGACAATAATATACGCCGAATGAGTGACGGGGGGCATTTGAATCGATCAAAGGCAAACCTTCGCTTTCGGAGACCGAAACAGAAACCATGTATCGACCGTCGGTGAGGAGATTGTCGAAAGAAAAACTCAGTTCCACCATCTGAGACTGCTGCACGTCCGGCAGCGGCTCGCCGACGGTATCTGTGGACAGCGAGAAGACTGGCATGTTGCCCTGTTTTTCGGAGCGGACAGTGATCCCTACGACTGGATGCTCGAGACTTCTATGAAATCGCACTTGTAGCCCAAGTGTGGCTCTTGTTCCATACCGAAGTGTTGTCTGACGTGCGCCTTTCCCGTCCTCTACCCACACATCAACAACCTCTACTGGCTCTGATCTATCGCGGCTGTATCCCGATGTAGATTCCTGGTCTTGACTGCCCGTCAGCGGATCATTGTGTATTTGCCGTTCCAGGTTTGCCTTACTATATGCAGCCACTACCTTTGACGGTTTGCCGATCTCCGCAACCTTTCCATCCTCTAGATAAAGTGCACGGTCGCAGAAACCTTCAACTGCCGCCATACTGTGTGTAACCAATAGAAAAGTGCAACCTTCTTGTTTCATCTCCCTGAACGTGTTGAAGCACTTTTCCTGAAAGTTGGCGTCGCCCACCGCCAGTACTTCATCAACGAGCAGTATGCTGGCATCGGCCTGGATAGCAGACGCAAATCCCAACCTGACTTGCATTCCTGACGAGTAGTTCTTGAACTTGAGGTCCACGAACTCCTCCAGCTCAGCGTAAGAGATTATTTCGTCGAACCTACTGCGCGCCTCTTTTTGTGTCAGCCCCAGCAGCGCTGCGTTAACGCAGACATTATCCAGCGCATTCAGATCGGGATTAAACCCGACACCGAGTTCGATGAATGGTGACACCCTGCCACTGGTAGAGACTTGACCACTGTCGATCGGGTAGATGTCAGCCACGCATTTCAACAGTGTGCTCTTACCGCTGCCGTTGCGACCGATTATCCCAAAAAACTCACCCTGTTCTATCTCGAAACTAACATCTTCAAGTACCTTACGGCGTTCCTGGGAGCGTGGTCTAAGGGGGTGTAAAGCTCTTTCCTTCAACGTATGAACCTCGTGGCCTGGCTTGATGAAGGTCTTGCTTAGGTTCTGCACAGAAATTGCAACAGGAGGACGAGAAGCCTCGTCAGCTATTACCTGAGAGGAGTCTTGGGATTCGTGCGATTGTTTAGTGTCTTCGATCATACTTCCGCGTAATCTTATAGCTTGCGAGGACCAACGAGATTGCTTCCAACCCGGGCGTACACGCGATGGGCGTGGAAAAGGCGTCAGGGAAAAGTATCAGAAAAATCGAGATAGCATGCCTTCATGCAGTGCTCTTGTTCTTTATAAAGGATTCACGGCCGATTTGAGGCCGGTGGCTAACATCTGACGCTGAGTATGGAATTGCACCAAATCAACCCAACCGACAGGCTCGAGTTCCCGCGCGAAAGCGTGATCGTAGCGATACCCGTCTTTGGAGCACTCGATGAGTTCACGCAGTGCATCCATAGCGTGCTCAAACACACTTCTACTGATGTTCCTGTACTGGTGGCCGATGATGGAAGCCCTGATCCAGGTATTCGTCAACTTTTAGAGGATATCGATCGTTCCGGTGCGCAAGAGCATGTAGTTTACTACTTGCGTCAACCGACGAATATCGGGTTCGTGGGGAACATGAACTCCGTGTTCGAGATAGCAGGGCAAGCCGACGTTGTTGTCTTAAACAGTGACTGTGTTGTGGCAGACGGCTGGCTGGAGTCCTTGCGCAAGGCTGCCTGCTCTGATTCGCAAGTTGCGACAGCAAGTACGCTCACCAATAACGGGACTATCCTGTCCGTTCCGCATCGAAACCGTCCCTTTCCTGTTTTCCCCCAAGATTGGTCGTTTGAGAAAGCAGCGGAAGTGGTGCGTGCAACTGCACCCAACCTCAACTCACAGATTCCCACGGGTATAGGACACTGTCTATATATTCGGAGGTTTGCGCTGGACGTGGTAGGAGATTTCGACGAGGCGTTTTCGCCGGGATATGGCGAGGAGGTGGACTTCTGCCAGCGGTGTGTACTTGCCGGGCTTGAGCACGTGGTTGCAGACGACGTGCTGGTACTGCACCACGGCTCGGGATCGTTCGGGAAAGACGCGGAATGTAAGTCTCTGAAGGCCAAGCACGATGCGATCGTTTCCAATAGATATCCGTACTACGACCAATGGGTCCAAAAAGTGGCGGAGGACTCTACTTCCACGTTGGCCCGGTCGATCAACGCTGCGTCAATTGCTTTAGGTGGTATGTCAGTGACTATCGATGGACGCTGCCTTTCCACATATGTAACCGGTACGTCCATGTTCACCCTTAATTTGATCGGCGCACTGGCCAGAGTAAGCGGGGCACGTTTGCGTGTACTCGTCCCAATGAATATCGATGGAGAAGCTGAGGTAGCGCTAAGCAAGCTGCCGGTTGAGTTCCTTCAGGTTGGTGCTGTGGATGATAAGACGGAGCGCTCCCACGTTGTGCACCGTCCATACCAGCTTGCCCAACTCGACGACATCGAGTTGTTGGAGAAGCTGGGCGATCGGCTCGTGCTTACCCAACTCGACATGATCGCCTACAGAAATCCCAGTTATCACGAAAGCTTTGAGGACTGGTGGAACTACCGGCAGTTGATGAGAACGGGCTTCATGCTCGCCGATCGGGTCGCCTTTATCTCGCGGCACGGAGCACGAACTGCGGTGGTAGAGGAGCTCCTCGATCCAGAGCGAGCTGCGGTCGTATATCCCGGCACCGACCATGAGCCGGCTCGAGCAGAAGAGGAACTTCGCAAGCCAGGCGGTCTTGAGGAGATGGATTCGCGCCAGTTCTTGTTGTGTATGGGGACAGATTTCAAACACAAGAATCGGCGTTTCGCGCTACGTCTGCTCGAAGCTCTGCGAGACAGACAGGGTTGGGAGGGGTCTATTGTGTTCGCCGGCGCTCATGTTCTTAATGGATCCTCGGCGGGTGAAGAAGCGGAGTACTTGGCGACGCGTCCAGACATTGATGCTCACGTGGTGGACTTGGCTTCCGTCGGCAGCGCTGAGAAGGCCTGGCTCTACAAGGAAGCCGCTGCTTTTGTCTATCCCTCGCTATACGAGGGGTTCGGTTTTCTTCCGTTTGAGGCTGCCCAAGCGGGGACTCCCTGCCTCTTTGCCTTACAGTCCTCGCTTGAGGAGCTTCTGCCGAGCAGGCTTGCCCTACTGACTAAGTGGGACGCGGAGGAGTCAGCTGATCGTGCCATCGAGGTGCTTACTGATACCGATGAGAAGCGAGATCATTTAGAAGGACTGCGGGCTGCGGCAGCGATGCATTCCTGGGACCGCACGGGCTCACAGATGTGCGATCTGTACAAGAGCTCTCTCTCCAGTCCCGCGCGTGATGGCGGAGAGCTTCGCGCCGAGTTTACCCGGCAGTGGACTTTGATCGGGCCACAACTAGCGGAGCTCAGACGACGAACGCATCTTGACAGCTTCGATGAGATAGACGAGGCGTTAGTTGGCCACGATGGCGTTCTACCGGAGGACCTTCGCCGTGCACTTCTGGCTGCATGGAACCGAAGATGGTCCCGAGCGGTTTTCTTTTGGCCGATCATGATGTTGTATAGGCTTACGTATCTACTTAAGCATGGCACGAGCTCGCGTAAGAAATTTAATAAAGGAAGCGAAAGTTGATGGACGATAAACAGATAGACAAAACCGCGCCGTCTGGTCAGGGAACGAGCGTTGCCGCGGACGGTGCTGTGAAGGAAGAGACACCTAGAGAGCATGACCACGTACAGTGGTTTAGAAAGCATTACGATGGGGCCGCCTCAGAGGTGATCGACTTCTTCAACGACGAAGGGATAAGCCTCGAAGGGAAGGCCGTTGCCGATATTGGATGCGGTGACGGCGTGATCGATCTCGGTGTTTTTCACAAGTCGAATCCGGCGAAGCTGACAGGCTTCGATATCAAAGAGGTCGATCTGGATGGGCTGCAACGCACGGTTGGCGCAATAGGTCTGGAAGAGTCGATACCCGATACCGATCGCCTTGCCTTTGTCAAATCAACCGAGGACTACATTCCCGCAGAGGATGACAGCTTCGATCTGGCCTTCAGCTGGTCGGTATTCGAGCATGTGAACGAGCCGACTCAGATGTTCCAGGAGATCAAACGTGTTCTCAAGCCCGAGGGCATTTTCTTTCTACAGATCTGGCCACTTTTCTTCTCAGAACATGGTGGGCACTTGTGGCCCAGCTACCCGGAGACCAGTTATACCCATCTGCACAAATCTGACCCTGAAATTGAACAAGAAGTCAGTCTTAAACCAGGAACTTATCCGACGATATCTGCGGTTGAGGAGTACCGCAGCCTCAATCGGTTGACCGTAGACGATCTTCAGAGGGCGCTGATCATTGGCGGCCTGAGGGTCTCGAAGCTGGAGATACTGAGCGATCCCGTCCACATACCCCGTGAGCTGTCGCATTACCCGCTATCGGCGCTCGGAATAAGCGGCGTAAAGCTACTGGCAGTGCCGGCCCCTTTTTAAGCCGAGATGGCGAGAAGCTCACGGCCAGAAAGGATTCTTGTGACCGGCGGTGCCGGTTTCATCGGAGGATCGATATGCATTGCATTGGCTCAGCACGAGCTTGGGTTCGATGTTACGGCGATCGACAACCTCAGAAGACGTGGCTCCGAGCTAAATCTTCCACGCCTTAGGGCTGCGGGTGTGAGTTTTACGCATGGAGATGTACGCAATCTTTCAGACTTGCTCGACCTTGACGAGCACGACGTTTTGATCGAGTGCTCTGCCGAACCGTCGGTTCTTGCCGGCATTGCGGATACGAGTTACGTATTCGACACTAATCTAAAAGGCGCTTATAACTGTCTCGAGCTCGCACGCCGTGACAAGGCTCAGATAATCTTTCTATCGACAAGTCGCGTCTACCCGGTTGCGCATCTGAATTCGATCCACCTTTCGGAGGCCGAATCCCGATATGAGATTGCGCCTAACCAGGAATTGCCGGGTGTGTCTCCGGCAGGAATATCGGAGAGCTTTCCGCTTGATGGTGCGCGAACACTGTACGGTACAACCAAGCTATCTGCCGAGATGCTGATTGCGGAGTACCGTGAAAGCTACGAACTTCACGCCACAGTCAATCGCTGCGGTGTTATTGCTGGGCCCTGGCAGATGGGCAAGGTCGATCAGGGAGTTTTCACTCACTGGCTGCTCAGTCACTACTTCAAGAAACCACTCAGCTACATTGGCTACGGCGGTGGAGGCAAGCAAGTTCGGGACTTATTACACATAGAAGACCTGGTCGAATTGGTCGTTGAGCAGATTATCGAACGAGATCGCTGGGACGGTGTGACGGTCAACGTCGGTGGCGGCCTCGAGGGTAGCCTTTCGCTTAAAGAGACAACTGAGATCTGCAGGGATCTGACGGGAAATCAGATAGAGATCGGCTCCGATACCGAGAATCGCGAGGGCGACGTACCGATCTACGTCTCAGACTGCACTGCTCTTGGAGATATCAGCGAATGGCACGTAAGCAACTCTCCGCGCGAGATCCTTGGAGATATCTTTACCTGGATGCATGAGCATGAAAGCTCACTTAAGAGCGCATTGGAATAAGATCGGCGAATGGCAACCGCGATAATAACTGGTGCAGGGGGGCTGGTCGGGTCCGAGTCAGTCCGCTACTTTGCTGAGCAAGGTTTCGACGTGATCGGAATAGAGAACGATATGCGGTCACATTTCTTCGGCCAAGAGGCGTCGACGCGGAAAGTAACAGAGACGTTGGCTGACGAGCTGGAAACATTTACCTGGCTTGATCTTGATGTACGCGACAGAGAAGCGGTAGAGACTGCCTTCACAAAACATGGTGGGCAGATTGAGTTGATTGTGCACACTGCGGCACAACCGTCACACGATTGGGCGGCATCTGATCCTCACACCGACTTCTCGGTTAATGCCACCGGGACACTGAACCTTCTCGAGGCTGCACGAAAGAGCTGTCCGGATGCCCCATTTGTATTCTGTTCGACCAACAAGGTCTACGGAGACCTTCCAAACTCACTGCCGCTAGTTGAGCTCGACAAACGATGGGAGCTGGAGGAAAGTCACCGCTACTACGCTGACGGTATCGATACAACGATGTCGATCGATCGCTCTACGCATTCCCTGTTCGGCGTATCTAAGGCCGCCGCCGACCTGTTGGTGCAAGAGTACGGGCGCTACTTTGATATGCCCACTGTTTGCTTTCGTGGGGGCTGTATCACAGGCCCAAACCATGCCGGTGCCATGCTTCACGGATTTCTGTCGTACCTAATGAAGTGCACTGTTGACGGAACGCCTTACAAGGTCTTCGGCTATAAGGGAAAACAGGTGCGGGACAATATCCACAGCCTGGATCTAGTGCGATCATTTGATACCTACAGAAAAGATCCACGCTCGGCTGTTGTCTACAACATTGGTGGGGGGCGCGAAAGCAACTGTTCGATGCTCGAAGCGATTGATCAGTGTGAGCAGATCTCAGGCCGGAATCTAGATTGGGCACTTGATGAGACGTCCAGAATCGGCGATCACATCTGGTGGATATCTGACCTACAGGAGTTCAAGAACGACTATCCAGACTGGGATTTAAGCTACGACATCGAAGGTATATTGCGAGAGATATACGAACAGAACATCGAGAACTGGACGGCGCGAGTTTGAAATTATCTGTTGTCATTCCGGCACATAACGAGGCCGGCTGTATCGCGTCCACAGTGCGTGCGGTCTCTGATCAGATTGAGTCAGAGAATATCGATTACGAAATCGTCGTGGTCGATGACGGTAGCAATGATGGAACGGGTGACATTGTTTCCAAGATCTCTGCCGACAATCCAAGAGTTGTCTGCTTTCGATCGCCATATGAAAACGGCTTCGGACTTGCGGTTCGGGCAGGCCTGGAGCGCTTCTCGGGTGACTGTGTGGCGATCATGATGGCTGACGGATCGGACTCTCCAGAGGATCTCGTCAAGTACTACCGGTTGCTTGAGCAGGGATACGACTGTGCATTCGGCTCGCGTTTTATCGCTGGCTCGGAGGTTACTGACTATCCGGCCTTGAAGAAGACGATCAATCGAATCGTGAACTTCTGTATCAACCTAATGTTTCGCTTTGGATACAACGACACGACGAACGCATTTAAGGCATACAGGCGTGAGGTGATAGAGAGCGTTCAGCCGTTGCTATCGAAGCATTTCAACTTAACAGTCGAGATACCGCTAAAGGCCATGATAAGAGGTAATTCATTTGCAGTTACCCCAATCTCCTGGACGAACCGAACGACTGGTGAGTCGAAACTGAAGCTTAAAGAGATGGGGTCCCGCTACCTCTTCATTGTGCTTTACACATTTCTTGAGCGGCACCTTACTCGGGGGGACTATCGACGCGGTAAGGCTGAAAAAGAGGCTGCAGCTCCAGATCCGGCGAATCTAAACAACTAGAGATTGCCGTGACTGAAGTAGCAGAGCCTGACAAAAAGTCTAAGGATGAAGCCGCCGGTATCCATAAGCGTATGGGTGAAGCCGTAAATAAGCTGCAACGCGATCCTCGTCAGGCCAGGCTCATTTTGGCTCTGGCAATGGTTTTAGCAACTGCTCTGTATCTATACATGGCGCGCAACACCACCTTCTTCTTCGATGAGTGGGACTTCGTGCTTGGACGCCCATCGTGGAGTCTCGATACACTGCTGGAGGCCCATAACGGGCACCTCTCTCTGGTCCCGGTTCTTATTTTCAAGCTCAACACTGCCATTTTTGGATTGGCAGACCATCTGCCGTATCTGCTGACTCTTTTGGCGCTTCACTTGACATGCGTCGGCCTTCTATTTGCGTACGTCAGGAGGAGGCTGCCGCTTCTGGTTGCACTAGCGATCAGCATCTCCTTGCTATTTCTTGGAAGCGCATGGCAAAATACTCTGTGGCCGTTCCAGATCGGCTTTTTAAGCTCGATCGCAGCGGGCCTCGGTATGTTGTTAGCCCTTGATAGGCAGGATCTAAAGGGAGATATCGCTGCATCGGTTTTGTTGGGCGTGTCGTTGGCAAGTGCCGGCATCGGCGTTGTTTTCACCATTGCTGCAGCTATTGACGTTATCTGGCGTCGCGATCGACTGACACGTCAATGGGTAGTCACAGCTCCCGCGCTTCTTTACTTTGCTTGGTATCTGGCTTATGGGAGCAGCCAGACAACGCGTGAAAATCTGTTCTTGGCACCACAGTACGCCGCTGATATGGCTGCGAGTGCTTTTGGCGGGATTATTGGCCTCGGATTCGATTGGGGGCGTTCGCTTGCTGTCGTAGCCGTCGTCGCACTGATCTACCTGATCGTTCGATCCAATCGTTTAACCAGGGCGGGTCTAATAGCTCTCTCTATCCCGATCGCTTTCTGGGTGCTGACCGGCCTGTCGCGTGCCGATCTTGGTGAGCCCGAAAGCCCCCGATACATCTATCTTGGTGCCATCGGCATTTTTATCGTCGCAGCAGAGTTTGTCCGAAGGCTTCGCTTTCAGCCCGCAATAATCGCGGTCATCTGGGTGGTGTTGGTAGGCGCGGTCTTCGCCAATTTGGAACCGTTGCGTAACGGTGGCAAGTCCCTGCGCGAGACCTCTCAGATTGTACGGGCCGAGCTCGCCTCCGTAGAGATTGCTCAGGGCATTGTTAAACCCGGTTTCAAGCCTGACGATCAACGCATGCCGCAGGTATTTGCAGGCGAATATCTTACCGCTGTCTCTGCACACGGCTCGCCGGCTTATACGGTTGACGAGCTGGTCAAGAAGCCAGAGATTGCACGCTCTGCAGCCGACGAGGTGCTGGTTAGGGCACTGGGGGTTGATTTTATTGCGGTCCGAAAGATATCTGCTGACGGAACTCGACCAAAAGTCCTCACGGCAACGAACGGGACTACAAAGCTACGTGGAAGCTGCGTTTTATTTCAACCACGTGGAGGCGGGGAGTTGGATCTCCAGTTGGCGCCACCGGGTGTTTT
>SDBV01007394.1_pt1 | contig 15031 bp, 14 predicted proteins | sample 2277081 | NCBI WGS metagenome assembly SDBV01 (sample SAMN10402039, study PRJNA504765) | marine sediment metagenome | isolation source: marine sediment core GS10_PC15, 223 cmbsf | place: Arctic Ocean: Southern Knipovich Ridge | collected 2010
ACACACATAACATCTGGGAAAGCCGCAAAATGGTCGAAGCGGCCCGGAAGTACAATCGCATCCTCCAGGTCGGCACGCAAAACCGAAGCGCACCCTACAATATGGCGGCAAGGGAATATATCAAGAGCGGCAAATTAGGTGCTGTTCCATTTGTTAAAGTGTATAACCTCAAACCGGGTGGGCCATTCCATCTCGGCGATTCGCCAAAAGCGCCTGCAGGCTTCGACTGGGATGCATGGCTCGGGCCCGCGACTGTCCGTCCGTATCACAAGACCATCTTCGGCGGAGGGTGGCATCACTTCTGGGACTACAGCGGCGGCGACCTTGCCGACGACGGAATCCACCAGCTCGATCTTGCGATGATGCTAATGGGCGACGCCGGTGCACCCAGGGGCGTATCGTGCAGCGGCGGCAGGCTCGTGCATAAGGGCGACGACTCGGAAGTGCCCGACCTGCAGATTGTCTCATTCCAGTTCGATGATTTTGTGATGACGTTCGAGCATTCTCACTATCCGCGATACATGCGAAAGACGACGGGCACGATCCGGCGAAACGACGAGTTTCCCTACTGGACGCAGAACGCCACGCGGATCGAGCTGTACGGCTCGCAGCTTATGATGACCGTCGGCAGACACGGCGGGGGCTGGCAAGTCGTTACATCCGGCGGCAAGGTGGTCGAGCAGATGTACGGCAGATTCCCGGATGAGCCGCACCAGCGGAACTTTATTGAATGCGTCAAGAGCCGCAAACGCCCCAACGCCGACATCGAGACACTGCATCCGAGCTGTTCCATGCTGCACCTTGCAAACATCGCACACCGGGTGGGCAATTTGACACTGAAATATGACAGCAAGGCCGAACGCTTCATCGGCAGCGAAGACGCGAACAAACTCGTAAAACGCCAGTACCGCACAAAATACGAGATTCCTGAAAACGTGTAATGAGACCGGGAGCCAATCATGCCAAAAAAAAGAATACGAGCCCTGACTTCGCTGGTTTTACTCGCAGCGGTCTTTACAGGACTTGTCCCTTTGAGTGGTCGTGCCCCCCTGCTCGCCGACGTTGCGACCGCTAACGCCGTCCTCAACGCCCGCAGCAGAGTCGTCGCTTCCAATGACAGTTCGGGCTTTCAGATCGTCAACAAGAGGCTCGAATGGGACCTTGCAAAGACGGCGGTGATTATCTGCGATATGTGGAACGAGCACTGGTGCAAAGGCGCGACCGCCCGTGTCGGCGAAATGGTGCCCACAATGAACGAGTTTCTCAGCAAAGCCCGAAGCAAAGGCATGCTGATTATCCATGCACCCAGCAGCACGGTGAAGTACTACGCAAATCATCCCGCCCGCAAGCGCGCACAGGACGCGCCCCGTGCCTCAACCTTGCCCAAAGACATCGGCGGATGGTGCACCTGGCTGGACGAAAATGAAAAGGCGGTCTATCCGATCGACCAGTCCGACGGCGGCTGCGATTGTCAGCCTAAGTGCAAGGGAGGCAGTCCATGGCGAAAGCAGGTCGAGGGACTTGACATAAACGAAAAAGACGCCATCAGCGATTCCGGTGCCGAGATATGGAACCTGATGGAGCAGCGCAGCATTGTCAATGTTATCGTTATGGGTGTCCACACGAACATGTGCGTTCTCGGCAGGCCCTTTGGCCTGAGAAACATGGCACGCAACGGCAAGAATGTCGTGCTCGTCCGGGACCTCACCGACACGATGTATAACTCCCGCATGCGCCCCTTCGTCAATCACTTTACGGGAACCGATCTGATTGTTGACCATATTGAAAAATATGTCTGCCCGACCATTACATCGTCTGCAATCACGGGCAAGGCGAGATTCAGATTCAAGAACGACAAACGCAAGCGAATCGCGTTCCTGGTAGCAGAAGGCGAATACAGGTCCAATCAGATGGTCCCGGCCTTTGCCGAACGGTTGGAGAGAAAATACAATTTTGCATGTGATTTCTGCATCGGTACAGCAAAGGCCAAAGGCCCGGAACGACACAACATCGTCGGCATGGAGGCATTGAAAACCGCCGATCTTGCGGTCATATTCGTTCGCCGTCGCGCCCTGCCGCCCGACCAGATGAAATACCTGCGCGATTACCTGAACAGCGGCAAAGGGCTGGTGGCTATACGCACAGCCAGTCACGCCTTTGACGCAAAGGGCGAGGCCAAAGGCAATCTGCTGGAGTGGCGATCTTTCGACGCCGGGGTTTTGGGGGGTAATTATCACGGCCACTACGGACACAGACCCCAAGGCACGGATGTCAAGATCGTCCCCGGCAGCCAGGCCCATCCGATCCTCAAGGGTGTCAGAGCATTCAACAGCCCAAGCTGGCTTTATGAAGTAATGCCTCTGGCAGACTCCGCACAGGTCCTGATAACGGGCACGATAAAGGACAAGCCCACCGAGCCCGTGGCGTGGACAAACACATATAAAGGCGCCCGCATATTCTACACCTCGTTGGGCCACTGGGACGACTGGAAGATCGACAACTTCGATCGGCTGATAACCAATGCGATATTCTGGGCCATGCGCCAACCCTTGCCCAAATCCCAATAAGTCCTGCAACAGGGCGCAGCGTCACAGTATCAACTCTTGTAATATAGATACGGACACATTCTCGGCAAAGCGGCGATCTGCAACTGCGAATAATACCCATCTTCGGCGGGACAATTGCTTCGCAAACGCAGGCAAATACGCATTATCTTTTGAAATTAAACGTCCGATAGTATATTGCAGATGTGATTTGTTGCGAATCATCATAAGTGGGGGTTGTCGGGAACGGATTTCTGGCCGCTGTAGATTCATTACTTGAACAGTTCGAATAATGAATTCTCATTTAAGAGCATATGTTGGTGGTGTTTGAAGAATGGTCGGTGCCAATATGAAGAGTTGTGAACTGATACAGGAATTTCTGGACTATCTGCATAACGTCAAACGTTTCAGTGAAAACACGATCAGGAGCTATGCCCTTGACCTGGAACATTACGCCCGCTTTCTGATTGAGCGATCCTCGCCCGGTCCGGTTGATACAGGCCCAGCGGCTTATACTTCCAAGGCCACAGCCACTGCCGTATCGACTGAAACGGACACGGCTGTCACCAGAGCGCTTCTTGCGGGGGACACAGATGCCGTCAGGAGTTTCATGGAACATCTCGATGCCAATGATTACAGCCAGTCGACAAAGATTCGCAGGCTCTCGACGATACGGACTTTTTACAGGTTTCTGGTGAGCCGAGACCGTCTGGAGACAAGTCCGGCAGCAGCCGTCAAATTGCCCAAAAAGCACAAGCGACTGCCGAGGATAATGGACGATGAGCAGGTGCAGCGGCTGCTTGACGTGCCGAACACCCAAACGCTGCTCGGCGCGCGGGACAGGGCGATTCTCGAGTTGCTTTACTGCACAGGCCTGCGCATCAGTGAACTCGTCGAGTTGAACATGGACGATATCGATTTCCTGAGTGATGCAGTGCATGTCAAAACACCCGGCCGAAAAGAAAGGGTCATCCCCATCTGGTCTTCGGGGATTCAGGCGCTGCAGAATTATATCACGCTGCGAAACAAGCAATCGCAGATCGATGCGTCTTTTGCAAACAGGATTCTGTTCATCAATAAAAACGGCCAGCGTCTGAGTTCCAGGAGTGTTCGCCGAAAAATGGACAAATACCTGATCAAAGCGGATCTTGATCCGTCGATCAGCCCGCGCACGCTGCGGCACAGTTTTGCCGTCAACATGCTGCGCAGCGGCTCGGATATTCATACGGTTCGCGAGTTGTTAGGGCATCAATCCCTTTCGACAACGCGAGCCTACAGGCAATTAGCCAGAAAGAAAGCGGAAGAAGAAAATTCATAAACATTGTCAGGTTCTTGAATATTCTACACACTCCTAAAGCAATGCTATTCACATTTAATTACACTACACCAATTACACCATGCTATAAGTATCAGAACGCCACAACGGCCCTTATACCGAATACGACGGCATCGGAAGCGCCCTTGGTTCCGCCCGGATCGGCGATGTACTGCAAGGTCGGGCTCAACGTCCACGAATCATTTATCGCGGCGCTGTAATACACCTCATAGGCCGTCTCGGCATGCTCTGTATAGCCGTCCCCGTCATTTGCACCGGAATGGTCGCTGAATATTCCCCTGGCCATGCCCAGACCGAGAACGTCGTCATCGCAACCGTCAACCAGTCCCTGGTACTGGAAACCGAAACTCCAGAAGTTGCCTATTTCATTCAGATCGCTGTTGGCGTAACCCCAGCGGAAAAACGCACCGACACCCTGTGAATCTTCAGGGTCGTCGTTTTCTTTGCGGATCATCTGATCGCAACTCACATAGACACCGGTATCATCACGATAGTTCTTGCCGTTGGTGAATCGAGCCTTGTCCTGACCGTCAACCCACAGGCCGACGCGATAAGCACCGGCAAGGGGGCCCTTCTTTGAATTCAACTGGGGGGTCAGGCCTGTCTCGAAGACATAGAAGAAGTAGTCCTCGTCGTAGAAGGCTGTCCTAAGGCCCGTTTCCCTGTTATCAGTCTGTGCATCCACAACACCGACCGCACCATACCACCAATCCACAGGATTGTAGAAAAGGACCGCACCAATACCCTCATCGGGGAAAGGTATGCCGGCGTTGCTCTCAAGGCCCGTGTTAAGGAACTGAGACGCTGTATCTCCGGCATAGGTGCCCACGTCAAACGCCACCGGACTACCCCCGGATTCAAAGCCGCCTGCGATATCCAGTTTGCCGGCACGAAGTCTCACGGCTCCATCGAATAGACTGCCTTCAAACCATGCCTCGAGCACATCCAGCGACCTCCGCGCCCCGGCTTGACCGTTGACGCCGAAAGCGCTTCCGACCGATGCGCCGTCAATGTCCCCGGTCCTGGACCAGTAGCCCTCGGCAGCGGCATAGAAACCGATACCTTCAAGACCAAACAGCCTCTCAAAATCGGCGCCTACTTCCAAGGTGTATAATCCATTGAAGCGACCCCTTTTGTTCTTTGTACTGGTTCCGCCGCGCATGTTCTGCTGGTAAATATTCACAGAAGTCACACCAACCGTCAAACCGGTCGCACTCACCACATCTTTGCCAAGGAAACGACCCGGCATCGTAAGAATGTCTCGCTCAAAAGTTGTTGCAGCCCCACCGGCAAGTTCGACAATAGCCTTGGCTGTACCTTCGGCGGCTTCGGCGACAACATTGAACGAGCCTTCGGCAATGCCTGTAACAACATTGAGCGACTCTTCCAGCGGATCCGGCGGCGGCGCCGCATATGCAAACTGATCTTCGTCCTGACTCGCCGACACAGTGGCCTCAGTCTCGGCAAAGCAAACGACGCCAAAACCCGCCAAAAACACTATAAACAAAATTTTCATGTCCTTACTCATTTGTCTCTCCATTATCTGATTCCTCATTCTCGTTTTTCCCGCCAGCCGTACTCAAAAAGCTCGTTAACCCACCAGATGCAAGCACCCTGTCGATATCCAGCAGTATCTTGACCGCATCTCCGATCTTGCCCATACCTAAGATAAAATCGGTTTCGACATTCGAGCCGAATTGCGGCGCATCCTCAATGGCGTCGCCTGCGATATCCAACACTTCCTGCACGTGGTCAACAACGATGCCTGTGTTGAACTTGCGATCATCCTGTGATATCTCGACAACAATGATGCAGGTCTGGTCCGTCCTCTCGGCGGTCTCCATGCCGAATTTCGCACGAAGATCGACTACCGGGATTACCTGCCCGCGCAGATTGATCACGCCCCTGACATACTCCGGTGTCTGCGGGACGGCGGTTATGTCCATGTAACCGATAATCTCGCGAACCTTCAGGATCTCCAGGCCATACTCCTCAGGCCCAAGAGCAAAGGTAAGATACTTACCTTCCTTTTCCATGAGCGCTTTGTTCAGTTGCTCAATTTGAGCCGTTGCATCAGCCATAATACAATCTCCTTAAACTCTAACGTTAATACCCTTACTTACAAACGACACGACAACATCCACAACGGAACCCCATTTTGCTTCACATCGCAAAATGGGAATGCGAATAATCGCCACTGTCCTTGCTGGTTGCTGCTTTGAATTGACAGGGCCTTGACAGTTTTGCGTTTTAACCGGACAACGACGCTACTCGAAACCCGTATAACTCACTTCTCACTACTTGGCGCAGGAACAGTAAGAAAAGTTGAATCTCTCCGGTTCCGCCGAGTTTGCCTCTTTTCTCATATTCTACGCCTCAATCCACCACTTCCGGCTTGGTCGTCGCTTTTTTACGGAGACTTAATCTCGGAAAGTACGTGATTTCGTGTGGGATGGGCATCGAAGAGCGATTACAAGGGGCCTTGAAGAAATGTTTAATGAGGTTGCAGATTCAAAGATGCTGCAGGATAATCGCCGCTATTACACAAGCCCCATGGCAATAGCACGCTTAACCAGGTCCGCTGCCGTCCTGGCGCCGACTTTGCGCATGAGTCGGTGGCGGTGGTATTCAACCGTGCGTTCGGTTCGACAAAGCGCTTGGGCAATCTTTTTGTTCGTCTTGCCGGCGAAAATCAATTTCAGAATTTCTGCTTCACGCGCGGTCAAAGAGCCGGCAAGCTTGACCCTGACGAGTGTATCTTCCAGAAGTTCGTCCATTACCGGCGGTTGTGCCATTCTCGACGCTATACGACTGACGCTCGAACGCTTCCTGCGCACGCTCGCTTTCTCCGCGGCGAATGCAGTGATTTCCTTCTCTAACAGTCCTGACCCATCGGCCATTATACTAAACCTCATTGAATTGTCTCGCAGCATAAAAAAATGGCTTACAGCAATTAGCAGTTGCTCCATAAACAATTCTCGAAAATAAGAGGCTCACCTTAAGCGTTCTTTTCGGGAAATACTGAAAACATCACAAATTTGCCGGAAATTCCTAAAGTATTTGCTGAATCTGACGAGAAAGAAACCGAGGCGTATTGTTTTTTGGCATAATGGGGACTAAAGATATGGAGACAGTCTGATGGCCAAGACACTTATGATTGTGGACGATTCGGCAACGATGAGGAAAATCATAATACGTACTGTGAGGATGTCAGGGCTGGAATTCGAGAGAACCGAAGAAGCCGGAAATGGTGTCGAAGCCCTTGAAAAACTGAGCGACGGCCCTGTGGATATTATGCTGTGTGACGTAAATATGCCGGAAATGAGCGGCATCGAACTGGTCAAAGAGGTCCGCAAATTGTCCGACTGTGAGAACACCAAGATCATAATGGTATCGACGGAGAGTTCACAAGAGCTTATTGAGGGCGTGATCGCTGACGGCGCCAACGGCTTCATAACAAAGCCGTTCACACCTGAAAAGTTCCAGGAAGAACTGTCTCCATTCATGAATTAGGATGTGTGGTCTCTTTTTGCGGCAAGCCATGAAATGGAAGGCCAATGTCCATTTATAATTGTGTAAAATGTTAAGTAAGTGAGGATCTGGCGATGATTGAGTTGGTAAGTCTTAATGAAATACTGCTGGAAAGCGCAAAAGAGATTTTCGAGACAATGGTCTTCATAGACCTGGTCGAAACCACAGAACCGAACCAGGATGTAGAAGGCTGGGCTCTTCTGGGCATAATAACCTTCAAAGGCACCATTAAAGGGTGCCTGGCATTCTGTTGCAGTGTAGCCTGTGCCCAGACTATTGCAATAAATATGTTGGGAACCGACACAAGCGAGCAGATTGCCGAGGAGGACACCTGCGATGCTATCGGCGAAATAGCCAATATGATTATGGGCAGTCTGAAGAAGCGTCTGGCAGACAGCGTAGGCAATCTGGAGGTCTCGATCCCCTCTGTGGTGAGTGGACGTGAACTCAGGAACAATCTGGGCGACGGAGCACAGAAGACCTCGGTAATGATCAACATTGAAGACGAATACGTTGCCGAACTGTCGCTATTGTACAAGGAAAATCCCAAGTAACTTTCAGAATCGGCCCGTCAAATGGCAACATCCCTGACAGACGTCCAGGCACACACAATAGAATTGTCAGCAGAGGCGTTTGACGCCTTCTGTCATGACATTTCCGGCATGTTCGACGTCGGTATGGAATGCAAACAGCAGGAAAACACCGTCGAAACCGTCATGTCTCTTGGTAAACGATTCAAAAAACTAATAGCCCTTAACTCTGTAAAAACTGAAGGGGCCCTGGACGGAACTTTTCAGTTGATATTCGACCAGGAAGGATTGTTTATCCTCTCCGGCATCATTGTTATGCTGCCGAAGACTAATATACTCCAAAACATTAAACGCGGCACAGTTACGGATATTGACGGCATGACTGATGCCATAAAAGAAGTCGGTAATATGCTGATCGGATCCTGGGACAGGGTCTTTCGTGAAGGATTGGAAAAACACGGTCATTTTATACAAACCGATACCTTTATTGGAAATCCCTGGGACAACCCGAAAAGAAAGATAGGCCTGGCCAACGACGAAGAATTTCTGTTTATCCCCTGCCGGATGACAATCGGCCCTTACCCTGCTTTCAATTGCGGTGTTATCTTCCCGGAAGCAGTTTTTGACAAAACCGAAGCCGAAGACAAAATCAGAGCCGAAGTTCGGGCCAAGCTCCAGGCCGAAGCTGAAGAAAAAGCCTGTCCCGAAGCTGAAGAAAAGGCCAAAGTCGAAGCCGAGGAAAAACCCAGAATTGAAGCTGAAATGAAGGCCACAATTGAAGCCGAACAAAGAGCAAAGATCGAAGCCGAAGAAAGAGCAAAGATCGAAGCCGAAATGAAAGCCAAGGCCGAAGCTGAGATGAAAGCCAAGGCCGAAGCCGAGAAAAAAACCGACGTCGAAGCAGCAACCGATACAAAAGCTGATGATGCAGACACCGCAGCCTCAGAAGATGCCGTTGAACCGCAGCAGGCAGAAACGCCCGAGCCGACCGAGGATACAGAACCGGGTGAGGACACAGAGCCAGCCGAGGACACAGAGCCGACCGAGGATACAGAACCGGGTGAGGACACAGAGCCAGCCGAGGACACAGAGCCGGCCGAGGACACAGAGCCAGCCGAGGACACAGAGCCAGCCGAGGACACAGAGCCGGTTGAGGACACAGAGCCAGCCGAGGACACAGAGCCGGTTGAGGACACAGAGCCGGCAGCCGGCACTGTTTCCGAAACCATACAAAAAATGGTACAATCACCAGCAGGTTTGCCCGGCGAATCCTCCTCGATATCTTTGGCAATATGTGCAAAAGATATTATGCAAAAGGAGGTTCTCTGGGGCAATGCCGATGACAGCGTTCAGCAGGCCCTGACAAAGATGCAGCAGGCCGATGCCGGCTATATGATCGTGGGCACCGAGGGTCTGCTTGAGGGTATTGTTTCAAAATCGGATATAGCGGCAACGCTCAGTGTGTATCTAAAGCCGATGTTTGCCAAATGGCGCAGGCCGATAGATGATGCTACGCTGCAAATCAAAATCAAATGGATGATGACCAGGCCCGTCTACACTATAAAGCCGGACACCTCACTTGCAGCAATAATGGAGAATATGCGCCAATCCGGCATACGCTGCCTGCCTGTGGTTGACCGGCAAGACAAGGTGGCCGGTTTGGTGACGGTATTTGATATCTTCAAAGCACTACTGAACACTGACTCCGATATTTCCACCACAGGCAAAACGCCCCAGGCGCCGTCCGCGGTATAATCTCTGCATCAGGCATTAAACAGCGCCTTGCAACCATCATACAACTCCTCCGGGGCTTTCCGAAACGGCCCGTCTGATACAGGTCCAACTCAGCATTTGCCGGCACCAAATCCGGTACTTTCCGAAATTCATTACTACCCTGTAAATGTCGAAAAATAGTATTGGTAATAGTATATCGCGCTGCGCCATTTTCATATCAAAGAAAGAAATGGGATGCAAGACCACAATAAACTTATGGAGCTTATAGAGCAGGCAGCCTGCAGCACAAACATGCTGAGTTCCACAGACCTGTCGGAACTTGAAAATCTACAGAAAATCCTGAAACAGATCAATGAAAGTATTGCCGCGATAAGCGACGGCCCGCCCCGGTTGCTTGAACAAGCCAGCGGCACAACTTCCGAGGCATGCGAACTCTTGCAGAAAATCCTCCAAAAGGAAGCCGAAGACACCGGCAAATCAATTGAATCGGTGTCAGGAGCGGTCTCAGTCCTTCAAGACCTTATTGAGCAAATCAGCCAACCTGCAGATTTGCCCGATGCCACAACCGCAGAGACGGATTCACGCGAAAAGGTCACAGACGCACCGCAGCAGACTTTCGTTATTCCGGAGGATGACGTCCCTCTGGTGTTGGATTTTATCACCGAATCCGGCGAGCACATTGAATCTGCTGAAGCGGCGTTGCTTGAACTGGAAACCATGCCGGACGACAAAGAGGTGCTCAACAAAATATTTCGAGCGTTTCATACCATAAAAGGAATGGCCGGCTTCTTAAACCTCAGCGAGATAGGCTCGCTGGCGCATTCGGCGGAAAACCTGCTTGACATGGCCAGAAAAGGACAGTTAGTCCTTGCCGGTGGAAACATCGATGTCATCTTTGAATCGATTGATATGTTGAAAAAGATGATTATCGAACTCAAGGACTCGATAGAGACCGGCAAACCGGCAGGAGTGCAGAAACACCTGTCGCAGTTACTGGAAAGATTGAAATCATCGGCACAAACCCAGGACCTGGCCGCTTCTCTTGACACGCCGCAAGGGCAGGAAAACGATAAGGAACTCGATAAAGTCCTGGCAGTTGAAGATGAGCCCAAAACCAGGTATACCGCTTCGCAGGCAAATGTGAAAGCCAAAATCCATACCAGCGATGAGAAGATAAAAGTCAGCACCGCTCGCCTGGACAACCTGGTGAATATGGCTGGAGAGTTGGTGATAGCTCAATTGATGGTCGCTGAAGAAACAGGCACAAAGCTGGCATCCCAACATGAGTTGAATCGTAAAGTTGTTCATCAGGGTAAGATCATTCGCGACCTGCAGGAATTGTCAATGTCGATGCGTATGGTTCCCATCGCCGGCGTGTTCCAGAAAATGGCCAGGCTGGTTCGCGACCTCTCACACAAGGCCGGTAAGAAAGTAGACTTTATTACCGCGGGTGAGGAAACGGAACTCGACCGGAGCATTGTCGACAAAATCGCCGATCCTCTCGTGCATATGGTGCGCAACTCCATCGACCACGGTATTGAATCTCCCCAGGATCGCACAAAAACGGGAAAGAACCCGACAGGCCGGATCAAACTGTGTGCATTCCACCAGGCCGGAAACATTGTTATTGAAATTGAAGATAACGGCAAAGGCCTTGATAAAGAACTTATCCTGAAAAAAGCGATTGATAACGGTGTTGTCCAGGCCGGCCAGGAGTTGAGCGACGAGGAAATATTCAAGCTGATTTTTCACGCAGGCCTTTCCACAGCTCAGAAGATAACAAGTGTCTCCGGCCGAGGAGTGGGGATGGATGTCGTAAAAAAGAACGTCGAAGCCCTGCACGGCAAAGTTGATATCAATTCCGTACGCGGTAAAGGAACCACCTTCACAATTCGTATGCCGTTGACATTGGCAATTATCGATGGTCAGATCGTCAGGATAGGATGCGAACGTTATATCATCCCGATAAACACGATAGTACGCACATTCAGGCCTCAGGTTAATCAACTGTCGTCTGTTCAAAACCGCGGCAAAATGGTAAACGTGCGCGACCAACTCCTGTCCATAGTGCGTCTTTATAGACTATTCGGTGTTGTCCCAACTTCAGAAAACCCCGCCGACTCTCTCCTGGTCATAGTCGAAGAGGACGGCAAAGAATGTTGTTTGCTCGTGGACGAATTGCTGGCCCAGCAGCAGGTGGTAATAAAGAATCTGGGCGAAGGTTTAGGCAGAGTAAAAGGCGTTTCCGGCGGGGCCATTATGGGCGATGGAAGAATCAGCTTGATTCTTGATGTCCCCGGCCTCATAGAACTGGCCCAGCGTTGACTTTTTCTCGGAGCTATATGCGTGGAAGCATTAACGGCGATAAACATCGTATTAAGCGAAAGTGATTTCCGCAAGATCAGCAACCTGGTGTACGACCACTGCGGAATCAATCTGCATGACGGCAAGAAGGAATTGGTTCGCGCCAGGCTGGCAAAGAGACTGCGCCTCGGCAGTTTCAAGACATTTCCCGAATATATGAACCACGTACTAAGAGATAAGACCGGAAAAGAATTTTCCTTACTCATCGACTCGCTCAGTACGAACCTGACGAGCTTTTTCCGTGAAGCACAGCATTTTGAATTTTTGCAGAGGCAGTTCCTGCCGGCCCTGCTGGAGCAAAAGCGCCAAAGAAGCAATTTCAGGATAAGAGCATGGAGCGCCGGCTGCTCTTCCGGAGAAGAGCCTTACTCGATAGCCATAGCTTTGCTGGAAGCGACCCAGGGGCGGGGCCGATGGGATATCAAGGTCCTGGCTACGGACATCTCTGCGAGCATACTTGAGATTGCCAAAACCGGTATTTATGACGCCGAAAGGGTCGCGCCTGTCGGATCCCTTCAAAAGCAGAAGTACCTGGTGCCGCATCGCAGGAACGGACAAAAGGTGTTTGAAGTAACCAAACGTCTCAGAGATACCGTTATCTTCAGCTATTTGAATCTGATGCACGATTGGCCGATCAAGGGTCCGCTCGACTTTATCTTCTGCCGAAATGTGATGATATACTTTGACAAGCCAACGCAGTCGTGCCTGGTAAACCGCTTTTGGGACCTGCTGGATTCGGGAGCGATTCTGTTCACCGGGCACTCGGAATCATTGACCGGAATTGAACACAAATTCAAATACGTCCAGCCCACAATCTACATGAAACCATAGTGTCAGGATTTGGATATGTTGAAAACAAAGACAATAATAAGCGTATCGGATGCGAAGGTCTCCAATGACCCTGCCGATCTTCTTGCAACATATTCATTGGGCTCGTGTATCGGCGTCTGCCTGTATGACTCGGCCACACGTACCGGCGGCCTGCTGCATTACCAGCTTCCGGACTCGAAGATTGACCCCGAGCGGGCACAACAGAAGCCGTTTATGTTCGCCGATACCGGAATGAAACTCCTGCTCGAACAATTATCGTCAATCGGGGCAAATAAGAAACGAATGCAGATAAAAATTGCAGGAGCAGCGGAGATGAATACAGGACCGAAAGGATTCAATATCGGCAAACGCAATTATCTGGCTATAAGAAAAATCCTGTGGAAAAATGGAATGTTTATCGATGCCGAAGACATCGGCGGCTTCTCGCCCCGCAATGTATATATGAATATTGCCGACGGCTCCGTAACCGTCAGGTCCAACGGCATCGAAAAGAGTTTATGAGAAGAACGGCTTGAAACTAATTGCCTGTATAGGAGATGTATCATGGCTTGGAACATACTGATAGTGGACGATTCGTCTTTGACTCGCAAAAGAATAAGGCGTATCATCGAAATGGCAGATCTGGACGTCGGAGAATTCCAGGACGCAGAAAACGGCCGGGAGGCTTTGGAAATCCTTGAAAGCTCAAACGTCGACCTGGTGCTCTCGGATTTGAATATGCCCGAAATGGGCGGCGCTGAAATGGTGCAGCAAATGAAACGCCGGGAGACCACAAAGTCAATCCCCGTCGTTGTAGTCTCCACGGAATCCAAAACATCCCGCATCCAGAAACTTCTGGCCGAAGGCGTAAGGGATTATCTCCACAAACCCTTCACGCCGGAAGAGTTCAAAGAAGTTATGCAATCACTTTGGTCCAAACCCAAAATTGACACAGGCGATCTCTTGACCCAGGCAGTGACACAGGCGCTCGAAGTAATGGCACTCGTGACTGCTGTGCCGGTCGACGATGATATGGTCGTCCCCCAAAAGACCGTACTGGCCCAAATAGGTTTCACGGGAGCAAAAAAGGGAATAATCCAGATGCTCGCGGGTCTGGACTTCTGTAAAACTCTTGCCGAAAACATAGCCGGCATCGACAAGGCCGATAACGAGACCGCTCTCGATGCAGTGAAGGAACTCTCTAATGTTACTTGTGGATTGTTCCTCCCAATGGTTGTTTCCTCCACAGCGGATGTCTTTGATGTTACTGTCCCTGAAGTCGAAAGGTATGACAATCCGACACAATGGGACGAATTTGTGGACGACGCCAACACCTATATATTAAACATTGAAGGCCATGCGATAGCCGCCAAACTGATCATCGAAGATTCGGCAATAATGGCCGAGAGTAATTAAAACAACACCGACCCGATTGGAAAATGATCCTGGAGATATGCTGTGAAAACTAAGGATTTTTCTGGAATAAGAAACAACGGCTCGCTCCCCGATCCACAGGATGTCCATGTCCCCGGCGACAGCGAAGATCTGCTGGATGATTATGTAGAGTCCGCCAATTCAATGCTGGAGGAGCTTGAACAGGCGGCCCTGGCGTATGAGGCAGGTAATAATAGTGAGGAAAATGTTGCCGCTATACGACGGATTTTACATAAAATCAAGGGTGAATCCTCAATAATGGGTATTACCGAAATATCGGAATTTTGTCATCAGGCCGAATACGCCTTCGAGGAACTTGACGAAAACACAAGACCCGACATGCTGCTCAGATTCAAGGATTGGGTTGATGCTGCAATGAGCGACCTGGCGGGCCGGGTCTGAATAAAACCGTTGTCCTTGGTTGAGTTATAAGTTTAGCCGACGATTTGCTTGAAGCTGCGAAATTCAGATATGCTGAAAAAAGAAATAACAGTAAACATATCCGATGCCAGGGTGTCTGACGACCCTGCGCATGTCCTGGCGACATATTCGTTGGGCTCATGTATCGGCGTCTGCTTGTATAGCTCGAAGATGCGCACCGCAGGCCTCCTCCATTACCTCCTTCCGGATTCAACAGCAAACCCGCAGAAGGCAGGAGAAAACCCGTTTGTCTACGCTGATACGGGAATGAAAACTCTGCTTCAAAAACTGACTTCGATGGGAATAAAGAAAAACCAACTCAGTGTAAA
>SDBV01007395.1_pt1 | contig 15030 bp, 10 predicted proteins | sample 2277081 | NCBI WGS metagenome assembly SDBV01 (sample SAMN10402039, study PRJNA504765) | marine sediment metagenome | isolation source: marine sediment core GS10_PC15, 223 cmbsf | place: Arctic Ocean: Southern Knipovich Ridge | collected 2010
TATCATTTTACCTTTTTCTATATTCCCAAAATGACATTCCCGATTTTCTGTACACATTGTTACAAAATATGCACCTGGACTTGAATAATCGTACCCCTGCAACCTGATAGAACGGTGGTAATAGATCTTCATAATTTTTAATCCCAGCAACTTTCAAACAATTCCTCTTTTTTAATTCTTTACACTATTATATATACCACATATTCTATTCCGCAAGGTTTTTTGTCCAAAACTCCTTCTATGAATATACAAAACAAACCCTGTTCCCCCGCGTTATGGATTGTAGGGGCGCGTAGCGGTCCGGGTTCCCCGGACGGAACCCCCGAAAAGCCAGGTCCCTTTCGTAGGGAACGGTTTTAAACCGTTCCCTACAAAAGGGAAACGCCAAAAGAAAAAAATACAGATCACACCCCATAGGATCATTTACAAATCCAGCACCTTGCAGAGTCCCCTTTATCAGGCTATAATAGACTGTTATGCTTAACGCAACAAATCAGTGGAAGATGATGATGGTTGCCCTGCCTGATGATGAGTTTTTCGCAATTATGCGTAACTATCTTGGGAAGCTTCAGACTCCTTTCAATAAACATTCACTAATAGATGCTCTTGCAGATTTTCTCCTCCGGGAAGAGACCGAAGAAAGAGTATTAAGCATGATAGATGAAGAGGACTCACTGCTTCTTACTTCTATCGATTTCCTTTCGGGCACTGATATACACGAACTTCATGATTTCCTGGGACATGAAAGGTCCTTCATGTCTATTCATCATCTGCTTTTAAACCTTGAAGAAAGACTACTTATCTACAGAGATGCTGAAAGCGGAAGAATTAGAATTAGCCCAGTTTTTGACGAACTTTTTAAAACCAGAGTTTTTGATACAGACCTCTTATTCCCATCTATGGATTGTTCCGATGAAAAGTATCCGGACATATGGTTTACTGATGCACTTGTAACTGCAATTATCTCTTTTTTATGTAAAATCCCCGATATTCTTAAACTGGATGGAAGTATTAAAAAGAAAGCTGAAGATGAGATAAGGAGGATATTCCCTGACCTGCTCATAGAGGAAAAAACAGGGACACGCCTGAATATTCTCATTCAAAGCCTACTGGGACTATCGCTTATAATTCAGGATCCTGACGAAATGGTTCTATCGGAAGACAACCTTCTGGAATGCAGCGAGCTCCGGATTAAACAACGATATATACTTTATGCTGCTTCCTCTATAGGGATTGATAATCCAACCAGCTTGATTATAAAATTGGCAGAAGTGATAGACAGATTATTAAACGCCATACCTATTGGGAAAAGTTTTAGTCTTGGGAGTATAAAGAAATTATTATTATTGATTTTAAAAAAATCTACTGTAGACTATTTAAATCTCGATTCAATTCTGGATTCTCTAATCTCCCTCAAGTTTCTGGTATTTTCCGGTAAAAGATATGTCGTTAATCCCCACCTGAAAGAGCATCTATCAGGGAAAGAGTATACAGAACCCCCATTGATAGTACAACCAAGCTTTAACCTTACTGTAAAACCATGGATTAGTCTGAAGGATGGAATAAAATTTGCCAGTGTTACAGAAATCAAAAAATTCGACCTTTATCCTGATTTTGAATTGAATAGAAACTCCTATACAAAAGGACACGATTGTAAATTACATACAGGAAGTATAATCAGGGCCCTGGAAGAACTAAGTGCAAGACCTATTCCCCAGAATATTTCCGTATCAATAGAATCATGGGAAGAAGATTATAACAGGGTACATGTATACGAGGGAATTGTTCTCTCTGTAAACTCTGATAAACGAATGATAATTGAACACCTTCACAATCTCAAGTCCTATATATTACATGAACTGGCTGAAGGGATCTACTTAATGGATTCAGAAAAAGTAAAGGAATGGAGAGTAATTATTGAAAACGCTGGTATTAATGTTCCCGGTATACAAAAAAAATCATCCGTCAGTAACAGTACAACGATATTTCATAAATTAGAAACTTTAAAAGAGTCTGACATTCTTCGTATACCGGAAACCACTCCCTCTCCTTTAGTGGAAACTTCCAGCTTCCAGGAGGAATTAAATTCAAAGCTCAGCTCCTTAAAATTAAGCTCAGATGAGAAAGATGGTTTCAAGGTAAGAATTGATAAGAAACTCATCCTGTACCCTGATCAAATACAACAGGGAAATATCCGTAATGAAAAAACAGAAGCATCAGGAATGGACTATATCGGAAAGGTAAGGCTTATAGAAAGGGCCCTTGAGAGTAAAAATGAACTTCTGGAAGTTACTTTCGGCAACCCCATTGAGAAACTAACCACATATTTGGTAAAACCAGTCGATTTTGATAAATCAAAGGAAGACCTTCTGTTAAATGCAATATCTTTACCCGAAGAAAATGAAACACAGCTGATCGTAAGAAAAATGAGTAAAGTAAAAAGGCTTAAGAGTTCCCTGTTTGCTCCTCTAAGGGAAACTGCTGATTTGTAAAAATTTCAAACTGCTTAATTCCCTGAGCAGTGAGCATTGCCATTCCCCCGATAGTAATAGATCCGGCGGCCTTCGCATCTTTAAGGAACCTCGTTTCTAAAGGGGTATAGATAATATCATATACAATCTGATCTTTTCGGAATTTGTATCCTGGTACAGGGGTTTCATTATCTTTGGGAGTCATGCCTACAGTCGTTGTCTGAACTATAAGATCAAATTCTGATAGAAGATCAATTCTGCTAAGAGGGAAAAAAGAGATACCTGTTTCGGACGCAAGCTTTGCTCCCCTGCTTTCTGAACGGTTAAATACAGAGATATACATTCCTACACTTTGCAAGGCAGTTATGACTGCTCTGGCTGCCCCTCCTGCACCTATTACGGCTCCATTCCTCAAACTGCCAATCTTTAAACCAGCTGAATCTATTCTTGAAAGCAGGGGTTCAAGAAACCCTTCCAAATCTGTATTAAACCCCTTCCATAATATGCCTGACCTGAAAACTGTATTACATGACATTATCTTATTTATTTCGGGACTCTTTTCATCAAGATATTTTATTACCCCGACTTTATGGGGTACAGTTACAGAAAATCCCTTTATACCAAGAATATCTGCAAGATCAAAAAATGAACCAATATCATCTACAGGAAATGGCAGATAGACAGCATTCAGATCCGCTCTAATGTATGCTTTATTATGAAGCAGCGGCGAGCGGGAGTGCATTACCGGATTTCCGATAATTCCAAAAACAGAAGTATTACTATTGATTTCTTTCACCCTGTACAGAGTTATTATATCTTCCGGAGTAATATGTCCAGGAGCTCCTGAATTACCTGAAACAGAACAGAACGAGAGCATGGAACCCAGCTGACGGTACAATATTCGTGAAGCAAATCCGAAATCCCCCATTCCAAGTATTATCTTTTCTTTTATATCCCTGATTTTTTTGAAAACTTTAAAAAACTTTAACGTATCCCTGCTGCTGTTTAGGTAAACAGCAGCCTTTGGTATTTCACCAGGTCTGGATGCAAGATCTCTGATAATATTCTCCAGATTATCAGGAACTCCTTCAAAGTTATGGTAGGAACGGATTATCTTTGTCCCCCCTTTCAGAGCTGCCTCTTCAATTTCAGTGAATGAAGTATCCAGCTCAAGGTCCATGAAATCAAAACCTGTCTTTGCAAATGAGTAAAGTAGTTCTCTTCTGTATTGTTCGGGGCCTTCATAGCGGCCTCCGTCAATCTTTCTTCTATAGGTAATTATCAGAGGGAGTCCAAATACTGATTTTATTATATCAGGAGAGACTATCAATGGATCAGAAAGCATGTCGAGTCGTAATTCTGCCATATCAATAAGGTGCCTGTTTTTTTCAAGCACTTTTAAATTAGATTCTATAGAGCTCTCCATTAATGTAAGACAGATCATCCTAAAGCTCCTTTTCCAGTTTTCGAAGGCGTTCCCTTATAAGCTCATCATCCGGCACCATAATCAAGGCCTGTTTAAGGTATCGATATGACTTACGTTTCTCACCTAAATTATAATAAGCGTCGGCAATAGCTATTATTGCATCCAGATTCTGCAGGTTCTCAAAAAGAGACTGACGTAAACTATCCAGTTTTTCCCGGATATCTACCTGTGCAAGACTTCTTAGATAATAAAAATAGCTCCTTTCTACAGGACTTCTGCTTATTTTTATCCATTTATCCAATATGTCCAGAGCTGATTTCACTTTTCCTTCTCTAAGAAGCAGATCTATATAAATGGTATAATCTGAGTGTAACGGCTGACCTTCATTAATAATTCTGGTGTTATAGCCTGCTGCTTTCGTGTATTCACCAAGATTCAGATATATCTCCACAGCATAACGCAGGTATGTGTCTGAACCTTCCTTTACCAGAAGCTTTTCAACAAGACCGGCTGCCCGTATCCAGTCTTTAGACGAAATTGCCTCTTCAGTTAACAGACAGAGACTGCCAAGACTGTCAGGGTTTTTCTCAAGATTACCTTCCAGATAAACACGCCCTTCCCCTTCATTTCCCGTAATAAGAAGAATGCTTCCATAGAGAGCGCGTAGTCCCGGATCATCAGGATAATCAACCAGGGCTCCCTCCAATAATTCTATAGCCTGAATATAATTCTCCCTGTTTATCAGAATAGAACCACGAATCCGTACACTATCTCCTGAAGTACCTTCAACAGATTCAATTACTTTAAGCATACGAAGGGCCTGGGTATCATGTCCTTGTTTTTGAAGGATATCTGCATATTTAAGGGTCATAGTCATATCATCCGGATTTACAGCAAGAGAATCTGTTACTAACAGCAGAGCTCTATCAAGATCATTGCTTCCAATGAGGGTATCAATTAACAGATAGTTAACCTCCGGATACTGCCCATATATCTCCTGAAGTGATTCTGTCAGAGAGAGAGCTTCTCTGTATTCCTCATTTCGGATACGTATCCTGATAATACCTAACTGCGCTGGATAACTCTTTCTATCCAGCTTTAGAGCCTCATAATATCCATCAAGTGCATTCCTGAATGATCTTTGTTTCTCGAATAAATATGCCCTGATATAAATTGGCAGAAAGAATATGGATTCGACAGAATATATAGTATCAAGGATTTCAAGGGATCGTTCAATTACAGCATCTGAATCAGTAAATAAAGCTGCAGTTGAAGACAAAAGTAATGTAAAAAAGCTGACATCCTTATTAGGGATATCAATAATATTTCCTTCTCCTGCATTCTCTACTATCTCTGCAAGCATATTGGATTTAGGACTAACCACCAAAATACTGGAATCTTCAGAATAAGGATAGATCAGCTTAAGAAGGCTTGCAGCAATAAACTTAAGAATTTCTCCTTGTTCTGTAGTTCCTGCACCTTCATTTTCCAGAAGGAGCATGGCCTGACTAAGAGAGGACAGGGATCCATCTTCTACCATAAGACGGATAGTCTCAAGAACAGCTGCATCCTGATCTACCGAATCTGATATATCCGTATCGGACAAACCGGTCGAAGAAGGAGGAGAAGTGGAACAGAATGTAAATCCCATTATAAAAGGAACTAAAAGCAGTAGTTTAAAGTTCAAAGTACTGCAGAGTATAACATAATAACCAGTAAGATCAATTGAATACAACAATTCTGATTATTGCAAAATTGATTCAATTGCTTCGAAATCAGAATTACTTAATTGAACACTCTCTTTTGCTGTGATAACATCAATCGATAATAATGAAGAGAAAAATAATCATTGGAATACTATCACTACTAACTGTACTCATTTTTGGATACTGCACTCTTTATAACAGCTTAGTAAATCCATCTCCTTATTACGTTGTTGGAAATGAAAAGGAAAAAGATGAACTTCTTCAACTTTCAAAAGCAATGGGCGAGCAATCCAGCAATCCAGAGGTAAATTTTATTATTATTCAGGAGATCGCAAAAATACTTCATGCCCAGGGTGAACTTGAAATATTAAATCTTTTTTTGACAACCTACGTAGAAAAAAATTCTAAAGATCCATTTAATGGTTACTACCTGCTTCTTACAGCACAAAATTATCTGGAGAGTGAAGCAATACCATTTGCCATCCATTATTTTGATCGAATACTAAAAAACTATTCTGATCTCAGGGTAAGAGGACAATCAATTCATTATATTTGCCTTTCGAATTTGATAGATCTTGTTGATAAACCCGGAAACAAGGTAGATTACTACAAGGAACTTCTATCTAACTTCAGCGATGATATTGAAAAAGGTCCTGCTTACTATTATCTGGCAAAAACCTACGAAGAGCTTGGAGAATGGGACCTGTCCATTCAAGCATATAAAAACTTTCTTCAGCATCCCGACTCCAAGGTTCCCGGATATCCCGATGCTGTAAAACAGATCAAACCTATTATCGATTTTTATGATTTTAGAAATAAAAACTGGACTATGGAAAGTCTTGATGATCTTGTTAACTCAGTAAAATATGCTATTCGGAACAAAGACTACAGAAGGCTGTCAAGGTATAGAGCTAAAATCAACTTCTTCGCAGTTTCATGGGAACAGGTAAAAACAGAAGCAAATTCTGATTTTCTGGATAAGCTGAACACATTTATGAAAAACAGGGTACGATATTCAGCAGAGTTGGATATAGATTCAAATTTGCAGGAAGCCTATCTTAAAACCTGGGGATGGTCATACAGAATTGAGACCTGGTTTCTATACTTCAGACGGGTCAATTTCCCTGCGGATCCTGAAATTCATGGACAGTGGGAATGGGCTGGCATCTACTTTGGAGACAAGCCGTTTTCCCGTATAGAGAGCCAGTAAGGAAAGGAAGCAGGAAGCCGGAGACGGGAGACCGGGGGAGGGAAGAAAGAAAGAATTTGGAGTCGTATATGGTTTCCGATCTCTCTTCCTGCCTTCGGTCTCCGGTCTGCGTCTTCCCTTCACCTTGTGATTAAATTAAGGGTAAGCATAAATAAACCGATATTGTGATAAGATGACAAAATACCGACTCCTAGTATTAATATTCCTTATTGTTCTTCAAGTCTTGATGTATGGAGAAAGCCATGAAGACGAGTTTATTGTTGATTATTCTATCAACTGGAAAGATCAGCAGCTGGAAATAATAGTAACAAGCACCCTTCTTAACATGCAGAAACCACTCCCGGCGGTGAAATTTAACACAGAAAAGAATATTGAAAAGAGACTGAAATACATTCTCCTGAATGGCATTGAACTATTAACCATTGACTCCAGGACAAAGGGGGAGGATTTTATCAAAATGTATCCTTCTGCCATAAACTCTATTTTTGATATGGTACCATCTTTGATTAAAGTTCACTCTTTTTTTACACCGAATCTTAGATCACTTAATACAAAGTATACTTTGAATATTTATCCGGATATAGCAGCATTATTTATTCCTCATTCAAGAACATCGACAGTAACACCAAAATTAAATTTCATCCCATCCGCTGATTTTTCAGGTATTGTTATCTATGTCGATAATCAGCTTCCTATGTACGGAAAACAGAATGATGGATCTTTTTCACCTGGTCTTTTTCCCAGGATATTTGATGAAGAACTGAATCTTGTAATTGGACCTCTTATGGTAGATCCGGAGATAATAAGGAAAGAAGGTACAATCGGGTATCAGACACTATCAGATTCTTTAGACCTGGCTAGAATTGGTCAAAATCCATTAAAAGTAAAAGCAAGAGGAATATTCGGTATAAATAACACAGATCTCATAATATCAACCAGAGAAGCTGATAAAATTCTCTCCCGACAGAACAATCTGGACCTTATTACTCAGGGTAAAATACTTATTATCTACGATCACATTGACTAACTACTACTTTCTGTTTTATAAAATCCATTGAGAGGATTTTTATGAACAATAAGTATATCCGGATCTTAACCGGTTTTTTTATAATAATTCTAACTTTAACATCCTGTAGTCAAAAAATACTCGGCTATGGTACTATTCTATGGTCGCCGGAAGGAAGCTCATTCTCAACTGGTCAGACAGTAACCATTATCAGTGAATCAGAATTGGCAGACGTATATCTTATTAATGATGGAAGTAGTGAAGAATCGGTTCAGATGGAAAGATGGAGAGTAGCATTTTTCGAAGAGAAGCTCCTGGCCGAAGAAAAATCAAAGACTGTCCTGGAATATAAAACTATTTTTGCACGAAATCTTAAAGATGGTCTTCTGATAAGGGAAGAACCTAGTATAAACTCCCAAAGAGTCTATAAAATGAGAAAAAACCAGATAATTAAAGTTTTTGACAGAACTGCAACTATTAGTGCAGTAGGTCAATATGAAGGATTCTGGTATCGGGTGATCACAGAAGATGGAACAAGCGGATACTGTTTTGACCATTATCTGGATATTTATGACAGCTCTGTTAAACCTGAGGAAAAAGTTAATCCGGCAGAGGTGCTTTTAAATGCTGCATTCACTAAAATCTACCATCCATCAAGCTTTATGGATATGATTAAGAATTCTGCTATTGATCTGAATCAGTTTAGACCACAGATAGGATTATTCCCGGATTTGGAAAATCAAAGTTTAAGAATAGTTAATAATGGATACAGTATTAGTTTTGACTGGAACTTTCTAACATTAATTGACAAACGCTCATTTGAACTTGGGGAGACAGGCGTAGAAGTAACTGTGCTGTCAGATACCCGACTGCAGGTAAGTTATTATTATGAGGGCGAGAAGATAATTATCAATTACTTTGTTATTGAAAGTATTGAGGATATCATCATAGCTGAAACTGAACGAAGAGAAACATTGTATAATTCTCTTCTGGAAACAGGAACAAGTTTTTCCAGTAATGCTTATGGAAATATCAGAATGCAATTCGACGGCGGCTTTACATGGACTGATTATAACCGTTTGGTACCCCAAATTATTCCTGATGGATCTGACGGCACCGGTAAAATCAGATTCGATAAATTTCTATCTAAGGATCTGGTGGATGAATATACAGGTATAATTTCGTTTAATTTTAAATACGGAGACAGATTAATTCCTATAGATTTCCTTTATACATTAGTAGATAGAAAGCTAAGACTTACTTACGTTCCGGAAAACGATATTACTAAGAATATTGTCAGAAAGAAGAGCATATCTCCAATAGTCATTGCATTTTCTGCAGATTAGGAGATAAATATGTCGTTCGTCCAATTAAATGATATTACAGTCTCTTTTGGCGACAGAGATATTCTAAAAGATATAAATCTCAATCTGTCTTCCTACAGTCGTGTTGCACTGTCTGGTGGAAATGGAAGCGGCAAGACGACCTTTATGAAGGTTATTAGTGGAATTATTAATCCTGACAGCGGCACTATTTCATCAGGAAAGGAGATAAGAATATCATATCTACCTCAATCAGGACTGTTGTTCAAGGGTCGTACACTTGCCAGCGAAGCAGACCTGGCTTTTAATTTTTTTCATACCGAATCAAAAAAACTTCAAAAAATAGAAAATGATTTGAGTTGTTTGCAGGAAGATGACAAGGACCTCCCGAAACTTCTTGAAAAACATCATTTAATTCATGAAAAGTTACTATCCAGTTCTTATTACAGACGGGAAGAGTTAATTGCTCAGGTTTTAACTGGACTTGGGTTCAACCATTCCGATTTTAACCGAACCTGTGATGAATTTTCCGGTGGTTGGCAGATGAGAATAGCCCTTACCAAAGTTCTTCTTGAAAGTCCTGATATTATGCTGCTGGATGAACCAACAAACTATCTCGATATAGAAGCAAGAAACTGGCTGGAGGAATTTCTTCAGAAATTCAAGGGCGGTCTGCTTATTGTATCCCATGATAGATATTTTATGGATGTAACCGTAAATGAGGTTGTTGAACTATTTAACGGCGGCCTGAAGAAATATAAAGGGAATTACAGCAGTTACGAAAAGACAAGGGAAGTTGAGCTTGCAATTCTTATAGAACAGTACAGGAGACAGCAGGAAGAGATAGCTAAAATGGAAGAATTCATAAACCGTTTTAGATACAATGCTTCCAAAGCATCCATGGTTCAGAGCCGCATTAAAACTCTCGAAAAAGTGGAACGAATCGAAATACCTGAAAATCTGAAAAAGATGCATTTATCATTTCCAGACCCTCCTCATTCCGGTAAGAGAGTACTCTCTCTGAAAGGGATATCAAAGGCATATGGAGAAAACAGGGTATTATCTGATCTTGATTATGAGATTGAGCGGAAAGAAAGGATTGTAATTGCCGGTAAAAACGGCGCCGGTAAAACTACCCTTTTAAAGATTATTGCCGGTGAGGATAAGAATTTTACCGGCAGCATCAGCTATGGATCCGGTGTTAAAATAGCTTATTTCTCCCAGGAACAGGATGGATTTGCAAGCAATCGTAATACAATAATTGAAGATATGGAGGAGGTAACTCCAACTGAGCTTATTCCAAAACTCAGAGCCTTACTGGGAGCATTCCTTTTTAGAAATGATGATATTTTCAAACCGTTGAATGTTTTAAGCGGTGGTGAAAAAAGCCGTCTGGCTCTACTAAAGCTTCTCCTTTTTCCTGTAAATCTTTTAATTCTCGACGAGCCCACTAATCATCTGGACATCCATTCCAAGGATATACTTCTTGAGGCTCTTAGTAACTATTCAGGAACCCTCATCTTTGTTTCTCACGATCGTTATTTTATTGAGAAACTTGCAACCAGAGTTCTTGAACTTGGAGAATCCGGGCCAAGGGATTTTAAAGGGGATTATAAATACTATCTCTGGAAAATCTCAAATTCTGAAAGTAAAGAACAACCTGAGAATTTAGAAAAAAATATAACTGTATCCAGAGGAAAACAGGATCACCAGGCTACAAAACAAATAAAAAGTATAGTAAAAAAACTTAAGAAAGAGGAAAGCACTCTCTTAATACGTCTTGAAGAGCTTGAGGGTTTACAGCGGGATATAGAACAAAAGATGGCCGATCCGGCAAATTACACAGATGGGAAAAAAAGCAAAGTTCTTAAGCGAGAACTTGAACAAAATGCACAGTTGCAGAAAGAAACGAGTGCCAGATGGGAAGAAATTGAGTTGGAACTGGCTGGTTTATCCTAAAAACTGATACAGGCTCATAAGGACAGCTGTTATTGACTTTTCAATTCAAATGGTATATATTGGTATATATCAATAGGGAGTGGATTATGGAAGCAATAGCAAAATTATTTCAGAACGGTCGGTCCCAGGCAGTTCGCCTACCAAAAGCGTTTCGTTTTAAAGGGAATGAAGTTAAAATCAGTAAAAAAGGTAATAAGGTAATCCTTGAATCCCTTGAAAGAAACAATTGGCCGGAAAGATTTTGGGAAGACTTTACTGAGGATCCTGATTTCAAAACACCTGATGCATTGCCATCAAAAAACTTTAGTCTGGATTGAGAGGGTAGGATATGTATCTCCTTGACACAAATATCATCAGTTATTGGATGCGAGGTGATAAAATAGTAATCGATAGGATTAAGATCCACTCCCCGTCAGATTTATCACTGTCAAGTATTACCCTGGCTGAAATATGGTACGGAATAGAAAAATCTCCAATAAAAAAGAAAGAAAGGCTATTAAAAATAAAGCAGATATCAGCCCTACTGGAGCTGTACTCTTTTGATGAATCAGCTGCAAAGAAATATGCTGTTATTAGAGCGCAACTTGAAAAAGAAGGTATGATGATAAGCGAAAGAGATACACAAATTGCATCTATTGCCATGGCAAACAGGTTAACTGTTGTCACTCATAATGTTGGAGAATTCAGCCGGATCAGTAAATTAAAAGTAGAGGATTGGGCAATTGAATAAATTTCTTAAAACCCCGAAGGGGTGCCATATATTAACACAGGGTGCAGCCCTGTGTTATGGCGCAGCCATAACTCTCAGAGCCCTGAAAGGGTGATGTAAGGGAAGCTGCTGTCATGGATTATAATGCTCCTTCGAAGATTAGTAACGGAGTGACACAGACCCTGCCAGGAGACAGTGCCTCCCGGAAGGTTATGAAAGCAGGGCTTCACCCTACGTTCGGAGATGACACCCCTTCGGGGCTGGAGAGAGAACCCCTAAGGTTGCATGGCCGAGCAGCAACGAAGTTGCGACCAGGCTAAGGTTGCATAGCCGAGCAGGAAGCTTGCTTCCGACCAGGCAACGAAGTTGCGACCAGGCCTGCACCCTATTTTTTCTGATAACTGTTTACCGAAAACTGCTAACAGTTCCCGGTTTCCCTCTTCGCCAATCCTTCCAAAAGCCTTCTTCCGGCAGAGCCGGTGGCTTTTTACGGATTGCCTTTCCGGTCAAACTGCTATTACTGCTTTGAGGCCAGACGGAAACCTAAACCGTTGAACTCGTTGTCCGGACTGTTGCCGTTCCGGTAGCCAAGCTGCAAGCTGAAGGCGTAACCGTACCAGCTGCCGCCCCGCTTCACCCGGTAAGAGCCCGAGGTAGATCCAGTGTAGTCTGTCTGAGTTCCCGGATAGTTTCCGTACCAGTCCCAGCACCATTCAATCACGTTACCAGACATATCCCTAAGTGTTAAGGCACTGGGGTTGGCCGTTGTTCCGACATCGTGAGAAACATTACCACTATTGACAGAATACCAGGCATAGTTTCCAAATACTGTGGATGTTCCACCATCGGTTGGGTAACAATAACTGCTCGTATCTCCGGAAGTATGATTCCACGGAATACCACCCTTATTACTTGCAGCATACTGCCATTCTCCCTCTGTCGGCAGTCGGTTGCCATTTGCATTCCAGTTAACATAGGGGTTATCTTCAGAGCCTGCTGTGGTATCAACAGCATTATTTGTTGAAACTTTAAGAGGTGAGGTATAAGCGGCATCAGTATAATACACAGCTGTTAATCCTGACATCTCACTGTAGGCATTGCACCACACAATAGCATCCCGCCAGTTAATGGTTGTTACGGGTTCATACTTCGCTGCTGTCGGTACAGCCCCTGCCGGATCGGTTAGAGTTCCGTCGTTTCCCTCTTTTCCCGGGTTTGCAAAGGTGTAGCCATTGGCTATTGCCCAGGTATGTACCGTGTACCATAGTTCGTAGGTTACTTCATATTGACCCAATTTAAAATCTGATATTGTGTGAGAAAAACTATTTGTACCATCGGTTTGTGTATATGTTCCACCAGTTACTGAAACCATGTCCCGATACAGGATGCCGGAGAAAACATCTGTTTCTCCAGCCTCATCCTGCACTATTTTATCCTTAATATTATCCAGCATATCAACAGAACAAGCTGAAAAAGTTATAATAGATACCAAAACAGCCACGGTCATAGTTGCACTAAAAACAACCAACAGTTTTTTCCTTATTCCTCGTCCCATACGACAACCTCCATAACTTCACTAATCTCAGCCGCCCTGGAGGCCTCTTCTCCCCTTAGAGCCAGGTAAGCAAACTGGTCGGCAAGGTCCGGGTCGAGGAGTTTCAGCTTCTCGTAGGACTCTCTTACCAATCCATAATTTTCAAGCTCGTGGCTGCATCGTGCAACGGACAGAAGAACCTTCGGGTTATCAGGGTCTTTTGCAGACGCCCGCTGGTAGTATGTAAGAGCCCCTTTAATATCTTTATTAATAAAACTTATATTCCCCATGTTAATAAGGGCTGGAACATATTCGCTACTTTTAAGTATCTTTTCAAACTGTCCCGTTGCCTTATCATTTAAGCCGTACCGGCCATATAACACCCCAAGCCGATTAACATACTTCGGAGCGTTGTTATTCTGCCTAATCTGTGCCTGTAAGCTGGAGACTTTAGGATATATCTCCCTGTCTATAAAACTGACTATTTCCGAATGAAAGGCATCTACAACTGCCAGTCTGTCAGGCATTGAAACGGAAGTAGTTCCGGGCAGCCCTACGGGTTTGTATTCATTCCAGGAATCGTGCATTGGGAAGAGCTTTGCCTGATTTCTTGAGGCATTCTCCCTCCATTCTTTAGCTCCTGTTTCCCAGGCTTTAAGGAAATTATCCTTTGTCATCGTAATCTCTACAGGAAGCCAGTTTTTATTATCAATAAATATCAGGTCGTCTGGTCTTAGAAAACTGTTCCTTGCAGTATCGGGTTCCATATCCAGAGAAAATGCCATGTAGATATGTCCAGGGATGGTTACGAAGGCTGTTTCTATACCCACAGACTCAAGTAGAGCACTGAAGAGAATGGAAAGATCATCGCAGTCCCCTGCTGTATAGGTAAGGGTCTGCCGGGGAAACTGCAGAAAATCAACTGATAATTCGTCTTTAGAAAACTCTGTAAAAGGTGTTTTCGGATCTACTACATAGCTTAATCCGTAGAGCCGCAGGGCTTCATGAAGACCAATCGCCATACTTAGGTTTTTATTTACTGCCCTGCTCCCTTCACCTTGCGTCCAACCTGCAACCCTTTTTGAAAATTCCAAAACTGCAGGGTCTTTAGCTGTAACAAATGCAGCTGCTTTTCTATCGTCGTCCCAGGTGGTTGCGTTCCGGTCATAGAGTTCCAGGCTTTGGGTGTATTCTTCTGAATGAAGTTTCCCCTTCAGGGTATACCCCAGAGTCAGTTTTGCAGAAACCTTTGTCCCCTCTGTTATCTCCAGTACAGAGTCGGAGAACAGTGCAAAAAGATCAACATTTACCTCTTCCTTGCTGTCTACTTTCTCAGGAACAGGACACTCTTTGGGATTATCCATGTAGCGTTCTACGAAAAAGCTTAGCGTAACATCAGTAACAGGAGAAGATTCGTTATTGTAGAGAGCAACTTTCCCTACAGGATTATTATCGTAGTGTTTAAAAAGTACCGGAAATATTCTGTCAAGCTCGATAGAGCTAATCTCCAGCCCCTTCCCTGTCCGTTTTATTGTTGTTTCTTTTAAGGGTTCCGGTTTTACGGGTTGGGTATTAATGGTTCTTTCACTTCTGTTTATGGGAAAACTGTATGAAGCACCCAGAGAAAGCCCAAGGCCCTGATTTAGATATAAATTGTAGAGATAGGATATATCCCCAAGTATGCTGA
>SDBV01007396.1_pt1 | contig 15027 bp, 11 predicted proteins | sample 2277081 | NCBI WGS metagenome assembly SDBV01 (sample SAMN10402039, study PRJNA504765) | marine sediment metagenome | isolation source: marine sediment core GS10_PC15, 223 cmbsf | place: Arctic Ocean: Southern Knipovich Ridge | collected 2010
GCTTCGACCAGATCGGCGTAGGCCTGCTCCAGATCGGCCAGGGCCTTGACCGCGCGGGCCTCCTCCGCCTGCGCCTTGCCTCGCGCTTCCTCCGCCTGTTTCCGCTGCGCCGCTTCGGCTTCACGGGCCGCGTACGCGACGCCTTTCGCGGCAACGGCCGCTTCCTTCGCGGCCAGGGCGTCTTCCTTGGCCGTCTCCTCTTCCCGTTTGGCGTTGTAGATCCAGATCGAAGCCACCGTGAGGATGACGATGACGGCCGCGGTCAATGCGGTGGCGATAATGCGGAACCTGCGCAGCCGGCGGCGGGCCTGCGCGCGCGCCTGCTGCGCGCGCCGCACCTCGGCCGCGAGTCCCTGATGGTCGGCACACTCGGAATCCAGCGTCGACGCCGCCAGGTCCAGATCGCCCTTTTCGAAGGCGCACTGCGCATAGGCACGCTGCGTTTCGACCACCCCGACCCGCGCATCCGCGTTTTCCTGCCACAGGCTGAGGGCTTCGCGGAAACCGAAGAGAGCCTGCGCGAAGGCCTCGTAGTCCTGCTTCTGGCGGGCATGGCGCAGATGCTCCGACGACCGCTCACACAGCTTGATGCTCTCGGCATTGGCCCGGTATTCGAGCACCGCTTGCTTGAGCTCGTTGACCGATGAATGACGCTCGGCCGGGACGGTCCGCATGGCCTTCAAGGCGACGTCCATCAGCACGCCGCCCTGCTCCGCCGGCTGGATGACGTTGTTGAGCGCGTTCTCGAGCACGTCGAGGACGCGCGTGCCACCGTGAGGTGGCTGACCGGTAATGATCTGATGGAGAATCGCCCCCAAAAGATATACGTCGCTGTATATGCCCACCGGGGCGTTCTCGCCGGTGACCATCTCGGGGGCCATGTAGGCCGGGGTACCGCCCGCCGCCTGAGTGCGCCGCAGGTCGGCCAGTTCGCCCGCGTCGGTCACCGGCGCGCCGAGTCCCCAGTCCATGAGCTGGACCTCGCCGAACTCGCCGAGCATCACGTTATCGGGCTTCAGGTCCCGATGCACGACACTTTTCGAGTGTGCGAAACTCACGGCATCGCAGACGTCGAGGAAGATGTTCAGGTTCTCTTCGCGCGACTTCTGCCGCAGCACGTCCCCCCAGGGCGTCCCGCGGACCATCTTCATCGTGTAGAACGGCTGGCCGTCGGGCGTCGTCCCGAGATCGTGAATCGGGACGATGTTGGGGTGATCCAGCTTGCCCGTCACCCGGGCCTCGGCGACGAACTTCTCCTTCTCCTCGACGTTCTGTCCGACCCCGGCCTTGATCATCTTGACCGCGATGTTGCGGCCGATGGACTTCTGTACGGCCTGGTAGACGACGCCCACGCCCCCCTCGCCGAGCACGTTCAGCAGGTCGTAGCCGTCGAGCGATAGCTTCGGTGAGGGTCCCGGACCGGCACTGACGCGCGCCTGGCCGGGGGCTGGCTTCGCGGCCCGCGGGCCATTGAGCGTGTGGCCCGGCGTCACGTCGCCGAAGTCATCTCCCCACACGTCGGCGGCGGAGAGCGTTCGGGTCGCGTCGCACGTGGCGTCTGGATCATCTTGTGGCGTGGAAGGCCCGCCATCGGGCCGCGTGGCCGTGGCGCCGCCGGGCCCGTCCTCGGCCAAGGCGTCGTCATCGTCCGGATCAGTCGCGCCCGGGTTCCAGGTTGCATTGGGATCGGTTTCGGACGCCGCGTCAGCCGCGTGGTCCTGCTCGTCAGCCGCGCGGACGGGCTGATCATCCCAGTGCTCATCGTCGACTGTGGCGCCCGAACCGGAAGCCCAGGTCGCATCGGCGTCATCGGCGGGACTGATGTTATGGGAACCTTCTGTGGACATCCTGGCGCCGTGAACAGACGAGCACGATTGCCTTCCGATCACCCACGCGGGTGTCGCTGTATCCGGCCGCCGAAGTAGCCGATCCTTAGAGCGCGCACGTGCTCATACCGATGTATCGTCACGGTAGAGACGTGGGGTGAGTGAGCGGACCTCCAGTACCCGGGCCAGCATGAATCCGGCAAGCTGAAAACGACGGTAGTGGACATAATGGAACAGCACGTGAGCGCGGTCGGCGTACCCAAGACCCTGTCGGCCGCGGCGCTGAAAACGGAACGCAACCGCGCCGACGACACACAAACGCCGGGCCGCCCGTACCTGAAGGTCTTCGGCAGCGATATTGGCGTGCTCGAGATCGAGCTAACCGGTAAGCCCCTCACGATCGGCCGGCTCGAAGATGCGGACATTCGGCTCCCCGATCCGCGCGTGTCGCGGCTTCACGCACGCATCGAATGCAGCGACGGCCGCTATACGATCACGGATGCGAACTCGACCTGCGGTACCATGGTCAACGGGGGGCGCATCGCCAGTCATGAGCTGAGCCACGGCGACAGCGTGCAGATCGCCAACTACCTGCTGCAATTCCGCACGCACACGACCTTGCCCGGAGCGGCGATCGCGGCCCAGCGCGCCAAGCGGCTGCTACAGGCCGACTTCTGCACGCTCCCGTCCACGATGCGCTTGCAGCATCGAACGCTGGCCTTGGGCCCGCGGCAGGTTTTCGCGGCGGGCGACACGCTGAAAATCGGGCAGGGCGGGCTGCTGGTCCCCACGATGCAGCCCCCCGACGAGGGCGCGTGCCTGGAACTCCAACTGTCGATGGCCAACCACGCGAGCCGGCGATACCTGGGCGAGATCATAGGGGTGATCGAGGAAGACAACACCCACTGGATGTGCGTGAAGCTGCACACCCTGGCGCGCGACGCTCACGAAGCAGTCGTGGCCGGGGCCGAACCCGGGCCTTGGAACGACGTCGACGCCACCTGAGGCGCCCGGACGCTTCGGCACGGCTGAAGCGACCTACCGACCGTTCAGACCGACTGTCGCAAGCTGACGCCTTTTCTCAAACGTAACTCTTCAGCGATGTGCAATGAGCGATCAGCTTTCAGCCCTTCAAGGAGTTGGGGCAGTACACGAGTGCCGCTGGTTTCTCGCCGTGGCAGGGCCGCGGTCTGCCCAACCTGGAAGCATCAGGTTCGCGGTTCTGGCGGACCGTTGCCCGCTGATTGCTGAAAGCTGACTGCTGACCGCTGAATGCTTACTCTCAAACGTATAGAACCGATTGGTGGGGACGCGGGTGAAACGCTGCACCGTCTGGCCCGCGTCTGGCCAGCGCACCTCCACCAGATCTACGACATCAGCCCGCCCCACATGGAAGCGACGTAGGGTACGGCTTGCCGCACCAACCCAGGCAACGCAGCAGCAACCCGGTACGACCTCATCATGCCCGAATACCGCCGACTGGACGCCACCGGCGCGACCGTGTTCTTCACGGTCGTCACCGAACGGCGCCGGCCGATCTTCAATGGTCCGCCCGCGGTCGATCTGTTGCGCGCCGCGCTGGGACGTGTCATTTCGGATCATCCATTCACGATCGACGCGATCGTCATCATGCCGGAGCACATCCATGCGATCTGGACGATGCCGCCGGGAGATGATCGGTTCGGCCTGCGCTGGTCGGCCATCAAGGCGGCGTTTACACGCGCGCACCTCGCCGCCGGCGGCCATGAGACGCGCCGCAGCGCCTCGCGAAGGGCTCGCAACGAGCGCGGCGTTTGGCAACGGCGCTTCTGGGACCACGTCATACGCGACGACGATGATCTCGGCCGGCACGTCGACTACATCTATCACAGTCCGGTCAAGCATGGGTCGGGGAATGAGAATGATGCGTCAAGACGCATCCTACATCTCCTGCGGTAGCGTGGCCGGGCCCGGTTGCCACCCAGCCCACCTACGTGACGGTCGGCACGCCGGCGACATCGGTCCAACGTGTCTCCAGCCCCGGCCCACGCGGCTGGTGGTCCGCAAGATCCACCCGGACCCTGACCGCCGTGGGCGCGAGCCCCTCGTTGGGCTGAAAGGTAAATGCGGCGCGTTTTGGTCCCAAATGCCCGGGGTGCATGATCAGTGACCCGAGGGGTGTGCAGGCCCCGGACGGACACACCTGCACGGCCGCCTGGATGAGACCGTCGCCGAGGAGGAAGTAGTCCACCCCGGGCAGATTCGTCTTGCAGTCGGGCGGTCCCTGAGCCGGGTCATCCGCATAGAGATGCTCGCGGGTCTCCATTCCACGACCGGCTGACGATTGCGCCGGGCGAGGCCGGTGCGCAAGCCGGCTGCAACGGCGGCGGGAAACGCCAAAGAACCCACATGTTACCGGACGCGGTCCCGCGGCACCGCCGATCCACAAAAAGAATCCGCTTTTCGCGTTACGAAACCCGGCGGATGGCGACTAGGTATTTAGAGCGATCCCCCACGGCAAGCGGGTCCACGGACGGCCAAAGGGATCATACTGGCCCGGGGACTTCATGTTACAATGAGTTCGGTATGATTGGGGCGCCCGAACTCACTAATGCGCTCGTACAGACCGCTGTCGGCGGGGCGGAGACCGATTGCGCCCTCATCCTGAAAGTGATGGCGCCGCGGATCCGTCTGATGGTGGCGGCGCGCCTCAGCCCTGCCGCGCACCAGCAGGACGCCCTGGATGACACGACCCAGCAGGTCCTGATCGCGCTGACGACCGGCCTGCCGAGCCTGAAAGACCAGTCCGTGACGGGCTTGAACGCGTTCGCTTCGGGCATTGTCAACCGCAAGGTCGCCGACCTGCTGGAAGGACGCGAGAACGGGAAACGTCCCCGTCCCCGCGCGGCCTCGCTCGACTCCACCGTGGCGACGCTCTCCGGTGCCGGGCCGTTGTGGACATTCCTCTCCGTCAGCGGCACCTCACCCGGCTCGGCCGTCGAACGGGTCGAGGAGGCCCGCCGGGCACTCGAGGAATTGGGTCGCCTGAAGGCGGTCTACCGCGAAATCATCACCCTGGCGTTCTTCGACCAGTTGCCCACCCGCGAGATCGCCCGCTGCTTGAACACCTCGCCGCGCGCGGCGTCCATGCTCCTGCTGCGGGCCATGCGGACACTGCGGCGAAACCTGACCGGCTCGAGCGTAGTGGGGAGACCTCATGGCCAGCCCGCCTGAAAACGATCGGCCGGCGGACCTGGCCGCGGAGGTGGATGCCGCGCTCGAAGCCGCCTGGCGCGGCGATGGCACCAGATTCGATCGCCTGCTTGACGCCACATCGGACGGCACCTCCGGCCCCTCCGTCGGTGAAATGCTGGATCCGCTCTGCCACCCGCCCGCGGAGCCCGTGGTCGGCCTGGCCGCTGGTACGGAAGTGCGCGGCTACCGCATCATCGGGGAAATCGGCCGGGGGGGCATGGGCGTCGTGTATGAAGCCGAGCAACAAGAGCCCCGGCGGCGCGTGGCCCTGAAAGTCCTCCGCCGACTCGACACGGACGAGTATCACGTGAAGTTGTTCCGGCGGGAGATCCAGTCGCTGGCCCGCCTTTCGCACCCGACCGTGGCGACCATTTATGAGGCCGGGCGAACCACCGAAGGACAGTACTTCTTCACGATGGAACGGATCAGCGGTCCGCCGCTGGACTTGTATGTGCGCGAACACAACCTCACGCTGCACGCGCGGCTGGAGTTGCTCCTGCGGATCGCCGAAGGCGTGCACTACGCCCACCGGCAAGGCGTGGTACATCGGGACCTCAAACCGTCCAACATCGTGATCGACGCCGAGGGACATCCCAAAATCCTGGACTTCGGCCTGGCCCGCCTGGCGGACCCCGATCAGAGCCTCGCAGCCGTGACCACGGAACCGGGACGCATGCTCGGAACGCTGGCGTACATGAGCCCCGAGCAGGTAAACGGCCGCCCCGATGAAACCGATGCCCGCAGTGACGTCTATGCCCTGGGCGTGGTCCTCTACGAACTGCTCACCGGCCGATTGCCGTATGTCCTCGCGCAGCGCCGGCCCCATGAGGTGGCGCGCGCGATCTGCGAACAGGACCCGCGCCCGCCCGGCACGATTGACCGCCAGCTCCGTGGCGACCTCGAGACCATCATGACCAAGGCGCTGGCGAAGGTGCGGACCCGCCGCTACCAGACCGCGGCCGAGTTGGCGGAAGACATTCGGCGTTATCTTCGCGGCGACCCGATCTTGGCGCGCCGCCCGAGCCGCCTCTACCTCGTGCGAAAGCGGTTGATCCGCCATCGGGTGGTCGTCGCGGCCGTACTCGTGGCGGGCACGTTTGGGCTGATTGGGCTGTGGGGCGGCGTATGGAGCAAGGACCGCGCGTTGGAGCGCGCCCAGGCCCGCGAGCTGGCCGCGGCCCGGCAAGCCGCGTTGAGCACGCTTGGTGAGCTGGAGGACGGTACGCGCCGTATTGAAGAGCTGCTGGCCGGCGCCGAGTTGGCATGGAAACGCCACGCGGAACTCCCGGAGGTGCAGTTGGCCTGGGCGCGAACGCGCTACCGGGCGGCGCTCGAGCTGGGAGACAACGCGCTGATCGATCAGGTGGTCGACAGGCTGGCGGACGGCATGCTGAACAGCGCGGCACCATGGGCTTGCCGCGCCCTGTTGAGCGAGATCCGTCCCCAGGCCATCTTCTTGCAGACCGTGCCGGTCCGGGAACCGCCGGACACGGCGGAAGCCTGGTACCTGCGCTCGTTCGCCACGCTGGACATTCAGCGGGCGCGCGACTGCGCGCTGGAAGCGCTGCAGCGCGATCCGGAACACCTCCTGGCCCGTGAACGGCTGGCCCACTTGCACTTGCGCGCCGGCGACGGCAACCTCGCCCTCGGCGCCGCCCAGGAGCTGATCGATCGCGGCTGCAACCCGATCGCATGGCTGCAGTTTCAAGGCCGTGCGCTCCTCCGCATGGGCCGGCATCAGGAAGCGTATGAGCATCTTCGTCGGGCGGCGGAGCTCGACCCGACCTCGCCCTCGCCCCATCGCCTGCGCGGCCTGGCCCACTTGTGCCTGCGGGAATACGAACAATCCATCGAGGACTACACCACGGCCGCCGGGCTTCACAACCCGCCTAGTCTCTGGGAGTGCTATCAGCGCGCCACCCCCCTGTGGATCACCGGCCGGACCAGCGAAGCCGCGGAGGACTACCAGTTCGCGCGCGAGCGCCGCGGCCACGTCAGCTTGGCGGATGTCCGCCTCGTGCTCGTGTTGCAGGATCAAGCCCGTCGATGCCGAAGTGCCGGCCGCCCGGAGGAAGCCGAAAGGAGCCTGCTGAGGGCGCAGGAAGTGTTGGCAGTCGCGCGCCGCGAAGCCAGCCCGGGGAGCTGGTGCGCGCGCATCCTCGCCTGCCTGGCCGGCGCGGGCAGCCCGGACGAGTTGGTGCAAAGCATCAACCCCGATGGCCCGGCGCGCGCCTGCGAGGCGTATTACTACGCCGGCGAAGCCTGCCTGCTCCGGGACGACACCCCCAGCGCCTGCCTGTGGTTTCAGCGCTGCGTTGACACCGGCATCGTCTTGGACCCCAACAGCAACTGCACCGACCCCATGAACGAGTACCACCTGGCCCTTTGGCGCCTGGATTTATGCGCCAGCGAACAGGCCGCGCTCCCAGGGAATTAGAACCGCCCTACTCGCCCGGCTTGATGTAACGTCCCCGAAACCGCTCGACGGGGTATTTCGCCGCGTTCTTGGCCACCTTGGCCCGCACCGCGGATGACAGATCAAAATCCAGTGCGTTCGCCAGCGCCAACACATAGCAGGTCACATCCGCCACTTCCTCGATGATCTCAGCCCGCTGGGCCTCGTTGGCCAGGACGGCCGGCACTTCCTCGCTGCGAATCCACTGGAAATGCTCCATCAACTCGGCCGCCTCGATCGCGATCGAGGTCGAGAGGTTCTTCGCATCGTGGTATGGCTGCCAATCCCGCTCGGCCACAAAGTCCGCGACCACCCGGCGCACCTCGGCGATCGTATCGGTTTCATCCGGCATCTCAATACTCTCTCGCCCCCCCTGCCGCGCCCTCGTTTTGCCAGCCTCTCAACCCCACACTACCAAGCCCTGATCGTACCGGTCGGCCAGATCCTCGTGACGCGGCACGACGCGGACGGCGTACCCGTTCCGCCCGCTTGTCTCGCACGGCACCGCACCCGCGAACCAGTGCTGACCGTCGGCGTCGGGCCGCTCGAAGTCCAACCGCACCGACTGGCCTTTCGAAATCTCGCCATCGGGCGTCAGCGGACCGTAATAGGCCTCGACGGCCACGTCATCCGGCGAGATGGAGCCCAGATGGACCCGGGCCTGGAGCGGCAGATTGCTGCCGACCTTCAACTCCTGATGTGCGCCCGCCTGGACGTCCGTCACGCGCACCTCGTGCCAATGCTGGCGCAAGCGGTCCTTCCATGCCGCCAGCATCTTGGCCACTGCAAACTCGTCCGCGTGGACCCGCCGCACCCGGCGTAGGGCAGGCAAATACATCTGCTGGGTGTAGTCGCGCAACATCCGATTGGTGCTGAAGTTGGGGACGATAGTCTTCATGGAGTTCTTCACGCGAGCAATCCAGCGTCGCGGCAGCGCGTCCGCCGTGCGGTCATAGAACAGCGGAATGATCTCGCGCTCCAGGAGGTTGTACAGCGACTCGCTCTCGACATGATCCTGGTAGGCCAGATCGTCATAAACGCGCCCGTCGCCGATCACCCACCCGTTTTCGCCGTTGTACGCTTCCGACCACCAGCCGTCCAGGCAGGACAGGTTAAGGCCGCCGTTGGCCGGGACCTTCATACCGCTGGTCCCACTCGCTTCGTGTAGCCGCAACGGGTTGTTCAGCCACACATCCATCCCCTGGACCAGCACGCGGGCGAGTGAAATGTCGTAATTCTCCAGGAAGACGATCCGCCGCCGGTACTCCGGCCGCGCACAGATCACCGCGATCTCCTTGATCAGCTCCTTCCCGGCCCCGTCGTTCGGATGGGCTTTGCCGGCAAAGATGAATTGTATCGGACGCTCCTGGTTCTCGACCATGGCTCGTAGCCGGTCAAGGTTGCGGAACAGCAGCGTCGCCCGTTTGTACGGCGCGAAACGCCGCGCGAAGCCGATCGTGAGGGCCTCCGGGTCCAGCACTTCCTCCGCCGCCCTGATCTCCGCCGGCGGCGCACCACGACCCTTGAGTTGATCCCGCAGGCGCCGTCGCACGGCCGCGATCATCCACTCCCGTCGCCGGACATGCACGCGCCACAGCTCCGCGTCGGGAATCTCCTCGATCCGCTCCCAGAGCGGATCGTCCTCGGCGGCCTCGGGCCAACCGGGCGCCAGGTACTGGTCCAACAGGTCAGCCATGGTGGGGCTCGTCCACGTCCGCGTATGGATCCCGTTGGTGATGTGTGCGATCGGTACCTCCTCGCGTGGAATCCCGGGCCAGTATCCTTGCCACATCGAGCGGGCCACGTCGCCGTGCAGTTTGCTCACGCCGTTGCTGCGGTAGGCCATCCGCAGGGCCAGCAGCGGCATGCAGAACTCCTCTTCCTTGCGATCCGCGTGCTCGCGGCCCAGCGCGAGCAGGTCCGCGGTGCTGATCCCGATGTCGCGCGCGATCCAGCCCAGATGTTGCTCGACCAGTTTCGGGTCGAACCGGTCAATGCCGGCCGGGACGGGCGTGTGCGTCGTGAAGATGTTCCCACCGAACACGGCTTCGCGCGCCTCGCGATAGCTCAGGCCGTGGTCGTGCATCGCCATCCGCACGCGCTCCAGGGCCAGGAACGCGGCATGACCTTCGTTCATGTGGCATACCGTGGGCTGGACCCCGAGCGCATAGAGCGCCCGTAGCCCGCCGATGCCCAGCAGTATTTCCTGGCGGATGCGCATCGTGCGGTCACCGCCGTACAGTCGCGCCGTGACCGCCCGCAGCTCCGGCGGATTCTCCGGCAGATCGGCGTCCAGAAGGTACAGGCGCACCCGTCCGACCTCGACCAGCCAGATGGCGGCGACGATCGATTGCGCTCCCAGGGGGACGCTCACCTTCATCTGCGCACCGCTTGGGTCCTTGACGGGCGTCGCACACCATTGATGGACATCATGGACCGGGTAGCTTTCAAGCTGCCAACCGTCTTCGGTGAGTTGCTGCTTGAAGTATCCCTGTCGATACGCCAGTCCGACCGCCACCAGGGGAATACCGAGATCCGAGGCCGACTTGAGATGGTCGCCCGACAGCACGCCGAGGCCGCCGGAGTAGATGGGCATGCTCTCGTGCAGGCCGAACTCCGCCGAGAAATAGGCCACGGTCAGGTCCTTGTCATCCGGGAAGTTCTCATCAAACCAGGTGCGGCTGTTCTTGTAGACGTAAAAGCTGTCCATCACCCGGCAAAGTTGAGCAACGTACGCGTCGTCGCGGGCCGCCTGCTCGAGCCGCTCCTGACTGCTCTGCCCCAACAGAGCCACCGGGTTGTGCCCCACCGCACGCCACAGATCCACGTCCAGTCGGCGGAACAGGTCCGTGGCCGCCGGATTCCACGTCCACCACAGGTTGTACGCCAGTTGGCGCAGCGGATCGAGCACCTCCGGCAGCGACGGGACGATCACAAACGTGCGAATGTGCTTCATGCGTTTACCACCGGTTCCAAGCACGGTTTTTATCAGCGGACAAGCCTCGGCCGCCGAACAGTGCGCCTTGTTTCATCGGCTCCCGGCGGGCCGTGCGCGTACCCGGCGCGCCCCGGTGACCGTGCCGTGTGCGTCACAAACCGGCGGCCGCCCGCACGCGCGCCGCCAGGTCGGCCGCCCGAGCTTCCGTATCCGCCTCCGCGATGACGCGCAGAATCGGCTCGGTGTTCGAAGCCCGGACGTGGACCCAGCCTTCCCTGAAATCGATCCGCACGCCATCCACGGTGCTCGGCCGCTGGTCCGCGAAAGCCCTGGCGATCGCTTCCGTCGCCGCGCCGATGCGCTCCCCGGGCAACTCCATCTTCTGCTTTACCAGGGCGTACCTCGGCAGGTCCGCCACGAGTTGGCTGATGGACCTGCCCGTGGCCGCCATGAACTGCAGGATCAGGCTCATGGCTGAGAGGCTGTCGCGCACGTAGCAGACCCGCGGATCGATCACCCCGCCGTTGCCCTCACCGCCGATGACACACCCCTCGGCGAGCATGGCACGAGCGACGTGCGACTCCCCGACGGGAGTACGCAAAACGCGAGTCCCGAAGCGTGCGGCAACATCGTCGACCATCCGCGACGTGCTCAAGTTGGTCGCGACCAGGCCCGGTCGCCGTGACAGCACGAACTGGGTCGCCAGCGCCAGGGTGTACTCTTCGCCGATGTACCGACCCTTTTCGTCCACGATCGCCAGGCGGTCCGCGTCCGGGTCCTGGGCGAAACCGACCGCCGCGCCGTGCGCGCGCACTGCTTCACACAACCCATCGAGATGTTCTCGGATCGGTTCCGGCGGATGCGCGAAATCGCCATGAGGTTCGCCGTTGATGTGGATCAGCTCACAGCCGAGTTGGCTGAGGAAAGCCGGCGTGTGCACGCAGCCGGCCCCATTGATGCTGTCGAGCACCACCCGCAGACCCCGCAGGCTGGCCAGATCCACTTCACAGGCGTCCCGCACCGCCTGGACGTGCCGGGTGCCGGCCTCTGTGTCGACGCGGGGCGCCGTGAACCCGCTGTCGATCAGCCGGTATTCGGCCGCGGCGCGGATATCGGCGATGCGCCGGGCGCGCTGCGGATCGGGCGCCACGCCGAGGTCGTCGAGGAACTTCAGGCCGTTCCACTGGTGCGGGTTGTGGCTGGCGGTGATGATCAGGCCGCCGGCGTAGCCACCGGCCCGAATCGCGTGTCCCGCCGTCGGCGTCATCACGAGTCCGATATGCGTGACCTCGCAGCCCGTGGCGAGCAGGCCCGCCGCCGCCGCGGCCTCGAACAGCGGTCCGCTGGGACGCGAGTCACGACCGAGGACGAGGCGTCCGCCACCCAGCAGCGTGCCATACGCCTGGGCGAACTCGAGCGCGACGGCGGGCGTCAGCGTCTGGCCGACGATCCCCCGGACACCCGAAACGCTCACCATCAACGCCATTCCACAAACCCTTTGCCGTGCCGCGCGGTCCAGACTATTGTGGCTGCCGTCATGTGCGACTAAACTTGGACAAAACGCGGGACGGCACCGTCTGAGAGCCCGCACAGTATGACGTGCCCTATTCGGACCGCAACCCGATCAGGAGCTTCGCAAAATGAACCGTACACACCTCGCCGGCTTGGCCGGTTTGCTGTTCCTCGTGGCCTTCGTGACCGGCTGCCCCGGCGGGCTGACCATCGAGTTGCCCAATGGGGACACCCGGATAATCCCCGGGATCCGGGTCGGCGGCGTGGTCGTCGAGATCTTCAACGACACCGATTTCGAGGTCGATCCGCGGATCCGCTTCAACGATGAAGACCCCAATTTCTTCGAGCAGCTCCTGGGCTCGGACGAAGAGCTCACGACGGGCATCCTGCGCCCCGGCGAATCGATCGAATTCACGTATGACTGCGACAATCTGCTACGCATCTACAGCGACACCGCCGGCCAGTTCTTCTTCGAGAGCACCATCGGGCAGGCCGACCGAACGCGGACGCTGGAGCGCGGCGAGGAGTTCCACTGCGGCGATGACATCGTCTTTCACTTCCTGGGCGACTATGACGGCTTCGGCGTGGTCGTCTCGGTAAACGGCGCGGTCGTGGACTGATTCGCCACACAAAATCGCAGCCTGGGGCGGCCACCGTCGCATAAAACGTGGCGCGGCGCGAGCCCGCGCGGCCCGCTTTCGGAGCGCCAGGTTATCAGACCCAAAAACGGCCCGCAGGCCCGTTTTTTTCGTTGCCAATCCCTCCACCCGGGCATAGAATTAGCCGCAATTGGAGGAGAAAGTGGTTGGCAACTCTGCCGATCATATCAGGTTACAACTGAATAACAGCGTCACGGGCGCGTAAGAAGCGCAGGCGACCGCGCGATCGTGGGCGCGGCTGCCGCCATGTCTGTGTCTCAATGGAGGGACGGCGCCGTGAGTACCGTGCGCAATGCCGACGTATTTGTGGATGTGTGTACCCAGCGCGATTATCTCGCCGCGGACGGTGCCCACCCGAGCCTCAACGCCCCCCTGATCATCCCCAACCTGAAGCACCTGATGGCGTTCGCCCGCTGGGCGAAGGTGCCCACGCTGTCGTGCGTGGACGCGCGCCGTCCGGACGACATGCGCGGCCTGGCGCGCGCCGATTGCGTGATCGGCACGCCGGGCCAGCAGAAGGTCCCCTTCAGCCTGTTGCCTAGTCGCGTGATGATCGACTCCGATAACTGCCTGTGCGTATCGCTCGAGGTGCTGAATCGGCACCAGCAGGCGATCCTCGTCAAGTCACACCGCGACCCGTTCACCAACCCGAAGTTCGATCGCCTGCTCACCGAGTTGCCCACTCGCCGCTTCGTCGTGTTCGGCGTGGCCATCGAAACGTCCATCCGCCTGCTGGGCCTGGGCCTGCTGCTCCGCCATCGCCGCGTCGCCGTCGTGCGTGACGCGTGTGGCTGGTGGAATGGTGCGGATGGCGAGATGGCCCTGCGACAACTCGCCGCCAAGGGCTGCGAGCTCTTGACCGCCCGCGAGCTGGTCGAATCCACCGTCAGCCAATACAAGCGCAAAGGCCACCTCCAGCGCTACCGCCTCCGCCGGCGTTCCGTGGCGTAAAGCCAACTTCCACCCCCCACGCGGGAATGTGGTCACGCGGCGCCCCGGCCCGTATCATCCACGCCATGGCGCTTCCTCTGGTGGTCATCGTCGGCCGTCCAAACGTCGGCAAAAGCTCGCTGCTCAACGCCCTCGCGCGGCGGCGCATCAGCATCGTCGATCCCCGCGCCGGCATCACCCGTGACCGGGTCAGCGCCGTCATTGAGCGCGAGGACTGCTTCTTCGAAGCCGTGGACACCGGGGGCATCGGCATCGTGGATGACGATCACCTCGAAGCGCACGTGGAAGAGCAGATTCGCTTCGCCATCGACCGCGCGCAGATCATCATCTTCGTCGTGGACGTGGAGGCCGGCATCACGGCCCTGGATCAAACCGTAGCCGAGCTTCTGCGGCGGACGGACAGATCGGTGATCGTCGCGGCCAACAAGGTTGATGACCCGCGGCGCGAACCCGCGGCAGGCGACTTCAACCGCCTGGGGTATGGGGAGCCGCTGTGCGTGTCCGCCATCCATGGTCGGGGTCGTGAAGCGCTGCTGGTACGCATCACGGAACTGCTGGGTTCCATCTCCACGGCCGAGCCCGGCACGCCCGTCATGAAGCTCGCGATCGTCGGCAAACGCAACGCCGGCAAGAGCACGCTGGTCAACACGCTCGCGGGCGAGCCGCGGATGATCGTCAGTGAAATCCCGGGCACCACCCGCGACGCCGTCGACGTGCGGTTCGAGCGCGACGGCCGGCAGTTCATCGCCATCGACACGGCCGGCGTGCGCAAGAAGGCCCGCATGGACGACATCGACTTCTACTCGTATACGCGGGCCCTGCGTTCGATCCGCCGCGCGGACGTCGTCATGTTGCTGATCGACGCCCTGGTGCCGGTGGCGGAGGTCGACCTGAAACTGGCCCGGACGGTGCTGGACGAGTACAAGCCGGTCGTCATCGTGATCAACAAGTGGGACCTGGCGAAAGATCTGACCCAGCCGGCCGAATTCGGCGAGTACCTGACGCGGGTGCTGCCGGCGTTGAGCTTTGCCCCCATCACCTTCCTGACCGCGACCACGGGCAAAAACGTCGACGCCGCAGTCGACGTGGCCCTCAGCCTGCACAAGCAGGCGCATCTGCGCATGACCACCGGGCGGCTGAATAGCGCCCTGCAACAGATCCTCGTCCTGCGCGGGCCCAGCGCAAAACACGGCACCAAGCCGGTCAAGATCTACTATGCCACGCAGATCGCCGTGGCGCCGCCCACGATCATCTTCTTCTGCAACGATCCCGGGTTGGTGCGGGAGGAGTACCGACGCTTCATGCGAAACCGCTTGCGCGAACTGACGGCTTTCAAGGAGGTTCCGGTCCGCCTCTGGTTCCGTCCCCGCGGGGAGGGGCGGTCGTCGCCGAGCGAGCCCTAGCAGCCCGTTGAAGAAGCCCACCATGGCCCTGTGGCACCGGCTTCCAGCC
>SDBV01007397.1_pt1 | contig 15025 bp, 16 predicted proteins | sample 2277081 | NCBI WGS metagenome assembly SDBV01 (sample SAMN10402039, study PRJNA504765) | marine sediment metagenome | isolation source: marine sediment core GS10_PC15, 223 cmbsf | place: Arctic Ocean: Southern Knipovich Ridge | collected 2010
AAAGTTTACCCGCGAATACATCTGATTCAACTGTAGGATTTCCCCGAGAGTCCAATATCCATCTTGATTTAATTTTAGTTATTTTAAAATCAGTCATTTAAATCTTGTAGTTTTTTTTTTTTTTTATATGAATATTAATATAGAATTAAGAAAATTTAATTCTTGATATAACACTTTAAAATTTAAATTTATACAATTCTCTTTCTATCAAATTTTTGTAAAATTTATGTTCATAATTAGGATCAATTAGAATGTCAAAACTTGGATCAGAAAAAAGAGCAATTGCTTCTTCTAAATTTTTGTTATAGAATTGCCATAAATTATATAAGAACAAAATGATAAGCTTAGGACTGATAAGCAATTTTCGTAAAACGCATTAAACATCTTAGAAAGATCAAAATCTTCATATAATATCATTTTCATGTTATCTAACTTTGTTTTCAACAATTTAGAATCAAAATATATTAAAGCTCTATCATATTTTTTTTCCGCTGAAGTATTCTCTATACTTATTTCTAAATGGGGATATGTACCCAAATCCTTAAACCATATTCGATATCCATGCTTATAAGCATTATAAATCTCTCTATACTGTAAATAATCTATACTAATTACCTCGAGACAACTTTTAACAAATAAATATGACGATTCTAATTTACGGATATTCTTATTGTTAAGGTTAAAGTCTTTTGGTGGAAGACTAAACAATTCTCTAATGAGATCTTCAGATGAACTCGAATTTTAATTCTCAAAAAATTCTTTCACTTTTTGTATCTTGCGGTAAATATTTATTGTGAAACTATAGAGATAGAACTAGAACAGTTTATTAGGGACGCAATTGTCGAAAAATTAATTCTTAGCTATGGAGACATCAAATCTGAAGATTTTATTTATGTAGGCACGAAATTTCCCGAAGTCAAATTACCATCAAAAAATTGTTTAAAGCTATGAAGTTGGCAATTGAAATAATGGAATAATAATGTTAGGAGATTTTTATATGAAGAAAATAGTAGAGATTGAATTGAAAACTTTTAACAAGAACATTCAAGATTTATTAAGATCACTAAAGCTACCATTTAAAACTTATACCGATATTATGAAAGGAATGAAAGTATAACTTATATAGAAAAATATAAGGAAAAGTATATCAAAATTTTAATGAGATATAATATCCCTTATAAAATCACCCATTGTATGTCATTTAAAGCTAAACCTGAACTTACCACAAATGAAAAGACTCACAATAAAAAGGAGAAATTATTAAATGTCTAAGAATATATTTTTTTTTTTTGTTGAAAAATTTCTTAGAGAGATTTTCTCTACATTGATAAAATGTATTGCGATTTCTCAAATGAAATTAGAATGAATTAAAGTAATATTCAAACCTTTTCCAAAATTATTAAGAGGAATGACTGGAAGTAATAAATTTAATAAAATTTGAAATCATTTAAGCGTAAAGAACTCTACTCTTTATTTAATTGATAAGATTTTTTATATATGAATTAATAAATTAACAAAGTGTCTAAATTTAAAGTCTATAATTTTTAAGGTAAAACAAGAAAAAAAAATCCATTATTTCTTTTAAAAACATTTCATAATGATCAATATGGTTTCTTCACCAGTTACAATAAATTATAAAAAGTTAATTTATCTGGATGAAAAACTTTATTATGAATTAATCAACCAATTCGAAAAAACGCCTTATACTCCTAAAACGGGATCAGGTTTTCTAATTAAAAATCAAGAAATCAACAGTATTCAGTGTTACTTCATTTTAGAGAAACCAATTTATTATACTATTTATGATGTAACTAATAACACTATTAAAAAAGAAAAAAGCATTAAAAAAGATGTAGTTGAATTTTTAATAGACAAAAAAAATCATCTCATAGAAATATATTCAAATAAACAAAATTCCAAAAGACTAATAAATGAGATTGGTAAATTATGTAAATTTAATTTAACAATAAGTGATATCATTTTCAACCCAAAAATAATTATAAAAAAATTTGAGGATGAAAAAATTAATTTTATCATTCGAAGTCTTAAAATTAGGGATTTTACAATTAAGAAACGAATAATTGGAACATATAACATTAGATCAATCGAAAATTATGAAGCTAAAGAAATAATAAATGAAAGTAATCATAATATTAGTTATTTTACGGTACAAATGAAAATTGAAAAGAAGTTCTTAACAATCGGGATTTATAGAAGTGGTACCATAAGGTTGTTTAACAAAATAGAAGATATTGAGAACAGTTTGGAAGATTTAAAAAAACTAATCATATAAAAAAATGCCTGAAGAACAAAATATCATTGGGAATAGGTGGGAAGATAAGGTTATTGAAATATTGACTTCTTTAGGATGGGTTCAGGGAGGAGATAAGGATATAGATATTAAATCTCGAAGGAATAAAGTGTATGGCATCGACATGTATTTTACATATTCCGATCCATATGAAGGAGTAAATATCGGAATTTTTATAGAGGCTAAAAGCAGGCAGTGGAAAAGCATTAATAAAACTTTTATTGAGAAGACTATATATAAGTTAACGACTAAAATTCAAGAAGTACCTATAAGCCCAGAATTTGAAGAAAAATTAAATTTTAATATTGCAACTAAATTTAATACTGGCTTTATTTTAATATGGGCAAATGACTCTAAATATGACCATGAAAAATTTATAGGCTATTTAAATGAAATTGAATTACCTAAAAAAAGGAGTATCCAACGAATCTTTGTAGGTTCAAATAAAGAAATTCTTTATTATTGTGCTATTATTGAGGCAATTTTTCAATTAAAAAATGAATCAAAAGATAGTAATAAAGAGTTTAAAATTTTTTATCCAAGTTTGAATAAACCAAAAAATTTACCCGAAAGACTTAATTTGATTATACCGGAATTGCTTTTTTCTAAGTTCATTTTTGGCAAAATGCAAAAAATGGAGAAAATTTCTAATAGTAGTATCGCTAGAGATGTTTTAGTTATATTTTTTAAAGATAATCTAGACATATTATCGTTGAATTTAATGCTTGATGCTCTGATTAATTTCCAATTGCTTGATGAGGTTTCAAATGTAATTGTCTACTGTTATAAAAGTATATCTGACTTTCGTGGTGCCATTGAACAATTTAAAAGGAATTTTTTGGGAAAATATGAAAATATGAAAATAGAATTTAGAGAATTAATAAAAATTAGTGATGTCTTTACATGGAGGGCATTAAATGATTGAAAAATATCCCGCAGATACAGATTTAATAGAAATTATCACTAATAAAATTAGTTTAAATAATTCTAGAGAATTTTTTAAATCTTTTGGTATGTGTTTCATTACAAATAACAGATCAGACATAGCACATTATGGTAGTCGTTTTTTATTTGGTATTACAGATTTTGAAAAATTGAAGGAGATCAGTGAAGTAAGAAGAAATTACAGAAGGATCAGTGGGATCGAATTAAAAGTATCTACAAGTCTTAATGATGTATTTAATAATCTTTCAGAAAATAACGACATTTTGGATGAGACCTCTAGCCTAAAAATTTCTGATTTAGTTCAAAAAGACGAAAATAATCTAACCGGAAAGATAAAGTATACGAAAAAGCACATTGGGACAGTTGATCTTCTTCGTGAAGAGAAAAGAGAATGTACATTTAATATTGAAGAAACTGATAGTAAAAAAATGTTATTAATTTATCATGATTCTAACGAGGATTTCAGTAAAACTGTTCAAGCAATTGAAATGGTCTCCGAAAATTTAACAGAATCTAATACTATTGAGCCTTTTAGAATTAATTTAGAGAAATTAACGCTAATTCAGAAAATTGAGTTATTTGATAGAATTCTACAACATTCATTTGATGATTGGGATTTAAATGATGTCATATCATGTAAGATTCGAAGAGGAGAAGACCTTCCAGATAGCGACATTCCTGATGAAGATTTAAAAGGTATTAAAGAGGCATTTTTAAGAGGAGAAAACCTAAGAACAAATGAAACTGTTAAAAAGTTTGAAAGGAGTAATTATTATTTCTCAGCTATGACAATAAAATTAACTCATAAAGAGGAACCTGATATTATCCATCTTGAAATTTACTTTAAGACAAAACCAGATATTCCTGAAATTAAAATAAATAAATCCTTTGAATTGGTTGATGAAGAAGAGATTAGGCACATTATCCCACAAGATCAACAGAAAGAAATATTAAAATATTTTTGGAATTTAGTACAAAATAAATTTTTTGAACTATATAATGGAATTAACGAAGATTAATCTCTTATAACTATTTATTGCTATAATTTAAACGAATTTTAATCATGCTTATTTAATATTAACTTTTAAAGTCTAATATAATGAAATTAATCATCATTTATGTCTTATCCTATAAAAAGTGAAACAGAAAATATTTTTAATTTTCCTTTTTTGGTTTTAGCAGCAATCTAGATTTTTTCTACTCTTCTTTGTTGATAAATTACTACATGGATAGATTTGTATACTTTCAAAGCCAGATTGCATAAATAAAAGCTTAAATTCTAAAACATTCATTAAAATATAATTCATATTATTTTTGGGCTTTCTCTTGGGGAATAAAATAAATGTAAGGTTGGATTCAACGACAATATTTAAAAAGTGATGGTAATATATTCAAAAACTACATGGAGGATTATCATAATAGTTCCTTAAAGCTAAACACTTATTGTGCTGAAACAATTCAATGCTTTTGTGAAAAGGAATTTTCAAAGGTGAAAATTAAAGAAAACATATCAAAAACCAACTCTAGTGTATTTAAAAAGCCATCAATCATTTATCTTATATAAAATTTGCCAAAACATTTAAATCTCGGACTAACATAATATATTATAAAGAGACTTTTTAAGATTTTTAAAATGGTCCAAACAAAAGTAAAATATTACGAGAAAAAAGTTATTAGAAGAACCCTTGGAATGCATTTGACTTCAAAAGAGATATTTAGAGATTATATTCTTCCTTTAATAAAAGATAAATATTATGCTTTTCTCTGGGTTGATCTCTATGCAGGTGAGGGAAATCTGATTTTACCAATGCTTAACTCAATTCCTGAATCAAAAAAAATTGATTTTTTTTCTAAACACCTATTCATGTTTGATATTCAAAAGGAAATGGTTGATAAGTGCATTGAAAATGCAGAATCTTATGGAATCCCTCGTAATATAGCAAAACAGAATATTCTCCAACATGATAGCCTTGCTAATTTTCCAAAATTTTTGAAAGAAAAACGATTTCCAATATATCATATTACTAACCCACCATATTTATACTTAGGCTATATTCAAAAGCATAAAGAGACTCAACGGCACTTAAAATACTTCAAGAATGAAAATAACGGTTATCAAGATCTCTATCAAGTTGCCATGATGAATGATTTAAGAAATAATCTGAAAAAACTCATTTACATAATACCAACCAATTTTCTTTTTGGATCATCTGTATCAAATAAATTCAGGTTAGATTTTCTTAAATATTACGATATTTCAACAATGTACATCTTTGAAAAGAAAATTTTTAGACATACTGGAACTAATATATGTATCTCTTTTTTTAAAAGGAAGAAAATACCAAAAAAGCAAATCATTAGCTTTAGAGGAGTTAAAATAAAAAAAAATAAAGAATTTAAAATTTCATATTATTTAAAACCCGAATTTAAATATCGTGCTGGAGCGGAATTTGATGAATTTGTAATGAATTTTCGGACCAAAAAACCTTTCATAGTTAAATACTACTTGCAAAATAAAAAAGTTTACAATAATAGAGGATCATTTGGTATCGATGTAATAGATACTAGTAATTATGTTTCGAATCGATATAAATTACTTAAAATTTATTTAAATAAGAATCTAAGGGATAAAGTTAAATCACATATCCTTTACATCCGTACTGTGGATTCAGGGGGAATCGATAAAAGAGCAGGATTATATGAAATAAAAAAGGATTTTAATGTTGATGGTATTTATGTTTCTAAATCGACTTATCGGACATCACCGATACAGATTTTTCTTGAACCCCAAATCTCAAATCAAGACCAGATTTTATTGAAAGATTTCTTTAATTTTATTTTGGAATATTTTAGAGAGAAATTAGATAGCGGATTCCTCACAACTTACAAGTATTCTAATTCGGAATATACGAGGAAATATCTTGGTCTCACTCAAGTAAGGAGCTTAATTGAAACTTTCCCCATTTTAAGCTTAAATAAAAATTGTAAGCAATATTTCAGACTCTTGATTGAGAATAAAAATTATTCAGAACTGAAAAAATTTATAAAATCTTCTTGTTCGAATGGAAGAAGAAAAATTACATGTTATATTAGAAATAATTAATCAATCTTTCATTTTCAACATCTTCTCCTACAAATGTGGCGTTCTCGCTAATTTTAAAGAAAAGTTCATCTAACAACAATGCGCTAATAATTATTTGTGATTCATCAGATGCCTCTATAGACTGATACATTTTTTCCCCTGATCTACGCCAACAATACCCATCGATTATCGATAGTGGGATTACACCAGCTTGCCTTGAATATCTCTCTGATATCTTCAATGCTTCACTAAAACTTTTTCCCTGAGTCCCGCCTGAACTGGTTATAAATTTCGTTTCACCTATGAGATAAATACCATTAATTTTAACAAATACATCTATATTCTTTTCATTTCCATTATACCCGATTAATTCTTCTGCATTTCTCTTTTTTTCCTCCCTACTCGCTCCAAGGATTTCTATCGAAGAAATCGTTGAAAACTTTCCAGAAAACCATTCATTGAATGCATTTCCTAATTGCCGGCTTGATTTTATAGGCACTATACAGTTCTTAATTAGTTTATTTATATTAATATTCAAAAGAAGGTTTCCAATCTCTTGAATAACATTCGGATTATTTTCAAACCATAAAGGTTCTTCTCTTAAACATTTGGTATATGAACATTCAATGGGGAATTTTAATTTATTAACTTTTACGACTCTATTCAACAATGAAATTAGTTTCATGTGATCGTTTTCATTATAAGCTTCTCGAATTTGTATCTCATCTTCAAATGGAATTTCTCTATTTGGATTGGATCTTATGGGGTAAATTTCTAGGATTTTATCTAAGTATCCATCACTATATGTTAAAGTCATAGATTTTTCTGTCCAATTATTCATATTCTCACCAAACTGATTATTTTTTTACTATACATGAAGCAATAATAATATAAAAGATTATCTATAATATCTATACCACTATTCAATAAAACTCTGATTAATTAATGAGGTTATTACCATTTTTTTATTACATTTTTTCAGGTTTGGTAAAATAAAATTACTAAATTAATGAAAGGAATGCAAAATTTTAGTTCATCCCTTTCATAGTTAGACATAAATAAATGATGATCGGAGTTAACTTTTCCAGCGAACGATATTTGGTTCAATTGGGAATCTGAGCATGTATGTTTTTATGGAAATTAAGATGCTACCTTACTTCCTTCGCAGGTTTTTTTAGGTCGCTGTATATCACTTACAATTATTAATGACTCCTCTCCTAACACTTTTAATTTGTTTGACATGTTTGAATCTTTTATCCCAATACTATTTCCCCATTTCTCATTATTAAAAATTTTCTCAATAATTTTCTGAAGTTTCTCGTTAATACATATCGTTCTATCTTCAAAATTAATAGGAGTAATTGTATACAGAATATTTAAATCATTACTTTTAAACCTCTCATAAAATTTATTTTCATAATTAGATTCCAATTCATATAACAAAGATTGTCTATTGATATCTTCTAATATCATTATGTACCTATTTTCTTTAGGATACTTAATTTCCACTTGGTTTTACCACCAATCTCGCATATGGTGAATTTCTTTTCTCAGAATTATCTCCGAAATCATTATGACAATTGGGACATAAAGGTGCTGCATTATCAATATCATCAGAACCACCGTCCTTTTGAGGTATGATGTGATGAATTGCTACTGAAATGTCGGGACATATTAAAAATATTATCTGCGGAGCAGAGTGGTGGTAGGAATCCTTTTATAAGACTTGCAAATTGAAGGATGAAGAGGAAGACTAAAATTCTATTAAGTTTGAATAGAAATTTTCGTTTGACTTTAATCTAACATATAGGCGAATTATATATGGAGGATTTATAGTGATCAAACTTTGAATATCTTCTTCTTCATAAAATCCTGAACTAGTTCTCCCTGGAGATAATTCAGTATTTTCCATATTAAGAGTATTAATGGTTTCCTCACCTAATTGGACTATTAACTGATTTAGAAAAACATCATTAGATCCTTGATTTTTGATTTGATAGTGAAATCTCCTCCCTAATTCAATCGATCTATACCCTCTACTATCACCTATTAGAAATGGAGATCTGTCTCGTAGATCAATCTCAAGTATACAATTGGGAATGTTTGAAGGAATCTGTATATCATACCCATAATTAACCTGGATTAATGCTTGAAGCTCTGCTAAGATCTGATTAATTTGAGTAAAATCTTTTTCATTCAATCTCTCTCGTTCTTTGATTATCTCAATAGTTGTTCCTTCAATATGACTTTCTATCCTTATTAGATAGTTCCCATTTAAAATGTCTATCGTATTGTAATGTCCTCTATTTGTTTGTGTAACACTTATTTCAAAATACTGCTTAATTTGATTCATATTAAGGTCTCTCACGGTATCTCTTATAAAAATCCTAGAGAGCTCTCCTTTTATTAATCTGTGAAGAAAATGAGATAAACGATTAAAGAATAACTGTAGCTTCTGATGGATCTCTTGATTGTTTCTTGTGACAATAACATTTCCAAGTAGATTCACCATAATAGTATTTATTATCGTATCACTTGGTTCTTCTTGAATGGCTTGAGACTCGTGGTTTCTTTTAATTTCTAGCAATCTTTCTACTGTATAAGATATAATATCATCATCAATAACTTTATGATGGATAGGACACATTAATATAAGGTTTTCAAAACTATTTCTCTCATCGTCTGTTTGGTTCTCATCGTATCTAGGTCCGTTAGCATTTCTTGCTTTGATATGACATATTATTCCCGTAAGTGAATTATTTTCTGTATCAAATATAGGATTGTTACAATTTGGAAAAGCACATTTGTTTCCAGAAAGAGAAAATAATTTCTTTATTGTTTGTTGAGTACTTGATGTTGGACTCATAATATTCAATATGAGACATTTAATTAAATAAATATTTCATTTGAAGATCTATATCATCCAAAATTTTACTCATTTTCTTGTTCTCTTCTTCTACATTCCAAGCAGTACCTTTCAAAAACTAACACCTCAATAAAATTTATTTCGCAATTAACTTAAATCTTAACTCATTTATTATTAATCTTGATTCTAATACAGGTTTAAGGTAAAATTATAATTTCACCTAACAGGTTTTCCACAAGAAGGACAGATATCATCTCCTAACATTAATCCTATTTTTACACCACAATTCTTACAAATTATATTTACTAAAGTGTTAAAATCTGTTTCATTTTGAAAAGATAAAGAATCCCGCAAATTGATAATTCCACTCACTCCTGATGAAATATTTTTAAAATTTAGATTATTAATTAGATTATCTGTTAAATTTCTCATGGTATTCTTTAGATCATATAATTCATTTTGTATAGTTTTTATACCTTGTTGATTATCCATTTGAATTTTCCTAAGCTTAAAATCAATATTACTTAATAATTCTGGTTGGTAATAAGGACTATTCAGTGATGTTTCGATTTTTTTTAACCACCAATTTTTTAAAGATATTATCTGTTCTCTATTAATGTTACCATTATCGTACAATATATGGCAATTGGGGCATAGAGCGATTAAATTATTTATATCATCTGTCCCTCCATCTTTCATAGGGATTATATGACATACTTCTACAGGTAACGATTGACATCGACTACATCTATAACTTGCTCTCCTAATCACTTCATCTCTATTTTTTTTGGAAATTGGCAAATTTAAGATTTGAATTTTAAAATATGGAATTTTATATTTATATATAAATAAGAAATAAAATTATTTATTATTTTAATTATGGAAAGAGAAAATATAAAATATGTCTTATTACAATAAATACGGATTATCTAGAAATATACCTAATGAGATTAAGAGAATAGTTAGGAAAAAATATGGATTTGGGTGTATTATATGTGGATGTGCGATCTATGAATATCATCATTATAACCCACCTTTCTCAGAAGCAAAAGAACATAATCCAGAAAAAATAGTATTATTATGCGGTAAGTGTCACGATCATATAAGTAGAGGTATTTGGTCGGAGGAAAAAATAAAGATTTCCTCTAATAATCCAAAATGCCTAGAACAAGGTTATTCCCAGAGTATATTTGATTTCCAAGAAAACAAACCTGAAATTATTTTTGGTCCATCAACTTGGATTAATACAACGATAATTATAAATGTTTTTAATAAACCAGTATTAATAATAGAGGAACCAGAAGAGGAGAAAACACCATATCGTCTTTCTGGTTTATTTTATGATGATAAAAGTAACTGTATTTTTAAGATAATAGAAAATGAATGGCATGGCTTAATAGAAAATTGGGATATTGAAATTACAGGCCGTACATTAATAATTAGGAGAGAATTAAGAAAAGTTGCTCTAAAATTAACAATATACCCACCAAACAAAATAATATTTGATAAAATCAATATTAACTATAAAGGAGCATTAATAAAAGGTGAAAAAGATAAAAAATTTATAATAAACCATCCTAATGGTTCAAATCTAGAAATGACGGATTCTTTTGGAGATGGATGTGATTATGGAATAGATATTACAGATAAGGGAATTATTATTGGATCAAATTGTAAAAGTATGAAAATTAAATCTATTAAATTATGGAGAAGAAAAAATTCTATTCATAAAGGATCTTTATGAAATTATCTGATAAAGTCAATTTTTATTGAAATTTCTTTTATTATATATTATGGATAGCAAAGTTGTCATTGAGAGAGTGAAAAATCTTTTTTACGCAATTATTAGTAATTTAGATAATGTAGAGAAACAAAAACAAGATTTTGATTTTAAATGTAGAGATTTAGGGGAATATAACAATGAACTACAAAAGTACCCCTTTCAATTTCCTCCCGTTATCTTAAACTATAAACATATATCTAATAAAACTTTGGACCTAAAATTTATAATATGCCCCTTGTAATCTCTTTAAACAAATACGATTTAGAAAATTTAGAAAAAATAACTGAAAGCGAATTTTTAAATAAAATTAATTATAAGTTGTATAATAATTTAGGTGTGAATAAAACTGTAGCTACTGACGGAACGGGTGTTTTAGAAGCTTTTAATCTACTTTTGCAATTTATTTTACCTCAGGCAAATATTCAATTGGGTATAAGATCTTAAGTAAATCAATATAATTAACGAAAATGAGAGAGATCGTAGAATTAACAGAAAAAGTAGATTCTATAGGATTCTTCATAGGTGGAGCAGTTAAAGCCGCATTTAGACTTAATTTAGGGGATATATTAGAAATTGAGATAATACAAGTTCTCAATGAAAAAAAAACAAAGAAATTAAAAAATGTTTTTATGTCGAGTGTTATTAAAAAATGTGGTGGAAAATCTATTTTTTACAAACAAAATTGACTTAAATTAATAATTGTGAACTAAATCGCTTATAAAGTGTAAACAAGATGGTTCATACTGGTTTTAACTAATTATTTAAAGACAAAATCATGCTTAAGTACTAATTTAAATATCTTATTTTAGAACTTCTAACTATGTTTTATAGAGAATTTATCTAAAAAGTGTAAAAATATATAAATAGAAATGCATATATATTTAGGGCTAATCATTTTCGATGATATTATCACTATACTATTTAATACATTCAAGCACTTGGTATCTCTTTATAATTCTCTAATTCAGTTCTATAATCACCCCGAACATCTTCTTCTTTAATACCATTGCGTTTTGAAATAAATAACCTCCAACATCAAATCTTTTGTTCAGGAATGATCTAGAATTTGTTTAATAAATTAATTAAAATTTTAATTATAATATTTGAGCGTAATTTTCATTGATTAAATGTATAAAAATACAAATTTTAAATTATTAGATAAGCTATGCTGTAAATGAAAGCTAGGGGATTTTCATAAAAAAATATTAATTAAAGAACTTGAAAAAAAAATTTATTTTTTTTTAACCTGATTTTATATGATCAATAATTCTAAAAATGAATTAAAAAATCGAATATGAATTGATCGAAAATGATCAAATATAATTTATAGTGATATAACCTAATTAACATTTAACTTCAAAACACTATATATTTATAAAGATAAGAATAATAAGAGTAATAAGTATAAGAAAAAATCATTGGTTATTAGCAACAATTAAAAATCGTAACTTTTTGCTTTTAAAAGTTGCATCCCTTTTTTGATATAGTTCATTCCATCAATCTCTAGGATGTAAACGGAACTTTTATCAAAGAAATAAGCCAATTTAATTAAAATAATAGATAAAGACTGATGGAGAATGAATTGGTAGAAAATGTAGAAAACATGAGTAAAAAAAATCACTATAAGTACATTTATTGCATTTTTTATATTTAATTTTAGAATCTATTTAAAAATAATTAAGTTTTCATATTAGAGAAGATGAAAAGAGATAGAGAAGCAAACTGCACTAAAGATCCCCGAAAACGGTATGATTGTAATGATTCATTTGATTTATTCGAAGAAGATGTTCAATTTCAAAAAATTGATGTTCCTCTCAATGAAATTTTTAACTCCGATATTAACCCTAACTTTACTTTTGAAGAAAAAAATAATATTCAATACATATTAAAAGAAGCTAAAAATAAATGTATAATGCTAAAATCATTTAAAAAGATAATTTCAGAAGAACCTCCTCCAAATGTTGAGAGAATTGCATTAAAAAAAGCATTATCAATTCTGGAAGAGCTCATTGACGAAGGAAGATTACCAATATATAGTAAAAAAGAAGGTTTCATATGTCCTTATAAAAGAATATTTGGGGATTATATTCAAAAAGATCATCCTGAATTTGAATTTTATGCTGATCAAACTAATAAAAAATATGTTCAAATCATCTACGAAATTAAAGCATTATTTGGAATGGGTACAACTACAGATATGTACATAGGGCATACAGCATTTACTAAGAAGGAAAGAATGATTTCCCATTTACATGAATCTTTAAAACTTTTTGTTAAAATTTATGACTCAAAAGCACAAAGTTCTATAAATAATTGGTTAAATTCTTATGAAGATTCCTCATTTGAATCAAATAATTATTATCCTTCTAGATTTATCTTAAAAACATTCTTAGAAGGCTTAAAAAGATTTAAAAGATTCAATAGCATTAAGGAATTATTCACATATTCAAAAAATCTTATTTCAAACAATGGGGATTCAACAATTCAAACAGAATATGAAGAAATAGTAGATGATTTACTGGAAAAAAAATTAATAAGTATGAACATTCTTGAAGTTCATTTTTCTACCAAATTCTTATATAAAAATGAAAATTGGTATAAACTTCCAAAAAATTATGTAGAAAGAGGTACAATTTATCCAGAAGGGTTAAATATGCATGATAGAATAGAAGGCAAAACAGATTATAGAATAATACCTTTATATGATACCGCTTTCTTAATTGCTTTAGGTTATAAACCACCAATTATTATAGGAATGCTTAATGAATTATATAGAGAAGAATTTAATGAGGCTCTAATTAGAAATAGGTTAAAGGAATATTTCAAGAAATCTTATTATAAGGAATTACTTAAACCAGTATTTCAAGAGATTTTAGAAAAAAATCCAAACCTTAACCGAAAATTAATTGCTAAAGCAATTAATCGAGGAAAAGATTTTTTTTATGGTGACAAATTTAAGCAATGGTATGGAGAATCCGTTTCACTTAAAGATTTACAGAAAGTTTTAAGACGTAAAAAATTGAATGATAAAAAATTTAATTGGGTTGATACTAAAAAAGAAATCGCTGATTATCATAAAAATCAGATAATAAAAGGAATTCAGAAATCACAGTGGATAAATTGGTTCATTGATAACAGGGTTGGAATTGATGAAATTGGTGAAAGAGCAGGCTATTCTGATGGAAAAAGCTTTAGTAACCATTTTTGGGCTCTCAAACGTGTTCAAGAAATTTTCGGAGTTTCAAGTATGAGACAAGCAATTGTAAAATATAGACGAAAAAGAGTTATTAAAGAAGTTCAAGAAGATAAATCTCCTTCAATCACCACTTTTGAAAGAATTTTTGTAAATATTTTTGGGTATAGAAAAAAACAGAATTATTATAAATCTAGTTATTTCTGGGAAATTATGAGTAAAGTTTTTAGAGAAATCTTCCCAGAATTAGATAGTAGCAAAAATTTATCACCTAAGGAATTTATTCAGGAATTAACACTGAGAATTTCAAGTATAGAAAAGTAAAAAAGTAAAAAGATAATAGAGAAAAAAATAATATTGATTTATCTAAGATCTTCATTATGTTATAAACATAAAGGCTAAAATAATATAAAACAAATTTAAAAGGATTTCTTTAATTATAATAATATTCTTAGAATTAAAGTTTAGGATTATTAATAAATTTATGATTTAATACAATGACGGATAGAGTTGAAAATCGGCCTTGGGTGGAAAAATATCGTCCAAAAGTTCTAGATGATATTGTAAACCAGAAAGGGATTATTAAACGTTTAAAGCAATTTGTAAAAGACAATTCAATGCCACATCTTATCTTTGCAGGTCCTGCTGGAACAGGAAAAACTACTTCCGCTTTAGCAATGGTCAGAGAATTATATGGGCGGAAAATGAGCATCAATAAAACATATTTGGAGTTAAATGCGAGTGATGCTCGAGGTATCGATGTGATTAGAACTTATATTAAAGATTTTGCAAAAGCGCGTCCTCCGTTAAACATTCCATTTAAAACTTTAATTTTAGATGAGGCA
>SDBV01007398.1_pt1 | contig 15024 bp, 13 predicted proteins | sample 2277081 | NCBI WGS metagenome assembly SDBV01 (sample SAMN10402039, study PRJNA504765) | marine sediment metagenome | isolation source: marine sediment core GS10_PC15, 223 cmbsf | place: Arctic Ocean: Southern Knipovich Ridge | collected 2010
CGTAAACCCGACTTTTTTCATCAGTGGAATTGTGAATGTTCCGGTGGTGACCACGTTGGCAATGGATGATCCGGATACCAGCCCCGTCAGTCCGGACGAAATCACCGCCGCCTTGGCGGGTCCACCACGAAGATGGCCCAACCCGGCAAAAGCGGTGCGGATAAAATAGTTACCCGCCCCGGCCGACTCCAGCAAGGATCCGAAGAGCACGAACATGAATACCATCCCGGTCGAAACTCCGAGCGCTACACCGAAAACACCCTCCGTACCCAGCCAGTAATGGGACATTCCTTTGGATAGGCTGGCACCCTTGTGGGCAATGACTTCGGGCATAAAGGAGCCTCCAAAGGTATACAGGATAAATACTCCCGCCACCACCATCAGCGGCGGTCCCAGTGCCCGGCGTGTCGCCTCCAGCAGCAATATAAGGCCGACAACACCGACAATAAGATCGAACCGGGTGGGAAGGCCGGGTCGATCGGATAATGCCTCGTAGAAAATAAATAGATATGCTGCGCAAAATGCCCCGATCAGCGCGATCACCCAATCCTGAATCGGGATATAGTCTCTTGGCGATTTTTTAAACGTGGGATAGGCCGTATAGGAAAGAAAAATGGCAAAAGCGAGATGAATCGCCCTGGCCTCCGTATCGTTAATAACAAAAAAATTTAAAATAAACGGGAGGGGTGAAGCATACCAGAGTTGAAAAAGTGTCCAGATCAGGGGTACAAAAAAAAGGGTTTTTTTGGGAATCGCACCGGTCGGATTGCGGGCCCCCGTCTCGGTTTCGGCAACCATCTCCTGAATCTGTTCTTCGGATTTTATGCTATCTGTCGATTCGATCATTACGGTGATTCCTTCTGTAAGGATAATGATATGGATCAATACATTTGTGGCGGGTGTTCAACGGAAGAAGCAAATGAAAACGCATTAAGGGTTCGCGTGGAAATGACTTCATATTTCAGCATCTTAGCTTTAGCCCACCTTGGGTCGATACCTCCCTTGCAAAATCCGCGAAACAGATCGCTATTCCTGTGGTTTTGCTCGCTCGGATCAATCAAACCGCAACCAAATCTAAATGCCGATCCTGCGAAATTATTTCTACGCGAACCCTAAAAAAATTGGAGCGCAATTTTATCGCAGAACTTATCATCAGGAGACAAAGTGCGCCGCTTTTGCGGCGCACTTTTCTGAATTAATTGATAATTACATCAGGCCTGCTTCTTTGTAGTATTTCACAGCACCATCATGCAAAGGAGCCGAAAGGCCGTCTTTAATCATCTCCTCTTTTTTCAAAACCTTAAACGCGGGATGAAGCTTTTTGAATTGGTCAAAATTCTCAAATACCGCTTTGACCACATGGTAGATAACGTCTTCCGGCACTTTGGCTGAGGTCACAAACGTGGCACCCACACCGAATGTTTTGACGTCACTGTCTGATCCCCGATACATGCCGCCGGGAATCGTCGCCGTCCGGTAGTAGTCATTGTCATTGACCAGTTTGTCGATTTCAGGACCGGTGACACTTACAATCACGGAATCACATGAGGTAGTCGCTTCCGCAATGGAACCGCTGGGATGACCGACAGTAAATACCATGGCATCAATTTTGTTATCACAAAGTGCGCTGGACTGCTCAGATGATTTCAACTCGGAGGCCAGTTTGAAATCCGCTTTGGTCCAACCCAATGCCTCCATCACCACCTCCATGGTGCCGCGCTGGCCGGAGCCCGGATTACCGATGTTAACCCGTTTCCCCTTTAAATCTTTGAAGTCCTTGATGCCGGAATCGGTGCGGGCAACCACCGTAAACGGTTCGGGATGTACGGAAAATACAGCGCGCAGGTCCTTATTGGCACCCTTATCTTTGAATTTACTGGTACCATAATACGCGTGGTACTGCCAGTCCGACTGGGCCACACCCATATCCAATTCACCGGCAGCAATCGTATTTAAGTTGTAGACGGATCCGCCCGTGCTTTCAACCGTGCATCGAATGCCGTGAACTTTTCTGCCCTTATTGACCAAGCGACAGATGGCACCCCCGGTAGGATAATAAACACCGGTAACACCTCCTGTTCCGATGGTGACAAACTTGGTTTTTGCCATGGCGGGTGTCGGTGCGGTGCCGATGAGTAGACCCAGACCAAATAAAATCGCTACCCCTAACCATAATGTTTTCTTCATTTGAACCTCCTTTTAGGTTAAACAGGCTGGATTGAACGGAAATGTAACAATCGTGAAATGACTCTCTGTTCTGATATGGCTTAATCCCCTCCTTTCTATTGGATGGTCTATAAATCGTCCTTAACAACAGAGTTATCTGAATTAACTAACAAAGAAGCCTGTTAAAGGCAACCTTTTTGTGCCAATGAAATTTTTCGAAATATAGTTGCCTTACATCAAAACGCCCTGCTGAACACCGCAGGGCGTTTTGATTTTGAGTTATGGGTAAGGTTGTTGGTTGCAAACCTTTTTTTTAAAAAACTTTAAATTCGTTTCTAGTCTACTTTGGGTCGCGGCAGCACTTTTGCCCGTTCGGCAATTTCAGGGACCTTGTGTTCCCATTCAATGGCCATGAGATGGACGCCGTGCACCCCTTTCATTTCCTTAAATTCCTCAATCTGCTCCACTGCGATTTTGATCCCCTCATCCGCGGCTTTGCCCTTCCCGGCGTCCCTGAGGCGTTTGATGATTTCATCGGGCACATCCATTCCAGGAACATTGTTCTTCATATATTTTGCCATACCCACACTCTTCATGGGCGTCACGCCGGCCAGAATGTACGCCTTTTCCGTCAGTCCCATTTCGTTGGCCTGACGAATCCATTCTTTAAACTTTTTCATATTATAGATACACTGAGTCTGAATGAAATCAACGCCGGCACTGATTTTTTTGGCCAGCCGATGGACACGCCACTCAAAGGGATCGGCAAATGGATTCGCAGCCGCACCGATAAACATCTGAGGCGCTACTTTCAATTCGGCTCCGCTTAAAAATTGGCCTTCATCGCGCATTTTTTTTACCATGCCGATGAGTTGGATGGAATCGATATCAAATACCCCCCGGGCTTGAGGGTGATCACCGAATTTACAATGATCGCCTGAAAGGCAAAGCATGTTCCGAATCCCATGGGCATAAGCCCCCAGGATATCCGACTGCATGGCCAGTCGATTTCTATCCCGGCAAACCATTTGGAAATTGGGTTCCAACCCTTCCTGGATTATCAGAATGCTGGCAGCCCAACTGGACATCCGCACCATAGCAGTCTGATTGTCCGTGATATTTACGGCATCGACATTCCCTTTCAGAAATGACGCTTTATGGATGACCTCTTCTTTATCGGCACCCCTTGGAGGGCCCAGCTCACCGGTAAACGCAAAATGTCCCGCCTCTAAAATTTTTTCTAAATTGCTTCCCGATTTCATCAATTGGATTCCTCTTTACTGGTGTTTATTCAATCTCCCTTTCCAAAAAGCGAGAAATGGTCTATTTCGGACTGTCTACTATTTAGAAGCCTTTTTCGGCTTTGAGTAACCCGGCTGAATAAGGGTGCGGGGTACTTGATCCCGCCAGTCATTGGGTGGAGTGATTTTCAAAATACAATCCAGTCGCCCCTGGCGGGAAAGTCTTTCATAAATCATAAACCATGCGCAGGGTTGATCCTCGTCTATCTCACAGCTTCCGTTGTTCGTGCCGCCGCATGGACCATTATACAAACCTTTGGCACACAGGGTCACCGGGCATATACCGCCCGTCATTGCCAGAACACAACTACTGCAGGAGCGGCACCGCTCTTCATACCAGCCGATATCCTGGTTGACCGACAGGCCGGAAGTATCCACACCCGGAAGCACCGGTTTGTCCGGGAACCGTTCAGCCAGAAACTGAATGCCCACCCCACAGGCCATGGACATAATGGCATCATATTCCTCCACCTGATCGTCGAGTTTCGCCAAAAATTCCCGATCACACTGTCTTTCAACACAGTTTGCGCCGAGATCAATGGGATTGCCTTCCATTTTTCGTGCGATTTCAATTTCGGCATTTAGGACTTTAACTTCCTTTTCGCCACCGGTGAGGCATACGGCCACGCAGGTAGCACACCCAACATTCAAGACTTTTTTATAGTCCTTGAGCATTTCTTTGATTTCTTCAAAGGGTTTTCTTTTGGCAACTATCATACTTCCTCCACTTTCATCCCGCAGACTTGTGATCTGCCAGCCAAACGGGAGATGGGCCTAAGTTTCTAATGCGTTCTGTAAATGTGGTGCAGATTTCCGCCCATAGCGGCCCCATTGCCGCAGACAGGTTGTACATTTCAACCCGTCTGGGATCGATGTTCACCTCAAGCAGAAGGAGTTTGAGGATTTCAATCTTCTTTTTAGCGTTTAAATTTCCTTCCAGGAAATGGCATTGACCTTCCAGTCAGCCCGCTACAAAGACACCATCCATCCCGCGAACGAAAGCCCTTAATACATAATATTCGTCCAGTTTTCCGGTACAGGGTAGGCGAATGATTTTTACATTCGTCGGATATGAAAGCCGCATGACCCCAGCCAGATCGGCTGCTGCAAAGGCGCAGTAATGACATGCAAAAGCCAAAATGTTGGGCTCCCAGCCCGATGGGACCTCATGGGGTTTTTCCACTACAGGCGCTTCTTCAGGAGCAACTTGTTCTGCTCGGTTTGACATATTTCGATCCTTTTCCCAAATCACGTGTCGCTTTTTTACCGCGAATCAATTTCGACTATCATGGATACCGTATTCAAATGTTCGTATATCAACCCCGCTGTTTGGGGTATCGCCCAATCAGGCGTCTTCCGTCAGGGTATCGATCATGGTCAGAATTTGATCATCCCTAAAATTATTGACCTGGAATGCGTCCATGGGACAGATGGATGCACAAATTCCGCATCCCACGCATTTCACCTCATTGTGGCTGATTTTCCCGTCCTCGTCGATAAACGGCGAATCAAAAGGACATACCCTGAAACAGGACAGACAAGACATACAAAGTTCGCGGTTATGTTTGGCGATAATACCTGAAACCGCTAATCTTTTGTGGGAAAGCAATACTCCGGCACGTCCGGCAGCGGCCAATGCCTGGCTGATGGTTTCATCCAAATTTTTAGGTGTATGGGCCAGACCCGTGACAAAGAGCCCTTCACTGGGGAAGTCCACCGGTCTCAATTTGACGTGTGCCTCCAGAAAATACCCATCCTGATTTCGTGTCAATTTATATTTTTTTCCAATTTGATCCGCTGTTGGGTGAGGCCTCAAGCCGGTGGATAGGACCAGATAGTCGGCTTCCATTGTGATATCATAATTGGACATATAATCAAAGGTATTGACCTTGAGCCCACCCGGGATGATTTCGATTTCCGGCTTATTATCCGGCTTAAAAAGGACAAACAGGACACCCCGTTCCCGAGCTTCTTTGTAGTAATCTTCTCTCAACCCATAGGTCCGGATATCCCGATATAAAATTGTGACCTGGGCTTCCGGAGAGACTTTTTTTATCGCAATGGCATTTTTGATGGCGTCCTGGCAACAGATGCGGGAGCAATAATTGTTGGGTTCCTCTCTGGATCCCACACATTGAATCATCACATATCGATCCGACGGCTTAGGCTCCCCCTCAGCCAGTCTTTTCTCGAGTTCTCGCTGGGTGATGATGCGGTCGCTCTCTTGAGCCTTGTATTCGGTCGGTTCATACTCCACACCGCCGATTGCGATGATGATGACGCCGTGATCAAACTGATCATCATTGCTTAAGGTCGTTTTGAAATTGCCCACAAAGCCATCGGTTTTTTGAACCTCGGCTCCGGTGTGAACAATAATTTTCGGATGTGCCTCGATGGCTTGGATCTTTTCTTTTAAAAACGCTTGGACATCACTGCCATCCAACGTTCGGTACAAATTGTTCAACAACCCACCCACGGCAGGCTCTTTTTCCACGATGTGAACGTTATAGCCTTGATCGCCGAGGGAAAGGGCGGTTATCATGCCGGAAATCCCGCCGCCGATAATCATGGCGGCCGAGGTAACCTCCACGGAGCTGGTCTCAACAGGAGTCAAAAGCGATGCTTTGGCTACATTCATTTTGACAAGGTCCATGGCCTTTTTGGTGGCCAATTCGTTCTGGCCCATGTGACACCAGGAACACTGCTCTCTGATATCCGCCAGTTCAAAAAGATATTTATTTATTCCACCATCCCGGATGGTATCCTGAAAAAGCGGTTCATGGGTTCGAGGGGTGCAGGCGGCCACCACTACCCGGTTTAGCCCCTTCTCCTTAACCAGCTCTTTTATTTTTTCCTGGCTGTCCTGCGAGCAGGCGTAGAGCAAATCTTCCGAGTGCACTACATCTGGAAGTTGGCTGCCGTCTTTTGCAACTTGTTTGACATCGATTGTTTGGGAAATATTGATGCCGCAATGGCAGACAAACAGACCGATCCGCGCTTTTTCTTCCTTCACGTCCCGTTCCGGAGGTAGCTCTTTGACGGTGATTTCGGTACCGCGCGATTCACCCAAAAGGGCCATGGCCCCACCGGCAACAGCGCTTCCCTGCATGACGGTATCCGGTATGTCCTTGGGCCCCTGATAAATGCCGGTGACAAAAACACCTGCACGGGATGTTTCCACCGGTTTGAATTGGGTGGTTTTGGCAAATCGGTATTCATTGTGCTCAATACCAAATGTTTCGGCAAATGCAATGGCATCCGCATGGGGTTGAAAACCGATGGATAATATCACCAGATCAAAAACTTCATCTACCAGGACCCCGTCCTCTCCGGCATACCGCAGCATAAGATCTCCGGTTTCAGAGACTTCTCTGACCGCTGAAATCATGGCTCGTTGATACCTGACGCCGAAATCGTTTTTGGCCCGATCCACATATTTATCAAAATCTTTACCAAACGCCCGCAGATCCATATAAAAAATGGTCGGATCAATTTCTGAATCATGCTCTTTGGAAATGATGGCTTGTTTGGTGGCATACATACAGCAGACCGATGAGCACCATGGGTTGGCGTTATTGGGATCCCTGGATCCCACGCATTGAATCCAGGCCACTTTTTTAGGATGTTTCTGATCCCCGGGACGTTTCACTTCCCCTTTAAACGGACCTGAAGCAGACAGAATCCGTTCAAATTGGATGGAGGAAATCACGTTTGCCCAACGTCCGAATCCCAGTTCCTGGCGAACGCCGGGATCGTAAAGTTCCAATCCCGGACTCAGAATAATCGCCCCCACTTTAACTTCAAAATCTGTTTCCGTGTCGTCAAATTTGATCGCGTTGGCGGGGCAAACTTTTTCGCACGCCCGGCACCTTCCCTTCAACAGATAGATGCAGGTGTCGGCATCAATGGCGCGGGTGTTGGGCAATGCCTGGGGGAACAGAGCATACACCGCCTTTCTGTGCGTCAAGCCCTCTTCGTATTCACTGGTGACCTTTTTGGGGCATTTGTCCTCGCAAATCCCGCAGCCGGTACACAATTCCGGGTCTACATAACGCGGTTGTTGTCGAATTTTCACGGTAAAATCACCCGGTTCTCCCGTTACCGACGTCACAGTGGCCAATGTGTGCAAATCAATATTCAAATGCCGCCCCATTTCCACCATCTTAGGTGAAATCATGCACATGGAGCAGTCTCCTGTGGGAAATGTTTTATCCAGCCTCACCATGGTTCCGCCCAGGGAGGAATCTTTCTGAACGATGTGGACTTTGAATCCGCTATCGGCCAGATCAAGGCTGGCTTGCATTCCGCCGATGCCCCCGCCAACGACCAGCACAGACCCTCTTTTGGTGATTGATTCTCCGCTCATACCAGATACAGCGCCTTTAAAAGCTTGGTACAGACAATAAAATGTCGGTTAATCTGCAATTCTTCCAAATCGATTCCCATTGCCAGACCGAGCAGTTCGGTAATAAAGAAAACCGGCAGCCGTTGGTCGATGTGATGTTTGTCACAAAACTTATTCTGATAAGCATCCATATTCATTTGGCACATGGGACATGTCACCACGAGACAGTTCGCCCCTCTTGAAACCGCATCGGACATAATTTTGGCCATCAGGTTGAGCGCTGTTTCATTATCATTGACAGACGCTGATGCACCGCAGCAATCTGTTTTGTAGTTCCAGTCAAGTGCTTTGATCCCGATGGTTTTTAAGACGGTTTCCATACCCTGAGGATTTTCCACATCATCCGGAACCGGTACGTGGGTGGGAAACCGCGTCTGCAGACACCCGTAATAGCAAACAGGCTTGATGCCTTTTAGTTTTTTGGTCGCTCTGCGTTTCAATTCGCCGGATCGCACGGTGGTCAGCAGGACTTCAAGAATGGTCGAAACCTTGATATTGCCTGCAACCGGGCTGGAGAGTTCGGTGTTGATTTCAGCCATTAATTCCGGATTGTCCTTAAGTTGGTGTTGTGCCACCAGAGTTCGTGAGTGGCATGCCGCGCAGGGGATGACCATCTCAGTAAAACCGGCTTTTTCAGCAATACCGATATTCCTGGCCGGCATGGCGATGGCCAAAAAGTCATCCACCTTTCCGGCGGATGTGGCACCGCAGCAGTTCCAGTCCTCAATTTCAATAAGTTGAATTCCGATTTCATTAAAAATGCGGCAGCTCTGCATATCGTAAAGTCCGGCGGACGCTTTGAGTGAACATCCTGGGTAATAACCAATTTCCATCATGTACCTCTTGCTTTTTTGGCTTTTTTATAGAGGCGCTTAATCTCTTTTCGCCCCTTTGCCGACTGCAAACCAAAGTGCATTCGTTTCAGTTTCAACATGGATAGGCCCAGATCGGCCTGCGCCTTGATTTCCTTTACAATAGCCCTAAATTCCATATGTTTTGCCGAGTTGATGCTGTTTTTCATTTCATAGAGGCCCATAAATTCAATCTCGTTAACACGCCCCCAGCGAAGCCCGGAGTTTGTAAATGCGTGATGGAATTCAGCCACTTTGGGATTTAGCGGTACAAGATGTGCCTCTTTTGACATCTTTTTGATGGTTTCAGTAATTCGTGCCGTCTGAATGTCGTTGGGGCACCGTGTTCCGCAGGTGTAGCAAGATACACACTTCCAAACCAGCTCGTTGTTTAGGGCCGCATCACGGTTGCCAAGGACCACCGTCCGGATCAGGCGGTCCGGTGTCATGTAGCCGGTCTCCTCTCCCACCGGACAGCCGGCGGCGCATCGTCGGCACTGGTAACAGGCGGTCAGATTCTGACCGGATCTCTCCATGACTTCCGTCAGCAAAGAGCCGGCATTTTGGGGTTTAAATTCTAAAGCGGATTGCGTCATTCCTTACTCCCTTTAATGAGTCTTATTACGCGTCTTTTTAAAATAACGAAAGAGGCATTTTGGCATATTGAAAATAAAGATGTCAAGGATATTTGTAAAATGAAAATCGATAATTATCGACTGCCATTTCATTTTTTGTATCTACCCGATTATTCAAGAAATTACGAGTTTATCCCCTTAAAGATCTCGCTTTCATGCCCTCTGATAATGTTCACTTAAAACCGGAAAATCCGGCACATCAAAATGCTGAAGACCAAATGCGGATAATCGGTTAAGAAACTTGTTGGAATGGATGCATAAAAATTGGATTCAATACACAACGGAAATCGATAATAAAGCACTCATTCTAAGATGTTTTTTCGCACATCGATCCGCTTATCATTTTTCAAGCAAAATTATCTGCCGAAATCCTTATAACGAGTGTAAGCGCCTGATTTTAATTTATCGGCTCTAAAAAAAATTATCATTGACGTCAACCTAAACGATTGGCTAAAGAATAGTTTAAACAAAATTGCAAAGGTCCTTTTGGTTTTGCTTTTATTCATTTACCAAAACCTTAGACTCGAAAGCTGAAAGGGGAAAACCAAATGTCATTTACGAATTTAAATGAAATTATCGACTTTGCCATCGAGAGAGAAAGAGAAGCGGCTGAATTTTATCATTCCCTTGCTAAAGAGGAATCCATGTCCGGCACCCGGGAGATGCTCAAGGAATTTGCCGAAGTGGAAAAAACCCATCAATTGATGCTGGAGAATCTCAAAAGCGGCAATGTGGATGAAAACCTTGCCGACTATCAATTCAAGTGGATTCCGGATATAAAGCGAAGCGATTATGTCGTGAGTATGGAATACCAAAAAGGGATGCCGTACAATGAGATTTTGATGATCGCCATGAAACGCGAAGAAAATGCCCTGAAGCTCTATAATGAACTGTTAACAAAAGCTGAATCAGACGAAGTGAAGAAAGTGTTTAAAGTCCTCTGTCAAGAGGAGGCCAAACACAAACTGTACCTTGAAACCCTATACGACGATTATATGGCTGAAATGGGGGATTAGGCGCGATTCTTGTGTCAGCTCTTTTGCGTGTCTTTATGAATAATTTTTAAAAAGCAAAAATTAGAATTTGGAGAATAATGCCCGAACGAAAATCAGGATTTTTTGTTCAGATTAAGATGGATTATAATTTTGACCCCAGGCATCCGCTTTGTATTTTAAGAATTACAATTTTAATTCCAACTCAGATATGGGCTCAAAAAACAGTTTTTGCTCAGGCACTACTATAGCACCTTCCAGATCACCTGCTCGTACCCAAAAGCCAATATCACATTCGATTTTCTGTCATGTGTATACCTGTACTAGCGCCTTTTACTCTGGTTGGTATAGTGCCCATCCACAACTTTAAAATAAATAATAGCAGCGGTCCAATTCAAAAAATGCACAAGTTGTTGTCCTGATCAAGGCCGCATAAAGTTCTGGGGTGAGGCGTAGATGTTGAACGCCGTAACCGGAAACACGGGTCTATCCGAAAAGAGCGCGACCCTGTGTCCGCAAAAGGCCATCCGGAACAACAGCTATTTAGTGATAGAACGAAAAAAACAGTTTCCGTTTAAGCGCTATTTATATTTTATATGGCCTAGGTGAAGGCCCGGTTGAATTCAGCCCCTTTTCGCGAAAAACCTCCATTATCCTCAACAAAATTATTCCCCGGAAAAACAGCGGCTCTGAGAAGCGGATGCAACTTGAAAAACGCTTTCGGGAATAACCCACAATTGGATATATTTTATACGCTCGGATACTTTTCCATGTGTGATATGGGTGTTTTATATCCAGACCTTCTGGAATTATGTAAATAAAAAATCGCCCGCTGACAGATATATAAAATAAAATACAATAATATTAATTAGTTATAAATTTTAATTCACTTTGGTACAATCATTGCTCTAAATAAAATCGAAATTTAAACCATCACGAAAGGGCAAAGTATAACCACATCCTTTGCGTTTGGATCTTTTATGTAAAAAATGACGTGAATTCCTCATATTTTAAGGGGAGATGGTTTACCAAACAGGACTTTAAAATGAAAAAAAAATTGTTGAATATAGAGCCTACGAAAAAAAAATGGTGGATTGGGGGAACATACGTAATCATAGTAGGAATTTTTGTCTCTTATTCAATCCTAACAGCAACGGTTGATGTTGTGTCCCAGACCGCTTCCGCCGCTAAAACTCCAAAAGAGTATTATAATATGTTCCAATGTTCCTGCTGTGGTAAACCCATTGATAGTGATTGCTGCGAGACCTCCAGACAAAGAAAGACGTATCTCGATAATGTGATGCTGGACGAAACGGTTGAGAATGTAATCGTTTTAAAAATGGTAAAAAAATTCGGTTATGAAGTGTTGATGGATCCTTCCAAAGAACAGGAAGTTAGGGCATATGCAGAAAGTATGGCCATCACGGATCCACCGAAGCTCGTAATTGAAAATCTCAAATATAACTTTGGCACGATCCGCCAGGCTGACGGCATTGTTACAACGACATTTAACATCGAAAACAGGGGCAACTCCGATTTAGTGATCAAAGAGTTGGACACTTCGTGTGGGTGCACCACTGCCAGTCTGATTTATAAAGGACAAAAAAGCCCTACCTTTAGTATGAGCATGCATGGCGAAAATCCGACTGACTTTGAATTAACGATCTCGCCTGGCGAAACTGCCATTTTAGAAGTAGCATATGACCCGAACAAACACGGCAAGCAAGATAAACCTGAACTTAAAACAATCAGAGAAGTTTACATCGTATCAAATGATCCCGTTAATTTTTATCAAAAAGTAAAAATTGAACTGGTTCAAATCCCATAAGTGCGTGTTTAAAATTTAATTTCTGAAATTGTAAAAATTTCATCAAATCTCATGAGATCGGTTGAACAATCTGTATTTTTGTTTCGGGTCAGTCCGGAAAACGAGAAAACTGAATAGAGGTGAAATGCGGTACCGCTTAACTGACATCATAGGCATAAAGAGCTGTCTGTGGATCAGCATTACTCTTTTAGCACTAATCATTACAGGTTGTGATAATCGTCAGGCCGCTCCGCAAATTGAACTTAGTGCAACCTATTTTGATATGGGTGATATTGATCCGGACAAGGGAAAGCGATCCGAATTTTTCTATCTTAAAAACGTCGGTGGCGCTTCTCTCAAGATAATTTCGGTAAGTACTTCCTGTGGATGCACCGAAGCGGAAATCGAATCAAACGAAATAGCGCCGGGAAAACAAACTAAGTTGACTGTAATCTACGATCCTTCGGTCCATCCTGGACTGGTAGGAAAAATTAAAAGAATTATTTATGTTCAAAGTAATGATCCCTTACAAGAAGAAATCGAATTGGAACTTGTCGGCAATGTGAGGCCTTCTTCAAAATCCGCCAAAAAACAGACTTGATAAAGTTAAAAAAATATCTCAGGTTGATTCTGAATTTACTCATAAATATAGACAATCTCAGGAACAATCTCAGGAACACTAATTTCTATATTCACGGGCGCTTCTCTTTTCTTTTTGGTTTTTTGATTAAAACTCTTTTAAAGGGAAAGCGCCCTTTTTTCTCCCTTTTAAATTTATGCGATTAATTATGCACTACCTTAAAGATACAATAACGAGAACAATTAAAACTGTTATATGGCAATTGTTTTTATTAATCCTTGTTTTCCCTGTTGTTTCGGCTCAACCTGCTGAGAATTCAAAGGTGGTAATATACTACAACCAAGCCTGCTCCATGTGTGTGACCTATCTTCAGACAGAAATGGTGCCAACGCTAAAAGAGATCGGTATCAGTCGCATCATTATGAAAGATTACGTAAATGAAAAGCCAAACAGGGTGCAACTAAATAATTTGAATAAGGAACACGGAATCCCTCCCACCTTACAAAGCCATTTTGTGGTTTTTATCAATAATCGAATTATTTTGGGCGGCCATGTTCCTAAACATATAATTGTCGATTTATTAACAAAGAATTTTTCTTTTGAGAAAATTCTGGTGGTTCAAGATAAGATGAGTAAGGCTGAATCTTATCTGGCATGGGGTTTTAAAGGTGATGCCCAAAAATATGATATTGAAACTCCCATAAGAATATATCTCGATTGGTTTAAGGAAAACCAAAGTTCGTTGAAAGAACCCGGGAATAATGACGGGGATTCTTGGGATATCGCCACCGTGCTTCCTCTTGTGATCTCCACCGGTTTTTTGGATGGAATCAACCCTTGTGCATTTGCCGTGCTACTACTTTTTATTTCTTTTCTATATACCATCCGCAAAACAAAAACTCATATTTTGAAAATGGGCGTCACCTATATTCTGGCCATTTTTTTAGCTTATTTTCTGATAGGGGTCGGTTTGGTCAAAGCCATTGTGTTTACAGGCAACCCACATTTTGTGGCAAGCCTGGGTGCCTATCTGTTAGTTGCGCTCGGCATCTTGAACATATGCAATTATTTATTCGTCAATATGAAATTTGAAATAGGGATTCCCGCGTTCTCTAAAGAATATCTTAAACAATGGATGTATAAGGCCACCGTACCGGCCACATTTATCTTAGGATTCCTGGTCGGACTTTGCACATTTCCCTGTTCAGGAGGAATGTATGTGGCGATTGTCGGATTATTGGCGACTAAGACCCATTATCTGCAAGGATTGGTTTATCTGATCATTTATAATATTATGTTTATTTTGCCCCTGGTGATTATTTTAGGGGTCGCATCTAACAAAAAAGCTACGGAAAAGATAGCCCAGTGGGAACAGTCCAAAAGCAAAATAATAAAATTGATTTCAGGAACAGTCATGATAGCAACGGGTGGGGTAATTTTATTATGGTTCATTTAGAAAAACGAAAATTAATACCCCTCTGGCAAGAATCTGATCAATTTATGTGCATAAACTTTTTTCAAAAGGTAAATGAACTACCCTACAGCTGAGTTGTGAGGAATTCTTTTGATTCATAATTTTTTGTCATCTACTCAGATCGCCCAGGAAAAAAACTGGAGAAAAAGGCCATGATTTTTGGAGTATTGATCGGAATTTTTGCACTGTTTGTGCTGTTTGTTTTTATACGAGAACCCATCCATAAAAAATTCGGGGTCAAGATTTGTTCTGTTTGTGCGGCCGTATGTCTTACATGGATAGCTCTTGTCGTGTTAAAAATTCTGGGCATTCAGGTTAGTGATATTTTGATCGGAATTCTGATGGGAGAAAGTGTTACCGGTGTGATGTATCTGTTTGACAATACGCGAGAAAAAAAAGAGACTAAGCGTATGTCGTGGTTAAAAGTGCTCATCATTTTATCCGGAACTCTGTTAGTGTATTCATTTTTAACACAAGGGTTCAGTGTGGGTTTAATGATAGGTTTCACTTTTTTAACCATTCTCGGAATCATTATTTACCGGTCCCTGAGAGGTCAAAAGAGTAAAGATATTGTCAATAATAAATATGGGAAATTCAAACAAGAAATTGCGAAATTGGAAGAAAAATTTGATCATTGCTGCGATTAAGGAATTGACTGATTGATGAATGTTGAGAACACGCCAGGCTCTTCTGGAACGGTGTGAGCATTAGAAATGGAGCCGCCACAAGAAAAATTGGAATTAAAAAAAATTCACTATCATTAAAAAATCAATCTCCAATAATTTTCACAAATACCCGTTTTCGTCTTCGGCG
>SDBV01007399.1_pt1 | contig 15024 bp, 8 predicted proteins | sample 2277081 | NCBI WGS metagenome assembly SDBV01 (sample SAMN10402039, study PRJNA504765) | marine sediment metagenome | isolation source: marine sediment core GS10_PC15, 223 cmbsf | place: Arctic Ocean: Southern Knipovich Ridge | collected 2010
TCTACCATTTGAGTTGTATTTATTGCCCCAAGATTATCCCAATAATCTGATTGGTTCACATTTAAATTTCCTTCATCACCAGATCCAATATATAGAGTTGTAGCATAGGTTTGATTCCAGGATAAATTGCCTACATTTGTAGCATAAGTTGCATTATATGTTGTCGTCCATTCAGTATTCCAATTAGTGAAAGTATCTGAAGTCCAATTCCTTGAAACATTCGAAGAATAACCATCATAAGTTGCATTGTAAGATGGTATGTCTGTTAGAAAAGTTCCATTTCCTACAAAATGAGCTGCGGTTATGTTATTTGTTGCAGTTATATTATTAATTAATATACCACCAAATTTATCCCAAATATATTCTGTAACTGCTGAAATCTGTACTTTCTTTTCTATTGGATTTGTTGCAAGATTATTTCTTGTTCTTGTAATTTTAATTAAATATTCATTTCCTGTCCCATTTACCCAAGTTGGAATATCGTCATCTTCCCAAGCTATAATTCCTGTATTCCTCATTCCATTTGTTCCATCTACTGGTGTGAACATACTCCAAGTTCCAACCCCAGTTGAAAATTCAAAAGTTGGTTTTATGCTTTGAGATGCACTTGTATTTAATATAAATTCTAATTCTTCAAACATTGATGCATCTCCAATTGTAACATAATCATCATCAGCCACAAAAATAGAAACATCCGAAGCTGTTGAAATAAACTCTGCTAAATTATCAACACCATCATTAGATGCAGAACTCATATTACCAAAAGTTCCAGAATCTTGATGTATTGGCCCGACTAATATTCCAGCCTTTAATCCATAAACATTAGCAGAACCCTCTGTTGACAAAATTTCCAAACCAAAAACATCTCCTCCAGTGGCTAAAAATTCATCAAGATTTATTAAGATAATTCCTTCATCTTGTCCTGTAGTAATATTCCCTGTAATATAATTAATATCAATTGCTTTTACATCTCCGAATCCTGCTGCACCTAAATCTATTTCAAAGGCGTGGTCATCTGCTTCTGTTGATGTGTGGATTATATCAATATCTCCTGTAACAGATAATCCAGTTCTATTATCAAATCCAGAAGTCAGCCCAACCCCAACCCTATTAGTATCAGAATCAACAAATAAGGTGTTTGTGTCAACTGTTAAATTACCATTAATATAAGTATTTCCTGTAACATTCAAATTACCAATAATTCTAATCCAACCATTAACTACATTATCAATCATTTCACCCAAAGTAAAAATTATATAATTAATAGTTGTAAGATTATTGTTGCTCATATTCAAATTCCCTGTCATTGTATCCCCTCCTATATCAACATAGAGAGTTGTAGCATAAGTTTGATTCCAAGATGAGTTATCTCCTGTAACAGAAATGTCAGCATATAAAGTATCAGCGAATGTTTGATTCCATGAAGTATTATCTCCTAATCCTGATGCTCTATCATCTATTGTTACATTTAATTGTGATTCATTAAAATAGATTGTATCTGAATCATTATATAGATAAATACCGGAAGTGTTCTTTTGAGTATCTGCAAATCCTGCTGGACAATTTGTTCCATCTTGTAAACAAACATCTGTTAATTGGGAACCATTTCCAAAGATATAGTTTACTGTTGCATTCCCAGTTATATTAATATTTCCTCCAATCCTAGCATTCCCACTTAGATTAAGACTGTTGGCATAAATGGTGTTAAAGATTATATCACTAAAACTATGATTGGCTCTTAATATTCCATCTTTATATTCGCAGATTCTCAGAGGAACAGAAGAAAGACCACTTATATCTATACTCACATATCCAAAACCTCTTGAATTAGTTGTTACAATTTCAGAATGACTTAGGATTATATTTGCAAGATCACAAGTAGAACCATTGCTAAAATTAAATATGTAGGCAATATTTACCGAAACTTCATTGGGATTTGGAAAAAGAGATAAATTTCCAGCAGAGACGAAACTAATTAGACCAAAAGTTATCACTATAGGTAAAATTAGAATCAAAATTTTATTTTTTTTGAATTTCATGTTTTAGTTTATGAAAAGCACCATTAACAAGCAGTACTAATTTTTAAATTTTTTGGTTTTTCTTTTTTGGGCTTTCTTCTTCTTTTTTCCTATTTATATAAATTAATATGAACAAGACCAACAAAAAGAAGAAAATAATAACTACATCCCAAACCCCTATCTCATCTAGCCCAAGAAAACTCAAAACACTAGAGAACATAACAAATAAAGGCTCCTCTTCCTCTGGGGGGATCTCTTCAGGGGGTTTTATTACTGTGGGGGGTTCTACTCCTCCCCCTCCTCCAGGAGGTGTAGGAACTTCGACTTCGGAGCTTAAATGAACTAACTCATCATCACCCAAGCACCCAATCAATAATTCATTATCTCCCCCACACACCTGTATTAGATTACTATCTAAAGAAAATACGAAACTGATTAAGAAGATTCCTAAGATCAGGATTAAAATTGTGTTTTTGTTGAATTGCATTTTGGGCTTATGAAGGGTACTACTAATGGACAGTACTGATTTTTAATTCTTTCACTTAGACTTTTCTTCTGATCGTTCCGCGCTTTTTTTGACTAGCTCTTACTTTTATTGGCGGCGTCCTTCCCCAAATTTCTCCTATGTGCTCTCCTTTCTTAACTCGCAAAATTGCTGTTCGATCCCCTATACCGCTCACTTTTTTCCTCCCCATCATTTTCCCAGTTTTTTTATGTTGTATACTTCTTGTTCCATAATCCTTGTCTACATAGAGAAAACTTTTCGGAATTCTTCTTTTTTTAGTTTTTTTTGCCATTATTTCCTCCCATATTATTTAATTCTAAAATTATTTCTCCAGTTTCTGAATATTTATAATCATATCTTTCTGATAGTAAGGATTGGAAAAATTTAATCCAATTTTCTTTTTTTTCTTTATTTTGATCATTATTATGAACTATGTCCATATGACAATGTAAACATAAACTTATACAATTCTGAGGTATGCTTATGTTTTTATTTTGATTTATATGATGAACACATAATGCCCTTGGAAGTTTTTCTCTGTGAATTCCACATAACATACATACTTGATTGTCCCTTTTTCTTATTTCTCTTTTGAATTTATTATTAAAAGATTTATTATAAGGTTCGAAAGATAGTCCTCCTTGCCAATTTGAGGCTAATTCTCCAGTGTTTGCTTCACTTAATCTTTTTTTTGTTTTTTCTGTATGAAAATAATTCCCTTTTGTTCTTCTTGTTTTAACCATTCTCTTTTTTATTTCCTTTGCCTTTTCCTCTCCATATTGCTCAATTAAAGTTCCTCTTTTTCCCTTTTTAAATTCTGTTTTTTTGGAATGGTGTTTTCCTCTATTAAAATCTTTTAATTTTTTCTTTGTTCCTTCTGGCATACCATTTATAAATTGTCTTAATGCTTTTTTTCTTAATAATTTTCTTCCTTTCTCTGTTTTATTACTATGACCTGGTAGGTAAAAAATGGGCTTATTTAAGTCATAATTCCAACCACTAACATTACCACCACATCCACACCCACACTTCCTTCTTTCATATATCTCTGGTTTCCTTATCCCTTTTTGAAATTCTGTTTCTGGAGAAATATGTCTCCCTTTTAATTTTTTACTTACTATTTCTGCTATTTTTGGATTTTTCATTGGACTATTCTCTTTCATTCTTTTGGAAGTATCTGCTAATCTTTCATCTGTTTCTTTGGTTAAATTTTTATTCCAAGGGATATGTCCTTTTTTAAAATGTGTTCTTCCAGTATTTGTCATATCTTTTTCTTCAGCCATTTTATTTGTATGTTGCTTTTGCTTTTTTTAGCACACTACCAAAAGCCATTCCTTTATTTGCTTTTGCTGTTGCTTTTACATGACTTTGCCAAGCATTTAATTTTTTTCTTTTCTTTTTTTTAGCCATTTTGATAATATTATAACACCCCCAATCTTTTTATTCTTTTGCTTTTTCCATCTGATAGCAATTTTTACAATAAGACCTATTTTTATATAAAACTAAGTCTTTTCTCCTAAATTTCTTCTTACAATAATAACATCTTTTCTTTTTTATAAAAACAAATCCTATACATAAAATCATAAAAAATATGAGAACAAACTTTCCTCCGACTTCATCAAAGAGAATCTTTCCAATTGGAACTATTGAAAAAAATTCTGGTATTCTTCTCTCTGGTTCCTCTAAATCTGGTTCTTCCGTAGGAACAGTTGTGTGTTCTGCACCTTCCCCACCTCCAGTCCAAGTTCCAGGAAATTTCATACAACATAAGGTATGATTAAAATAGCCCACCCCCGCCCAGTGGCTATTATCTCCTTGATATATAGAACCAATAGTCACTCCATCACAAGGGGAATATTTTATACAAATTATATTTGGTGAACATAAAGAATAATTAAAATACGAACTTGTTGTAGAAATATGGGTATCATTTGGTTGATATAGCCCAAAAATAAGATTTTCATTAGAATTACAATTTCCTTCTCTAAAATTTATATTGATACCCTCTGGGTAGCATACAGAATAGTTAAAAAAATCTGAACTGGAACTAATATGTGTATCATTTGGCTGAAAAACACTAAAAATGAATGTTTCACTAGATTGGCATAATCCTTCACGTATAATCACATTTGAACCCATTACCCCTTGTGCTATTAAAATCAAGGTAATTATCCCAAGAAAAATAAGTTTTTTCATTTTATACATTTATATATATTAAACAACTACTAGAAATATAAAGAATACCTGAACTTCCAGGATCTCCTAAGTTTGTTGTGTTTATGTTAGCAGAACAATTAGCATAACCTGAATTAATAAAACTTAATTTTCCTGTTCCTAAATCACAGGTATCATCTAATTCACAAAAATCAGACATATCAACCACCCAGTTTTCATTTAAACCTGGACAAGTACAAGTATCTACAATTGGGTTTAAATTAACTTGCCTATCTGCTGTGTTATTATCTGAGACATCTCCATAACTTGAATTAAAGAAAACATCTATTAAGTAAGATTCTGTTGAAGCTGTTGTTACATTTAATGTCCAAGAAACATTCCATGATTCTCCTTGGTCAAGGGATTGGTTTTTTGGATTTTCAAATTCTTTTGGAGCATATCCCACAGTAATTGTAGCATTATCAAGTTGGTTTTTATTTTGTGTTGATGCATTTGGAGAATCTATATGAAATTTAAATGTAGAGTCTTCCCTACTACTATCAATATCATTTTGAATAAAAGTGGTTATATTAACAACAATTGTGGTTTCGGCAGTGACACTACCTACCTCTGATAAGTAAGTAGTGGAAGGAGGACAGAGACTAAAATCACCAACTACATAATGTTGAATATCTATTTCCCCTGCTGGATTAGATAAAGTCAATGTTAAATTTGCATATTCTATAATATTATCCCCAATCATATTAGAAATATTAAAAGAGATTACATAGCTATTTGATTCAGAAGTCACGCCGACACCACAATAGGATTCTATGTCTTCTCCCCAAGTAATGTCACAATTTGAAGGGAGCTCACATAGTACTATGCCCCCACCACAAAAAATATTCTCACTACAGGAAGTATGCCAATCTTTTTTTTGATAAGCTTCTAAATCAGTAATCTCTGATGAACTTCCCGGTGTCGGCAATGTATAAAAAGGGCTCGCCCATTCAGTTATATTAATAGCAGTATCTGGACTTGCACTTAAATTATACCTTGCCAAACCATAAACAGTTCCACATCCCAGACTCAGAGCACCGCCCGAACAAGTCACCGTAGCATTTATTGTTAAATTTGAATCATATTGACTCCAATTAGAATCATCATCTGGTTTTGAAATTGAAACATTCAACCAACCATAAGAACTAACATTATACAATTGAACATCTGAACAACTTATTCCTCCTGAATTATTTGCGCAAAATATCCATCCAATTGCTTGATCAGTACAAGCACTTGGGACAGCAGAAACATTTGATGCACTTGCAGAAACACCACTGATATCTAACCAAGAAGAATTAACCCAAGTATCACAATTTACTCCACTTGCATTCCATGAAAAAAGATAATTTGTCGGAGTTCCAGAAATAGTTATACTATGATTTATATTCATTCCTGAGAAAACATATCCTGTTTCATTTATTGCTGGAGAAGAAAATGATGGAATAACACCTCCAGGATTCAAATTAACCTGTCTGTCTGCTGTACTATTCTCTGAAATATTTCCACTTCCATAACTTGAATTAAATAAAACATCAATTAAGTAAGATTCTGTATCTGCTGATGTTACATTTAAAGTCCAGGATACATTCCAAGATTCTCCTTGTGAGAGGGTTGTAACTTGTGGATTAGCGGAAATATAAGTAATATTAAGATAAGGTCTCCTAGAAGTAGAAGATTCTTTTGAATAAAAAACCACATACATATTTGTACTCTCTACAGATTCGTTATCTGACCTAGAAACTAACGATATATTGTCCTTAGATTCTATACTCAAAGAATTATTTATACTATAAATATTCCATTCACCACCACCACTCATTACTGTATCTTCTGTAGTTAAATTACAATTAGTTGAATTATCAAAATCAACACCACATGGTTGATTATTCCATGTTATTTGGGTTTCATTTAAAATATTTCCTCCAGTTGAATTTACCCAATCGTAAACATGGTATATAGAAATATATGGTAACCCTTGTGCATTTCCTCCTTTAAGATATAGATAAGCACTAATAAGACTATCACTTTTATCCTTAAATTGAGAAATATCAAATTTAAGATATCCTCTATAAATTCTATATCTTGGGTCTTCAGTTCCATATGGATAAATTCTTCCAACAACAAAATCAGTCTCAGTACCATAATTAGTTTCATTAGAATTATCAAAGTTAGTATTCTTTACTTCTGAATCTGCTAAGTTTTCAATATCAGCATCTTGTAATATAATTGTAGCTTCCCCACCACTACCACTTATCAAATAAAGGGGGGTTACTCCTTCGTTAGCACTAAAAGCAGTATCAGGATCTGCACTTAAATTATACCTCGCTAAAGCATAAACTGTCCCACATTTTGCATTTGAACCTCCTTCACAAGTTACTGTTGCATTTATTGTTAAATTTGAATCATATTGAGACCAATTAGAATTATCATCTGGTTTTAAAATACTTACATTCAACCAACCATAAGTAAAAATTTCACAATCTACAGTAAATAAATTATCAGAGACATCTTCATCAGAAGTTACATTAAATATTGCTTGAAATACTCCTTCAGTTGCATTTGAACAAGTTACTAAAACATAATCTGTCTGTCCATCAGACATACTTCTTATTGTCCAATTTGTTGTTATTTCTGTACAATTTCCAGAACAATCTACTTTAACAGCTGTATGTGACCCAAATGTATCAATTTCAACTGTAGTGGTTATATTATCTGTACTTTCTCCCATATTTAAAGTTGATTGGTTCCATTTTACTTCACATTCTCCATCCCAAGAAGTTCCATCTGGTTTGTATGCTCCCCAAACAGCATTATTTATAGCTTTAATATATACAACAACAAGATTATCCCCACATAAACCAACACTAGAGGAATGAACCTCAGAAGCCACTGCAGAACCTTTTACAGCTATAGATTGGTCTGCATCTGTTTGATTATTATACAATGTTCCATCAAAATGACTAATGGAGAAGGTTGTATCACCATCTATATTATCATACCAAGTCTGAACAAAAGAGGTTGAATTAATAATTGCGATATCTTCAGAAACCGAACTAGAAGCAGTCCCTACAGTAGGATCATGGTCTGTAACCCCAGAAACACTTATGTTTGGAAAAGTATAAGTAGCATATGTCATATCATCATCCCCTTGTTGATAATATCCTATAACAAAACTCGTTGAGTTGAATGCTGCTGCTGAAACTTGCTGTGAATTAGTAATTGATTCTATATTAACTTTAGTACCTATATACCATAACATTGCCTCTTCGTAAATCCTCTCCTGAGAAACTCCAGTTCGTAAAGTCCGCCAACTACTACCATTCCAACAACTCCAAACAGGGGCAGAAGTATTAACTTTAAATTGTAAAGGGGATTGACTCCAACAATCCGAATCAATAGTAAAATTTACAGTACCACCATTATCTTTTACTTTCCATACACTTGAATTTAAAGCACCTGCTGGTTTTGTATAATTGAATAATACATAGGCATTAAATGGGGGAATTCCTACCTCTGATGTTCCATAAGTGTCCCAATCTCCATCATAAGTATCTAAGCAAGAATAACCTAGATCCCAATCCGTACTACCACATTGTGTTGCATTAGCATCCTCTTGGTAAATCTGTTTTGGAATTATAAAAGAGATGTAATTTCCGATATCATCATTCCAAGCAATAACTACATCAGTCTCATTTAAAGTTGCGACAGCCACATTATCAGCATCTCCTTCATTATCCATTTGACCTGATATTGTTGTTGGGGAGATTAATGGTGTCCCATTATAAATATATTTTGCATAAATAATATCATTAACAGCATCATCAAAATAAGCTAACCAAAAAGTAGTATCATTAATCGCATCTATATCAACTCTTCCATCTGTTCCAACAGCAGAATCTACTGATACTGGAGAAGTAACTTGAGTTACATTATCATAAACAGCAAAGAAAATACCATCTACACCTTCATCAAAATAGGCAATAACCCACAGAGAATTATTCAAGGGCGTTATTGCTACAGTATTATCATCAATATCACATCCTCCTACTGCATCAACAGTTATTTGTGAACCAATTTGAGTCCCATTAGTATAATAAACAGATGCCTCAAGATTATTAGTTGTTTCATCACACCATCCCACAACTATTTTATTATCATCTAAAGGAGCTATATCTAACCCTTCTACATCGCTTGAAGAGAATGTTGGGTCTATTGTTATATTAGTTCCTTCAGGAAAATTACCACTGCCTTTTGTAAATCCAATGGCTATTATATTAATACTTGGATAACCAACAACAGAACCAGATCCGATATAAAACTCATTAATATTAAATCCACTATCTATCAAGTCTTCAAATCTAAAGTCATACATTGCATTAAAGTTTATTTTTGATGATATATTATTAAAATCCCATTGTTTATGCAATCCCGTATCCGTATAATTGCTAACTAAATAACTGGTTTCGTTGTATTCAATTTCATCAGTTGGTAGAACATTTGTCAAATAATACATTTGCATATCTGTAATATTGTTCCAGTTGTTTTCTAAGTAATGTTGTATCTTCATAGATTTAGAAGGGTCTTGATAAAAGTAGTAATATTGTATCCATTTAAAATTTACATTATCGTTTTCAGCCCAGAAAATATAGTCTCCATTATTTTCTTCAATATGCCAAATCCAATTGAAATCCATAGAAGTATATGTATATTCTGTTCCTCCAACAATTCCTTTTAAAGCAAAAGCTAAATATCTTTCATCATTCACTGTTATAACTCCGTTTGCTTCTGTTCTAAATTGTAAACAAGATGTGTCTGTCATTATCTTGTTATATGAGTCATAATTAATATAACATTTTTCTCCAATGGTGTATGGTGGCGTATATCTTTCTAATTCCGGATTTAAACTTTCAGCAAAAACAAAATAAGAAGCAGTTGCCACAACTAAAACTAAAGCAATTATTAATATGGGAAATATTTTTGCTTGTGAATTTTTAAATTTTTTTTTAAACATTTTAAACTCCCGAACATATTTTTCCTCCAGAATCAAAGATTATGCAATTAATTGCAGAGATGTTCTGATTAGTAAGACTTTGATCTGCAGTGAAAACATTAGCTTCATTTTTGAATGCTACATTAGTTTCATTACTAGCCCATAAAGGATCTGTTTCAGTAAAAGAAGTCAACCATCTTGTATCTCCTGTTGCATTAAATACTGTTGTCCATAAAATATCATCTGTAAAGTTTGATAGATATGTTGATTTGCTTGTTATGTTATCCCAATGAAGAGTTAAAAGATTGTTCAAATCTGTTGGAACATTATAGATATCCCAAAAGTTTGAAGAGTTTACATTCAAATTTCCTTCATCACCAGATCCAATATATAGAGTTGTAGCATAGGTTTGATTCCAAGATGAGTTGTCTCCTGTAATTCCTGTTAATTTGGATCCATCACCGATAAAATAATTTGCAGTTATATTTGTAGCATTTACAGTTCCATCTGTATTTGCCTGAAATAAAGCATTGGCTTGTGTAATATTACCCAACCACAAATCCCCCCCTGCACGAGTTGTATATAAATAACCCTCAGAGTACATATTACTAAATGAATGAATTGTAGATGAACCAACAATAACTCCTTCAACATTAAGAGTTCCTCCTGCATCTACTTCTAAATTTCCATTAACTGTTAAACCATCTGTAAATTCAAACCAATTATTACTAGTATCCCAATATAATTGTTCTGTTGAACCAGAATCATAAAACTGAATAATTTGATTTACATCGGTTGTACCTATTGTAATCTTTTTAAAAGTAACCCCATCAGTTGTATTTAATGACTGGTTAAAGGGATTGTATCCTGTCCCAATATATAAAGTATCAGCAAATGTTTGATTCCAAGATGAGTTGCCTCCTGTAATTCCTGTTAATTGTGAACCATTTCCAAGAAAATAATCTGCTGTTATGTTTCCAGTAACATTCAAATTCCCAGTAATGGTAAGCCAACCATCCACCAAATTATCAATCCATTCTCCCAATCTAAATGTTATTTTATCCATGATACTTAAATTTCCTGTGTAAAGAGTATAATTTGTATTAAGAGTTATATTCAAACCGGTTAAATTAAATTCGTCTATCTGACTTATTGGGTGTGATTGAATATTTGAACTAGTAGCAAAAATAGAACCTGTCATAAATAAAATTAAGATTATACTTAACAAAAAAGATTTATTATTTATTTTTATCATTTTTAATTAATAACCTTCCTCCCACTTTCTCCTTTCAATCCTTTTCTTATTTGCTTTTTCCCGCCAATTATCAAGTTTATCAAACCCTTTATTACGCCACCAAACAAATCCAAATAGGACAACCACACCAGCAACTACCATTAGCCCTTTTGTTGGGGAATCCTCCCATATTTTATCCCCAAATTTTACTAAAACTGGTTCTTCAGATTCTGCTTTCTTAATAAATAAAACTGTAGAATCTATCGCAATTAGTTCTTTATTTGTTTCCTCATTAATCCCCCTAACTTCAATAAAAAAAGTTATGTTTCCCTCAATAAAATTATCTATATCCATTATCCCAGTTATCCATAAAGATTTCTGTTGGAGTATTCTTAACGATTCTGTGACATTTTTAGGTAAAGTATCTTTAAATACTTGAGGAGAAGCATCTAAAATAGAAATATTTAAAATCCTATATGCTCCTTCATTAATCCCAAATACTTCAAATGCTATTCCGTCAATGGATACATTAGAAGAAACTTCATATTGATTTAAAAAATAATGCGGCTTTAACTCAATTTTAAAATTTCCTGCTTGTACAATAGTTGGCATTAATAAAAATAATACTATCATTAAGATTAATATTTTTTTCATCTTCTCCTTCTACCTAATCTTTTAGTTTTAATATAAATATATTTGTAGGGATTAATTCGTTCTTTTCCTGTCTTTGATGGAGATTTTACTTTTACGAAGGTAAGGGCAAAAAGTACTGAGCCTGTGCCAAACAAGACTAAATATCCAATATTTGCGTTGAAAAAACAGGGCGATAATTGATCTCCATCCAAACAATTAGTGAACAAAGTCTTTCCACTAATCCTTTCACAAACCTCACCAATACATAGTTGTCCATCTCTGTAAATTGTCATATTTGCTTCTTCTTCAACTCCCGGGACTGTACCAAGTAAAGATTGTACAAAACAGATTGTAGAGTTATCCCCATCAAAACAATATTTAGAAAATGAATAAACAAAAGCATCAAAATCAAATGGTTCGCAATCTTGATTGCAATTAAACCAATCTTCTTTTACATTTAAATCATTCCCTTCTGCTTGACAGATACCATCCCCGCAATAAGTTTTGTTTTCATAAATAAATACTTCTACTATTTTTTCAGTACTTCCTCCAACTGGAATAGCAGAAGTCCGTGTTGTAAAAGTTAAAATACTATTATTTAGATTGTCTGCATAATCTTCTCCCCATAACTGAAAAGTGTATGTTCCATAAACTAGTGTGGAGATACTTCTTGAAGTTGCTGAACAATTTATTGATGTATTTTCTGCATAATTATGAAGATTATTACTACTATCTCTTAGTGTAAAATAACACTCATCTATATTTGTATCTGATATGTTATAATTTATTGTCGTTGATAATCCAGTTAGAAAGGTGTTATTTGTTGTGGTTATTGTAACCTCTGGATTTGTTTCATCTATTTTTAAAGTAAAATTATTTAAAGCCCAACCCTCATTGTTTAAACTATCCTTACACCAAACATTCCATTTAAATTTACTATCTGTTAAATCCAAAATTACCCAATCCATAACTCCAGATGTTGGTCCAATCCAAGTATAATTTTTATGCCAAGTTCCTGTTGTATTATGCCATAATTGACAAGTATCTAATCCATCTGGATCTGTTGCTGTAAACATGAAAAAAATATTTTGGGTATAATCCAACCAAGAATCATCACCTGGTGCGTTTAGATTAATTGCCGGAGAAGTTATTGAGGAATAAACAGTATAATTTGATGATGCCCACTCCCCTTCTGAAAGATTGTTAAAAGCAAAACAGTTCCAAGTAAAAGTATCATCATAAGTAAAATTTATTGATAAACTTGAGGAATTACTAAGTCCACTCATATTCACTGTTGTTTGATTAAATACATCTCCTGTTGAATTCCAAATATAAAGAGTTATATTTGAGAACTCATTGTCTATGGTTGTTGCTGAACACGTAAAAGTTGATGGTGTTGATTGAGATGAATCATTCTCAGGAATGTCTAAGGTTACATAGATATTTGTAATTGTTAAAAAAACTTCCAAACTAGTAGTAAGATTAAATTCTTTACTGTCTTCAGTATAGCCTAATTTTGTGGCATTTATTGTATAATTGGTGTAAAATGTCTCTGAACCAAATTTAGGACTTGATTTATAACCTGAACTTCCAGACTGATTATATTCTAATAATGTTTGTTTATTTATGTAACCAGATGAATTAGTTAATTCTGAAAATTCCTGGACATCATTTACATTCCAAGCTGTTACATTTGATTGATTTACTGCATTTCCTCCTGTATTATTTATATAAATATCAAGATACCAATAACGCCATAAATCAGAAGTACTATCACCATAGTAGAGATCAGAATAATTTGTATTTATAACTGTTATGTTATTTGAACCTATTAAATATAAATCTCCTGTATTTGAATAAGATGAGTTTATTGAGCAGGAAGTTATATTATTATTACTTGAGGAATCAAAATAGATTCCATAACCTCCACTTCCTGTTGTTGTGATATTATTACCTGAAATACTGTTCGAATCTGAAGAGGAATGAAGATAGATTCCATGTCCTCCACTTTCACTTATTGAAATATTATTATTTTCTAATGTTGAATTCTCTGTTTTTGCTAAAATAATTCCATCCTTATCTAAGGTAATATTGTTAATTGTAACATTATTTGAAAAAGCAACATATAATTCTCCTATATTATCTATATTTTCTATTATTATCGAATCATTATTAAAATAATAATAGATTGGTTCTCCTTGTTCTGTATTTGATGTAGATATTGTATGATTATAATCTTGAGTACTCACTGATGGGTTAATATAAATTGCATAAGCATTAGTTGTATTTAGTTTATTTGATGTTAAAGTATTATTTGAATTTGAACCAAGGAATATTCCATAACTATCACTTCCTATTGTTGTGATACTATTATTGGAAACATTGTTTGAATTTGAGATAGTATAAAGAAAGATTCCATAAGCATCACTTGCTGTTGTTGTGACATGGTTATCTAAAACATCACTCAAACTTACCCCATATTCAAAATAGAATCCATAACTATCACTTTCTTTTGTTGTGACATTATTCAAAGAAATATTATTTGAACTACTATCCACAGCATGTATTCCAACACTACTCCCTCCTGTTGTTGTGAAATTATTATCGTAAAGGAGGTGGGAAGACCCACCATTAATATAAACTGAAGGACTCAAATCTCCATTAGTAAGAACATCATTACTTGAAAGAATATTTGAGTCTGAATACCAATAAAGCAAGGTCGCATAACTATAATGATTAGTTGTTGTGATATTACTATTGGAAACCTTGTTTGAATCACTATTATAAGAAAAAAACCCATAAGCTGCAAGTCCTTGAGTTAAAATGTTACTATTGGAAAAATTGATTGAATCTGAAGAAAACGACATAACTCCAACACCCTCTTGCCCTTGAATTGTGATATTATGATTTAAAAAATTATTTGAATTACTCGTATCAAGATAAACTCCATAACCTGCAATTCCTTGGGTTAAAATATTATTATTTGACATATTGTTTGAATTTGAAGAGCTAAGAAGATAGATTGCGTGACCTTCAATTCCTGCTGTTGTAAAATTATTATTTGAAACATTATTCGAACTTGAAGAAACAAATACTGCCCCAAAACTTGCATCTCCTGTTGTTGTAACTTTATTGTTTGAAATGGTATTTGAATTTGAAGAGGAAATAATAGAAATTGCATGCCCCCTAAGTCCTATTGTTGAAATAATATTGTTAGTTATTTCTCCACCAGATGAATTATCATAAGATATTGCGTATGAACGAAATGCTGAACTATTTCCCTGAGTTATGTTAAAATTATTAATTGTTATATTATCATATCCGTTAATGTCAATCCCATTACCATCTGCAGATTGGGCATAATCTATTTGATAATTATTTCCATTGAAAGTAATATTGTCTGCTTCAATTGAAAAACAAGTTCCTG
>SDBV01007400.1_pt1 | contig 15024 bp, 10 predicted proteins | sample 2277081 | NCBI WGS metagenome assembly SDBV01 (sample SAMN10402039, study PRJNA504765) | marine sediment metagenome | isolation source: marine sediment core GS10_PC15, 223 cmbsf | place: Arctic Ocean: Southern Knipovich Ridge | collected 2010
TTTCCGAGGATCTGCTTTCCATTTTCTCTGAATTTCTTTCCCGTCGGCAAGTCAGGCTCGGTATTTGGTGGCCGGGACTCCGAGGAGCTTGAGGATACGGCGTTGCAGGGCGGATAGCTCGGTTGGCCTACGCCTGGCGACGTAGACGCGTGGTGTAATCCTATGGCGGAAAAGGAGCGGCGGTCACAGGAGCAACGAAAAACTCCCGCGACCATCCGCGGCTTAACCGGGTGACCAACCCGGGAGCCGACACGCCGCGACCCCGCCTTTCGTGTCAACGACCAACGGCAGCTCGTCATCGAGACGCCGGACTTGACGCCCGAAAAGCGACCCTGCAAACACGCGTTCGCTTTCAAGTTGACGCGGTTGGAAGTTGCTGACCGTCACGGATTTTTGGGGTTAGCCAACAGCGATGGACCGTCAGGCCTGAAAGGCCGGCAATTCACCAGCCCAGGGCATCGCCCTGGGAATCGGGAGCCTCGACTGCCGGCAGGCCTGAAAGGCCGTCACAGGACGCTTGCGCCCTTTCAGGGCTTCTCTCGCGTTGTGTCCACCTTCCCCCAGGGCGTTGCCCTGGGCTGGTGAATTCGAGCCCTTCGGGCTCCTCCCCAAAACCCGTGACGGTCAGTAAAGAAAAGCCGTGACGGTCGGCAAAGTTGCACTGCACCCTGTCGCGCGATATGCTTGGAGGCTGTCAATACCATCACACCAAAACGAATGAAGGCTATCCCATGAAGAACCCGGCAATCCACTTTCTTCTTGCAACACTCATTGTCGCCGGTGCGAGCCGAAGCCTGCGCAGCGAAGATCTACGCCAACTTGTTGAGGAGTCCGGAATTCGCGGCGGACTGATCGTCCACGCCGGCTCCGGCGACGGAAACGTCACGGCGTCACTTCGGCTCAATAGCAACTTCGTCGTTCAAGGTCTCCAGCGCTCGGAGGCCGATGTCGCTGCGGCGCGCCGGCGGCTTCTCTCGACGGGGCTCTACGGCAACTTCTCCGTCCGCACGTGGCAGGGCGGCCCGCTGCCCTACAACGACAACCTGGTGAATCTGCTGGTGGTGGAATCCTCAGAAGACGTCGCCAAGGAAGAAATGCTGCGGGTGTTAGTGCCGGGCGGTTTGGCGTACGTCAAGCGTCAAAGCGGCTGGGAGAAACTCGTCAAGACGCCGTCGCCCGATTTGGACGACTGGACTCACTCGCTCTACGACGCCAGCGGCAACGCCGTTTCCCACGACCGGATCGTGGGCCCGTCAAAACACCTGCAATGGTTCGGCGGACCGAGATTCGGCCGGCAACACGAGCACATGAGCAGTTTCAGCGCCCTGGTCTCCGACCGGGGACGGATCTTCTACATCGTCGATGAAGGCTCGCCGGTTTCCATCATGCTACCTTCCGACTGGAAGCTGGTTGCCAAAGACGCCTACAACGGCGGCCTTCTCTGGAAGCGCCCGATCGAGCGGTGGCACAGCCGGTACTGGCCAATGAAGAGCGGTCCGGTGGTGTTGCCCCGCCGCCTGGTGGCCATGGACGCGAAAGTGTTTGTGACTCTCGGGATCGACGCCCCGATCAGCATGCTCGACGCCGACACCGGCCAGACCATTCGGCAGTACGCCCCCACGGCCGGCACCTATGAATTCATCGTCTCCGACGGCGTCATCTTCGCGGTGATCAGCCAGGACGGGAAGTTCTTCAAACACCGGCGCGAACTGGAGGACATGGTGGCCGAGCGCAACATGATCTTCAAACGGTCCTTCCCCAAGGAAACGCGGAACGTGCTGGCCATCCGGGCCGACACGGGTGAGGTTCTCTGGAAAGTGGAGTCACAGGTCACACAATCCAGCCTCTCGGCCGACGCCCGGCACGTGGTGTTCCATGACAACGAGGGGATCGTCTGTCTCGACCGAACCACCGGCCGGCGCAAGTGGAAGTCGCGGATAGAGCAGAAGGAGCAATACCAGTTCGGCCAGGGCGCGACCCTGGCGCTGGCCGACGACGTGGTCGTCTTCTCCGGTCAAATCGGCACCACGACCGCCTTGGCCGCAGAAACCGGCGAGATTCTCTGGTCGGCCCCTCAGCCGAACACCGGACACCACTCCCCGTACGACGTCTTCGTCATTGACGATCAGGTCTGGTACGGGCAAACCGCCGGCGGCAGGGCGCCCGGCACGTTTGTCGGACTGAATCTCCACACGGGCAAGGTCGAAAAGACGTTCGACATGGCCCGGCAGCCGTATTGGTTTCACCATCGTTGCCATCGCGCCCGGGCGACGGAGAACTATCTCATCACGTCGCGAACCGGGACCGAGTTCATCGATTTCCGCCACGGGGAGTACGACGTGAATCACTGGGTCCGCGGCGCGTGTACCTATGGAATCATGCCGGCCAACGGTTTGCTCTACGCGCCGCCGCACCCTTGCGCCTGCTACCTGTCGACGAAACTGTCGTACTTCAACGCCTTGACGCCCGCCTCACGCTTGACCTACCGGGAGGAAGAACGAACGGCCCAGGATCGTCTCCAGCGCGGACCGGCATATGGGAAAATCCGAGATCCGAAATCCGAAATCCGAAATAGCGGTCAGTGGCCCTTCTACCGGCACGACATGGCTCGAAGCGGGGCGACGTCGCATCCGGTCAGGCCGCAACTGCTGCCACAGTGGCGAACGTTCGTGGGCGGAAAGCTCAGCAGTTGTACGGTCGCCGGCGGGAAGGTGTTTGTGGCGGCCGTCGATCGTCATACGGTTTACGCGCTCGACGCGCATACCGGCAAGGAAGCTTGGCGTTACACGGCCGACGGCCGTGTCGATTCGCCTCCGGCCTACCTCAGCGGCCGGGTCATTTTCGGCGCCGCCGACGGGTCGGTCTATTGCCTCAACGCCGCCGACGGAGAACTGGTCTGGCGCTATCACGCGGCGCCAAAGCGGCGGCAGATGATGGCCACCGGCCAACTCGAATCGCCGTGGCCCGTTCATGGCAGCGTCTTCGTGCAGGACAACAAGGTCTATTGCATCGCCGGCCGCTGCCGGTTTCTCGACGGTGGAATGCGGCTGGTCATACTTGACGTGAGCACTGGGCGACTGTTGTCCGAAAAGCTCCTTGACGAGCACGACATGGCCACGGGGAAGGACTTGCACGAGTTCGTTCGAGGCCTGGCCATGCCCCCGGCACTGGCGGACGTTCTCTCGGGCAACGGCAAGTATCTGTTCATGCACTCCCAGATACTCGACCTCGACGGAAACACGCTCGACCTGGCATCCTTCGCCGGGCGTGAAGAGGAAATCCGGCACCTGTTCACGCCGACCGGCTTTCTGGACGAGAGTTGGTTCCACCGCAGCTATTGGCTCTGGGGAGCCCGGTTCCACTCCGGCTGGAATCAATGGTACAAGGCAGGCCGGGCCGTGCCCGCCGGCCGCATCCTCGTCCACCGGGGAACCTCCGTGTTCGGTTTCGGTCGCGTGCAGGGTGATTTTCGCTGGGTCACGCCGCTGGCGTACCATCTGTTCCACATCGACAAGCAGCCGAGCCTGCTGGGTCCCAAGCAGAAAGAAGCCGGCTACGGCCAGCCGACGGCCAACCGGTTCAAGTATCACTGGTCAAAGCAGATTCCGTTGTTCGCCAAGGCCATGGTCCTGGCCGGCGACACCCTGTTCGTAGCCGGCCCGCCGAACATTCTTGACCAGAAGCAGCAGTGGAAGGAGATCTACGAGCCCGACACGCAAGCCGAATTCGCCTCGCAAGCAGCAGTGCTCGAGGGGAAAGACGGCAGCATTCTCTGGGCCGTTTCCGCCGAATCCGGCGAGAAGCTCTCCGAATGTAAGCTGGACTCAATCCCGGTATGGGACGGCATGGCCGCCGCCTACGGCCGCCTGTACTTGCCGACGCAGGACGGCGGTATGCTCTGTTTCGGATCGAAAACCGAGAAGACTGGAGATCGGTGATGCAACGTTCGGGCCCCGGGCAGGGGCGATTGCTATTGCTGGGCCGACGAGAACTTGCGATACTCTCACCTCACTTCGGACCACCCTGAGTGTCCAGAACAGCCCGGCTGACGTGAGCACGCTCAATCGGGTCAACCCACGCTCTGAGAGTGGAAGGAAGTCAACATGTCTTCGTCACTGACTGACCCCAGCCTTCGAGAACGTTTCGAGCGCCTCAAGGAGGATTGGAAACAGCAGTCGCGTTATCTCTCCAACTCCGCCCAGATGGCGATGCTCCGATCCTATCAGCAGATTATCGGAATGGGGCCCGGTGTTGTCCCTCTGATTCTGGCCGAATTGCAGCGGGAGACGGACCACTGGTTCTGGGCCCTGGAGGTGATCACAGGCGAGAACCCCGTGCCAGAAGAAGCTGCCGGAAAAATCGCCGAGATGGCCGAAGCCTGGATCGGCTGGGGGGAGCAAAAAGATCTGATTGGCGATGCTACCCGCTGACGCATTTCCCAGACTGACTGAAGACAACCATCGGCCCACCAGTCCACCGGGTATGGGGTATAACTGCATTGCATGGTCTGCAGGAGATACCGAGCCTTGGTGGCAGCCGGGAAACTATTGGCCCGTCGAAACATTGCCCGACGATCACGGCATCGGCGCACTGGAACGGGCATTCAAAGCGTTGGGATACGAAGAGTGTCCCGACGGGAGTCTGGAGCCAGACTTTCAGAAGGTTGCCCTCTACGGCGGCGGCTTCATGTACACGCATTCGGCACGCCAACTGCCCGACGGCAAATGGACAAGCAAGCTCGGCAAGGCAGAGGATATTGACCACGACACACCTGATGATGTTGCAGGTGGTCTATACGGAGAGGTCGTCGAGTTTATGAAACGACCGGCTCGACAATCGTGGATGCGGCGGTGAACAGGTTTGAAGACTTCAATTGAGCCGCACAACCACGCGTGTTCCGTCACGCACGAGAGTGGTTTTCGCGGTGGCTTCTTCCCGACCCCGTCGCGAAATCGGACCCGATCTCAAAATCAGACCCGTCGGCGGCAAGGGATGCTCCCCCTCCTTATGGCGGGTCGGTCGACGTGCTATGATTTCAGAGGATTCTCTGGTTTCCATTATGGCCCTGTTGTGGAGAACGTCTTGTGAGCACATTCCACCAGTTCGTGTCGACTATGTTGGCCGACAAGAAGATCGATGACTGCGAAGTCCCGCTGATCCGGGAACATCTCTATCAAGACGGGCGGCTCGATCTCGAAGACGTCAAGCTGCTGGTCGAGTTGTACTGCGGAGCAACCGAATACTGCTGTGCGTTTGAAGACCTGTTCTTCTCCGTGCTGGAGGAGGTGATTCTCGCCGACGGCGAGATCCAACCCAGCGAGCAGTTCTATCTGCTGAAGATGATCTACTCGGACCGGGTAATCCGGGATCGCGAGAAGGACTTTTTGCAGCGGCTCAGACAAACGGCGACACAAACCACGCCCGAATTTGAAGCCCTCTGCGACGAGGCCTTGGCGGCGCATCCGACCGCCTGGAGCACCGGCGGGAGGTAACCGCCGAGGCTGAAGCTGATGGGGTCGGGCTTCGATTGAAGTCCGACCCTTTTCCGCCTGCTTACTTCGGCTTCACGTCTTCCTGCGGGGATGGCCGGGTCGCGATCGGGTTCGACCTGCCTTGGGGGCGATCGGCGGCCCCATGGCGGGGATTCGGATTCCAAAGGGGCGCCTCACTGCGGTTGTAGAAATACAGCTCCTTATCGCGAGGTGAGCCGATCCGCACTGTCGGACCCACGGGCCCGGACTGCGGGAATTCCGGGACCTCCATGGCCTCGACCAACTCGGGCGTGACCAGCAGCAGCAGTTCGATTTCCTCCTGCTGTGGCTCGGTCACCGCGAACATTTCACCCAGGTAGGGTATCTCGCTGAGCCAGGGTATTTCCGACTGCCCGGTCGTGACCTGAGTTTGAACCAGTCCACCAACGACGAACGTCTGGCCGAATTTCAATTCGACGCTGGTGTCTATTTCACGAACACTGATCGCCGGATTGCCGGGCGTGGAGTTGGCGGCATCGAGCTGGCTGATTCTCGGGTGGATTTCCAGGCGCACCCTTCCCTCTCCCAGGTCGATGGCCAGCAGGTCCACCCTCGTGCCGTACTCGCGGTGTTCCAACTTCTGGGAGCCGTCGTCTTGAGGCACCAGCACCGGAACCTCTGTGACGATTGAGAGACTGGCGGGCCGGCCGCTCATGGTGACCAACGTCGGCTCGGCCAACACCTTCGCCAAGCGGTCCTTCTGCAGGGCCTCGAGCAGGTTGAAAAGCGGCGACGCATCGCCGACCACCGTGAAGCCGCAGGTGCCGCTTTCTGGCTTCCGGCCGACCGCGGCGTCCAACGTGGAAAAGTCCAGTCCGAACGCCCGGGCCTTCGTGCGCGACAGCTCCACGAGCTTCAACTTCACGAGGATCTGTGCCTGGCGCTCGTCGGGTCGACGCAAATCGGCCACTTCGGCCCGCAAGGCCTTTAGTTGGGCCAACAACTTCTCGCCTTCCTGCCCGGCCAACTGCTGGACCCTTTGGGCTTGCTCGGCTTCGCCGGCCGCCGCAAGATGCTCCGCCGCCCTCAGCAGGTGGGTGAGTCGGTGGTCGTGCGTTGCGGGCAGCCTGGCAACGGTAGGGGTTGCCATCGCCCGGGGCACGGACACCGGCCGAGTCGTCGGGAAACACGGTGCTGTCGCGTAAGACGAGGCAGCAGGGGGCGCGGCTTGGAAAAGCCGGCCGTGGTGCGGGACCTTGGACAAGAACGGGATCTCGGTCGGCGAGGACGTGCCCGAGATGCGTGGATTGCAGGTGTGCTTGGCTTTCGCCGCGGAGGTGGCCTCTTGGCCGTATCCGACGTTCAGCGATCCGATCAGCAGGCACACGATTGCCAGGTTCCTCATGGTTTCCTCCTTGTGAGCCAAAGGATGGGCCGAAGCCGTCCGGCCCCGTTGACCAGCGGGGGGGCTTATACCAATGTGGGGCCAACGGGTCAATGCCAGTGCGGGGCGGGGTCTGAGCAAGGACGGGCTCTCGCACAAGAACGTTTAGCCGCCGCGGCCACGCGGTGTTCGTCGTCGGCGGATTCTACCCGGTGCTGCGATACGCCCGCAATTCGGCGAGAACGGCCGCCATGTCGTCCGGCAGCGGGGCTTCGATCTGAAGCGGTTCGCCGGTCGTGGGATGCGTGAATCGCAGCCGTCGGGCGTGCAACGCCTGACGCCCCAGCAGCACCTGCACGTCTTCGGGGTCCCGGCGGACCTCGCCCCGGGTGATCTGCGAGCGGCCGCCGTACTGCCGGTCGCACAATACCGGAATGCCGATGTGGCTCAGGTGTACACGGAGTTGGTGGGTGCGGCCCGTCTTGGGCAATAACCGCAGCGCCGCAAACCGGTCGAACCGCTCGAGCACCTCGTAGAACGTCTCGGCCGGACGGCTGGTCGAGTCGCCGTGGCGGACGGCCATCTTCTCGCGGTGCTGGGGATGGGTCCCGATCGGCCGGTCGACGAAGTCGCGATCCAGGTCGGGGCAGCCGGCCACCAACGCATAGTACTCCTTTTCCACCGAGCGGTTCTGGAACTGGGCCGCCAGTTTGGCGTGGGACCGGTCGTCGCGGGCCACCAGGATCACGCCGCTGGTGTCGCGGTCGAGCCGGTGGACGATTCCCGGCCGGGTCGGCCCGCCGCTGCTGCTCAGCCCCGGACCGAAATGATATTGCAGGGCGGAGGCCAAGGTACCCGACCAGTGGCCGCGCGCCGGATGCACGACCATCCCCGGCGGCTTGTTGACCACCACCAGGTGATCGTCCTGGTAGAGCACCTCCAGCGGGATGTTTTCCGGCGTGGGCGCCTCCCGCGGAATCGGCGGCAGCACGACCGTCACGCGCTGGCCGGGCTTGAGCCGGTAAGCAGGTTTTCCGCCGCGGCCGTCCACCGTGACGCCGCCCGCGGTGATCACCCGGCGAAGGTGTACCCGGCTGTAGTCGGGGAAACTTCGCGCCAGAAAGGCGTCCAGCCGATGGCCCGACTCCGACTCGTCCACCAGCAGTTCAACGGGCTGCGAGGAAAGCTCAGGGTGGGACATATAGGACGGCGGCTCACTCGGTTGGCGGCGAAGCGTCCTCGGGATCGTCCGGCTGGGATTCTCCCGGATCGGGGGTTTCCGCGTCGGCCGGGTCCGAATCGGACGCATCCTTGTCGGTGGCGTCCGGTTCGGTAGCGTCCGGTTCGGTAGCGGCCGGTTCGGTAGCGGCCGGTTCGGTGGTGTCCGGTTCGGTGGCATCCGGTTCGGTGGTGTCCGGTTCGGAACCTTCCGAGGCAGTCGCATCCGGTTCGGTTGCGTCCGTGTCAGTCGTATCCGGTTCAGTCGCGTCGGTGTCAGCCGCTCCCGGATCGTCGGCATCGCCATTGGCAGTCGGGTCCGGGGCGTCCTGTGGCTTGTCTTCTCCGTCGCCCATTCCCATCCGGTCCATCATCGTTTCGGACTTGGCGGGCGGGGCCTCCTCGCGTAGCAGGTCCCAGTTTTCGAAATCCAAGGGTTTGATGGGCCCCTCCGAATCGCCGCCGGAGTACGACGGGGTCGGCGTGTAACTGACGAATCGGTCGTACCAGTCCTTGGTAGACTTTTTCTGGAGGTCTTTCAGCCGGGCGTTCGCCACGGCGGCATAGCTTCCTTGGGGCCATTTTTCGGTCAACTCTTGGTATCGCTGTTGGGCCTCTTTCAACTCGCCGAGCGCCTCATGGGCACGCGCCAGGCCAAAGGTGGCCTGCTCGCGGAGCATGGGAATTCGGGTTTCATCGAGGAGCTTCAGGTAGAGGTCGGCCGCCTCGTGCAATTGCCGATTCGCCTCAGTTTTGTCCAGCAGCAGCGTGTTGCAGCCCTGGGTCAGATGCAGGTCGCCGGCGATCACCGCCGCCCAGAGCGCCACCGGGGCGCCCGGATACTGGTCGATGATGTCTTCGAACTCCCCCGGCTGCTGTCCGCCTTCGGACATGGCGGCGTAGAAGAAGTCCCACCCCTCGGCTTCCTTGTCTTTCGCCCGCTGACTCCACCAGGCGTAGCCGACCGAGGCGACTACCACCAGCAGCACGACGCCCAGGATGGCGTTCTGGTAGGGCTTGGCTTTCTCGACGTTGGCGGTCAACCAATCGGCCAGTTGGTTCTTTTGCAGTTCGTGACGGCGTTCGCTTTTCATCTGCGACAACCCTTCGTCAGTAGAAGGACAGGCGTGGAGACCCCCTCGCTTGGAAGAGAGTCCCCCCAATGGACCCAAACATTGTAATATACGACCCTCGACCGGCCCGCGTCAAGGTCGCCGCCGGGACAGGCCCCCTTTTTTTGCCCGACATCTGCCGTTACGATCCATGGTCTTGTGCGAATCGAGCGATCCCCGCCGACGGGGTGCGCCTTCCCCGTTTAGCCGCCGCCGATCAACGCCCCATGGACCTCAACCCGGCCCAATACGACGCCGTCCATACGCTTTCGGGTCCGCTGCTGGTGCTGGCCGGGGCGGGGACCGGAAAGACGCGGGTAGTGACGTATCGCATCGCCGAGTTGATCCGCAGCCGCATCCGCCCCGCACGGATCCTGGCGGTCACCTTCACCAACAAAGCGGCCCGCGAGATGCAACAACGGGCCGCCGCCTTGATCTCCAAGCGGTTGAAATCCCGTCCGGAAATCTCCACGTTTCACTCCTTGTGCGTCCGCGTCCTTCGCCGCCATATCCGGCGCCTGGGTTACCCGACCGCCTTCGGCATCTGCGACCGGGGCGACCAGGAGAGCCTAGCCCGGGGGGCGCTGCGGGAAATTAAGGTCGGCAACGGCTTGCTGCGGCCCGGCGAACTGTTGTACTTGATCGGCCGCTGGAAGATGGTCTCGATCCGTCCCGACCGGGCGGCCTCGCTGGCCGAGACCGACAAGGAGCACTTGGCCGCAGCGGCCTATCGGCGCTATCAAAACGCCTTGAAGGCCGCCGGGACCGTTGACTTCGACGACCTGTTGCTGCTGACCGAGGAGCTGTTTGAGCGATTCGCCGAGGTGCGCCGGGCCGAGGCGCAGCGCTTCGATCACCTGCTGGTCGACGAATATCAGGACACCAACGCCTGCCAGTATCGCATCGTCAAGGCCCTGGCGGCCGGACATCGCAACCTCTGCGTGGTGGGCGACGACGACCAATCGATCTACGGCTGGCGGGGCGCCGAAGTGACCCATATTCTCCGCTTCAAACACGATTGGCCCGAGGCCAAGATCGTGCGGCTTCAGACCAATTACCGCTCCACCCGAGAGATCATCGCCTGGGCCAATCGCCTGATCGCGCATAACAAGCTCCGCCATCACAAGGTGCTTAAGGCCACCTTTCGCGGCGAAGAGCCCCGGATCCTCCAGCTCGAAGACGAGACGGAGGAGGCCGAGACGGTGGTCGGCGAAATCGCAGAACGCATCAAGACGAAGCGGCGCAAGCCCCGCGATTTCGCCGTGCTCTGCCGAACCAACGAGCAGCAGCGGCCGCTGGAGATGGAGCTGCGTCGGGCCAAGATCCCCTACGTGTTGCTCGGCGGGATGTCGTTCTACGATCGTAAAGAGGTCCGCGACGTGCTGGCCTATCTGAAAGTGCTGGTCAATCCGCGCGACGAAGTCTCCTTGCTGCGAATCATCAACGTCCCGGCCCGGGGGATCGGCCAAAGCAGCGTGAAGCGATTGCTCGACGAAGCGGTCCGTGACGGCAAGCCGGTATGGGACGTGCTGCCCGGGGCCGCCGGGCTTCAGGGCCTCTCGCCCGGCGCGTCGGAGGCGGTCGGCCGCTTTCGGCTGCTGATCGGGCGATACCGCAAGCGGACCGGAAGCGACTCGCCGACCGACCTGGTCACGGGGATTATACGCGAGGTGGCCTACCGTGACGAATTGTCGCGGCTGTATCCCAAGGCCGACGATCAACAGTCCCGCTGGGCGGCGGTCGAGGAGGTGGTCAACGCCGTGGGAAGCTACGTCCAGCGGGCGTCGAAGCCGACGCTGGCCGGTTTCCTGCAGGAAGTCGCCCTAAGCGGCCCCGACGAGGGAAAGGACAAGGAGTCCCAACTCGACCGCAACGCCGTGGTCCTGATGACGCTGCACTCGGCCAAGGGTCTGGAGTTTCCGGAGGTCTACATGATCGGCATGGAGGAGGGCCTGCTGCCGCACCATCGCTCGGTGGCCGACGCCGGCTCGGCGATCGACGAGGAGCGCCGGCTGTGCTACGTCGGCGCGACCCGAGCCCAACGGCGGTTGACGTTGACCATGGCCCTGGCCCGCCGCAAATGGGGCAAGCCCCGGCCCACCAACCCCAGCCGCTTCCTCTACGAATTGACCGGCCAGGCCGACAACCCCAACTACCTGGCGGCGACGGGCAAGAAGAAGCGTCCGGCCGGCAAGGTTCGCCGGCAGAATCAGGGCAACACGGCTGCCGGACCACACACTGGGGTGACTCGCCGAACTGCGGCCAAACGTCCGACCGGGCAGAAGAAACCCCCTCGCCGAGCCTGAGAGGAATTGCCGTCTGCCGCCTCTTGGGATATGCTGTAGATGGACTGGGATCCACAATTCTCGGGAGTTCCCCCATGGCGGATTCAGACAGAGAGCGAACCAAGGCCTGGGTGGAGAACTGGGCCAAGGTAGGGCCCCAGCTCGAAGCCATTCGACGCCGCGAACTCCGCGCCATGACCTACGAGGATCGCATCAAGTTGATCGACTCCCTGCTGCAAATCGGCTGCACCTTCGGCAAACCTCGCACGACCAGTGGAATGGTGGAACAACAGCGGCTGTTTCAGAAGGCCAGACGATGAACGAGTTGTTCGAAGCGGGCCTGGAGATTCAACAGTTCCTGGTTCGGCGCGGGTGGTCGTTCTGTATTATCGGTGGCCTGGCCGTCATCCGCTGGGGGGAACCGCAGGCGACACAAGACGTGGACATCAGTTTGTTGACCGGATTCGACAACGAACAGGGCTACATAGACGCGATTCTCGGCCAGTTCAAAGGTCGCATTCGGGATGCAGGCCGCTTCGCACTGGAAAAGCGCGTGTTGCTGGTGAGTGCTTCCAACGGCAGGCCCATCGACATCGGATTGGCGGGGATCCCATTCGAAGAGCGGCTGATCGAACGGGCCTCGCCGTTTGCCTTCGCCCCGGAGATTTCTCTGATCACCTGCTCGGCTGAGGATCTTGTCGTGCTGAAAGCCTTTGCCGGACGGCCAAAAGATTGGAATGCTCTGGAAGGAATTCTGACTTGTCAGGCCGGCAGCCTGGACTGGGATTACATTGACGAGCAATTGGCGCCGCTGTGTGAGCTGAAGGAAGATCCCGAGGCGGTGACCCGTTTGGCCCAACTCCGCCAGCGGCTGGAAGATTCGTAGCCCCGTCAGGCCCCATGAACGTTACTTTGGCCATCTTCTGACAGCCTACGGTGCGCTGCCCGCTCAGTTGTGGTGCATCCATTTTTCCCTCCCCGCGGGCTCACGGGCGCTTGACAGAATGGGCTATTCACATAATAATAGAGTTCAACTACGAAAAGTCACTTGAAGGTTCTCCGAACCTGCTTCTATCGGCGACCATTCAGACTGACCGTTTCAGCGAGGCAGCGCGACTCCAACCACCCTTGTCGCCAGACGATCGACAAGGGGCTCCTCAGTTGGATTCCCTGCGGCAACGGTCGGCCTTCTCCGCCTCCTCGACGGGCTCTGGGCCGTCTTGCTTGCTGGCGCCCGTTGCTTCTGCATCGGCATCTGCTGAGTCAATCGTTGCTCCGGCAACTGTCGTAGGGTGGGTGCTTGCACCCACGCGCAACACGTCGTAGCAGCGTGCAATACGCGTGGGTGCAAGCACCCACCCTACGTGTACCGTTTACAGAAATCGCATTTTTTTGGGAGCAGAGACCATGAACCGACTGTTGCACTTCGTCACTGTGTTGGCCGTTGGGCTGGCAAACCTGGCCCCAGCCGACGCGGCCCCCACTACCATCTACACCTTCTACGGCGACAACGTGGTTGACGGTTTCGGCCACTCCGTCAGCGGCGCAGGCGACGTCAACGGCGACGGACGGGCCGACGTGATCGTCGGAGCGCTTTGGGACGACAACAACGGCCCTCAGTCCGGCAGCGCGAGGGTCCTCTCCGGCATGGATGGTTCCACGCTCTACACGTTCAACGGGGACAGCGCGGATGAGCGGTTCGGCTGGTCGGTCAGTGGCGCGGGCGACGTCAACGGTGACGGCCGGGCCGACCTGATCGCAGGAAACTACCGGGACGACGACAACGGCTGGGAGTCGGGTAGCATGAGAGTCCTCTCGGGCATGGACGGTTCCACGCTCTACACGCTCAACGGGGACAGCCAAGGTAAGTATTTAGGCTACTCGGTCAGCGGCGCAGGCGACATCAACGGTGACGGCCGGGACGACCTGATCGTTGGAGCGCCTTGGGACCGCAACAACGGCTGGCAGACCGGCAGCGCGACGGTCCTCTCGGGCATGGACGGTTCCACGCTCTACACGTTCAACGGGGACAACGACCTTGACTGGCTCGGCTGGTCGGTCAGCGACGCAGGCGACGTCAACGGCGACGGCCGGCCCGACCTGATCGTCGGAGCGCCCAGGGACTTCTTCTTCGGCGACCGCTCCGGCAGCGCGCGGGTCCTCTCGGGCATGGACGGTTCCACGCTCTACACATTCAACGCGGACAGCGCGGGTGACAAGTTCGGCACCTCGGTCAGCGGTGCAGGCGACGTCAACGGCGACGGCCGAGCTGACCTGATCGTCGGAGCGTACGGGGACCACAACAACGGTACCGACTCCGGCAGCGCGCGGGTCCTCTCGGGCATGGATGGCTCCACGCTCTACACGTTCAACGGCGACAGCGAATTTGACCGCTTCGGCATCTCGGTCAGCGGCGCAGGCGACGTCAACGGCGACGGCCGGGACGACCTGATCGTCGGAGCGCCCTGGGACGACAACAACGGCCCCTACTCCGGCAGCGCGAGGGTCCTCTCGGGCATCGACGGCTCCACGCTCTACACCTTCAACGGCGACAGCGCGCGTGACGGGTTCGGCCGCTCAGTCAGCGGCGCAGGCGACGTCAACGGCGACGGCTTCGCCGACCTGGTCGTCGGAGCGGGAGGCAGCGCGCGGGTGGTCACGGTCAACGGGGTGTACGATTGGCAGGGCGCCAGCAGCGACGCGGGCGATGCCGCCAACTGGCGACTGATGAACACCACGGCCACGCCCGACTGGGCCCCGGCCGGACGCGACGTGATCCGGATCGGCCCGGCGGCCAATCATCCGCTCAACTCGGGCACGATCGACATCGCGCGGATCGACGTGCTCGACGGCGGGACGCTCGAGAACTCCCCCGGTGCCTCGATCGTCTGCCCGATGATCAACGTCAACGGCCTGCTGAAGGGTTCCGGAACCGTGGGGACCATTAACCTGGGCGACGGCGGCACGCTGGCGCCCGGCGACGGCACCGGGACGCTTGGGGCCGACGACACCACCTTCGGCCCGGGCGGGTTGTTCGAGCTTCAGATCAACGATTTCGCCGGCACGGCCGGCGACGTGCTGCTGGGTTGGGACTTGCTGAGCGTCACCGGCACGCTGAGCCTCACCGCCACCGCCGACAACCCTTTGGTGATCGACCTGGTTTCGCTCACCGCCGAGCAGACGCCCGGGCCGGCCGATAACTTCGACACCATGCAGAGCTACTCGCTACCGCTGGTCGCCACCACGGGCGGCATCTGGGGGTTTGATGCGGACGCGTTTTTCTTGGACACCGGTTCGCTACAAAACGACCTCGGCGGCGGCACGTTCTGGATCGGTCAAAGCGGCAACGATTTGCACCTGAACTTCGCCCCCATCCCCGAGCCGAGCACCCTGGCCATGGCCGCCATCGGTCTGTTGGGGCTGGCCTTCTGCGCCTGGCGTCGCCGCCGTGCCGGCGGCAGCTAAACGGTGGGCTGTCGCTATCGCGGGTGGCACGGCCACTTTGCCGCAGAGGGCGTTGCCACCTGATGACGCTTGTTCGGCAAAGTGTCCGT
>SDBV01007401.1_pt1 | contig 15020 bp, 18 predicted proteins | sample 2277081 | NCBI WGS metagenome assembly SDBV01 (sample SAMN10402039, study PRJNA504765) | marine sediment metagenome | isolation source: marine sediment core GS10_PC15, 223 cmbsf | place: Arctic Ocean: Southern Knipovich Ridge | collected 2010
CAGAGAACCTCAAGACCTGGAGACACCCTCGCATGGCGACATCGTACAAGCTCTAGCCCGCTTAGCTCACCCAACTTCGTGGAAAGCCGTTGCCCCCTCCCAGCGTTTCGCGATCTGTCTGCACTTACGGATGAAATCCCCTTGGCTCAATTTCAGCTTCATGATGTTGCAGGTGTAGCAGCACGGAACGGTGTTGGGGATGGTGTACCCCTTTCGATAGTTCAGACGATCTACTCCGATAGTTGCAAGGTCTTCGTTACAGTAGCAGCAAGTTTTCTGCCAGAAGCGCTCAACGAACTCGTCAAAAGTGAAGTCAAATATCAGACCACGTCTCTCAGCGTCCCTCCGGTATGCTTTCCACTTGGCTTTTGGGTTGTTCCTGTAGGCTTGATGCTTCGCGTTGTAGCCAGGTTTCTCCCTGTGTCGCTTCGCATACTCGCGGTACTTGGCTTTCCCTTCAGGAGTAGCCAACCAAGCTTTGTTTCGGGCCTTGACGCAGTCTTTGCAAGCAGATTGGTGACCATGAGTCCCCTGCCGGGATTTGTAGAAACCTTCGCGCAAAGGCTTTTCCTTTTGGCACTGTGTACAAATCCTTGTGTTCGGCACATTTCAGCGTAACCACTAATTGTCCTCTAGTAAAGGACAACTAACGAGGATTTTTGATGAGAAGAAGTTATAATGTTTCCAAGGACTTGTGGCTGGTTCGACAAGGGCTCGACCCCGTGCGGGGAGCAAAGGCAGTCGAAGTCAAGACAAGCCATATTCTCGTTCTCGATTGCAGCGGCTCCATGAGTTGGGATCTCCCTCAAATGAGAGAACAGCTCAAGAAGCGGCTCCCCAAACTCCTCAAAGAGAGGGATCTCTTGTCGATCATCTGGTTTTCGGGGAAGGATCAATTCGGTGTGCTGCTGGAGGCTGAACCCGTTGCTACGCTCAAGGATTTGGCCGATGTCAATGCCGCCATTGATCGTTGGTTGAAGCCGATCTGCCTCACAGGCTTCCTTCAACCGCTTCAAGAGGTGTCCGCGCTGGTGGATCGGATCAATAAGAAGCACCTTGGTTATGCACATGCTCTTCTGTTCCTTTCAGACGGTTGTGACAACCAGTGGAACCGGCAGGAGATCCTCAAGGCCACCGAGGAAACCGCTGGCGGTCTCTCTTCGGCGACCTTCGTGGAGTACGGCTACTACGCCGACAGGCCCCTGCTTACCCGCATGGCCGAGAAGGCCGGCGGCACCCTCATCTTCAATGAGGACTTCGACCGGTACGCTCCGACCTTCGAGGCGGCCATGCAGAAGACCGTCTCAGGAGCACCCCGCAAGGAGGTGCTCCTGAAGGGCGATCCCATCGAGGGGTTCGCATACGCCCTGTCCGACGGCGACCTGATTGCCTACGGCGTCGAGGGCGACTCCGTGGCGGTCTCCGAGGACATCGACGCCATCTGGTACATCTCCCCCAACTCGGTCGGCAAGCCAGCCGACTTCGGTTTCCAGACGGGACCTGGACCACAGACGCTTGGTGAGATCGCCAAATACGTTGCGAGCGGCGAGACGTTCCAGGCTGTGGCGATGGACCCTGTTCTCGCAGCGGCCTACGCCGCCGTGAGTCTCTACGCCCAGCGGATGAAGCCCAACGTGGTCTACGCCTTGCTCAAGGCTCTGGGCGACGTGGACTTCATCTCGACCTTCTCGGGCTGCTTCGGCAAGCAGAAGTACAGCGAGTTCATGGACCAGGCCAAGGAAGCCGCCTTCTCGACCGACGGCCGCTTCACCCAGGGCTGGGACCCCAAGAAGGTCCCCAACGACGACGCCTTCACGATCCTCGACCTGCTGCGGATCCTCAACGACGACGACGAGAACCGTCTGCTGCTCGACAGCGATGACTTCGCTTACAGCCGGATCGGCCGGGGCACGGTCGACGCTTCCGTCTGGCAGATGGAAGAGCTGCAAGAGCAGATCGATGTCGAGCAGGACGACGACAAGCTCAAGGAGCTGAAGGACGAGCTGGCGGCCCTGAAGAAGACCCCGCCGCTGAAGTTCGTGGCGGACAAGGAGCCCAACGGCTACCCGGTGAACGCTCTCACGCTCAACGAGTCGAGGCCCAACATCAGCGTCCTCGTCAAGAAGGAGGGGACGATCGACCTCAGCAAGCGGCTCAAGAAAGCCGAGCACAAGAAGCTGCCCCGCAAGTTCCCGACCTACATCCACCGCAACTACGCCATCGTCAAGGACGGACTGGTCAACGTGAAGCGGCTCCCGGTTCGCATGACCAAGGGCACCATCATGGCCCTCAAGAAGGCAGGCTTCCCGATGGCGGCGATCCTGCCTAACAAGGGCGAGACCCTGGAGCAGACCACCACCCGACTGAAGAAGGCGGCCCAAGGGCGGCCGGTCAAGATCGTCATCGACCTGCGAGCCCTCCCGGTCATCAACCGGCAGATGGTCAAGGACACGAGCGCCGAGGCGGTGTTCAAGAAGACCTACGAGATGATGCAGGCCAAGGCGGCCCAGAAGGTCTTCAACGGCGTCAAGAAGGCCGAGTTCCCCCGCGAGAGCAAGGGCTTCAAGCTGGTCTACGGCGACGAGGCTGCGACCTGGCTCAAGGACGTTGGCATCACCGACTACAACGGGTTCGGCCCCAAGGTCCGTCAGGCGGATGCCCGCGATTACTACATGGGCAAGGAGCTGAAGGTGAAGCTCAAGGGGCTCAGCTCGCTGCCGACGCTCAAGGTCGCCCAGGACAAGACGGCGAGCGGCAAGCACACAACTGGCTCAGCCCTCATGGCGCCCTCCGTCAAAGAGGTCGGCACGTTCAAGAGGTCGAACGCCTACAAGAAGGCCGCCGACCAGCCCCAGGTCTTCGAGGCGTGGCTCGACGGGCAGCTCAAGGCGTCCCGCGGTGACGCCCGCAAGCTCATGTTCGAGCTGGCCCAGATCAAGTTCGCTGTCGTGGTGGGCCAGACCTGGTTCACGGAGTTCGCGTCCCTGGACGCGAACAGCCTCGACATCGACGTGGGCGGGGTCAAGCCGCTCCCGTGCACGGTCGAGATGAAGGAGATCCGGATCAACATCTGAGCATCTTCTTGTGGAGCTGCTGGGACATGAGCACCCAGCAGCCCAGCGCTATGGCCCGTCGTGTGGCCGCACGAGTCAAGACGGCCAACTGGTGGAACGTCGTCCTCGTGCGAGACGAGGGCGGCAACTTCAGCCACGGCATCATGGGCGAGCAGCCCGCCACCGGCGGCTGGCACGGCCTCGGCTATATGATGAAAGAGGTCAACGGGCGCATCAAGAAGGAGGCCGACAAGGTCGTCAAGTTCTTGAAGGACCAGGGGCTCAGCGTCCAAGGGGGCAAGAGCCCCACGTTCGGCCAGCAGGGCAAGAACAACTACATCGGCTGGGGCTTCTACGGCCGCAAGGATCCGGACGTGGACCTTCTGAAGCTGCTCGAAGACGCCAAGAAGCAGGGCGTCTTCCGGGCCTACCTGAAGGACGGCTACACGGGCATCTGAGCCATCCGGTGTAAGAGGGGCCATGCACCCCTCCTGGAAGGAAGCCCTCGCCCCCGAGTTCGGCCAGCCCTACTTCAAGGAGCTGGCCGCCTTCGTTCGTCGCGAGCGAAAGGAGCACGTCGTCCTCCCACCCAGGGGCGACGTGTTCGCCGCCCTCGACTACCCCTTCGAGGCTGTGCGGGTCGTCATCCTCGGCCAGGATCCCTACCACAACGCCGACCAGGCCCACGGGCTGTGCTTCTCGGTCAAGCCGCCGATGAAACCGCCTCCGAGCCTGGTCAACATCTTCGCCGAGCTGGAGGTGGACGTGCCGGGCTGGAGGCGGCCGAAGCACGGCTGCCTGACCCGCTGGGCCGAGCAGGGGGTCCTCCTGCTCAACACCGTCCTGACCGTCAGGGCTCACGATCCGGGCTCTCACCGGGACGAAGGCTGGGAGCGGTTCACGAATGCCGTCATACGGGCGCTGGACGGCCGTCAGGAGCCCGTTGTCTTCATCCTGTGGGGCAGACAGGCTCGGGCGAAGAAAGCCCTCCTGGACACCTCTGTGCACGTCGCAATCGAGTCCCCTCACCCGAGCCCCATGAGCGCCAGCTCGGGATTCTTCGGCAGCCGGCCGTTCTCCCGAGCCAACCAAGCTCTGGAGGCGTCCGGCCAGCCGCCGATCGACTGGCAGCTCTGATCTTCTTGTGTGTTTGCTGGCGTATGAGCGCAAGGCAAGAGCTGGTTGCTGCGACCCAGGCATTCGAGGCCAGTCTCCGAGACAAACGGGCCAAGGCGGGTCTTTTGGTTGCCGACATGAAATGGCTGAAGGCGGAGCTGTCCCAGGAGATCGACAGGGGCTTGGACCCTTCGACATTCGAGTACAAGATTTCGGGCGACACTCTCAAGTTTCGTGTGGAGTACAGGGACTCGGAATCGGATCGGTTTTCCGGGGCATGGGGCTCGCTCAAGGCCAGGTTGACCAGGCAAGGTGTGGAGTTGGTGGGGGACTGGACCACCGGAGAACACCGGGATCCAGACGGGCCGAAGCTCTGAGACCTAGAAGGGCTCATCGTCGTACGAGTTGGTGTGTTCGTCGTAGGGTCCTGCCAGCTTCGGGAACAGCTCGCGGAGGGGCGCACCCTCGACAGTGACCTTGCCGATACCGTCACCGGAGACGGCGTAGCCAGTCCCCAGCTCGGGGGTCTCACCGACCCACTCCTGGGCGAACCGCTGAGCCCCTTCGAGGGTCTTGAAGCGGCGGGTCTTCGAGCAGCGGTCGATTGACCGGTAGCTCACCTTGATGTTGCGTGTTCCTTTTGCTGCCATCGTCTTGGTCTCCTCAAAGGCCCCGCTCGTAATCCTGACGTTCGCGAGCAGCCCGAATCTCCTCAATACCTTCGCGTCGATAAGCCACCGAACCGTAAGCCGGATCCACCGTAACCCACTTGTCGGAAGCGGCTGGAGCCGCACCAGCATCGAGAGCGGCCTGAACCACCTCGACGAAAGCCAGAGCGGCCTTCTCGGCTCCACCCAGGACATCGTAATCGTCTGAGCAGAAGGAGCGACGAGCGCGAAAGCGAGTGCCGTCTTCAGCGGTCGCAAGCAGGACCCAATAATCGGCCAAGCGGGGGTAACCGTCTTCGGTCGTACCGGCCTGATGAACCTCAAGTGCTGTCGTCGCTGCGTAATCCATGGTGCCTGCCTTGTCGGTGTTCTGCTGCATGGACCCCTACTACGAGGGGGGCTCGCAGTTGTTGAGGGGCGTCGAGAGTTTTCTTGTGCGTTCGCTCCGGTGTCATGAAAAGAATCGCCGCTCCCCAGGATCTTCAGGCCGAACTTCTGTCCTTGAGGGCTTTCATCCACCACTCTGAGAAGCCTGATCGCGAGGTGATTGCGAGCAAGCTCCATGACCTCGCTTTTCGAGTGAATGGGCGAGCACAAGACCTCTCCAAGCTCCCCGGGTTTGACGCCCTGGAGGGCTTGTCCCCCGAACAGCAGCGTCAGGTGATCCAGAAGGCTCAAAGAGCTGTCCAAAAGGACCTCGAAAAGGGCCGGAAGGAACTGGAGCAGTCGGCCAAGGGGCTCTGGAAAGCTATCAGCGAAGGCCAGTAGCATGGTGGTGATCTCGGCGATGGCCCGGCGGGTAGCTCTCCGCTACCGGCAGAAGGGCAAGGCTCTGCGGCAGCGGAAGAAGCGCTACCGGCAGACCAAGCAGAAGAGCCGGCGGCAGTCGGCCCGGTGGCGGAAGAAGAACCCCAGCAAGATCAAGCGCTACCAGAAGCGACGGAAGATGAACCCTCAGAAGCATCGGATGCGGAGGCGGGCCTCCGAGGTGCTCTTCTCCCAGCAGATCCCGTACTGGGACGAAGCGAAGGGCCAAGAGGGCGAAGTCGAGTCGGTCCTGCCCGAGGACGACAAGGTCCAGGTGACGATGGGCGACGAGACCCTTCTGCTGGACCTCTTCAAGTTCCTCGATAACGCGGCCTTCATGGAAGAGGGCTCCGAGGCGGAGTTCTTCGAGCTGCTCGACCCGCTCTACGACACTGAGGACGACGAGCCCGAGGACGAGCCCGAGGACGAGCCCGAGCCTTAGCCTTCTTGTCCCACTGGAAGGTGAGTGCAGAAGTTCACCTCCCAGCGAACATGTCGGAAGCAGGTCCCCGCCCTTCATAGGGCTCTGCTTCGGGCTGGCGTGTGGAAGGCCGGGGACACCAACGCGGACATCGGGGGAGGGAAGTGGGAGCTGGCCACCGAGGCGCTGGATGACCAGGAGGTCGAGAACGTCGTCTACGATCCCTACAACCGGTCGAGGGAGCACAACGTCAAGGCCCTCAAGCGTATCTCCCAGGGAGTCGACACAGCGACGGTGGCCAACACCCTCAACGTCATCGCCGAGCCCGAGATTCGAGCCGAGGTCATCAAGCTGGCTGCCCGAGCGACTGTGGCCTACTTCCACGTCTATGGGGGAGATGGCTCCGGAGTGGGTGTCAAGACCCGTGATGGCTGGCAGGAGAACCGGAGCCTCGCGACCTACGTCCCCGAGGTGGAGGCGCACTTTTCGCGGGTGACCCATCACTGCGTGGGTGACTTGCAGATCATCGAGGCTAGGGTGAAATGATGTACAGCTACGATCGCCGTAAAAGCGCGGCCCACCCCTTTGGGCCAGGGCTGGCTGCTGAGAAGTGGCAGGAAAGTCTTCCCGGCGGGCTAGCCAAGGAGCCTCCGGAGGGGGTCGACCCGAAGCAGGTCGACAAGGGCCTCAAGGTCGAGCGGGAGCACACGGACGATCCCGCGATAGCTCGGGAGATCGTCTACGATCACCTCACCGAGGATCCCCGCTACTACGACAAGCTGGAGAGCATCGAGAAGCACGTTGCGGCGTTCGAGGCGAAGAGGGCCAAGAGCTACAACCGTCAGGGGCTCCAGCCCTTCACCGAGTACGTAGGGCCAGGCGTTCGATGCTGAGCGGTGTATGATCCGGCCATGCCGGATCCCAAAGACCAATTCCCCGCCCTCACCACTGCTATCCAACTGTATGCACGGTCCCTTCCCGAGGCGGCTGTCATCAAGGTCAGGTTCGAGCTGGAGCCTGACTACGGGCCAGACTACGGGCCAGAGCCCTCGTGGGAGGTCAAGGCACACCTCACGTGCTACGGCGGACTGAAGACCAAGGAGCCCCCCGACCCCGACGGCGGTAACTTCCTGGAAGGCGCCGAGCCCATCGAGGTGGCTTCCTACTGTTGGGGGGCACGAGGGCCTGGGTTCGCCGAGGCTGTGACAAAGCTCACGGAGACGGTGCAGTTCGAGCTGGAGCTGAAGCTGGCTGAGCACCAGCAAGGTTTGACCCTGGCCAGCAGTGCCCTGGCGACCCTCAAGGATCTCAGCGGTTCCTCGGAGGACCACTGGGCGAAGGCGGACCCCAACGACATGAGCTGAGCCCTGACGGATCTATTTATTGGTTTGTCCCTGGTAGGGGGTTGTCTACCTCCAACCCCAGGAGACAAATTGAAATGAGTAACCAGATCCGATACAGAGCCGGCCAGAAGCAGATATTCGTTGCCACACGTAGCTTCTCGCTGGGCAGCAGCGGCATCACGATCCCCGAAGGGGGAGAGCTGGAGTTCGACGGCACCGCCGTTTCCTACGCAGGACTCGCTCCGACGGTCATGCCCCAACTACGAGGGGCCATCCGGGCCGGCTGGGTCGTCTTGGCCGATCAGTACGATCCGAACGACCGCTCGGCCAGCATCCCCCAGCCCGCTGGGATGACAATGCGGGATGCCGACGGCGGCAACCCCATGGACCCGAAACCCCGTCGGCCCGTCAACATGTCGATCGAGGAAGAAGAGCGTGAGGTCATCAACGTCGCAGATCACGCCAGGGCAACCCGAGAGGGTAACAAGGAGAACTACCGTCGGAAGCGGACTCCCCGTGCAGAGTCGACCGCCGGCCAGCGTTTCAACGGCTACGCAGTCGAGCCCCAGGATGGGGTCGAGGTGCCGGGCAGCGGGTTCCAGACGAAGGCAGGCAAGGAAGCTCGGGACACCTCCACGGACATCACCCACGCGGGTGCGGCTATCGCTGCGGCCAACAAGGTCAAGGTCAGGCCCGGCAGGGGCAGGACTCGCGAAGAGCTGATCCGGGATGCCATCGCTCGCGGTGGCCTCACCGAGGAAGAGCTGCTGGAGTACCAAGATGAGCTGGATGCCAGCCGGGCCGTTCATGGCTACGAGGCCCCCCAGGTCGTGCGCCAGCTTCCGACTCCGCAGAACCAGCAACGTGAGGGCTTCGACGTGAACCTCTCCGTCGGCGGCGGCGTCGAGATCGCCGACCTGGGCGGCACGGGCCAGACGGGCGAGACCGAGACCGTCATGGAAGAGGGGATGACGTTCACCAGGACCGCCAGCCCGAAGAAGCGACAGCCGACCACTCGCGTTGTGGACAAGGCAGCGGCAGCCCCCAGCAATGGTGCGGCTGACGCTCTCTGCCGCAAGATCGCCACGGCCATCTGCTCGGACTTCCCCGACAACTACGTGTTCAGCGATCCGCCCCGCAAGAAGATCGCCCGGCTCCAAGCGGACTACGACGACAGGCCGGACATCATCCGGGCCGTGTGTGCGGCGGAGTCGGACATGGCCGTCAAGGCTCGCCTGGTCGAAGAGTTCCCCGAGGCGTTCTGATGCCAGGGGCAGAGGACTTTTCGGATGTCCTGGAGCTGTTCCGGGACATCCACGTCTACGTGCAGCGGACGGGGGACGAGGTCTTGGTCGACGACGACGCCATGCGTCGGACCCTTGGGTTCGTTGTTCATGACGGAGTCAGGATCAACGGGCGATGGTCGTTCCCGCTCACCAAGCTCAGGGGCAGCTTCATCGACATCGAGGACCAGGAGGCGGCCGGACGCATCTCCAACCTGTTCCGCACGGCTGCTGGCCGGGCTGAGCTGGCTGGGATGCTGACACAAGGCACCTTCCCCGGCGCCTAGTCTTCTTGTGCGACACCTCTCGGTGAAACCGTAGGGTGTCGTATGCCTGAAGACGAAGGTCGCAACGAGCAAGTGCCTGGCCACCCCAAGGAGGCCAGCGTCACCATCTACCTCGTGGAGGAACTGGGCGATGCCCGGCTTCGCTGCGATCAGCTCGTGCGTTACGTCACTGAGGCTGTCCGGCTCATCGAGACTTCTCCCCACAGGGACAAGTTCTACGAGACGGCCGGGCATCTGCTTCATGCAGCGCCCCTCACCCTCTTCAAGTTGCAGAAGGCCCTCCAGGCGGTCGCCCTGGCGGCCAATCGGATCGACTACGAGGAACTCAAGGTCGAACTTCGTCCGGAGAAGGTCCAGCAGTTGGAGAGGGTCCTCGAAGATGTCCGCATCCGCCAAATCAACCGCCACTCGGAGCCACTCATGAATCCTCAGCAAGTCGCTGCCAAGCTACACCAGATCGCTGCCACGACTCGGGAGTTCCAGCTCCCCCAGGACGAGGTCGTGGGCCTCATCGCCGCTCTGGAGAGGGGCGACAAGAAGGCCGACGAGAGCGTCCCGTTGGCCGACGTGCTCGACAAGTTCGCCGACCTGCTGGTGACGCCCCACAAGGAGGGCGAGAAGCCCAGCCGTTTCCGCTTGGCTGCCGTGCTCCGGCGCATGGTGGGCGACGTGTGTGTCAAGGGGCACCTGGCGGCTCTGGCGGTGACAGCCACTGGCTGTGGCAAAGAGGGCTGCGACTGCGACAAGGAGGGCGGTTGTGACAAGCAGGCGGTCCCCCCGGGTATCGCTGGCAAGGCAGCCGATTGGGAGGTCGAGGCCGCCGCCGAGGTCAACGTCGGCCGCTTGGAGAAGTTCGTCCGCAACATCGAAGAGAACTTGAAGTCGATGCGGACGGCCATCGAAAAGTACAAGAAGGATCCCGGGAAGTACGCCCCTCAGCTGGAGAACGTCGGGACCGACGCGACCCGCATCTACACCTCGACTCGGGGCATCCTGCGGACCCTGGGGAGGAAGCTCGCCAGGTTCGAAGAGGGCGAGGACGCCGACAAGGACAACGACGGTGTCCCTGACAACATCAAGGACGAGAAGGACAAGGAAGAGTGGAAGGCCGAGAACGCCAAGAACAAGGACAAGTTCAAGAAGGACAAGAAGGCCGAAGAGGAGAAGCAGACCAAGTTCGAGGAAGGCAAGCCCGCAGATCCCACGAAGAACATGTCCGAGGAAGAGGCCGCTGAGTGGCGAGCCAACACCGAGAAGCACAAGGACAAGTTCAAGAAGGACAAGAAGGCCGCCGGTGTTAAACCGGGCAAAAAGATCAAGTCCCAGGGGGAAACCCTTACGGTGAAGAAGGTGCTTTCGGACAAATGGGTTGTCGCGCAGAACCCAAGGGGAAACTTGGTGGTGGTTAGTCTGAACGACCATACCGGCAAGTGGGACTCCTTGGATTGGTTCAAATCAGACGATGAAGAGGGGGCCTACGAAAAGGCCAAGCAGAGGATGCGTGCCCGGAAGAAGGCGACCGACGAAGAGAACAGGGCCTCCGAGGGCTCGGACCCCTGGAAGGTCACCGCGGCCCTCAAGCCCAAGGACAAGAAGGTCGTGGAGGCTTTTCAGGCGAAGAAGGCCCTGGAGGGCAGTCTCATCAGCACGGATGGCAGGAAGCTCACCAAGAACGGGATGGGCGGCGGCACCTTTGCGGAGTGGAAGGGCAGCAAGATCGTCCTCGATCCGAACCGGCCCATGGTCAAGAACGACGAGCCGATCATCCACTACATGAAGAAGGCGATCCCCAAGGGCGACCTCGCCGACCACCCCAACCTACGGTCTGCCACCGAGCAGAAGCAGACAGGGTTTGCGGAGGGTGAGAAGGCCGACAAGGATGGCGACGGCGTCCCTGACAACATCAAGGACGAGAAGGCCAAGAAGGACTGGAAAGAGAACACCGACGAGTTCGGGGACAAGTTCAAGGGCAAGAAGGGCAACATGTGGGAAGGCGCCGGGCTGCCCCCCGAGCGGGTCGAGGCCCTGAACGAGACCGCCAAGAGGAACCAGCAAGCTCTCGATGACTGGAAGGTATGAAGCAACCGCTCGTGACTCGGCCGCCCCACGGAAGGGGTAGATCGAGGACCCCGCAGGCGGAGGCAAAGCTTCCCGAAGGCGACGGTCCTCCACAGCGGGGTTTGTCTTTGGACCCCGACATCCCGGGTTACAGCACCTTCAACAAGCCGGTCGACGACACCTCCGAGCACCCCAAGCGGGACGAGTCCATCTACCGCATCCGGGACCCCTACGATCTGGCCAAGGAGCAGGGTCAAGCTGATGAGCGTGACCTGTCTGACTCCACTCCGGGCTACATGGGGCTCGGCAAGCCCCACCAGTCCCCCAAGACCAAGTACCCCTACCGCGACGGGCTCCCCAACACCCACAACGCCTCGGCCGAGTTCGTAGCGGCCCTTTGGCGGCTCTCTAGGGCCCCTGTGAGGCTCTTTCATGGCTCGGACCAGCTCAGGGTGGGGGCGACGGCCGACGCCATCCTGAGCGGCCTTGACGGCCAGTACCAGCAGCGGGCCTCAGCCTGCTCGGCGACCCTCAAGCGGGCGGTCATCAAGAACCTCCGCTGGATTTTCTCCGTCGACTGCGGCAACGGGGCCAAGGCGGTCAAGATCAAGGCCATTCGGCCCCGGGCCAACATCGTGGCTTTTGGCAAGATGGATCTGGAGCTGTCCTGCTCCTGCAAGGCGTGGCAGTGGCTCGGCCCAGAGTTCCACGCCAGGGGTGATGGCTACCTGCTGGGCAAGCCCCAGGGGACGGCCAGCCCGCCGGACATCAGGGACCCTGATCGGAACCACAAGGTCTGCAAGCACGTGGCCTCTGCTCTGGCGGTGGCCCGGGCCTGGACGATCCCGAAGGCCAAGCCGAAGAAGAAGACGAAGAAGGCGGCCGAGTATCGTCGGGCCTGCTCGGTGTGCGAGGCATACCGGGCGCTACATTCATCCATCCAGGAGATCGGCTACGAGGTCAGCTGGGACGATGCTCCCGGTTGGGTGCCCTCGGTCAGCATTCGAGCCCGAGGTGAGGCCGAGGGTCCGGCGGAGTACCAAATCCTTCGTGAGGGGGAGACCTGGCCCGAGCACTGGGCCAAGACGGAAGACCTGGCGAGCCTCATCGCCAAGGTGGGCTTCGACGTGCAGTGGCACCGTGTGCCGATGGTCACGAAGGTTTGGCTAGGGTCCCCGCAGGGGTGCCTCAGCCCATTTATGTAGATGGAGATTCAGATGCCAAATTATACGTTCAAAAACCACGACGGGAAGCTCTTCTCGAAGCGGTTGAGCATGACCGATTACGAGGCCATCCAGGCTGGGGAAAAGGCCCTGGTCGACGACGACAACAACGAGCTGAAACTGGTGTTCAACCCAGGCCGGGTGAGCTTCACCCTCAAGGACGGCGAGTCCGGTGGGTGGCCGACACGAACCAGCAAGGAGCGCAAGTTCCGAAGGCGTCGCTACAAGGAGATGGGTCGCCGTATGAAGGATCACGCCCCCAAGACCCGCCTGGTGCCGAACCATGGTGGCCAGCTCGCCGACAAGTGGGCCGATGTCCAGGACCATGTTCACACCACGTCAGGTGCGGCAGCGGCCTCGACCTACGATCAACTTGTGGCAAAGGAAAGCTAGCCCATGACTACCCGAGAGTTTCAAGTCGTCCGTCGCCGCGCCAACCACGTGGACATCGTCACGCCCAGGAGAGCTGGCGTGCAGGGGTATCGGTTCCGGGCCGCCCCGACCTTCGATGGGACCTTCGTGGACCTGTTCACCGCGAGCATCTCGGCGGGGTACCTAGACCCTGCGATCGATCGTAGGGTCCTGAACGCCCTCTCGAACTCCCGGGACCATGTTCGGTGCGTGTTCGACCCCGACACTTTCAACGGGGTGGCGGCCATCGTGGACGCTCACCAGTTCTGGCTGACTTTCACGCCGATCGACTTCGCCGGTGCCCCGGGGACTGAGAGCGCTCCTGGCCTCCTTCTGCCGGACTCGGTCAGGATCGGGTCCAACCGTGTCACGATCGACGGCAACGCTCCCAACGAGGCCAGCCTAGCGGACTCCTTGCAGTTGGACCTACCTGGCAAGATGCAGGACTTCCGCATCACCAACAACGAGGCCAGTGGAGGGAACAGCCTCTTCGTCGCCACGGCCCTAGGGTCTGGCGAGCATGAGGTCCTTCCAGGGGCCACCCTCGATTGGTTCGATGGGGCCGCCGACACCATCTTCGTCCGTGGGGATGGCGGGGCTGTTCCCATCGCGGTCAGTTTCAACCCCTACCTGCCGCTGTAGTCGCTGAGGAAGCCCTGGTGTGTATCTTGTCAACTACCTATCGCTGCAAGCTGCCGACCAACGCTACGTCGCAGCCGTACGGTTCCGGACGGGACAGCAGCTCACTGGGTCGAAGAACGGGCTGAACGTCACCTTCTCGGTCCCCTCCGGGGACAAGTTCACCCAGAACCTGCCCTTCTTCGGCATCCAGATTTACTACAACGGCCAGCGCCTGACGTTGCTCGACGATTACACGGTTTTCGAGAGCGGGGGCCTTGGTACAGGCTTCGACACGGTGGTTCTGGAGGTAGCTCCACTGTCCTTCGATAAACTTCTTGCTGATTATGTAGCGGTGGGAGCCCCCTAGATCTTTTATCGGCCCACTTTCTGTGAGGGGGCCACCCGCAACTACCCCCTGAACCACTACACCGAGAGGCAGCAAACCCCATGGCCCGAACATTTCTCCGCCAAGAGCAGCAGATCCGCAACTCGCTGGCCTACGACGACACCGTTGCCCCGACCGAGGCGGCGTTCGAGACCAATCCGACGAACATCGAGGTGGATTTGAACAACATCCGCTCGATGCTGTCCTACCTCAAGGACATCGCGGCGGGCAACTGGTGGGACTCGCAGACGGCACCCTCCGCCCTGGAAGCCGGATCACTGCGTGGTGTCGATGGCCTGAACGATGGTCTGCACGCCGTCGAGAAGAAGAGGATCCTGCGCCAGGTCACGCTGCTCACCGATATCACGGTGACGGCCTCGGTGGCGGCGGCCCAGACCCTGACCTCCACGGGCGTTTGGTCAGAGGGTGATACGGTCACCATCGGATCGCAGACCTACACGATGAAGAGCCCCTTCGTCGATGCCGTGGACAACATCGACGCCAGCGGTTCCACAGCTCAGACCCACGAGAACCTGCGTCGAGCCATCAACGACGACGGCGTGGCGGGCACCAACTACGGTACGGGCACGACGGCCCACGCAGACGTGACGGCCGCCGACACGGCCACCACGAACATCATCACCGCGAGGGCCGAGGGCACCGCCGCCAACCTCATCGCCACGACGGCGTCCGCCGCCAACGCCACATGGGCTGCGGCGACGATGGCTGGTGGTGCTGGTGGTGACGTGGAGATCCTTGGGGCCGGCGAGCTGCCGACCAACACCACTGCGGCTGTTGGTGCGGTGACCACGCTGGGAACGGTGGTCGATCCGGCCGCGGCCTTCTTGACGGCGGGCCTCGACGAGGTCGCGGGCTTGCACGCCCTGTCACCCAAGAACATGGTGGCGCTTGTGGATGCCTCCACAGGTGACCCCATCCTCACCACGGGTGTGGGCGAGTCCACGTCTGGCAAGCGGGTCTGGGGCCTGCTCCAGGGTGAGTCCGGCCTCACGGACGGCACCACCATCACGGATTCGACCACGACGCGAGTGCAAATCTCGTTCGTCATCGCCAACGACGCCAACGACGACCTCATCCTGGTCGACGGCGAAGAGATGGGCGGCAAGTCCATCAACTACCACTACCGTGAGCGTGTCAGGTTGGAGGACCTGTCCGAGGGCGACTTCCTCAACACGGCGGCCGTCGATGTCGGTGCCGGTGCGGTGACATCCACCAGGCAGCTCAGCTACGACAACCAGGGGACCACGGCGGTCAACCAGACCACCAACGCGACCCTGGACCTGGAAGGCCCGGGCCTCGCTTGGGCCATCCGAGACGACCTCG
>SDBV01007402.1_pt1 | contig 15019 bp, 11 predicted proteins | sample 2277081 | NCBI WGS metagenome assembly SDBV01 (sample SAMN10402039, study PRJNA504765) | marine sediment metagenome | isolation source: marine sediment core GS10_PC15, 223 cmbsf | place: Arctic Ocean: Southern Knipovich Ridge | collected 2010
TTTGCTCAGAAAACGCAACATTTCAATTGATATAAACACTATATCTACAGGCTAATGTTTTGTAACATATTGAATTTCTGTGACATATGCTCAATTGCGCGAATTTGGCGTTCATAGCTATTTAAATATATTTTCTAAATTACGATCAACAAATTATTCAGATCAATTAATTTTAAATAGCGCCCATTAATTATGAAAACAGAGAAAGAGAAGATGCTTGCCGGAGAGTTGTACGATGCTTCAGATTCTCAGCTTACCAGTGAACGAATAAGAGCCAGGGTTCTTTGTAAAAATTATAATGATTCTACAGAAGAACAAGTATTGCTCAGAAAAGAAATATTGAGAAAATTAATCGGAGGATATAGTAAGGGTATGGTGATTGAGCCCCCTTTTCACTGCGATTACGGAAGCAATATTTCCATGGGCGAAAAAGTGTATTTCAATTTTAATTGTGTGATACTCGATGTGAATAATGTGACCATAGGTGACAATGTGCTGTTTGGTCCCAGCGTTCAAATTTACACTGCGACACATCCGATGGATTACAAATCCAGGGCGGAATGGCTGGAGTCGGGCAAGCCCATCACCATTGGTTCCGATGCATGGATTGGGGGAGGAGCAATTATTTGTCCTGGCGTTACCATTGGGGCACGTTCTGTTATCGGCGCAGGTAGCGTGGTGATTAAGGATATTCCAGAAGATTCTTTTGCAGCAGGAAATCCATGCAAGGTAATTAAACCATTGAATCAGGATACATAGCTGAAGTTCATCAACTTAATCATCCGTTTAAACTCATCCTGGATATTAGCCGAGATAATTATCGGTTCTTTGCTTACAGGATGTTTGAATCTTAATTCTTTGGCATGCAGCATCATGGTCATCAAATGAAATTTCTCCTTAAACAGCTTGTTTTGCTTGTTACAGCCATGTGGACGATCACCAATAATTGGATGATGAATATGATCCAAATGTTTCCTGATCTGGTGATATCTGCCTGTTAGCGGATTGATTTCCAACAGTGCATATCTGGAGGTCAAATGTTTGCCAAATGGAATTTCCAATTCAGTGCGATCAAGTGTTTTGTATCTGGTGATGGCTTCCTGAAGGGCTCCATTTTCCTTTTTCAGCGGGTAATCAATAACTCCCTCATCTTCCGTAAATCCGCGCACGATGGCCAGGTATTTCTTGTCGATCAATTTGTCAGCAAAAGCTTTTTGCATGGATCGGTGAACATCCTCATTTAAGCCGAAAAGTAAGACTCCCCCCGTTTTTCGGTCAATCCGGTGATTGGGAAAAACACGCATGTCAAGCTGATCCCTGAGTAGCTGAAGGGCAAATTCATCAGCATCGTTTGCAAGCCTGGTGCGATGCACCAACAATCCGTGAGGCTTGTTGATGGCCACTAAATGCTCGTCCTGATATATTATTTCCAGTTGCAATGGGAGGGATTAAATGTGAAATTCATTGAATGATTATTGACGCAAATAACGCATCTGTTCCAATCATTTTCACAATACATTTATATATTTATTTTCTTTTCCCTTCATTATTGCTCGTTTTAAAAGTCGCTATGGAATTTGTATTTTTGAAATTCATAGATAATGATGTATTTTTCTATTGCAGATTTTTTAAAAAGCACACATGACAGACGATACAATTTATAAAGAAATTCGCCCATACCGGGACCATGAATTCAGGCAGGTTATGGATGCAATGCTCAAATCTCCAACGGCAGATCTATTAATCAGTACCGTTTTTCCTGATGTGCCTGTTGATAGCGTAAAAAATATATTAAGAGAGATCGATACCATCAATGAATTCCAGGAGAAAATAATTTATAAAGCGCTGTTGGGAATCTTGTCAACCACGAGCAGTGGGCTTACGCATTCCGGAACTGAAAATCTGGATAACCAGAAAGCCTATCTTTTTATTTCCAATCATCGGGATATTATTTTAGACCCTTCATTAATAAATACTGTAATCTTTGAAAAGGGCTTTGAAACCGCTGAGATTGCCATTGGTGATAATTTGCTGGAAACTCCCTGGGTGAAAAATTTGGCCCGACTCAATAAGAGCTTTATTGTAAAAAGGAATCTTTCTGTTCGCGAATTGATTGTGGCCTCCAAACTTCTTTCAACTTATATATCCGAAACAATTACGGAGCGAAATCATTCGGTATGGATCGCACAGCGAGAAGGGAGAGCGAAGGATGGAGATGACCGTACTCAACCCGGATTATTAAGTATGATAGGCATGTCTTCTTCAGGCACCCTAAAAGAACATTTTATTAAGATGAGCATCGTTCCTGTTTCCATTTCATATGAACACGATCCTTGTGATGTAGATAAGGTTCGGTCTTTATACTCCCAAAAGTTTTTTGGAGGATATACAAAGGAAAAAAATGAAGATAATCTAGCGATGAGAAAAGGGATTATGGGATTTAAAGGTAAAATACATATTCATTTTGGCAAACCAATCAAAGAGGATATTGCAGCTTTATCCGGCGATCTGCATAAAAATGAGCTCATCCAGGAAGTGAGTAAACTGATCGATCGACAGATTATTGGTAATTACGAGGTGCATAAAAGCAATCGAATTGCATATGATATTCTTCATGATCAAGGTGATGAAAATTTAAATTACAGCACACAGGATAAAGAAGATTTCATCCATGATATGAATCATAAAGTAGCGCCAATGGCCGGTGATCAAGAAGAATTGAAATCTATCTTCCTGGAAATGTATGCCAATCCCTATCAAAATCAACTTGAAATGCTGAAGTAAAATGAGCTTCTAACTAAGACTGAAAATAGATTGAAGGGATTGATAAAAGATTGATAAAAGATTGAAAAAAGATTGATAAAAGATTGAATAGAGATTGATAAAAGATTGAATAGAGATTGATAAAAGATTGAATAGAGATTGATAAAAGATTGATATCTGAATCCGTAAGCATCTCATCCTATGCCGCCATATTTCCTCTGCGTTTTTCTGCCTCTGCTGTAAAATTATTCAGATGTACGTTCACTTTTCCTTTCCAACCAACCATTGGCTACAATTCTTTCAAAATTTTTAAACAACCTATCGATTAAATTAGTTACCAAAAAGACGGAAGCAGATAAATGTACGTAAGGCACATTCAAAATGTATTGTTATACTAAATTTCTAAAAAGCAAAAGTATAATTATGTAACATAAGATACATACCTTTATTTGTGCCATCAACTACATTTCGCGATAAAATACTTTATATATAATAATGTTATTTGAATAATAATAAAAATCTAAATTTAGTATTCCAATTACACTCAATTTTTCTCAATGAACCATGGATACAAAAAGACAAAGAAATAAACCTGAAGAAGGAAGCCATTCCAAAAACATTAAAAAGGGAATGAGCAGGAGGGGATTTCTCAAAGGCGCCGGACTGACCACCGTTGGTACAGTAGCCTTGCAGACTGGCGTACTAGGTAGCTCGGCCCCGGAAGCAACACTAAATGAGCAAGCCATTGGCCCAGATACGACATTAATCAAGCTAAATGTCAATGGGAAAACAAGAACATTGGCGATTGAGCCGCGAACGACCTTAGCAAATGCCTTGCGTGACCATCTTCATCTTACAGGAACAAAAATCGTTTGCGAACGAGGGGCATGCTCGGCATGTACGGTTTGGGTAGATGGTAAACCAGTGAATTCTTGCCTGACGTTGGCTGTTGAAGTTGTCGGTCAAAAGATCACCACCATCGAGGGTATTGGAACGGAAGATAACTTGCATCCGGTTCAGCAAGCATTTATTGATCATGATGCCTCGCAGTGTGGTTTCTGTACTCCGGGAATGATCATGACGGCAACCCATTTTTTACGTTACCACCCCAATCCTAATCTTGAGGAAGTAAAAGTGGCTTTAAGAGGCAACTTGTGCAGATGCGGAACCCAACCAAATGTATTTAAAGCAACCCTGGCAGCATCAAAAAAAATGTAAATCATGGAAACTAAGAAGATAATATTACCACACGGAATTCCTGGCCATAATTTAGGAGAAATAGAGCGGGAAGTGCCGGTAAACGAACCACCGGCATGGCCAATTAATGATAAATTAAAGTATGTCGGGAAGCCAGTTAAACGATATGATGCCCTCGCTAAAGTCACGGGAAAGGCAAAATTCACGGCAGATATGCAACTTCCGGGAATGCTATATGCAAAATTCCTCAGATCAAATACACCGCATGCCAAAGTGAAATCCATTGACATACGTAAGGCGGAGAGCTTGTCGGGCGTTTACGCAGTACATGTGCTGAAAAATGATGATGATGAATATCCTGATGTGAAATTTGCCGGGCAATCCCTGGCAGGCGTAGCGGCATCCAGCCTCGCCATTGCTGAGGCAGCTGTCAAATTGATTGAGGTGGATTATGAATATCAGGATTTTGTGATCGATGTTGAGGAAGCTCAAAAACCAGAAGCTCCACTGGTATACACCGTGGATATCGAAGCTAAAGAAGATGCCGGAGATGTGGGTGTCACCCACGATGGACTTAAAGCCAACGGGAATGTACGTGGTCCGTCAACCGGGAGTTTTTTTGGCGGCCCAAGAGGGGATTTGCAAAAGGGGTTTGATGAGGCAGATGTAATCCTGGAACAAGTTTATCGTACTCAAGTACACACCCACGTACCTTTGGAAACCCATGGGGTAGTAGTTGACTGGAAGCCTGGAAATATGGTGGTATATGCATCGACCCAAAACACCAAAAATTTCAGAAGTGAATTGGCAGAATATTTTGAAATTTCTGAAAGTGAAGTACGCGTGATTTCAGAATATACAGGCGGAGGATTTGGTGCCAAGCACAGTGCCGGCACATACGGCCCCATGGCAGCTACACTATCAAAGAAAACAGGGCGGCCGGTGTGGCTGATGCTCGACCGAAAAGAAGAACATATCGCGGAGGGGAATCGGCCAAACTCCATCCAGCATTTAAAAATTGGTGCAAAGAAAAATGGTAAACTGACTGCCATTCAGCAGAAATCTCATGGAACAGCGGGCGTTTCATTAGGCGCCGGAGTAGGTCGAATAGCTCAGGTTTTGTATGAGTGTCCTAACTTTTCAACTGAACAATACGATGTATTTACCAATGCCGGACCAGGTGCAGCATGGAGAGCCCCCGGAAATGTTCAGGGAGCTTTTGGCGTCGAGCAAGCCATAGACGAAATTGCTGAAAAAGTGGGTATAGATCCATTGGCATATAGAGATATTATTGATAACAGTGAGATCAGAAAGGTTGAGCGTCAAAAAGGAGCTGAGAAATTTGACTGGTCGAGGAGAAAAGCGCCGGGATCAGACAAGGGGCCAATTAAAAAAGGAATGGGTATGGCACAATCTACCTGGCCACGATTTGTACACCTGGATTCTACTGCCGAAGTTCGGATACTAAAAGGAGGCGCGGTCGAGATCAGATCAAGTGTTCAGGATATCGGCACGGGCACGAAAACGATATTGGGGCAAGTAGTTGCTGAGGAAATGGGCATTGCGGTTGAAGATGTAACTGTGCTGATCGGTGACACCTATTTCCCGAACGGGCCAAGCTCCGGTGGTAGCGTAGCAACAGGATCTATTACCCCACCGGCAAGAAATGCAGTCTACAAGGTGAAACTGGAATTACTGGAACAGGTGGCAAAAAAGCTTGAAACAGATGCCTCTAATTTGGTGATTGAGGATGGTAAGATTTTCGACCAAACAGATGAGTCTAAATCGATGTCTTTCAAAGATGGTTTGAAGGGGATGCGTACAGGTCAGATTATCGCCACAGCTTCCCGGTCTGACGACTATGGAGGATTCCAGCAGGAATGGGGATTGGCTTATGGAGATTTAGGATCTGTCCAGTTTGCTGAAGTAACCGTAGATACGGAAACCGGTTTTGTGAAGGTTGATAAGATTGTCGCAGCTCATAGTTGCGGACGACCTTTGAATACAGCTCAGGTGGAAAGTCAGATTAATGGAGGTATAATCCAGGGTGTATCCTATGCGCTTTACGAATATAGAGTAATGGATAATGAAACCGGCATGATGATGAATGCTAATGTTGATCAATACAAGATGCCCTATTCTATGGAAATCCCTGAAATTGAATCCATCATTATCGAAGATTATTCAGGAACTTCTTCTACCGATGCCTACGGAATTGGCGAACCGTCAAATATTGCTACTGCGGTAGCTGTTGCCAATGCGGTTTACAATGCAATTGGGGTGCGGATTTACGAACTTCCAATTACCCCGGATAAAATACTTAAAGCTTTAAATAAAATTTAATAAAAAAATCATGAACAAATTCAGTTGGTACGAAGCAAGCTCGGTAGAAGATGCATTGGATAAAGTGAATGCAACTGCTTCGGATATTCTCGGGAAAAAGCCAAACGGATCTTCAGTGATATTTAAAGCTGGAGGCATTGATTTGCTCGATTTGATGAAGGAAGGACTCGTAAGTCCTGCCACCATCATCAGTGTAAAAAAGATTCCTGGTTTAGACGAAATTGAATATGATGATAAATCAGGATTAAGGATCGGTGCAAACGTTACACTAGAAGAACTGGAATCTCATAAACTGATCCGTGAAAAATATAAAGCGCTTCATCTGGCTGTTGCACATGCCGGTACGCCTCAATTGAGAAACTCGGCTACGATGGGAGGAAATCTTGCTCAACGAACAAGGTGCTGGTATTTTCGATCTCTCGAGCATCAATGTTACAGAAAAGGATCGGGTATGTGTTTTGCGCAAAAAGGAGAAAATGAGTTTCATGCGATTATAAATAATGATCCATGTGCCAGTGTGCATTCTTCTTCCGTTTCTACTGCGCTCATGGCATTTGATGCTTCAGTTGAAATCGCCTCTTCAAACGGAAAGAGGAGAAGTGTTCCCTTGGAAGAGTTCTTTGTTCATCCCGAGGAAGATAGCCGTACCGAAAATATTCTAAACTCTAACGAATTGATCACCGCGGTGGTGATTCCTCCTGCAAAATCAGGAATGAAAAGCCATTACATTAAGCAGGGAGCCAGGGAGTCACACGATTGGGCCATAGCCGATGTGGCCGTAGTCATGGAAATGTCAGGAGGAAAATGTAAAAAAGCAGAGATTGTCCTTGGGGCTGCTGCCCCCGTGCCCATGAAAGCGGAGGAAGCTGCTAAGATGCTTAACGGAAAGTCGATAAATGAAGCTTTGGCAAGTGCTGCCGGAGAAGCATCCATGAAAGGGGCAACACCACTTTCGGGGAATGCATATAAAGTACCCATATTCAAAACCATTGTAAAAAGAGCCATCCTAAAGTCTGTATGATATGAAAAGTGTAAAACCTGTTGATACGAAATTTTGTAGGTTTCTGAAAGCGAAGAATCCTTTTGGCACACTCGAAGGAGGCGATAACGACTGGTATGTTTTGGAAGATGCAAATACCATCTATTGGTGTGTGAAATCTATGGGTGCAGGAGGGCCGGACAACGGACCAATCGATCCAAGATTGTGCGTCAGCGGCCGGAAATGTTATAAGGAAAGAGATTAGGGGTTTAAGTAGTGTCTGAAGGGAAACTGTCGAATCATATGAAATGAATTATTTTGGATGAGATTTTCGAATTTTTAAATTCGGTATTGCCTTGCTTCTCATAGGCAGTGCTATGGAGTAGGAGCTCTGCCATAGCCCTTGCTTTGCCGGAGCGGCTACGCAGCGAAGTGGCTCCCTCGGTCGCCAAAGGCTTGCCAACGGCACGATGCGAAGGCGAAGCCTTAGTATTAGCGAGTTGAGAAAAATGAAAATATTGCCAAAAGAAGTATTTCTAATTTTGCAGGGTTTCCGTTCAGGCACTAAATAAAATCAAAAGGGAGAGTGTCAATAATTTATCCCCATCAATTTGAAGCACATTTCGCAAATATTTCAAGGATAAACTCATATGTGTTTCTACGGTTTTTATCGAGATGTCCAGCCGTTCAGCGATTTCTTTGTTTTTAAGCCCCTCTTGCCTGCTAAGCAAAAAAACTTGTTTTCTTTTTTTTGGCAACTGATCCAGTGCACATTCTATGCGTTGTTTTGTTTCTTCGTATATGACCTCATTTTCGGTGTCATTTAGAGTAGCCTGAGGATTTGAGTAATAATAGGATTCGTATTTCTTTTTATATACGTTTTTCTTCAGATTATTGAAGATCAGGTTTTTTGCAATGGTGTATATGTAGGCGTTGAAGGTTGATGGATCAGTAATTTTATTTCTCTTGAGCCAGATTTTCAAAAATACTTCCTGAACGATTTCTTCTGCCTCTACCTCACTATTGAAAAATGTCAGGCTAAACTTAAAAATCTTTTCTGCATGCATATAAAAGAGCAGATTAAATGCTTCTTTATCATGTTGCTTCAAACGGCCAATAAGATCGCCAAGATCGTTTTTCATAAAAAAATTGGATGCTCATTGTTATGCTAAGCTGTACTAAATATTGGAATCATATTTCATATATCATAATACAATTCAAAAAACAATTATCCTTAAACGCACTTCATAAAAAAAGTAGATTATTTTTTCGGGGTAAATGCAATTTCACTTGTATAATAGATAAAATGCACAAAACGTGAAGATAAGATTGCTTAAAAAATATTTTGAAAATAAGTGTTCACCAGAGGAGGCTCAGGAAATGCTCGATTGGATTGAAAAACCTGATGCATCTAAGGATCTGGAAGAAGAGTTTAAACAAATATGGCTTAATATTAAAGTTAAGCCCGGGGATTATACCAAATGGAGTGGAAAAATTGAAAAGGTTCATGAACGTCTGGAGATGGAAGAGCTGTATGGATCGCTTAATCTGGAGACAAAACAAAAGATACGGTATAAAACCAAAGACAGACCTCCAAAAACGAGTGTGGAGAAACATCAATATGCAGGAAAGTATAAGATGAGAAATTTAGTTTACGGAGTATTCGTAACACTTATTATACTCATGTTGGTTGTTTTTTATAATAAAACACCGATGTCAAAAGTAGAGGCGCCTTTAGTTGAACAGATGGAGAAACATACAGAACCTGGTCAAAAGCTCTCTTTTCATCTCGATGATGGCACAAGAGTGATGTTGAATTCCGGTAGTGCACTTTCCTATCCGGCCAGTTTCGATAGCCTGGAACGAAAAGTGATCTTAGCAGGCGAGGCATTTTTTGAAGTAAGTAAAGATGTACACAGACCGTTTATGGTAGTAACCGAATCTGTGGTAACAACAGCTCTTGGGACTTCATTTAATATCAATGCTTTTTCCATGAAATATATAGAAATCGCTTTGGTTAGCGGCAGGGTATCCGTGCAAAACTTAATACAATTTAATCACGCAGATGCTTTGATTTTGAATCCGGGAGAGATGGCAACAGTGTTGAAAAGTGATTATAGTATTGATAAATCTTCTTTCAATTTTAATGAGAAAGTTTCGTGGAAATATGGGGTCATCTACTTCAAAGAGGCTGACTATTATGAAATTGTAAGCAAATTGGAAAATTGGTATGGTGTCAGGATTCAGGCAGACACTCCCCCTGCGAAAAGCTGGAAATTCAGTGGAAAATTTGAGAATGAAACGCTTGAGAATATATTGATCGCCCTACAGTTCGGTCATGATTTTGAATATAGAATAAAAGGAACTGCAGTAAAACTAAACTTTTAAAAGGATGAAATATCAGGACAGTGGGTAGTTCCCAATCAAACTAAAAAACGAGGCCACCTGATCCGGTTGGAAGCAGAATCATTGGTAACCTCGCTTATATTAATTTTTGTAAAATTAACCCCTAAAATTATGAACAATATTATACTAAGGCAACTTGCTATGTTAAGTAAATGGACCTTTTATGGACTCCTTGCACAAGTAATTTTTACCGGGATGCTCATTGCTGCTGATGGCCAGGCCCAGGCAGTAAAAAGTGTAAGAGAACACTTTATTAAAATTGAATTTGAGAATAACTCCATTATTGAAGCTTTCAATAAAATAGAGTTAAAAACAGGCTATACCTTTGCCTACGAAAAGGATGAGATCAATATTAGCCTGAAGCTGAACAAAAAGTACAATGGAAAAATTGCCGTATCTGACGTGCTCTTAGATCTTTCTGAACAAACAAATCTTAGGTTCAAGCAAGTTAACAAAAGCATTATTGTTTCAAAAAAGAAGGGTAATACTTCAAAAGAACAAAATCTGGAAATCATTATTGATGGAATCAACATTACAGGAAAAGTTTCAGGTGAAGATGGTGAATTGCCAGGTGTGAATGTAATTGTAAAAGGAACATCCAACGGAACGGTTACAGATGTTGAGGGGAACTATGCTCTGGATGTACCAGATGAAAATGCGATACTGGTTTTTAGTTCTGTGGGTTACGTTCAGGAAGAGGTCACTGTTGGAAAACGAACGATAATAGATATTGCTCTTTCTCCGGATATCACCTCCCTTGACGAAATTGTGGTAATCGGCTACGGAACACAAAAGAAAAGTGATCTTACAGGCGCTATATCATCGATAAGCGGTGAAGATTTGAATGCCGTTCCTTCTTACAATGTCCTGGATCAGGCACAAGGTCGGTTGGCAGGTGTTGATATTATCTCAAGCAATGGCTCTCCCGGATCAAGCAAGACAATACGAATCAGAGGAAATCGGTCCATTAATGCCACAAATAATCCATTATACGTAATTGATGGAATCCCTACCACGCAGGGAATTGAAGATTTCAATCCTGCAGACATAGTTTCGATGGAAGTATTGAAGGATGCGAGTGCTGTTGCTATTTATGGTTCCAGAGGAGCTAATGGTGTAATTTTGATTACTACGAAAAGAGGAAAAAAAGGAAAAGCCCAAATTAGTTATACAGGATATGCAGGTGTAAAAAAGCAAATTGCCAATTTTGACAAGATGGATAATCAGCAATTTGCCGAGTATAGAAGGGTCGCCAATGGCCTGGCCAAAAGTGACGCCAGTCAGGACGCGGTATTGCTGGGAGGTATATATGAAAATTATCAAAACGGAGTTACAACAGATTGGACCGATGAAACATATCGTGATGGTTTCCAGACGGAACATCAACTGTCAGCCAGTGGTGGAAGTGAAAATGTTAATTATTATATTTCTGGTGGATACTATAAAGAAGATGGTGTACTAAAACAGACTGATTATGAGCGGTTTTCAATCAGAACAAACCTTGATGCAACATTGAGCAAGAAAATAAGGGTTGGGTTGAGTTTGACCGCTACTACAGACCTAAGAAATAGGATGGATTCTGACGATCCTACCTGGCCTGCTATTCGATATGCACCTGCCGTACAAGCCTATGATGAAAATGGAAATATCATCCCTTTCCCAAATCCCGATGAGTTTTTAGTGGCTTCACCTTTGGCAAATTTTTCACCTAACCAATATGTGGATGAAACAAAGGGTTTTCGACTGTTCTCAAATTTATTCGGTGAGTGGGATATTACAGAAGGCCTGAAGTATCGATTGAATTTCGGAACTGATATTCGATACTCCCGACGAGGCCGATATGAAGGAGACTTTACAAATGGAACACCAAATGGAAGAGTGGATAATTTAAACGATTTCTCTTATACCATTGAGAATATTTTATCTTACGATAAATCTTTGGGTGAGCACGACCTAAATATTGTGGGTTTATTTAGCGCACAAAACAGTACCACAGAATCTTCTTCACTTTCTGCCCAGGAAATTCCTATTGCAAGATCAACATTTTATGCTTTAGGTACAGCAGAAACCATTACGGGTATCAGCAGTGGTATTACAGAATGGGGACTACTTTCTTACATGGCACGAATAAATTATAAGTTTAAAGATCGATACCTGATTACTGCATCAGGGCGCGCTGATGGATCTTCAAGGCTTGCGGAAGGCAATAAGTGGGCGTTTTTCCCTGCGGCTTCAGTTGCCTGGATCATTTCCGGGGAAGAGTTTCTGCAAAGTAAGGTGCTTTCATTTCTGAAATTGAGAGCAGGATACGGTTCTGTCGGAAACACAGCGATCACTCCATATCAAACACAAGGAGGTCTTAAAAGAACAGCATATAATTTTGGCGATGAGTCTGCCTATGGCTATGGACAAAATGGTATTTCTAACCCTGAACTGACCTGGGAAATATCAAGTACAATAAATGTCGGAGTGGATTTTGGTTTTTTGGATGACCGAATCTCAGGCACCATTGAATTGTATGATACGAAAACCACTGACTTATTGTTAGAGCGGTTATTGCCAAGTACTTCCGGATTTGAAAGTGTGATAGAAAATGTAGGATCAACTAGAAACAGGGGATGGGAACTTACCCTATCCGCAAATGTCATTAGCAGCAACAGTGGATTTGTCTGGGATATTGATATGAATGTGTTTTCCAATAAGGAAGAGATAGTTGAACTGTTCCAGGGAACAACCGACGATATCGGCAATGGTTGGTTTATTGGTGAGCCAATAAATACGTACTATGATTTTGTTTTTGATGGAATATGGCAAACTGAAGAAACTGATGAAGCGGAAAAGCATGGTCAGTTACCCGGACAAGTAAAAATCAAAGATGTCAATGGCAGGGATGACGATGGCAATCTTACCAATGAACCAGATGGCCAGTTTAATGGTGACGATCGGGCCATCATTGGCTCTACGGTTCCATTCTGGACAGGTGGAATCACAAACAGACTTTCCTACAAAGGTTTTGATTTCTCTTTGCTGATATACTCCAGACAAGGTCAGTCCCTAAGAAGCAACTACCATAACTTTAGTGGAAATAACTGGGAAGGAAGGTACGCGCATCTGAATTTCAATTACTGGACTGCTGAAAATCCAAGCAATGAATATCCTAAACCAACTCAAGGAGGAGGAATTCTGTATGCTAATGCCATGAGGTACTTCGACGGATCTTTTGTGAAAATTAAAAATATAACGCTTGGATATGATTTCGCGCTCAACATGATTAAATCAGACGCCATATCAGGCTGTAGGTTGTATATATCAGCAACAAATCCTATGATATGGTCTGAGTATGATACGGTCGATCCCGAAACCAGAAGAGCACTTTCATCCGCTACCTGGATTGCCGGAATAAATCTTAAATTTTAACTGAGAAATAATCATGAAAAATCAATATAAAGCAATTCGAAATCTGAGTGTGAGAATTAGTGTTGTGCTGATCATGCTTTTTGCTCACAGTGCATGCAATGATATATTAACTGAAGATCCGGTAAGCCTTGCTACAGGCGATAGCTACTATTCAACAGCTCTTGGTATACAAGACGGCTTGAAAGCTTGTTACCCGTTTTTAAGAAATTACTATGGGCATGAACGTTCTTTCTATTTAACTGTGATTGGTACGGATATCAATACCAATGGATTTGGCGGTAAGAAGAATAATCCTTCTTTCAATAATTATGACCAAAACCTACTGGGGACTCATGCATTTTTCAGGCAAATCTGGGATCCATTTTATGAAGGAATAAATCAGTGCAATACCATTATTGGTCGAGCTCCTGAAGTGACAGACATGTCAGTTGATGAGATAAGTATGGCCATTGCAGAAGCCAGGTTTTTGAGAGCGCACTATTATTTTATTTTAGTGCAAATGTGGGGTGATGTACATTTTACCTTGGAAGAAACCATTGGAGCGGAGACCGAAGCTTATCATACGTCGGTCAGTACGATTTATGCTGAAGGTATAGTTCCCGATCTTATAAATGCAATTTCTGCCTTACCGAATCCTTCAACAGAATCGGTCGCGTACGGCAGGGCAAATAAAGCCATGGCAGAAGCGTTGTTGGCCAGAGTACAACTTACGCTTGGTAAGTGGGCTGAAGCAGAGCAATTAGCGAACAACGTGATGGACAATTACGATTTTGCTCTTGAGGATTTGGACAAATTATGGGATTTGGAAAATCAACGAAATCCGGAAACTATTTGGTCGGTACAATACAGCAGTGATCCCCTGGTAAACGGAAATGGAAACCAGAGTCATAATTTCTTTGTGTGGGACTATACCCGTAATCCTGCTTTGAACAGAGATGTCGAAAATGGGAAGCCCCATCAACGCTTCATGCCTACAAATTACTACCTGAATTTATGGGATGTTGAAAGTGATGCCCGATTTGATGCTTCATTTAAAACGGTTTGGATTGCCAATAAGGCGACAACAATAAACGGCCATCAGGTAAATCCTGGTGATACAGCTATTAAAATTGTCATGCATCCGGTGGACGATCTCGTTCAGGAAACGGCTCCTTATTGGTATATCGATTATAACGGAGAAGATGTGACAAATCAATCTGATCCTTTACAAATTGGTGGCGACAGCCGAAGAAGGTGGCCAAGCTTTTATAAGAAGTATTATGATAATAAAAGAAGCGCCGTCAATGCACAGGATGGCAGCAGGGACTTTGTGGTGATCCGGCTTGCCGAGATGTATTTGATAGCCGCTGAGGCAGCGTTTAACCAATCCAGGAATGGAGATGCAGCCACTCATATCAATAATTTGAGGCAAAGGGCAATCAAGCCGGGAAGAGAAGCTCAAATGCTGGTGGTCGATGGAGACATTGACTTAAACTTCATATTGGAGGAAAGAGCAAGAGAGCTAGGAGGCGAAGGTCACCGATGGTATGATCTGAAAAGAACAGGTACACTACTCGATAGAGTAAAAATGTACAATTCGGATGCAGCGCCAAATATAAAAGAGATGCATTTGGTAAGACCTATTCCTCAGAATCAAATTGACAGAGTATCTAATCCCGGGGATTTTTTGCAGAATCCAGGTTATTAGCAACGAGGGCATAAGCTCGTAGTTTGAATAATTGAATTTGATATTAAAAACCGCCTTTCATAAAGGCGGTTTTTTCTTTATTCTTGTGTTCGTTTAAAAACTAAATACCTATGACCGCCAAATTAGGGTGTTTGCTGAATATCAACATGTTATGCTCTGTTTTTTTAATAAAATCCACAAAAAAGGTTGACATTTGCTCAGAAAACGCAACATTTCAATTGATATAA
>SDBV01007403.1_pt1 | contig 15018 bp, 8 predicted proteins | sample 2277081 | NCBI WGS metagenome assembly SDBV01 (sample SAMN10402039, study PRJNA504765) | marine sediment metagenome | isolation source: marine sediment core GS10_PC15, 223 cmbsf | place: Arctic Ocean: Southern Knipovich Ridge | collected 2010
GCTCAGGTGGTGCGGAGCATCCCTTTACCTGAGAGGCAGCTTCAACCGTATGGGTCTTGCCCGAGTGAGAGGTGAAGGTGGCCTTTGTTGTATGTGTGCCACAGGGCCTCGGATTGGTGAGTAGGCCCCTGTTTCCTCCAAACAGGCTTAGTGTGAACTTGTTGTATGGAAGGGATGGTAGATCGTCGAATGTGGCGGTGAGCATGCCGTTTGCGTCGACTCCCGCCTTGGCGTCAAGCCTCAGGTCGATAAAGCCTGAAAGAAGTGCTGATAGGGTGAGCTTGTTGCCCTCCAAACCGGTCAGGAAGACGCTTCCTGTTAACACCTCATCTTCAGGCTTGACGCTGTCTCCCAGGATCTCTCGTTTAGGCAGAAGCCTCGACTCAGCGATAACGGTGCCCATCTTCGACACCTCAGGACAGCTCTTGGCCGCCAGATCGGCGGCAGAGCAGGGAGTAAGCGTTGAATTGATGTTCACACCCATGCCCTTAGGGAACTCGACATGGACCTTCTTGGTGGTTGCCTCGTCGTCTTTCTGGGTTATCACGGTGGAGAGGGCCGCTGCCGCTCCCGGAGCCTCGGAGTCAGTCGAAGCGGTGAAGGTGGGTGCGTAGGGAACTGCGTCGCAGTTTGTTGCCTGATAAGGGACAGAGGCTTTCACTTCTTTGCCGTCACCGGAGCCGGGAAGCCAGCTCGGGTTAAACGGAGCTGAAGCACGCGAATTGTTGGCCCAACCCCCAAACGTAGTATCGACAAACTGGGGGTCACAGAATGTGGGGTTGGTAAGAAGTGGGTGTCCCTTCGCCAAGCCGCGCTCTCCTTTTAGCGTGAGCTCTATGTCAACAGGCTGACCCACAAAAGAACCGAAGATGCCGGGGGTGGAGTCCGGGATTCCGGTGGCCACCGAGTCGATGCCGACATCCGACTCCCGCACCATTACACTGATGTCGCTGCGACTGGAGCTTGTCGAGGTTTCGTCGTTGATGCCCACTTTCGGCCAGAGCACCACCATGTGCCCCGCCTCGCCGGCGAAGGGCCCACTAGTGCGCGACTCCTCCATGTAAACGAGACCCGGACCACGGTAGAAGTACTGGTAGCCGTCATCTGGATAGGGATAGTCGGGCAAAGGAGCGCCCATAGTCAAGCACCGGGTAGGCGCTGCCAAAATCCGATCACAGAGCTGGTTGGTTATAGAAATGACTCCGATAAACGCCTCCTCGTTTCGGCAGTCCCAGATATCCTGTAGTCCGAACAAAGGTTCTGGCTTTTGAAAGGCATCGCAGTAAGTAGCGGCGTTGGCATCGGGCACTAGGCCGACGGGTAAGTGCACAGTCATCTGCTTTACGTTCTGCTCATAGTAGAGGTCCGTGCACTTGTTGCCCAGGCCCGGCGGCTGATTGGGGTTCTCGTATGAGGTGCAGTGGTTTCGTAAATCCTTGCGCATGGCGATGGTGAGATCAGGGTGGGCGCCAGCCTGCGTGGTGGAAGCCGATACTTCCAATCTGGGCGTGAAGGGATCGTCGGGCTCACCCTGGGCGGCAGAAACCGCTGTTGCAAACGCAACTCCGGTTATAGCGATAAGTCGTACAAGATTCCTGGTTGTTCGCTGAAAGTTCATTGCCCTCTCCTCTTCGATCCCTTTATCCCTTACTTTCCATGTCCACTATTCATCCTTCAATTAACTTCAATCCTTATACGAGAGGTGAGGGAGGAACACAGTTCCTCCCTCTTTTCCCTCGTACCTCATTTCCTACGCTTTCTCTCTTGCGTAGTGCTGAGCCAGAGCAAGCCTGTGTATCCATTCACAGTCACTTGCGCCCGTCCCCGCTTAGTAGGGGCAACGCTCCTGCCACGGGTACTCCTCCAGCTTGGGCTTGATTCTGCTGACCGGTCTGATACCCGTGCCAGTGCCAGTGCTGGTGCTAGCGCTACCGCCGCCACCGCCGCCGCTTTCGGAAGACGTAGATGTACCCCTACGCCAATTGACACGCGTTGTTACACGAGGCGTGATCTCTCCACCCCTTGTGGTGGCAGTCACGCCGTAGATGCCAGCGCTTGGGTAGCAAGGATCGCGCCTAATTCCATTCTTCTGCAAGAACGGATCGGAGCTGGTACCGCAATCGTCCGGGAACGTCGAACCACCTGGTGCGCCCACGTAGGCACATAGGTTGAACTCGTGGATGCGGGTCATACCTGCAACCCCCCCGAGTGGGTGGAAAGGCCCTATCGTAAGGTTTGTACGCCCCTGGTTCTCTATTATCCAGCTGTAGTTGAACCCGAGCGGGTTGGTGCCCTTGTAGCAGGCAATTATTGTGCCCGGTACGTCGCCGCCTACAGGGGTCTCGGCATCACAGTTGGCAATGCTGTCGATTGAAAGAATGCTGCTTATGCCCTCCGGCGGCCCGTCAAGGTCGTCGGCGCCAACGCCGAAGATGTGAGCCTCACCAAAGAGGCCGTACCCGGCGACGTTGAGACGAGCGGTCCCGACGAAGCGGGTGTTGGCCATCACAGAAGTGTGTCCAACTTTAACCCCGTCAGGGTTGCTTATGTCAGCGTGATCGAATATTGTCTCAGCCCCGCCACCCCCAAAGGAGATGTCTGTCCGGCAAGCCAGGCCACTGCCGCCAAGGCCGGATGGCTCGCCAGCAACGTAACTGTCGATCATTTCAATTGAGAAATCGTGGACAAGCAACGTGTTGTCGTATGGGTCACCGTCGCAGTCCGGGTCTGTCAAGGCAAACGCATTCGCACTGAAGCCCATAAAGGCCACAAGCGCCACGCAGCTTGCTATTACTAGATAAAACTTTCGCATTATCTTACTCCTCCTCTTTTCTTACAACAATTTCGCCGATCCCCATGGACCGACTTGTCCACCCTTCAGAAACGAGCCCGGGTAATTCGTTCCGAACTTTTGAATAAATTTCTGTCCAGTTTTTTGTGGACGAAAAGGCAGTGAAAATATTTCGGGAGCTTTATGGCTTTGGTGTGTCTGTAGGTTGAGTACGCGGAAAGAAGATGCTGTTTTATAAAGAAAGTCCAAGGACGGCGCTCAATGCCTTTTAATACCTCTATTACTTGTGAGGGCGGTCGAGATGTAAAGATTGAGCCTGATTTATCAGAGCTTGACATCGACAGCAACACAGATGATCTCCGCCGAGCCTGCGGGGAAGAAACGTATCAAGACCTTCTGTGTTACTCACGGAGCCTGGTGCAGTCTACCGAGGCAGCTGAAGACATTGTCCAGCAGGCGTTTACCAACACCATGACAGCCATAGAGCGTGGTGTGCAGATTGACAATATGGGAGGCTTTCTTTACCGGTGCGTGCGCAACCTTTGCGTGAACCATGTCTCACGAGAGCCTAGGCATTCACGTACTGAGGAGATCATGCTCGTCGCCGAACAGTCGGCAGCGTCCTCGGCAGAGCTCAGATACCGCTGGCAAAAGGTCGAAGACACCGTGGATAAACTGCCCTCCAGTCAGCGCTACGCATTCCTCCTGGCAGAAGTAAGGGGACTCCACTACGACGAGATCGCCGATCTAATGGACCGTTCGACTAACTCGGTTCGCCAACTTCTAAATCGTGCACGCGAGAAGGTTCGTTCAAAGGCCGATACCGGCTGGGATTGGGGGATCGCTCCAACGCCCGTTGTGGCTGCAGAAAGCGCCCCGGAGTCTTGGTACAACTCTCTTAGCTCGAGCGTATCCGACTGGGTTCATCCCAGGGTATCCGATCTTCAATCATGGGTAGGAAACGTGTCCCAGTCATGCTCCGACTCTCTGCTGCAATGCAGCTCTTCATTGGCCACGGGATTAGTGATCGTTGGAGTAATCGCTATTTCGCCTGCTCCGTCCACCGAGACGCCCGTCGAGCAAGACATACGTCAAGCGGAACCGATTGCGGTCACCGTTGAGAGTCCCGGTCCTTTGGTCTCGCGACCTCATTCCAATAAGACCAGTGCTCAGGCTAAGGTCAAAAAGCCGAGACCTGCGTCCACCGTGGCTGCTTTGTTGCCTTCGGATGTTGCAGACCGTTCGAAAACCGTTATAAAAGAAAAAAGCCCCGCCGATAAACGCACGGTGGCTAAGGCAGCCTTGACTGTTGATAATGACAACACAAAAAATTTATCCAACACCCGGCAGACTACGGACACAGGGCAGGATAATGAAGTGCCAGAGCTCAAGTTCAAGACTTATACTGCCGCCCCCCCTAGGATTCCCCCAGAACCAGAGGCTTGCACCGAAAGTGATCCTTATGCCGAGAAACTCGCGCAGATTGCACAGATGCATGCTTCTGGTAATCCAAGTACAACGAACGGTGCAACGACAACGCAAGGAACTGGCTCAGCAGTAGATGTGAACAATGCTGGAAACACCAACAATGAATCGTCAGACATCACAGGCGACCAAGACGGCGACCAGCCCGATTCACCAGAAACCGACGACGACGAATGCACCCCGGAGATCACCGTTCAATAGATGAACAGCAAGCGGGCGACCGGCACAGCTCTTCGGTAATTACTTCTTGACAGTGACATACGAGGCTGAATCTGCGACTTGGTCGCAGATTCAGCCTCATTATGGCGACAGTTGCGGCAGCTCCTATCTTGTGACGATCAGTTCGACGTTGCGATCGGCCAGTGTGCCGGCCCCGCCCGTGATGTCTGCCTGAGGCTCGTTGAACGAGATCTCGCGACTAATCGAGGCAAGTGTCAATGGGCTAAGCAGGCTCGGATTGTCTCCCACGTCCGGCTTTCCCGCATGGTCGAGGATCGTACGGAAGATCGAGAAGGTTCCGTCGTTGTTGTTGAATATCTCGATCATGCCGCCTTGCTGAGGCCAGTCGACCTCCGAGGCAAGAACCACTTCCCAGAAGTTGCCCTCTCCCCTATCCTGCTGGCGCGGGTCGATGCGGTTATTGTGCTCGTGACCGGCTACATAGGCGATCACGCTCGAATAGCGGTAGAAGAGCGCCTCCAGCGACTCCTGCTCCGCACACGCACCACCTTGCTCAATAAGGCCGCAGTGCACATTTCCATCACCTAGCGTGTTATTCATCGACTCCAGGCTGTGGTGGGCATAGACAACCACTGTCTCGCCTGCCTCCTCAGCCTGCTGAAGCTCATTGTCAAGCCACTGGTACTGCGTATCGTCGATGTTGCCCTCGGATAAGCCGTTCTCATTGACACTTTCCAGTCCAATAAGACGCAGACCGTCCGGCTTTGACACAGAGTAGTAGCCAATATCCGGTTGCTCAGGATCAAATCCATGCCCGTCACCGTCAGCCAAGTGCTTTCCGATCCACTCCTGTTTTGACACTAAGTGCCGTTTGGGGTCTGGTTGCACAATATGGGTTGGCCCTGCAAATATCTTCCAGCACGACAGTGCCGCGCCCTCCAGGAAGTCCGACTTTGGCACGTTACCCTGAACTAGGCCGTCGTGGTTTCCGGGAACTGCGAGCCAGGGATACCTCAACCCCTTTGGTGTGAAGGTTGTGTTGGCCTTTTCAAACAGTCCCGGGAAGTCACGTACCCCGTCAGATGGCGTGTAGCCGGGGCCGTCCTCGCCAGCTTCCGAGCTGTCCGGCTCGTACCACACACCGTCACCACGCACGCCCTGATAAAGCTCCGTTGGGTAAAACATTGGAAAGCAGAGCGGGCTCGGCCGGAATCTACGATCGCCCGAGTCTGGGTTGAACTTGCTGCCACTCAAGACGCTGATGTAGTCCTCAGTTTCGTTCTCTTGCGAGTTGTCGCTGCTGTCTCCTGTGGCGAATGCCAGGCTGGGCCACCTGTTTGTGACCGGTGATCGTACCCAGTTCGCGCGACGCACCCCGGCGTCCGCAGTCTGTGGCATCAATGACTCCTGAGGACGATAGCCGCCCTTTACGCCAATCTCACCTAATTCAGCGTCGAACTGCTCGATCCTAGCCGGCGACTCTTCGTCAACGATATGAAGATCTGTCAACTGAACAAATGGATTGAAAATCGGCGTACGGGTTTTCGTTCGGTTCGGATTGGCAGTGCCCAGATCCTCGCGCACTGTGTACGGCTCTCCAGGGCCAAACTCAAGACGGTTATCCCCATCGCTATCTACGATGGTCTTGTCCACAGTGGTACCGCTCCATGCCCCTAGGGCAGCTCCACCAAAAAGAAAAAACGCCAAGAACGATGCAACACTCACTCGCAAGAATGTCTTGCTCAAGATTATCCCCCGCTTCCATTTAATTTTTCACGTACCTGAAATCAAGACAGATACGGCGCACGATAGTTCCGGCATTTATTTTTCAGCGCCTAGAAATTGACGGTGCCGGTCCTACGTACGCTCATACACATAGGTAGACACGAAGTGCTTATGAACATGCCTCTATTTTTTCTCGCTGACTAGTGGGATGCATAGCCTTCCGGCATCCCAATATCACCGCTACCGCTAGTTCGTCTTGGACTTCTTCTTCGAACATCCTTTGCCCTTGAGCTTCACCTTCTGTGAAAGCACATGCCACTTGCCGTCCGAGGTGGTGACAAAAGCCAGGAACTTCAAAGGCTTCTTACACCCCTTTGGGTTGCGTAGGAAGCGAGACGAAGCGGATCAAATTGAAATTCGCCCCGTTTTGGAGCTAATCAACGGACCTTCTCACAGTTTTTCCAGCGGTCGTGACTGTCCCTGATCAGCTTGTCCCGGCCGGGCCCGCAGTCTATAAAGTCCCGTTTACCGTCAAGTGACTTAATCACATCGTTGCCTTTGCCGCCAAACATTCTGTCACGACCGTAGCCGCCGTTTATTCTGTCCTTGCCCGAGCCGCCGTGAATAACATCGTTGCCGCGCCCACCCTCTATAGTGTCGCTGCCGGAGTTACCTTTTAACCTGTCGCTCCCGAAGCGACCGAAGATCAGGTCGTTACCCCGGCCACCGTAGATGCGGTCTCTGCCCTTACCACCGTCGAGCTCATCATTGCCCGAGTAGCCTCGTATTAGATCGCTGCCTCCGTGGCCTAACATCGTGTCCGCGCTGCTGGTTCCAAAGAGCTTGTCGCGGCCTTCGTCGCCTGATATCGGGTAGCGGCCGTCGTCATCTCCGACCGCGGATGGATCGTACGTAATAATTACCTCGCAGCCCTTGGAATGGCGCTTCTCGCTCCGGAACTGCGTGAAGCAGATGTCGTGCCCTGGTCCGCCGTTCAAGTTGTCCGGCCCTGACCCACCAAACACAAAATCGTCTCCGGGACCTCCGTAGACGTTGTCCGGGCCATCGCCACCAAGAACTACGTCGTCACCTGCCCCACCCCTAACTGAGGGGTCTTTTCCCGCGCCTCCGTCGACATGGTCGTTGCCGGGCCCGCCGTTCATTCTGTCTGGCCCGGAGCCACCACTGATCAGGTCGAACCCGCTACCGCCCCTGATTCTGTCTCCTCCGCGATTGCCGAAAACAACATCATTGCCCGGTCCTCCGTCCAAGAGCTTGTCGTCGCCGTAGCTTTTTTCCACGATCCAATCGTCTCCGGCGCCGCCGCGAAGCCTGTCGTCTCCTTGACCACCATCGAGGTAGTCGGCTCCTGGCCCGCCAGTCCCCCGATCGTTCCCGGAACCGCCTACAAGCCTGTCGTTGCCTGAACCGCCGACCAGTACATCGTCCGCCGAGCCGCCGTTGAGCGTGTCGTTACCGTTACCTCCAAACAACCGGTCGCGATCCGAGTTGCCGAACAGTAGGTCATCGCCGCCCCGTCCGAAGAGCGAGTCCCTGCTGCGTTTGCCACGAATCAGATCGTTCTTTCCCGAGCCACGCAGTCGGTCAGCAAACCTTGTGCCAGAGCGTCTGCCGAAAAACGGTTTTCTTGCCCCAGATTTGCGTGCACTCGCAGTTGATGCGGCACTCCCGCCGCGTAAAACTCTTTCAGCTCTCATCACGTGATCAAAGGGGTCGGCTTGAACGGTATCTTTTCCTTCGCCGCCATCTATCAGGTCAGCCATGCCGTTACGAGAATCGATCTTGTCGTTGCCCGGACCGCCGTCTACGTGATTTTTTCCGGCTCCGGCTGTAATAGTGTCCGCCCCTTCGCCGCCGAAAATAACGTCGTCGCCCGGGCCGCCATCGAGTACATCGTTTCCGTCCTGGCCAGCCAGGGAATCTGTTCCCCCGCCGCCGCTGATTACATCGTCGCCTTCGCCGCCTGCCAATGAGTCTCGGCCGCCCAATCCTTCGATCGTCTCGGGGAGATCGTTCCCGTGGTATGCGTCCGCGCCCTCACTTCCGGGGAAGTGGGAATCGCATGCATCTCCAATCCCGTCGCCGTCGCTGTCTTCTTGGCCATCGTTTGGCTCGTTTGGACAGTTATCTTCAGCGATGGGAATATCATCTAAGTCCGGATCATCTTCTTTGAACTCATCGCCTGGAATATCCGGCTCGTGTGGTGGATTCGGAGGAGGATCATGATTCGGTGGTTGTGGCGGCTTTGGATCATCGACATCCTGTGAATCACAAGCATCGCCTATCCCATCACCGTCTCCGTCCTCCTGATACGGGTTCCAGGCAGATGGGCAGTTGTCGGATTGGTCAGGCACGCCGTCACCGTCACTGTCGGACTGTTCCTGGACAGTTACGTAACCGGCATCGAAGGGTTGGCCAACCCATCCGACGTAATCGCAGTAGGACCTGTAAGCGTGGACCGCCATCCAGATTTTATCCTGGGCTTCATCGCGCATGCGGAACTGGGAGAAGGGGTTTCGCCCTGGTGCTCCGTACCCGTCTCCATCGGGGTCATACGGCTCTTTATACGGGTCGTTTGTGTAGGTGATATGTCCCTCGACCTGCGCTTTGTTCCCGCTGATATAAGTGCACTCTACGTGTCCCCAGTACTCGTAACGTGTATACCAAACGTACGTGCCATTTATGTATCGATACTTGTCACGGAGCCAATAGAAAGTTCCGTTGGCCACACCTCCAAACGGGTCGTACCAGTCGCCCGGGTCGTCAATGCCGTTGAAGCCGGACTGGTTGTCGTTGAAGTGGATCTCGCGATGGTCGTAGGAGTTCGCCCAGTACTCGCCCTCACCCCAAGCGCCGACGTTTTGTGCAGAAACTGCTTGCGCTGGTTGGAATACTAAGAAACAAAGTGCGGCCAAAACGAATAGTGCTTGCCATCTGTAGGTTTTTCGAAATGTAGCTTTTGTAGTCCCTGCGCACCGCATTTGGAGCTCCGTCTCCGATTCCCTCGTCTACTTACAAGACATCTGCAAGTAGTAAATGTCCCGTTATTTCTATCGACAGGTGCCTATTTCTTCCTTATTTAGCACGGGCTTTTTTGGACGAACGTTTGTAGCTCTGAGGCTCGCTAAACCAGCTTTTTAACTATGAAACGAGTGCCGTGCCTGGCAACCTTTGCCTAGCTGCTGAGCTTCCGAGCTGCAAGACGTTGTCATTCCTGGGCTGCCTCTAACTGATCGCTTCGCGCTCGGTGGCGGGATTATCGATCCCCGCTGCCTCACGTAATGCATCTGCCTTGTCGGTCTTCTCCCAGGTGAAGTCGTGATCGTCGCGACCAAAATGACCATAGGTGGCCGTTTTCCTGTATATCGGCCTACGAAGGTCCAGGTCCCTGAGAATTGCGCCAGGCCGTAGGTCAAAGTGCTCGTCGATCAGCTCCTCTATGCGCTTATTCGGTACACGCTCAGTTCCAAAAGTCTCAACCATTAGCGAGATCGGGTGGGCTACCCCGATCGCGTATGAGACTTGCACCTCACATCGATCCGCCAGTCCTGCTGCCACCACGTTCTTTGCAACGTAACGAACCGCGTACGCTGCGGAGCGGTCGACCTTTGACGGGTCTTTACCTGAAAAGGCACCACCACCGTGTCGCGCTGCACCACCGTATGTATCTACGATGATCTTTCTACCGGTAAGACCCGCGTCACCCATTGGGCCTCCGATCTCGAACTTTCCAGTCGGGTTAACCAGGAAGTTCTCCAGCAGTGTTCTCTCGTCGTAGAGCTCCGCCGGAAGTACCGGATGCAGTACGTGCTCCCAAAGGTCGGGTTTGATCAGGGTCTCAGAATCGACGCCGGGCCCGTGCTGCGTAGATATGAGCACCTTGGCGATCTCTATCGGTTGCCCATGCTCGTAACGTACCGTAACCTGCGATTTCCCATCAGGCCGTAGGTAGGGAACGATATCTCCCTTGCGTACCTCGGCCAACCTGTGAGTCAGTGTGTGCGCTAACTGGATCGGCAACGGCATTAGCTCCTTGCTCTCGCGGGTCGCGTATCCGAACATCATGCCCTGGTCGCCGGCACCTTCTTTATCGAGTGGGTCGTCGTCGCCAGGAACATGGCGAGCCTCGTAGGCTGCATCCACGCCTTGAGCGATGTCGGGTGATTGCTCGTCAATCGCTGTTATCACGGCGCATGTCTCTGCATCGAAACCGTATTTAGCTCTGGTGTAGCCGACATCACGCACTACACCACGTGCAATCTTCGGGATATCCACATACGTCTCGGTTGTAATCTCTCCGCCAACAACGATCATCCCTGTGCTTACGAACGTCTCACAGGCGACGCGTCCGTTCGGGTCGTCAGTTAGGACAGCGTCTAATACTGCGTCCGAGATCTGGTCAGCGATCTTGTCTGGATGTCCCTCGGTGACTGACTCTGATGTGAATAGATATTCGTCTTCTCCAAGGCCCATGCTGCCGATTTTTCCGTCTTTAGTGCTCATAGCGAGATTTTCTGCTCCTGTCTGCTTTTTTAACTTAAGGGGTTTCGAATAGTCTCTAGGATCCGTGAGGTTAGCGAGAAAGACTGGAATCCAACAAAAAGAGCTTCCTGCCGATCCCAGAATTTTTACCGCCTGATTCCGCCTTCTTGACGACCTTCCTTGCCTCTGAAATCGATTATCAGCGGTACGCCTTCCAGTCTGTAGTGCTCTCGAAGCCTGTTCTCGAAAAAGAAGGCGTAGTCCCGTTGAATGCGGCGCCGGTCGTTGATATACACGTTGAACTTCGAGGGACCCGCCTCTACCTGGGTCATGTAGTAGATCTTGAGCCGCCTGCCCCCTACCGCCGGAGGCTGTTTTTCTGTTTGCACCTCGGTCACAAAGCGGTTCAGCTCTGCCGTTGAGACCCTGAACTTATACCTCTCAAACAGCGCCAATGCGTCCTGTAAAAGAGTGCTCAGGTTCCGGCCGGTCTTTGCCGACGCAGTTACAAGCTTTGGTTTAAGTCGTATCTTCTTTTCGATGCGTCCTTTTGCAAATTCCAGATCGGCCGTGTGAATATCCCACTTATTCAAGACAACGATCACAGCACACCCAGCACGCATCGCAAGATCGGCGATCTTTAGATCCTCTGAAGTAACTCCATCTACAGCGTCACAGACAACCAACGCAATATCGGCTCGCTCGGCTGCTCTTTCACTTCTCAACTGCGAGTAGTAGTCGATACTGCCTGCGACCTTCGACCTCCTCCTCAGCCCCGCGGTATCGACGAGGATCAACTCAACTCCGTCAACTTCCAACCGCGTGTCGATCGCGTCCCTGGTTGTGCCTGGTTTGTCGTGAACGACAACCCTCTCCTGGCCCGCGAAAGCATTGACCAAGGAGGACTTACCTACATTTGGCCGACCCAGAACAGCCACCCTCGGAACTTCTGTCGCAGGTTCAGAGACCCTTTCCCCTTCACCTGCGATCTCCGCGAGTCGATCCATTAGGTCGCCGGTTCCCAGCCCGTGGGTCGCGGACACTGGCAAAGGCTCTCCAAAGCCCAGTCCGTAAAACTCAGCTGCCGCAGGCATCTCCTCGTTGCTGTCTATCTTGTTGGCAACGACCGTAACCGGCTTGCCAAGACCCCTGAGCCACGATGCAAGCTCCTCGTCGCCTGGTGTAGCGCCAAGTTGAGCGTCAACGACCAGCACGACTGCCCGGGACTCTTCAACCGCAAGCCGAGCTTGGCGTTGAACTTGAGACGAGAGCTCAACTGTGTCTTGTTCGTCTATTCCCCCGGTGTCTACCAGCAAAAACGATATGCCGTTCCAATCGGTCTCGACCTCTTTTCTGTCGCGAGTCACACCGGCCTGGCTGTGTACGACTGCCTCTCGAGTGCCACACAGACGGTTGACCAGGGTTGATTTACCTACGTTGGGGAAACCCACGACAGCGATACGAGCAAGCTCGGTGGACACGTTCACTCTCCCCTGCTTTTTTCGACCAGGGAGACGATCCGTTTTACAACTTCATCTACTTCCAGCTTGGAGGTGTCGATCACCACAGCATCCTCTGCTTCTTTCAACGGTGAGACTGTACGTGTTGAGTCCGCCTTGTCCCTTTTTGACATCGCCTTACGAATAAAATCATCATCTGCTTTGACGCCCCGCTCGGCAAGTTCCTCGGTTCTTCTAGCCACCCTTGTCTGCTCGTCTGCAGTCAAAAAAACCTTCAGTTGGGCTTTGGGTGCGACCACCGTGCCGATATCGCGCCCTTCAGCAACATGATCACCTTGGGCCAGAATATTTCGTTGTCTTTTCACCAACTCCTCGCGTACTTTTGGATGTGTCGCTACTGCCGAGCTGGCCCCACTTATTTCCGGTTTTTTCAGTTCGTCCGACACGTCTTCTCCATCGAGCACCACCGTGTAGTTGCCACCTCCGCAATCCTCCAGCACAAGATCAATCGACGAGGCTACCTTTGCGACCGCATCCTCGTCTTTGAGGTCGATCTTGGCCTTGAGCGCACTCAAGGCAACCGCACGGTACATCGCTCCCGAATTTAGATATACGAAACCGAGACGCTCTGCAAGCGCCTGTGCGACGGTACTCTTTCCGGCCCCTGCTGGCCCATCTATCGCAATAACCATGTAGGAAAGCCTAGATGGTTAGATCCTGTCTGGCGACTAGCGAACTGTCAGGCCATTGAGGTCAGATATAAAGTTGGGGTATGAGATCTCTGCCGACTCCATGCCGTGCACCTCGACGCCCTCTCGCGACACAAGACCCGCTATCGCGCCGAGCATCGCCATCCTGTGATCGCCTCCGGCGTCTATCGTCCCGCCACGCAGGCTTCCGATACCGTCGATGACGAACCCGTCATCGGTTGCCTCGATTTCGGCGCCAAGCGATTTCAATCCGTCTACAACTGCAGCGATTCTGTCGGACTCTTTATGACGAAGCTCCTGCGCCCCTTCTACCTTTGTCTCACCTTCTGCAAAGACTCCAAGTAGGGCGACTAAGGGAAGCTCGTCGATCATCAACGGCACCTCTTCTGCGCCCACGTTCGTCGCAATGAGCTCCGATCCCCTGACGAATAGATTAGAAACCGGCTCATCGATAGCGCTCGCTGAGTCCGCTGACTCCACAGCGCCAGAGACATCTGCACCCATCCGTTCAAGCACTTGCAGCAGGCCGGTGCGAGTCCAGTTGACTCCAACTCCACTAAGTTCGAGCTCCGACTGCGGAAGAATGGCTGCAGCAACTAGTGCATACGCGGCCGATGAAAAATCTCCAGGCACAACGATCCGTTCCAGATTCAAAGTGTCGGTCGTAGCAACTGAGACCCTACGCCCCGCGTCGGCCAATTCAACTTCTATGGACGCCCCTGCTTGCCTAAGCATTCGCTCGGTGTGATCCCTGCTTTGAATACGCTCTACGACGACCGTCCTACCTTCTGCCAAGAGGCCTGCGAACAGAATGCACGACTTGACCTGGGCACTGGCAACTGGGAGCTCATACTCGATCCCTTTAAGCTCTGCTCCATTAACAGTTAACGGTGGGTAGCGCTCGTCGTGCAGCTCAATATCCGCCCCCATTTGGCCCAGAGGCACAGAGATGCGTTCCATCGGCCTGCGCCGTATGCTCTCGTCTCCATCGATCGTGAAGCTCTTGCCCTTCTGTCCTGCCAACCATCCCGGGAGCATTCGTATCAAAGTTCCTGCGTTACCTGCGTCGATTGATAAATCCGGCTCTTCCACACCACGAAGCCCCACTCCAGAGATCCTTCCATCGGAAAGATCTGCGCCCAACCAACACACAGCAGCTGCACTGGAGCGCACATCTGCCGCTGGAAGCAGGCTCTCGATCGCGACCTCACCTTTACACATTGCACCGATGATCAACGCTCGGTGCGATATCGATTTATCCGGAGGCGGCAAAAGCTTGCCAGCGACCCTTTTTACGGGATCAAAGCGGTAGTCCATATCATTTCATGCCGGCCTAGGCAGCTCCGGTATCAACGCGAACCGCTGTATAACCAAGCCCCGACACAACCTCCTCCGCCTTTTCTACTTGATCCAAACCCGCGATCCACAGGGAAATCGCTCCAGAGCTCATATCGGGAGCCGGATACAGGTTCATATCAGCGATGTTCACACCGGCCTCACCCAGTGCCAGTGAAAGCTTTGCCAGAACACCTGGCTTGTTTGGCACGGGAACTCTGAGCTGAAAGATCTTCTCTCCGTCGAGTTGAGGCGCGAGGAGGTGTCTTCTGTGCTCGCGGGCGTTCACAATCCATTCATCCACCGCTTTCCTGTCCCCACTGCGCAAGACCGTTGTTACATCGTCGAGCATTCGTGCCAGTGCATCGGTCTCTTTGGCGACTGCCTCGCTGTTTTCCAAGAAGATGTCTGCCCAGATCGACGGGTTCGATCCCGCCACTCTAGTCATGTCACGAAAGCTGGGACCGGTCGCCGGAAGTCGCTCGCCCTCCTCGTTCAAAGTACTCGCCGCCTGGTCCGCAAGTACGTTGGCAAGAACGTGCGGCAGATGACTTACGGTCGCCATCAGCCTGTCGTGAGTGTCCGCATCTATCGCCTGTGGGCGAGCGCCTAAGTCGGCTATCAATCTGTAAAGCCTCTCGTAGAGCACTCCTTCAGCGTTCTCCGTAGGCGTCAGGTACCAGACTCCGCCCTTAAACAGCCTTGCGACTGCGTGCTCAACACCTGCGGCCTCCGCCCCCGCAAGAGGATGTCCTCCAATGAACCTGCTGTCTCCTCCCTCGTCAAGCGACTCGATTACCGCAGCCTTTACAGAGCCAACATCGCTGAC
>SDBV01007404.1_pt1 | contig 15017 bp, 15 predicted proteins | sample 2277081 | NCBI WGS metagenome assembly SDBV01 (sample SAMN10402039, study PRJNA504765) | marine sediment metagenome | isolation source: marine sediment core GS10_PC15, 223 cmbsf | place: Arctic Ocean: Southern Knipovich Ridge | collected 2010
AGCCTTGAAGCTGCGTACATGTGCTTAAAATTCGTGGTAAATTTTCAAAATCCAACCGGATTTTGTTGTCATAGGCAAATCTGCAGTCAACTTATTAGTTTCCAAAGATTTGCAACAAAGCAATTGAAGATGATAGGACAGCATAAATGTAAAAGTTATTTTTTCTAGCTTCCTAAGGTTGCTCCTGTTCTGTTTTGTTATCTAAGAATTATTTGAACTCTCTGCTTTTCTGTTGGGGTTCTTTATTGATGGTTTCTTCACTCAACAACGTCACCCCGTTGGTGGACTCCGTAATGGCTACGGTTTTTCCAAAAAAGGTTAAGATGTAAACTGTGGTCTTAGGGGTAAGGGAACGTCGTTCCAGAATTTTGATCGAACTCGTTTCATTGACTTGCTGCATGCGTGTTGTCAACATCCGTTTGAGTATCCACATAAAAAATACGATAAAAGCGATAATTCCCACTAAATAGAAGAGCATGTTGATGAATTCCTGATAAAAGCGGGAATCCCCCCCCTGTTCCGCGCGTTTTAGCTCTTCTTCAAGGGAAGGCGGAAGCTTTTCTTTGACTTCTGTTTGTGTGGTTATTGTCGTTTTATGTGTTTCTGCTTCAGTAGTTTCCACGGAAGATAGTGTCCCGCAGGCGCATTGGCAAATAAAAAGGCAAAATAGGGCAATCAGACGATTGTTTTTTATCATAAGTGTTCTCTTTGTTCTTATTTAGGTATGGGTATGGCGGAGAATAGGTTTTTTTTCAATTTATTTCTCCTAACCCAGATTATTATAGATATGATATGATTTTTGCTAAAACAAATGTGAGAAAAGTATGAAAGGACTTATCGCTCTAGACATCGACGGAACGCTGACCGCAGATATCCATAGTATTCCTTTGGAGGTGGTTCGCTACTTAGAACGTTTAGTTTCAGAAGGGTGGCAGATCTGCCTGATTACTGGTCGCTGCTATGCCATGGCTTCTTTCGCTCTTGAGGCTTTGCGTTTTCCCTATCACTTGGCTGTACAAAATGGAGCGATTATTCTGGATATGCATTCCAAAAAGATTTGCCATAGGCAGTATTTGGATGTTCGAGTCATCTCTTCGATGGAAAGAATCTGTGAAGGGGAGCCTACGGACTTTATCGTTTATACAGGAATGGAAAATCAGGATATTTGCTACTACCGACCAAAATGTTTTGACTCACAAATCCTCCAATATATCGAACAGAGAGCTGTATCTTGCAAGGAAAATTGGGAACCAGTGGACAGCTTTGATGAGCTCTCATTTCCTTCTATTACCGCGATGAAGTGCATTGGACCGATCGATGTCGTAGAGCGCATTTCAGAGAGGGTGAAAGTTGAACTAAAGTTACAGGTTCCAGTGATACGGGATCCCCTTGGAGAGAACATATTCGTAGCACAGGCAACACATCCAGAGGTGAATAAGGGGGGAGCTGTACGCAACATTAAGAGGCTGCTAAACCTGCAGGGGCCAGTGATTGCTGCCGGTGATGATCACAACGACCGTTCTATGTTGGAAGAGGCGGATTTCAAGATCGTGATGGAATCAGCTCCAAAAGAACTCAGAGAGATCGCGGATCTTGTTGCTGCTCCAGCAGAAGAGAGGGGAGTAATATCCGCTTTGGAGCAAGCAATAAAACTCAAGGGGGCGTAACGAATATGATAGGGACCATAGGATTTAAAGACCTTCGAATCGTATGTATTTTAGGAATTGAGGATGAGGAGAGAGTGAAAGAACAGGAGATCTTTGTCGATTTCAGAGTTACTACCGATTTTTCCAATAGTGCTGACAGCGATCATCTTGAAGATACTATTGATTATGTGACTTTGGCGGAAATATGTACTAGGCTGGCAAAGGAAAATCAGTTTCAGCTTCTAGAGAAATATGCTGCTGAAGTTTTGGAAGCCGTCCTAGACAATAGCAACATTCTTGAAGCATCGATCAAAGTCAGAAAACCAAAAGGACTGGCATCGGCAGCGTATTCGTTCGTTGAATTGTCAAGAAAGAGAACATGACGATGGCTTGGACTTTAGTCACAGGAGGCGCAAAGCGGTTAGGTGCTGAAATATGCCGCACGTTAGCGAAAGAGGGGTATCCTATCCTTGTTCATTATCGGTCCAGCAAGGATGAAGCCGATACTGTGGTGAAGGATTGCTGCCGTTTAGGTGTGCAGGCGGAAGCCATTCAGGGTGATTTTTCCAGCCCCAAAGCGACGGGTGAATTTATTCAGGAGGCGAACTCTCGCTATCCCGATATCCAGAACCTTGTTAACAATGTTGGCAACTTCTTCGTGAAATCTGCTTTAGAAACTCCGGAGGAGGTATGGCTAGAACTCTTTCAGACCAACTTTCATGCTCCTCGAACCTTGTCTCAAGCTTTTGTATCGAGTATCGTTGAACACCAGGGAAGCATCGTGAGCATCGGCACGGTGGGAGTTGGAGCGATCAAAGCTGATACGAAATGTCCTGCCTACACCATCTCTAAAACGGCATTGCTTCTCTTGACAAAGTCCTTAGCACGAGAGCTGGCAGGTTCCCGTGTTAGAGTTAACATGGTGTCTCCTGGAGAATTAGAGAATTCGATGACACTGTCGGAGAACCTATCAAAACTTCCTATGGGAAGGGCGGGAACTCTTGAGGAGGTTGCTAGAGTGGTGGCTTACCTTCTCGATAAAAAGAGTGAGTACATTACGGGCCAAAACATCGAAGTTTCGGGAGGGTTTGGACTGTAATATGATTAGAGAATTGGTGAATCTTGCGGTTACTGAAGGGCGGCGTAGGCAAAGTAAACAGACAGGTTTTGTTCACTATTGTTACTATGCTGACGAATCAGAACATCATGACACGATACCCACCTATGAGAACCTCCTCTTCGTCTTAGCTCTTTTGCGCAGTCGGATTGGCGACAATATCACTGAGGCCAAGAGGATGTTGGAGAAAGTTCTCAGCTATCAAAACAAGGTTGGAGGGCATTCTCCAGGCAATTTTCCGATCTGTCTTCATGAGTATCCTTTTTGTTTTGACAGGTGGCATGGGGTTCAATTACTTGCACCGCTCTATTGGATACACCACCATTTCCACTCTATTTTGGGAAGGAAGTTAGCAGCACAGGTCAGGAATGCGGCAGAAGAAAACATTAAGCATTGTCTACTTACTCTAAAGGAAAATTCGGCGGATTACCTCACTACACTTAACATCGCAACAGCGGCAAAGGCTTTGGGGAAGGATTTAGATCTTCCAGACATTGAAAAAGAAGGTGAAGAGCTTCTCGCTATCCTTTCTGGGATGGGTTCGCAGCCTGTATGGTTTTCCAGCCAAGGATTAAGCAGAATGATCGCATCTTTACAACTGGTCTATCCAACAATTTGTAAAAGCCCTTGGCAAGAGTTTTGGGAGCATTTAGAGAGGATGTGGCATGTGCCCACGCAAAGCTACTGTGGACCTGCTTTCGATGAATGGTCTCAAGGGGCTGAGCCTATGCCTACCCTTTACGATCTTTATATGGGTCATCTTTCGGGAAGTCTATCAAAGCGATGCTCTTTGCCACATCATTGCCATCTTGAAGCTGCTCTGATTCAATTCACAGAAGATCACATACGTGCTGTGTCTTTCCCAAGAACTTTACAGGAGGAGGTCGGCACGCAGAAGTGCCAGACATATTTTGCGAAAACCTATGCGTACTCTTCTATTGAGCAAAATGGAAAAATTGATCCTCAGTCTCTGAAGGGATTTCATCCCTTCAGGCTAGTTTGGGGGGATTTAGCACAAATGCATACTTTGGTTTGCCAGGGGGGGAACATCAAAGCGATGAATGCAATAGCTGGAAAAGATCAAGTTGAATTCATTTTTGATTTAGGAGAGCCCAAAGAAAAAGACAAATTTGTGGAGAATCGAGAGGTCGTTTTTTATTGCAGCAAGGGTGATGGGTTGAAACTCACTGTCGATGGTGCAAGGGCGACAACGTTTCGATTAGGAGAGAAGGTCCAATTGAAGAGCAGTATTGATATGAATCTAACATTTGAGCTGATAGAGGGGGAAGGAAACTTCTTGGGACACCTCATGCCGGGGAATAGACTTTCACAGCAAGATCGTTCTACCGAGGCGCAGGATTGGCAAATTTTTCTCCGAAATATAGAGAGAACTCCGTGTTGTCGGGTTCGAGTAACGCTGCAAATCCAGCCTCAGAATGTCGTATAGGACCTGATCATGCGAAGTTTTTTTGCTGCTTTCTTTATTCTAGTTTCTTCCTATTTGCATTCCCATTCTCATGCGTCTGAATATTTTCTGGTTATTTTGGTTGATGCGCGACACCTGGACTATTCAAATGGTAGGGAGTTGCTAAAGACAATGGTTAAACACCCTAGCGATGGGAGCAAAAATAGTGATGTTGGCCATGCTTGGATCTATCTGCATGGCGTGGTTGATGGGGAGTGTGTGGTTGTTGAAGGGGGACATTCTGGCGAGCTTGGACGCTACCAAGCTAAGTATTTTGATGGGATCATGAATTATATGGATTTCGGGTTTGCGAATCCTACGCGTGAGCAAATGTGTTTTCCTCGAAAAGAACCTAATCCGATCAAATATCTTTGGGAGACACAAGAAGATGGGTTTTTTCAGCATAGAAATGGCAAACACAAGCCGACGTGTGCTGCAAAGATCGACATCACAAAAGAACAGTTTGATGCGATCGTAGCATTCATAGATCCCTGCAATTATAGTTATACAAACTACGCTCTTGTAGGAAACCAGTGTTCCTCTTTTGCTGTACAAGTAGCAAACATTGCTGGTCTGGACCTTGAGAGCGAGGTGACAGTACCTATTCCGCAAAACATCCGCATCGGCGGGGAATGGTTTCAACTTTGGAGCAATCCATACTATTCTGCCATCACCATGTCGAGTCCTGATATTCTTGAGAAAAGTTTGATCGATGCTGTCAACAAGGGAAAAGCGGAAAATGTTCTGCCTTGGTATCTCAAACACCATCTTCCAAAGAAATCGATACGTACAAAATTCTCAGAGTTGTGTTGCACCATTCGCATGTTTCCCTATCGATATCAAAGAGCAAGGATGTTCATGTAGCCAAAGATTGGCTATCGATAGCAACCCCCATAACATGGAGTCCCTTGTCGACATAAAGGGTGGTTCCGGTGATTCCTGAGGCGAGGGGGCTGAGAAGAAACGCCGCCGTATAGCCGATATCCATGGCCTTTAGATTGTCGGCCAAAGGTGCATTGGCTGCAGAATATCTTATCAGGGTATCGATAAAACCTATAGCCTTAGCGGCTCTGCTGCGTAAGGGACCTGCAGAAATCGTATTCACACGAATTCCCCATTTACGTCCGGCCTCCCAGGCGAGAGTGCGGGTGTCGCTTTCAAGAGCTGCCTTAGAGGAACTCATCCCACCACCATATCCCGGAAAAGCGCGTTCCGATGCCATAAAAGTGAGCGAAATCGTAGAGGCGCCCGGATTCATAATGGGACCTAGGTGTGCAAGCAGACTGATAAAAGAATAGGAGGAGGTGCTTACTGCCGCAAGATACCCTTTTCTTGATGTTTCTAGTAAAGGCTTGTGGACCTCAGGTCCATTTGCCAGAGAGTGTACAAAGATATCTATCGACCCAAAGTCTTTTTCGATGGCATCTACAACCTCTTTGACGGTATAGCCGTTGGCATCTTTGTATCGTTTGTTTTCTCGAATTTCCTCAGGAACATCCTCTTTGGTGTCAAAGGCAGCGTCTAAGGAATAGATTTTCGCAAACTCCATCAGAGAGCCATCCGACAGGCGGCGAGATTCATCAAATTTCCCTTTTTGCAGGCTCATTTCAAATATCTTCATTAGCGGGGTCCAGGTCCCAATGAGCAGCTCCGCACCAGCTTCTGCAAGAGCTTTGGCAATGGCCCAACCATAGCCTTGGTCATCTCCAATTCCTGCGATGAAAGCTCTTTTTCCTTTGAGATCGATATTTAACATGATTTCACTCCAGATAATGATTCAAGCAGATAAATTTACCAAAAAGGAATATAATATTAAAGAGGTTGTTTGGTTTTAAGAGCCATTAACTTTGTTAGCTAATTTTGAGCTCTCATACAGAGCTCGAATTTTTGAACTCTGTACACCCCTACAGGAACCAGTCTTATTTTTACGTTTTAGAGTGCTTACACACATTGTAAATGAAGAGTTGGTATCGTTCCCGTGTACGTGCCCAAATTATCAACAAATTAATAGCTTGTTCAATCTTCTACTCACGCAAATTTGAAGTTAAACTTCAAATTTGTAAAGATTGATAGCTATTCTTAAAGTTGATTAAACGATTTAAATGTAAAACTTGTTCTTTTTCTCCGCAGTATATTACAAAACCTTGAGGAGAGCGGCCCTCGGCAATTTTCTGAAAAAAGTGGAGATTCTTGAGAAATTCTCGATTAAACGTCTTGGCTGATTTGATTTCGATTGGAATCAGTTCATGACCTCTTTGAAAAATGACGTCGACTTCATTTTTTTGACTATCCCTATAGAAGTAAAGTTGAGGTTCTAACCCCTGATTTGAGCGGGCTTTGAACAATTCCATCATAACCAAATTTTCAACTAGATGCCCCCTTAGTGGGTCTCGTGACATTTGTTTTACATTTTCAATTCCCAACAAATAACTCAACAAACCCACATCCGTAAAATAAAGCTTAGTCGATTTGATCACACGCTTTCCAAAATTTTCGAAATATGGTTGTAGAAGAATCACTAAATATGACGCCTGCAATACGCTAGTCCACTCTTCTATTGTATGACTTGAGACTCCTACTTCATTTGCTAGACTACTCATGTTGAGCAATTGACCTACTCTACCAGCACAAAGTTTAATAAACCTCTGAAAGAGGTTTAAATTTTTGATATTGATCAATCTGCGCACATCTCGTTCAAGGTAGGTTTTAACATAGGCCCGGTAAACCTTTGTAGGGTTTAAAGTCTCCTGGTAGATTTGCGGATAAAATCCATTAAGGAGATATTCGTCAACTGTCATATCGAACCCTGCTTGACTTAACTCATTGATTGTCATAGGGAACAAAGAAAGCAAGTCAGTTCTTCCGGCAAGGGACTGAGAAATTGCTTCATGCAATTCAACCTGATGACTGCCCGTAAGAATAAATTGTCCTTTTTGTTTTTTCTCATCAACAATTACTTGTATGTAGGAAAGTATAGAAGGAACCCGCTGTACTTCATCTAAAATGGCACCTTCCGGATATTCCTCCAAAAATCCTCTTGGATCTGATTCTGCCAGTTCTCGAGTATCAAGATCCTCAAGATTAACATAGGGTTTCTTTGCAAAAGTTGACCTTACAAGAGTTGTTTTTCCCGATTGTCTCGGACCTGTAACAGTCACAACGGGAAAGTTCTTCGCAGAATTCTGCAGCTCTTTTTGGACATCCCTCTTAAACATTTTATATGATCCTTACAAATTTGAAGTTCAACTTCAATATTGTAAATTATGGGCTTTTTGTCAACAAATAAAGCTTCACAATACAATAAGGAAATGGATGATCTTCAAGAAATAATGAAGACAATTCATAACCCTAGAAAACGTCGTCTGCGAGGAATTTGGGGTGGCAATCAACGAGCTTTGCAGCAGTGAAAAAAGGCGAGAATTGGTCCGTGCTCGTGCTGTATTGGCAAGAGCTGCTCAAATGAAGAAAGGGTTAGTCCTGCGAGCGGTTTGTGAATTCCTTAAGAAGCATCATGGAACAGTTTCGAGACTCGCAGTTACTGCAGCAAAGATCAGCGGTTAGAGTCCCTTGCGACTTCCCTGATTGACATTTCAGAATAATTTACTCTCGTTACCAAATCGCGAGAATCGCAGACCCCGGCCCCTTTTAGTAGCTTGATTTGTAGCCCATTTGTGCCATCCCAGGCCTAACCTGCCCCCTGTGACCTGACTTTATTCAACTTTGCTTAAATAGTGACAGGATGTCCCCCAATTGTTCATTTTTCCGTGAATAACTGAAAAAACGGAAATTTTTAGTCAACTAAACTTGAATAAAAAAGAATAATTGCACTATTATTCAAGTAAGCGTGAATAACATATATGAGGATTGGGAAATGAATGAAAGGTCGGGATGGTATCAGCTACAGCCAACTGGATATAAGGCTTTTATTCTTCAAGATTTACCTCCGCAACCACCGGTGGAAATTGGAGAAGATATAAGAAAGTTACTGATTTCAGCAGAGCAAAGGCTAGCAGAATTAAATGGTATTGGATTTTCTTTGCCCAATCCAGACTTGTTCATAGCGATGGCGATCAGAAAAGAGGCTCTACTTAGCTCTCAGATAGAGGGAACGCAAGCAACAATGACAGATGTATTAACCTATGAAACGTGGGAGGAAGTAGACAATCTCGATGATGTCCAAGACGTCGTAAACTATATAAAATCCCTCCGTCATGGGATAGCAAGACTTGAAGAACTACCCTTATGCCTTAGGATAATAAAAGAGTGCCATAACATCCTTTTAAATTCTGTGAGGAGATATGAAAAAACCCCAGGAGAATTTCGGAAGTCTCAGAATTGGATTGGACCTTCCTTGAAAAACGCGACCTTTGTGCCGCCTCCCCACGAACGCGTTCCCGAAGCAATGGGTAATCTTGAGAAGTTTGTCAATCAAGAAAATTCCCATCCTTTCCTGATAAAGTGCGCATTGATCCACTATCAATTTGAAACAATTCACCCATTCCTAGATGGGAATGGACGAATTGGTCGATTGCTAATTGATTTATTTATTCACTGGAAGGGGCTTTTGAATAAGCCACTAATATATACAAGCCTATTCTTCAAGCAAAATAGGCAGGAGTATTTTGATCGTCTTATGTTGACCCGTAAAAAAGGAGACTTCGAGCAATGGATAGAATTCTTTTTAAAAGCGATGGTTTGGTCTGCAGAGCATGCTGTAGAAAAGATTAAACAGATCCTGTTGCTTCAAGAGAACTTAAGGCAGAAAATTATGAGAGAAAAAAAAGCCTCTCTACGCAGCATTCAGCTGCTCGACATTCTATTCATTTCACCTCTTACTAATATCACTAACATTGCCAAAAAATTAGATATTTCATTTCAGGCAGCCTCTGAACAAGCCAAACTTTTTTTGCGGCTAGGTATTTTAGAAGAGTTGACAGGACAGAAACGCAGCAGAAAATTTGCATTTGCACCTTACCTGAAGATTGTAGAAGAATAGTGCTTTCACCCGGGATTAAGACCTTTTGTCGCTTGATCAGTACCTACTCCGAATTTCAGTTGGTTTTAAAGGGGAAGCGTATAAAATTAGAGTTTATTTAAGGAATTTAAGATGCAAGAGCGACCCAGAGGGATCAAACATTTTTTGTCGTGGGTTTCCTATCCCATAGTTATTCTCACTTGTGTCGTTGTTGCCCTTATGGGTACGGCGGCAGAGTGGTCACGATGGCAGATCTTTTTCTTTCCAATAACGATCTCCTGGGCGGCTGTCTCATTTGTGGAATGGTTGATTCCTTACACTGCTTCGTGGAAACCGACATGGGCAGAAAATTACCGCTCCGATTTAGGAATTTTTTTCGCAAACAATCTTCTGCTAGGAGCGCCTGCACTTGTACTATATATCACAGCCTACATCTCAGGTATTGCTGCGCAGTATCCCATCTATGCTTTGTGGCCAAATCACTATCCCATGTGGCTACAGCTCATTCTTTTTCTTTTGGCATTTGAATTTGTTCACTACTGGTACCATCGTGTAGCTCACGAAGTTTTTTTTGTATGGAGGTTCCATAGTGTACATCATAATCCTCACAGGTTGTACTGGCTTAATGCGACCCGTTTTCATTATGTGGATATCCTTATGCTCCCTCTTCTAGGTAATCTTCCTTGTGTCTTAATGGGGGGTAGCCAAGAGGTCATCGTGTTAGGTGCCGTGGTTAGTGTGTGCCACGGCTTTTGGCAGCATTGTAATGCAAAAGTTCACTATGGCCCGCTAAATTACGTCGTTTCCTCTTCGGAACTGCATCGATGGCATCACTCACAAGAAGTAAAGATTGCGAATCATAACTATGGCAGCAACCTCATCGTTTGGGATCTCCTCTTTGGGACCTGGTATTTGCCGGATGAGAAAAAATTTGTTGCAGAGAACATTGGCGTAAAAGAGATGCAACCTGCTGGTATCCTCGCGCAAATGATCATGCCAATCAAGATGAAATAATTACAGGATAAAAAAATAGAAATTTATCCTGTTGATCTTGTTCATCCTGAAAAAATAGGTGTTGCTCGCTATTATCGTTCTTGTCAGGATGAAGAAAAAGGGGGTAAGGCGATGAAAACTACAGATAGTTTAGTTAATGTTGAAGCAGGGCCGGTTACATTAGAAGGGTTTCTGGCAATACCGGAAAATGCAACGGCCATTGTCGTTTTTGTTCACGGCAGCGGCAGCAGTCGCCACAGTCCACGCAATCAAGCCGTTGCCAGGACTTTTAATGAGTATGGCTTGGCAACGCTGTTGTTTGATCTGCTGACTGCCGAGGAAGAGGTGATAGATCTTGAAACGAGGCATCTTCGTTTCGATATTCCCATGCTGGCAGAAAGAGTTGTAGGAACAGTGAAGTGGCTAACGGAGTTCGAGTCAACGCAGAAGATGAAAATTGGACTCATTGGATCAAGCACAGGGGCCGCAGCGGCACTTGTAGCAGCGGCAGAATTGGGAGAGGCTATTGGCTCAGTGGTATCTCGAGGGGGACGTCCCGACCTCGCAGGTGCGGACCTGCCTCAAGTGCGTGCTCCCACCTTGCTGGTTGTTGGAGGTTACGACTATCAGGTGATCGAGCTCAACGAGCAGGCTTACGCGCAGCTGCAATGTGAAAAGAAGTTGGAAATTGTTCCCCATGCGACCCATCTTTTTGAGGAATCAGGAACCTTAGAACAAGCGGCACACTTGGCGCGGTCATGGTTTGTGCAGCACCTTAGCCACTAGGGCGTCCTCTTCCTCTGTTAATTCTGTATTCAATTCTCTAGATAGAAGAGTCATCCTTTCCATGGTCTCTTCTTTTTCGATTCCTGTCGAGAGATTGACCTGACAGTTTCCGATCAGGGTTGGAACAAGGCGAATGCCCAAAATTCCTTCCTTGGTGCACTCAACGAGATAAAAGAATGAACGGTCATTTCGTAAAAAGGGATCGACATAGTAATCGTCGACGAAATCTCCGGTATCGTAAAAGATCACTTTTCCATTGTAGATTTCCACTCCCTGAAAGATGTGAGCACTATGTCCATGAAAGATATCGACTCCACAGTCGATCAAGCGATGGGCGAAATTTTTGAAATGTGTAGAAGGCCTCTCCCGCATGTTTGGTCCCCAGTGGATGGTGAGAATGAGTATGTCCACCTGATCTCTTAACTTGCGAACCTCCTCCGCTACTTTTTCAGCATAATGATCACTAATTTCAATGTAGTTGGTGCCAGGAGATTGGGGAGTAGCCTCCCATGTTGGTTCATTATCTGTACAACCGAGTATTCCGATCTTCACACCTTCGACATCCATCAATACCGGCTTTATAGCTTCCTCTGCACTTCTTCCGCCGCCAATGTGTTTGATCTTCGCTTTATCAAGAACATCCAGAGTTTCCAGAAGGCCCTCTTCAGCATAGTCTAAGCAGTGGTTGTTTGCCAGATTGGCGACATCGACAGAAGCCAAAACCAAGGCTTCGACCCTTTCCGGTTTGGCTTTGAAGTTAAATGTTTTGAAAACCGCTCTCTCGCTGATCGTAAGTGCAGCTTCGAGGTTGATAAGGTTCATGTCTGTGGCACGAAGCGTGGGAAGGGTGTCGCCCCAGATGTATTCTGGAGCTACAAAGGAAAGCCTTTCCTCTACCAGCCTGCCGATCATGACATCGCCGGTCAGACCGATCAGGATACTGTCATCCGTGCTTCTAGACAGTTCCATAGCTATCCTTGCCGAGAGATTTTCATCAGCTCGACCACTTCCTCATCCTCTGTTGGCCTGAAATCCTCATAAAACTGCCCGACAGCCTGAAAGAAGATAGGTGCATCCAAGCAGACCACCTCATCAACGATATCCCGAACTTCCGCAACAGTATCCGGCGGCGAAACAGGAACCGCAACGACGATTTTCTTGGCGCCTTCTGCTTTGATTGATTTTATCGCTGCCTTCATCGTGGAGCCCGTCGCCAAACCATCGTCAATGATGAGTACAGTTTTGTCTTTCAAATTGCGGGGAGGGCGTCCTTCTCGGTACGCTTCCAGGCGATGCTGAGCTTCAACCTTTTCAGCCTTGACCTCTTCGTCGATGTATTCTTTAGGAATATGCAGCCGAGCAATCGTGTTGGTATCAAAAATCCCTTCACCTGTTTCTGTAATCGCCCCAATGGCGAATTCCTTGTTCATAGGAGCACCGATCTTTCGGGGACAGACAATATCCATGGGAAGGTTCAACCTCTCTGCGACCTCATACGCCACAGGAACGCCGCCACGAGGCAAACCAATGATGACTGTATCCTCTTTGTTCTTGTATTTGAAAAGCTCACTTGCTAACTTTTCGCCAGCTTCAATACGGTCTCGAAATATCATCATTCACTCCTATTCGAAAAAAATCTCTTGATGTATACCGAAATAAATTCAAAAATCGGAATTTTGGGCTAGAGATTTTTTCGACTGACGAAGGGCGGAGATCTCAGCATACTTGGGAAAGTAGGTGAGATCGAGCACAAAGTCAGGCGAAAAAAGATCAGGCCAAAAACCGATTCTTGAGTTTGTTTCGGTATACCCTGTTATTAGATCATTTATGGATTTTGTCAAGATAGAGAACAAATGACACAAAAAAAGAAAGAACCCAAAAGATCTTCACAAAAAGAGTCTCCCGAAGAGATTGAGCGTCAGCTCAAAATTACCCATACCCTGGCAACCCGACTCCCCTGGATTGCCGTGATCATCATCCTCATTTCTATATTGTTTATTCTCCTAGAGGTCTATTTGAAAAGAGGGGGATAACCTTTTTTACCTTTGGACATGACAAAATTGGGTATAAATACTAGATTGAGGTTGTGGTATGGAAGAGGGGTTTTATGGATGATTATCTACCAATAGAAGACTATGGGGTTATTGGAGACCTCAGCACCGCGGCCCTAGTCGGACTGAATGGCTCCATCGACTTCATGTGTTTTCCTGAATTCGAGTCCCCAAGTATCTTTTGTGCAATGCTCGATAAAAACAAGGGGGGAAACTTCGAAATCCTTCCCCCTCCCGGGAACGTCAAAAATCGACAAATGTACCTCCCCGATACAAACGTTCTCCTCACGCGCTTTCTCTCTGCTGATGGCGTAGGGGAAATTGTAGATTATATGCCAATAAGTGAAGAACACGAGGGTCATGCCTTAGTCCGCCGCCTCACACAGGTTAGAGGGCAAGAAGAATACCAGATGAACTTCCGTCCGCGCTTTAATTATGCCAGGAGCGAGCACAAAGTGGAAAGAAAGGGGAAAAGCCTCATCTTCACAAGCCTCGAAGATGAAGGCCTTGTGATCAGATTGACAAGCAACGTTCCTCTAAAAATAAAAAGGGGGGATGGTTATGCGAAATTCACCCTTCGCCCCGAAGAGACCGCAGACTTTGTCATGGAAAAGGTCGACTATGATGGTCCCTTGAGAACGTTGGATGCTGACTTCGTAGAACACACCCTTTTCGAAACCGTCAACTATTGGAAACGGTGGATCGCCCGATCGAAATATAAAGGACGCTGGCAGGAGACTGTGAATCGCTCCGCCTTAGTGCTGAAGCTAATGACCTCTCGACGACATGGCTCCATTGTTGCTTCTCCCACATTCGGCCTCCCAGAAAAGATCGGAGGAGATAAAAACTGGGATTACCGCTACAGTTGGATCCGTGATTCGGCCTTCACCCTCTATGCTCTCATACGCTTGGGATATACCAGAGAAGCCGACGCATTCATGAAGTGGCTCAGAACCTTCTGCAAAGACCTTAGCACGCCGGGTGCCCTCGGCTTAATGTATTCTGCCTATGGAAATAAAAACCTCGAAGAGATCGAACTCACCCATCTCGAAGGGTACAAGAAATCCTATCCCGTTCGTATAGGTAATGCCGCCTATAATCAGCTTCAGCTCGACATATACGGAGAGCTGATGGATTCCGTTTACCTTTACGACAAATATGGCGATCCTATATCTTACCACATGTGGAACGACCTCGCAGGACAAATCAACTGGGTATGTGAAAATTGGCAACGCCCCGATGAAGGGATTTGGGAAGTGAGAGGGGGCCGAAGAGAATTTCTCTACTCCCGACTCATGTGCTGGGTAGCCGTGGATCGTGGAATCAGACTGGCAACCAAACGTTCTTACCCTATGCCAAACCATTGGCACAAAGTTCGTGATGAGATGTACTATTCCATCCATAACGAATTTTGGAATGAAAAAATGAAAACCTTCGTTCAGTATAAAGGAGCTGATCGTGTCGACGCTGCAACACTGATTATGCCTCTCGTACGATTCATTAGCCCAAAAGATGAGAGGTGGCTCTCCACTCTAGCCCGCATTGAAAAAGATCTCGTTTCAGATTCCCTGGTCTATCGCTACTGCCCCAAACATGAAGAACTGACAGGACTAAAAAGCGGAGAGGGAACGTTCTCCCTTTGCAGTTTCTGGTATGTAGAATGCCTTTCCCGTGCAGGTTACCTCCAGAAAGCTCGATTATACTTCGAAAAAATGCTTGGATACTCCAGCCACCTCGGACTCTATGGTGAGCAGCTTGGCTTTCAAGGGGAGCATCTTGGCAACTTTCCCCAAGCCTTCACCCACCTGGGGCTTATTAGTGCCGCCTATAATCTCGACCTCCAACTCGATGATGAGCGCAATAAGGAGGCTAGAAGAAATAACCTTTACATTTAGGCTGTTATAGCTCTTCAGTTGCGAGGCGCAAATCTGCAGTCAACTTATTAGTTTCCAAAGATTTGCAACAAAGCAAGTGAAGATGATAG
>SDBV01007405.1_pt1 | contig 15016 bp, 13 predicted proteins | sample 2277081 | NCBI WGS metagenome assembly SDBV01 (sample SAMN10402039, study PRJNA504765) | marine sediment metagenome | isolation source: marine sediment core GS10_PC15, 223 cmbsf | place: Arctic Ocean: Southern Knipovich Ridge | collected 2010
TAGTGGGAATCTTCACGAGGCAGGGAACCGGCAGTAGTGAGTAGTGGGTAGTCGGCTGGCTCACCGCTTCAGCGTCTCGCGTCCCTTTTCGCCATGGCGGTCTTCGTCTGTAGGTTACTGAGGTCTAACCTGAGAGATTCTCCTCGCCGGGGCGGTGTGTGGCACCGTCAGCAGGCCTGAGCACTGGTTTTACGGCTGCAGTGGGCAACTACACAGGCAACCAAGCCGTTGAGGAGCCAAAGGAATGAGAACGTGTGGCATAAAGGTGTTGTAGGGCACACCTCGGCAACAAGGCGTGGCTTGGCTCTGGGCTGATGGTCGAGTTGAGTGTCTGCCCGATCCTTGCGAGCGGCGGTGGTGACGCGCATCGTAGCCACAGCGCCTCGAAATCGAGGCGTTCGATCACGGCGGTAGACCGATCCCCTCTAGGTACCGCGCAAACAGGGTGAGGCCGGCACGGCCAATCAGGTTGTCAGTGGTCTCTTCGATAGCTGCGATGCGGGGGTGCTTCGGGGCCGATCCTCTGGTATTTTCTTTCATGTCTGTCCCACTTGTTGGGTGACCATCGGCAATTACCAATAATCGATGTATTTGCTTGAACATAAAAGGTTTACATTAACAAGTGGACTTTTTTAGTCCCCCAAATCGCTCAATCTAGGGCGATGATAATATGAACTTGGTTCCATTGGGCGCTAATGACACGCATGACCCGGGAGCAGCGTTTCGCGGCGCGATACCGGGAAAGGGGGGTCCTCGATGACGTATTGGTTACGGTTTCGTCGTGCTTTGAGCCTCCTTACACTCGTTCTCTTTGGGTTTTTTGTCGGGTTCTGTATTCTGGAGCTGTTTCTCAGGATTTACAACCCCTTCTTCACGACGGTGAAGGGGAACGACATCGTCTTACGGGCAGGCTTGGAATATCGGTTTCCGGGGAAACCCGAATTCGGAACGGATACGGTGATTTACTATCGCACGAACTCGCTCGGATTTCGCGGTCCCGACCCTCCTACCGACGGTTTGGCGGGTCGACTGAGCATCGTGGCCGTCGGAGGGAGCACGACCAACTGTCTGGTGCTTAACGAGGAAAAAACCTGGCCTGGTGTTCTCTACCTAATGATCAAGGAAGCCCATCCGAATGCATGGCTCAACAATGCTGGCATGGTGGGCCACACGACCTTTGCGCACGCTCAACTCCTCAGGGACTACGTGCTCGATCTGAACCCAGACTATGTCCTTTTCATGGTGGGCGTGAACGACATCGAGAAGGAGGAGATCAGCCAATACGACCGTGAGATAATCCGCCGAGGCATCGACTTGGACTCGTTCCGCGGATTTTTCAAATCAATGGCCACCACGAGTGAAACCGTTGCCCTCGGGATCAACCTTTACCGGCATGTCCGGGCTATCCGGAAAGGTCTTCCGTATCGGGGCGTGAACCCTGAGAACTGTGTCCTGGTCGAGCTTGAGCCGGCGCACGAAGTGGACCGAACGCTGCAAGAGCAAGCCGTCCGTTATCTGCCCGGATATTGCCGGCGCGTCGAATCGCTCGTTGAAATGACTCGAGCCAGGGGTGCTACTCCCGTCCTTATCACCCAGCCTGCTCTGTATGGAGATGCTGTGGACGACGTCACGGGCGTGGATCTCGCCAAGGTGACAGTGAGAGGAGCATCGGGGCGCAGCGGCTCCCTGCAATGGAGGGTATTGGAGGCCTATAATGATGTTACTCGCCGAGTTGCGGAGGAGGACGATATACTGCTGATTGACCTTGCGCGAGAATTGCCCAAGTCGTCAGCGCTGTTTTACGACATGATTCACTTCAACAATAATGGAGCCGCTGAGGTAGCACGGATCGTCTGGTGCCATCTCGAGCCGGTCATCGATGCGCAGAGTCCATCCACTGTTTCAGGTGAACGCTGAAATCGGTTTTGAGTACACCTTCTTTAACCCCCGGAGAACCACCCGAAATCGTACGCCCACAGCACTCACTTCAGCACAATAAGGGATAGGAAATTCCTTTCGTTCGGCTCCAGGCTAATACGGTTTCTCGGGGGCTTCTTGGGCCCCAGTGCGAGCTCGCACGCTTCGAGCGGCCTCCTGAATCGGTAGGAGTCGGGAGCCGGCAGGGGAATGCGGCACAACGCCCCCGAACCCCGATCCCGGGTCCCACAGCCACAGTAACGGGCACAACCTGTAGAAGCGACTGCTGCCGACATGGAACTCAGGAAACGGTGGAGAGGGCTGCCGCGCTCGGTTGGCCGCGGGGAGACTGCGCCTCGACCTTCGAGAGGTACCTCAGAAGCGCGTCCAAGACATCGTGGTCAACAATGAACGCGGTGATCCGCATCTCGCCCTGACACTTCGGACACACCAGCGGGTCCGCCTTATAGAAAGTGATTTCACACTGCGTCGCCTACAGTAAGTGCGACGGCTCTTGGTCAATTTTGTTTCGGAAGCAATTCACCCATGAGCAACGTGACTATCGAAATGGGATGCCGGGTTTGGTTGACTCGTCGCGGGGAAACTCGATGTGGTAAAGGTCGAATCCGGCAAAACTGGCTACGTGGTCCATTCGGGTTCTCGTGGAGAGTTCGTTCAGCAGGAACCCGCCGGGGTCTCCATGAAAGGATCTTGAGTAGGCAAACCAAAACGGCCCCTCGTGATCGACGTGCTCAGAGATTGTTCTAAGTGCAGCGGCGAGCCCGGCGCCATCTAGTCCGACGTTTCTCACCGCAAAAACCTGCCACGAGTCGCTGAGGGAAAAGTCTACTGGTCGAGCCATGTACTCGGCCGATACTAAAACCGGTGCAACCGTTGCCGACGATTCAAGGAAGCGACCAACAGCGGCTGCGTCTTCGTTGCGGTATCGATCCACGAGATGGCGGTTGCAAAGAGCAATGCCGAAAACAGTAAAGATCGCCAGCCCTGCGGCGACTATGATCGGCGACTGACGCCATCTCGCCAACCCGGCTCCCGCCCAGATGGCAACGGGAAGATAAACCCATATCACGTGACGGACGTTGAATCCGAACGGCCCAATCTCGCTGCCGATTCCTACCACGAAGACGGGAAGAAATGCTATAACCACAAGATAGAACCGCCAGGGTGAATTGCGCAAGGTGGATAATCCGCTCCAAATAAGTACAGCAACCGCGAATCCGATGAATATCACCCATGGGAGAAAGGAGAGGGCTGCGTTCGCAGGGGGGAGGCTGTGAAGCTCGCGAAGAGATGGCCCGACGGTGTACCCGGTGATGAAAGAGGCAAAAGTAAAACCGAGACTCGCAACGCCAAACGCGCTAGTCCGCGATGCTCCCCAGTCGCCTTCGAGGTCGCGGAACAATAGAATCAACCAGGGGACGCACGCTGCCGCTATTCCCGCATATGCGAGAAACGGCGCGCGAAGTCGGCCCCAGCCACGCCGGGACATAATTACCAGAGCTGCTGTCGTCGCGACAACGAGAATGAAGTAGTAGTGCGTGAACAGCCCCGCCGTAGCACACATCATGAATACGGCCCAGTCTCGTGGAGTATCGCTCTCGATTGCTCGGGCGAACCACAGCAGAGAGAGCGCGGCCAGGAGCAAGAATAAGCCGTAAACCCTGCTCTCCTGGGAATACCAGATATGAAACGGTGACATACTGACAAACACCGCTGCCCAAAAGCCAACCTGAGGCCCGGCAATGTTCCGGGCGAGCCGCCACACGACAAGGATTGAAAGGAGACCCAAAAATACAGCGAGCCAACGCCCCGCGAGGTCTCCCGGAAACAAAGCGAACCAGCCGCGTAGAATGAGGTGATATAACGGTGGAAAACGCTTTCCGCCCTTTACGAGATCGAAGAGGTCCCCGTCGGAGCGGGCGACGCTGATATCATTAACCTCGTCCATGGTCAGGCTCTGGTCGGTGAGGCCCCAGAGTCGTAACCCTGTGGCGTACACAAGAACAACAACGAGAAAGAGCCATTCTGCACGTGAGGTGGATATCGTCGAGGCCGCTTCTATTACAGTCCTTGGCGAAGTGGGGTTGGCCCGCGTCAAAATATTGTTCTCACCCATCCGGCGTGACCTCGACTGGTTGCGTCGGCACTTCCGGCAACCCTACCATCCTGATCTTGATCACCGTTCCCTGGCAACCACGGGCGCAAGCCAGGGGTTTCAGCGTTCTAGCCAGCATAAAGGATCAATCCTCCCACGATCATCAGTACTGCGATCATATGGTTCCTGCTAACGTTCTCGTGAAGCACGTATCGCGAAAGCCCGAGCACCATGAGTTGAACGGCGCCCATGCTCATATAAACAACACCGATCTCCAGTTGGGTCAACGCTGCGAAAAACCCGATTTGCGCTAGGCCGAAAAGCGTCAGCGCGCCCATCAGGCGATCCAGGTGCCGGCCACGTTCAAAGTACATTTTGTATGTGAGCTGAGCCAGTGCGGTGCAAATCAGTGCCACAGTGAGAATCGAAGTGCCGATCACGATTTCACCTTGATACTGAGCCAAGCTGTGCCAAACATGATGAGGGCTGCTCCGACGAATTGCCGAACACCGATGTCGTCGCCGAATAGGACCGCGACGACGAGCATTGCCGGAAAGAACATGCTCGACATCGGGAAAGTCGTGCTGAGCGGATACCGTTTGTGCGCGATGCCCCAAACGACGAGACGTACCACGTTGAGACAAATGACGACACCAATGCCAGCCACCAGAATAGAAAACCGCCACTCGAGGTAGTGATCAGCAATCGTCTTGAGCAGCACCGCACCTAAAACCTGGAGGCCGACGGCAAAAAGCATTACCCTCATGGCACCGAGATTTGATCTGAACACATTCGCAGCCGACTTCGGGACAGGTGATGGACTCAAATCAGACGAGACCTTCGAACGTGCCTGCTCGCCGATCGCGGTTTTTTTTCTTCTCACGTGCCGGGCTCGCGTTCAAATTCCCTCTCGAGCCGCCGAAAGACCTTGTCAGGTAGCCGCTGAGTTCGCGATGACTGGAGAGATGTGGGTACGCCTCTTGGATCAAGAGGAACCTGAAGGATATCGTGAGCCACCATCTCGACAGTGGAGCGGGGCGTGCGACAGAAGTCGTCGTAGGATACGATCCGGAACCGCTCCGGACCGAGCGCCTCCAGTTGCCGCTGTGCAAGAATTTGATAAAAACGAACCTGCCTGCACACATCGGTAACTGGATCGGATGTCATGACACCTTCAGGATCCTGAAGCCCGTAGGGAGTCGTATCATCGCCGTGAATGTATCGCCGCGCAATGAGGAGTGACTGGGCAAGGAAAACCGGGTCGCGCTGGAGACAAATGAACGTCGCCGTCGGAAGGTGGCCGGCGACCAGCGCTGCATGAGCGTTCAAGCTGTTGTTTTTGGTCAGCAAGGGGCGTTCGGACCAGCTCTCGAATGCACCAAAAAAACTCACCATATCTGCCGCCTGTGACTCTTCCAGATGGTGGCAGATTGAGGTCCGATCTTGACCAAACCACCTGTCCCAGAGATAAAGACCGTCGTTGGGAGCCAAGAAGCCGGCAGTTCGACCGTAATGGCTACAGAGCGAGAGGAGATCGTTTCGAGGTCTAGCGTTGAGCAGACGGCTGGCTGTTATTGGTGCCCGGGGGAATACCGCGGTGAGATTCGTGAAGAACGCAACCGGAAGTGATCTGGCCATAGCCTGTGCTACGACTGTTGTGCCGCTTCTTGGGGGGCCGCAAACGAAGACCATCGGCAATCGGGGAGGGCCGGCGCTGCGGTAGAGCCTTCTCTCGAGTGCGGCGAGCGTCCAGTCGACGGGCGTGGCGAGAAGGTTCAGCCCGGCAACGTACATGGCGAACCGACCATCTTCTCCTGAAGTGACGAGACGCCGAGCCAGCCCGACAGGGTCGTGAAAATGTGACGGAATCGCGCGATACAGAAGCCTGTGCGAGATTGACCGGCGGCCTCTCACATCGGACAACCGGTTTTCCCAGCGATGAGACGACGTTTCTCAACAGTTCCCATGGACTAGTGACATGATACCACCAGATTCTTGGGTTCGGTCGGCGCTCGATGGGTCAAAATGAACAGCCAGCCAGAGCGTGTCGTTTGGCTGGCGGGGTTCCCGGCAGATCGCCGATAGCCGCCGTGAGTCAGTTCATCAGGGCTGACTCGACGACCAACCCGACCCGTCTCCTCCGTCAAATCCAGCCGCGAACAGCAGGCCGACCTCGATCTTCAGATAGGTTATCGCATCCTACTTGCCCAAGATGCCGGCTCTCGAATCTACCTGTGACTGGGGGCATCAGTTCCACAACACCGGTCAGTTCTTGAAGTTCGGAACATACGCGCGCAGAGTCAGGCCGGTTTTTTCTATTTCGGCAGCATGCTCGGCCATGTTCGTTACACGAAAATGTCTTTTCAGGTGGCCCATACATCGGTCCAGGACCTGGAGCTTATGCGCGCGAGATAGGTTCATCCCGGGGAAGAACCCAAGCTCCGTCTCGTCTTCGGATCCGAGAAAATCCAGCGGATGCAAGAGCAGCGAGGGAGATGTCCGTGCCCTCCGACAGAGCCACAGCGCGATTCGGAAGTACAGGCTGGCCAGCCGTGTTGAAAAGCCCGAGAGATAGAGAATGTAACTGAAATGGAAGGGCAGCCTGAAGAATGGCATCGTCGTCACTGGAATCTCCAGGAGGCGATTGGAGGGCAGCTTCCAGACGAACGGGTCGACCGGGCGAAGCGCGTCTGACAACGTCCCGAAGAGTCCCTGTCGCTGCTTCTTCTCTTCTTCGGAAAGACCACTCTTTGCGAAAAAGTAGGCTCGTGAGAGTGGGTTGAGGAGGTTGGGGAATACCGATGCATCATACTTGAAACCCCGCTGGGCGAGGACATTCAGATGGGTGCTTGAGATGCTAAACCCAGGACCTCGGAAGCCACTGGTTTCCCTGCCGGTTACATTGAATATCGCTTCTTCCGCCTTTTTGATCTCATTATCCAACCGATCTTCTGAGAACAGGTGCAACCAGGGTTCGTGATTGAAGCTGTGATTGGCGATGTCGTGCCCTTGATTTGCGATGGCGCGAATGCAGTCCGCATGTCGTGGAGAGGCGGCGTCGCGGCCAACCAGAAAGAACGTGATTGCCTGGTGGTGCCGTTCGAGAAACTCAAGAATGATCGGCACCACCTCAGGAAGATATGTCGGGTATTCCTGCCACCGGTTCGACCCATATGTTCGCAGATACGACCATTTGTTATCAAGGTCGAGTGACAGGCTCGCGAGATGGCTTTTCATCACACCTTCCATAGAACTAGGTCTTCGGATTACGATTTGTCCGCTCCTTCGGAGATACGCCACACAAAGTCCTTATCGAGAATAACCTGCCCAAGGATTTTTTGACGCCTCCCTGCGAGAGCCTCTGCAACTCACGTCGGCTCTATCGAGTTTCCACGGAATGCTCCTGCGTTGGTTTCAAAAAACTCCGATACCAACCTCACTACCTCGTTATTGTGCACGGTGTTGTTTGCGAACTGTCCGGTGTTGAGGATGAAGAGCCCGGGATGGCGGGTCGTAATCCGCGGCACATATCGCGAGTAGTTGAGAACCTGAAGCGGTTGCACGACGCGAGCACGGTTGATATGGCTGCTGGAAATATCCTCATTGCGAAGGTCGGGGAAAAGGCGTTTCACCGCTGGCAAAAACTGTGAGACCAACTCACTGTCATCTCGCTCAAACATGGGGTCGGAGAAATCCAAGTACCTGGGGAAATAGGTGAGGTAGCGATTCCCGGTTTCCTCGATTGGCACAACACTGCTCATACCAATCACACCGGTGAATGGCAGTTCTTCGTCTGCGATATTCAGCACGTAAAACGGCGTGAGTGGTATCCGCGTCAGCAATACGAGGCAAATGACGCCAAGATACCGAACCTGGTCAAGAGGCCCCTCCACATCGACCAAATCTCCGGAAATGACCTGGTTCAGAATATTGGCTGGTCCGGTAAACACAATTCGATCGAAATCCTCCTGCCGATCATTGGCGCCCAGGAAGAGCCTGTTGTGCTCCCCAACCCATACCCGTTGCACCGTGTGCCCCAGACGAAATTCCCCTGTTTTCTGAACTCGCGATACAAGCGCCTCGATGACCGTTCGATATCCCCCCCGAACATGACCGAGCTGTTCCTTACCGACCGCCGGGTCGCGAACCGAAAAGAGGCGTTTGATGTACGACCAAATGAACACAGCGGAAACGCTGCGATAGTGCATACCGAGCTTGGCCAACAGCATCGGCCGCCAAAACGCCTCGTATGTCGCTCGCCCAGAATGTCGAATCAGCCAGTCCTCGGTGGTCATTTTCTCCAGGTTTTTCCAGTCGTCCACTCTGGATCCGTAGATGAAGGTCCAGGCAAGCCGGATCTTCTGAAGAGGAGACAGGAGGGGGAACCTCAAAAACTCGAGATTATTGCTGACACTGTAATGCCGGCGGTCCTGGAAAAACCCCGTACGGCCTTGGCACCATTGGAGTGACGGCCCGAGGCCAAGCTGCTGTATTAATTCGATCAGAAGTCGATCCGACGGCAGAATCACATGATAAAACTTGTCCCAGATGCACTCGCCATAGTCATACCAGGTGCTCAGCCCGCCAAGCTGATTCCCCTGTTCGAACACCGTGACATGATGGCCGGCCCTCGTGAGTCGCTCAGCGACCACAAGGCCCATCATGCCCCCGCCAACCACGCCGATTCTCACTGTTCTGGGCTTCCGTGGTGCTCAAACATCGCAGAAACGGGCTCAGAGGCCCATCACGTCCCGCTGCCATTCCACGGTCAGCGCAAGGCCGTCATCCAGTGTTGTCTTGGCCTCGACACCCAGCAGCTCTTTGCACAATGAACTGTCGGGCACCCGCCTCCGCACATCCTCGTAGAGCTTTCCCGTGAAAGACTCGTACGGGATCATCTCCAGCTTGGGTTCCCCGCTTCTTCCACAGGCCGTGTGGATCTTGTGCGCCAACTCGAGGATTGTCACCTCCTCATCGCTGCCAATGTTGATGATTTCTCCATTCGCACGCTCGCTGAAACAGGCTGCCGCTATCCCGGCGACTGTGTCGTTCACGAACGTAAAGCTGCGGGTCTGAAGCCCGTCTCCATGAATCGGCATCGTCTCATCGTTCAAGACGTTTGCGATGAAAACCGGTGGCGGCCCGCCCAACCAGCTCAGCTGCTGCCGAGGCCCATAGGCTCCAAAGAACCGCAAAAGCGTAACAGGGAACCCATACTCTTCCTGATAGGCCAGCGCCATGTGCTCGTCGAACAGCTTCGATACTGCGTAGGACCAGCGAGCCGACTTGGACGATCCCATGACCAATCGGGATCGCTCCTCGTTGAACGGAAGCTCGGGGTTCATTCCATAGACATCCGATGTCGACGCAAGAACACATTTACATCCGTGCGTCCGTGCCAGCTCGAGCACGTTGAGCGTCCCGTGATAATTGGTCTTCAGCGTATCGAGGGCCCCTCCATATCGGGGGATCTTTTTGGCCGCGAGATGAACGATGACATCCAACTGGCCGTCAATCTCATCCATCCAGTCAAGGTCCACGACATCTCTGCGCAGCAATTCGAAATTCGAGTTCTCAATCAGCTCTCCCAGGTTCCTCATGTGCCCGGACGAAAAGTTGTCCACGCCAATTATTTTGTTGCCTGAGTTGACCAGATCGTGAACAAGATTGGAGCCGAGAAAACCGGCCGCTCCGGTGACGAGGATACGCTGCATTCGGTCCTCCACTTCACACAACCCGAAACAAGGTGATCCCACCTCTGCCGACAGGTCACCCCGTGTGTACCGGAATCCGGTAGGTTACCCCTTCGCATTCAGTGTATCGCAGAAGGTGGCAGTGGCCACACGCATGTTGGCGGCAGTTATGGTGCCGTCGCTAGAATAGCCTGATTAATGAAGAGGGATATACCACCCGTGTTGAAAGAGCATTGGCCGGGTCGGAACAGGGATCATTCCGATCCCAGACTCATTATGTTTTCGCCCTGCCGGAAGGGTCAAGTGTATAATTTGTCGATGATCGGAGAATTAATTGCATAATTTCGCACTGACCGGCGTTGCAGGCTACGTCGCCCCGCGGCACCTGAAGGCCATCCGCGATACGGGCAATTGCTTGGTGGCAGCGATGGATCCGCATGACTCCGTTGGGATCCTCGACGGGTTTTTCCCGGACGTGGCATTTTTTGCGGAGTTTGAGCGCTTTGATCGTCACCTCGAAAAGCTCCGCCGCTTGGGTGAGAGCGAGAGAGTAGATTATGTCAGCATTTGCTCTCCGAACCACCTTCATGATGCGCACATTCGACTTGCACTCCGCACAGGCGCTGATGCGATTTGTGAGAAACCTCTGGTGCTGAATCCATGGAATCTCGATGCACTCGTCGAGCTCGAGATCGAGACCGGGCGGCGAGTGTTCACCATTCTCCAGCTGCGGGTCCACCCGGCCCTCATCGATTTGCGCGAACGTCTGGCAGCCGACACGTCCGGTGGCCGCCACAAGGTCGTCCTGACGTATGTGACCTCCCGTGGGCCGTGGTACCGGTATTCCTGGAAAGGAGATGTGGCCAGGTCGGGAGGCATAGCAACCAATATTGGAGTCCACTTCTTTGATCTCCTGATGTGGCTTTTTGGAGATATGAAGTACTCACAGGTTCATCTCAATCAGGAGGACAGGGCTTCCGGCGCCATTGCTCTCGAAAATGCAGACGTGTCGTGGTTTCTTTCAATCGATCGGCGAGATTTACCTGTGGACCCCGAGGAGGGGAAACCTGCGACCTACAGATCGATCGCGGTCGACGGTGAGGAAATTGATTTCACGAAAGGGTTTACTGATCTTCATACCGCGGTTTATCGCGAGATTCTGGCCGGCCGCGGATTCGGTATCGAGGACGCACGCCCGTCCGTAGAGTTGGTGCAGAGGATCCGTCACCAGAGTCCGGAAAATCGACCAGACGGTCTTCACCCATTCCTGGCGAAAAGGCGGGCCTGATGGGCTATTTCAAGCACGAGTCAGCTTTTGTCGATGATGGTTGTGAAATCGGCGACGGCACCAAGATTTGGCATTTTTGCCACGTACAGACGGGTGCATGTATTGGTCGGAACTGTGTTCTCGGTCAAAACGTCAACATAGGCAACGACGTGATTCTCGGCAACAGCGTCAAGGTTCAGAACAACGTCTCCATCTACACTGGAACGGTGGTCGAAGATTATGTCTTTCTCGGCCCATCGTGCGTGCTGACGAACGTCACCAATCCGCGCTCAGAGGTCACTCGTCATAGCCTTTACGAAAAGACCCTGCTGCGTCGGGGTTGCACAGTCGGAGCCAACGCTACGATTGTCTGCGGCATCACGATCGGGCGCTTTGCATTCGTTGGCGCGGGCGCCGTTATCACTGCCGATATTCCAGACTACGCCCTCATGGTCGGTGTTCCCGCCCGAAGGGTCGGCTGGATGAGTCGTCATGGGCTCCCCCTGCGAAACCCCGATTCCAAAGGGGTTTTTGTTTGCCCTGAAAGCGGATTGCGGTACCAAGAAACCACCCTGGACGTGTTGCGTTGCGTCGATCTCGACGAGGAGGGTCCCTTGCCGCCAGAAATGGCCCAGGGGACACGGCATTATGACGACATCGTGCGCGCCGAGGGCCTGGACTAAGCCGGGTGCATTTATTCAACGCCCTTTCATCGCGGCGCTCATGACCAAGATCATCCATGTCGTCGGCGCGAGGCCGCAGTTCGTCAAAGCCGCCCCCGTCTCACGGGCGCTTTCTGCCGAAGGGTTGGATGAGGTTCTCGTCCACACGGGCCAGCACTATGACTGGTTGATGTCCGCAGTATTCTTTGAGGGCTTGAGGCGGCCTGAACCGGCCTACAATTTGGACGTCGGGTCGGCGACTCATGGCGCGCAAACCGGAAGAATGCTCGAGGCATTGGAAAAGGTCATGCTGTCAGAGAAGCCGGATGTTGTGCTCGTCCACGGCGACACAAACAGCACAATCGCTGGTGGGCTGGCTGCTGTGAAACTCCACGTTCCGGTGGCCCATGTCGAGGCTGGCCTGCGATCATTCAACCGGAGGATGCCTGAGGAAATCAATCGAATCGTGACGGACCACATTTCGACTCTGCTTTTTGCGCCCACCGAAAATGCTGTCGCCAATCTTGCGGTTGAGGGGATAACCCAAGACGTCATCCAGGTGGGGGACGTGATGTATGACTTGATTCTTCAAATGGGAGAGGCAATCGATGGGGCAACAGATCAGGTTCTTGATGATTTCGATCTTTCCCCGGGGGAGTTTGCCTTCGTTACGATTCACAGACCCGAGAATACAGACGATCCGAGCCGCTGGGACGCGATTCTGGAGGGTGTGAGGGGCATTGCTGCGGCCTCGCTGCCGGTTGTCTGGCCCGTCCACCCACGAACCCGAGATCTCATTCGCGGTTTTTCGGCGCCAGGTGTGCGTACCACCGATCCGCTGCCATATCTCGCCACCCAATCGCTGGTTAGGAACGCTCGCGTAGTCTTGACTGACTCGGGGGGTCTCCAAAAAGAAGCTGCGTTTCATGGCACACCGTGCGTGACATTTCGCGATCAGACTGAGTGGGTAGAGCTTGTGGAAGCGCGCGTAAATCAGTTGGCGCCGCCCGAGGCTGAGAGTTTGGTCTCCCTGGTTCTGAGCGCGCGATGGCCTGGAACGGGTTTGTCAACACGGGTGTACGGGGACGGCACTGCAGCGGTCCAGATTGCTCGTAGTTTGAGGAGGCTGGTGGATTAGAGCCGACGCAGGTCCTATTCGGATCTGACGGTCCTTCGCAAGCACCGTTCCGCGCCTTCGGGCGTGAAAGGAAGTGTTCGGTTGTTGGTTGTGAAAGGGGACACCAGCAGATTGCGACACATCGTCAGACTACCGACGTTGTGGTCAATTCTCAGATTCTACTTTTTTTCTGGACGACCGCACTATCATCGGGGTATCCTGAGAAGTGACGCCGATTAGAAATGTGCAGCCAACAGGAACGGGTGAGAATGCGAGACTGGCGAACATCAGCACATAACCCTGCCCGAGGGGATTTTTCTGTACCGTCCAGCGCCGTCGCGTCGGTTTCGACTGCTCACTTGTTGACAGTTGTCCTTGAAGATTACTTCCACGTCGCGCCACTCAAGAGCGTTGTCCAGGCTGATCAGTGGTATCGCTTTGATCGGCGGGTGGAGAGGAACACTCGGAAGGCCCTCGATCTGTTGGACGAGTACGGGATATCGGCGACCTTTTTCGTTCTCGGATCGATCGCTGACGAGATGCCGGAGTTGGTGCGCGAGGTCGTGGATCGCGGCCACGAGGTGGCAAGCAAGGGTTACTTCCACCACAGCATTCGCCACTTCAACCGGGAGGAGTTCCGGGACGACGTGGCCCGTTCACGGGAGGTTTTGGAGCGGGCCTCCGGTACCAGGATCCACGGCTACCGCATTGGTCATCAATGGTTCGACCCGCAGGATCTCTGGGCCCTCGATGTTTTGGCAAAGGAAGGGTTTGCCTACGACTCGAGCGTGCGTCCGCTCTTCTGGAGATACGCCAACCAACCAGAGCGAAGACGACCATATCAATATCGTCACGACGGTGATGAGATTTGGGAGTTCCCTCTCGCTTCGTGGACTGTTGGAGGATGGTCGCTTCCCATCTCGGGCGGAAATTACTTCCGGCAGCTCCCGCCCTGGATGATTCGGCGCGTGGTGGCATCGTGGGTCAAGAAGAACAACGCACCCTTTCTCATGTACTTCCACGTCTGGGAGCTGGATCCCGATCAACCGCGGATCCTTGCCGCCCCGTGGAAGGAGAGGGTGCGGCAGTACCGGAACCTCGATCGGATGGAGGAGATCGTCCGCTATTACCTTGAGATGTACCGTTTCGGTGGTATCGCCGATCACCTCGGGCTGTCGCATGCCCGCGAACGGGCCCTCCCCGATGTGGTCGGGAGGGACGATCCCTCGGCAGTTCATTTCGTCGAATCGCGATTGTCGGTGTCGGTTGTGGTCCCCTGCTTCAACGAGGAGCTCATCCTCCCGTACCTCGCAAACACCTTGAAGAGAGTGGAGCGGGCCCTCCGGGACCGGTACGATCTTCGGTTTATCTTCGTGGATGACGGCAGCGGCGACAAGACCTGGTCGTCGTTGCAGGAGCTGTTCGGTGATCGGCCGAACTGTGAGTTCAAGCGCCACGCTCAAAACCGAGGCGTCGCGGCGGCGATCCTGACCGGGATCAGCGGTGCTCAAACCGATGTGGTCTGCTCCATCGACTGCGACTGCACCTACGACCCTCATCAATTGGAGAAGCTGATCCCCCTCCTGACGGAGGATGTCGACATGGTGACGGCCTCGCCGTACCATCCTGAGGGGGAGGTTCGCAACGTTCCGGCGTGGCGCCTCTTCCTGTCGAAGTCCCTGTCATCGTTGTACCGGGTTGTTCTCCATCATCGGCTCGCGACCTACACCAGCTGCTTCCGGGTTTATCGGCGATCGTCGGTTGTGGACTTGGCGGTCCGCGAAGGCGGATTTCTCGGTGTTGCCGAGATGCTGGGACGGCTCGATCTAAATGGGGGGGAGATCATTGAGTGCCCGGCCGTGCTCGAGGTGCGGCTTCTTGGTCGTTCCAAGATGAAGACCGTGCACACTATTCTTGGTCACATCCGCCTGTTGGCGCGCTTGAGTGCGGCGCGGTTGACCGGGAAACCGCGGGGTTCGACGGCGCTGCGCGAGGAGGTCGATGAGCAATCAACTGGTGCGCCCGCGCGAGACGCGGACGCTTCCCGACCCGGCTGATTGTTGAGCTCACGGGATGGCCGCCGACCAATCTCCGCTGTCGCCCCCCTCAAACCCATCCGCAAACAACACGCCAGCCTCAAAGGCGCCGATATCGGGGGCGCCGTCATCGGGACGGTCTGAAACGCGCTGGTGACGGGAGTACTGGCGGGTGGGGGCGTGGACCGGAAGGGGGGCGGCGGCGAGC
>SDBV01007406.1_pt1 | contig 15015 bp, 7 predicted proteins | sample 2277081 | NCBI WGS metagenome assembly SDBV01 (sample SAMN10402039, study PRJNA504765) | marine sediment metagenome | isolation source: marine sediment core GS10_PC15, 223 cmbsf | place: Arctic Ocean: Southern Knipovich Ridge | collected 2010
CCAAAACGGAACGAAGCCAAACGAAGCCAATTTAAAGCCAATTCTGAAACGGGAAACCCGTGCTTTTACGGGAAATACCTTGCCTAAAAACCTTTTTATGAGGAACGAACCCAATTTTAAGAGCCCAAAATTTACCGCAAACCCTTGCAATAGAACGGTTTACAACACTTTTACCCCGAAAACCAAAAACGGAACGAACCCAATAACGAACCCAATTAAAGCCAATTTCGTTGGCCCGACAGAAAGGGGGTATTAATGTTCGATCTCTTCGATAGTTTTTGGTATTGGTTTTCCGAGCAGGCGGTGTGCGGTATCGGTGATGAGGAGGTCGTCTTCGATGTTGTCGATTCTGATATGATTATCATTCCAATATGTTTTCGCAGCCGGCATCGGCTGGATTGGTGCATTTGAGCCAATCGTGGGCCAATATCGCAAAGTCCAGCAGATTTATCGCGCAATCCTCGTTGAAATCCGCGAGCGTGTAATGAAAATTCGGGCATTGATCCATGTCGTCATTTATCCCGTCGCGGTCCGTATCGACTTCGGAGAGGTCCGTGTGGTATATAGTGATTTCATCGTAATCGCTTAATCCGTCCCCGTCGGTGTCGATCTGGCGCGGGTCATTTGGCCCGGAAGGATTGTTGGGTTCGTCATAGTCCTTCACCGCGTTCCATGCATAATTGGCTACATCTTTAACCCCGCCGATCCTTTCATAAAATTCATGTCCGATTATCCCCCGAGCGTTATTGGTATAGCATAGATACGACCACCATTTTATATTTTCCGGCGTATCCCAGGGACCGCCCACAAAATCAAATCCCAGGCCATTATACAACTGCGGCGAAAGTTTCATCTGGTGATGATAACCAGCGCCATACCACCAACTGATTAATACCACATTCTCCCGTTCCATCAAATACAAGGCATACCAGCTTTTCCCAAGCAGTCCACCACGGCGTGCCTGGTAATATTCATTACCTCCATTATGATACGGGTTTATCATGTCGTCCCAGATTAGCACTTTAGTGTTCGCATTGTAACCGTGAATAATACTTACAATCTCATTCAAAAATTCACCCAGTACCTGAGAATTGCTCTTTCCGTTAAATTTAGCCCGGCTATCCCGATTAAATCCTCGTATCTCGTCCATCGCGATAAAAACATACTCCGGCTGCAAAATAGTCATCGTGTCACGAATATATTTATCATACTCATGCAAGACATTTGGATCCGATAGCGTAATGCCTTCATCTCTCCATTGCTGAAAGTTCAACAGATAATCATAATCAACCACTATATCCGCTAGTTCGGGAATATTTCCCTGGGGTATTCGTTTGATTCGGGTTTTTTTGCCCGCCGGCGGATTTTTGTAATTATAGTCGCCCTCATTCTCACGAAAATAATCAACACCTTCCACATATTTTGTTGTTCTGTCCTGATTCCATACCTCCACCCAATTATCCCTCGTTTTGATAATATTTGCCAATTTGTCGTTAAGCTCGGTTATTCGAATATCATCAATCCATAGGTTCAAGGGTTTGGTTCCCGATGCCCGTGAATACAAATAAAATCTTTTCTCGCCATTATACGTTGATAAGGGCATGTAATACTGCGTCCACTCCGAATGCTCTATCAACCTGGAATTTGTGTAATTGGCCTGCCCCGCCTGGTCCAGCGGCACCAACGTGAATTGCGGATTTCTGTCATTGGCGTCCACATTATCCACTTTGCCCCAGAAGGTAATAAAATATATCCGGTTCGGCTCTACATCATAGCTGGGAGAGACTAAAAAAGCACTTGAACTTGAGCCGGTGACATCTGTGTTGTCTTTGGTCAAAACCAGCTTGGCCGAATTTTGCCCGCCATGCTGATCGTCACTCGCTACCGACCAGTAATCATTAGGTTCATTGTTCCCGGAATAATACCATCCCGCCGGCAAGCCGCCTTCAAAATCATAATTATAAAATACCGTTTCTTCGCGCGATGCCGCATAATCATTCGGTTCGAACTGCAGGGAAATATTCTGCGCAAAAACACCTTCATACATATTTTCATTTCTGCCTCTCAATTCTTCGGGACTAAATGATGTACTGGGATAGAAATGCCTTTGGAGCAGAAATTCTTTTCTGGCTTCCTGTTCCGCCTGCTGCCCAAGATCTAAAATCCCATACAGTGAATGGCTCCACATGTTGTATTTGTACTTGGCTAATTCTTCTATCCATCGTTCCCGCTCTGCATCGTAGCGCGTATCAATAACCTCCCCTTCCCACAGATAACGGCCCCTCCCGTAAAAGCCGCGCAGATGAAAATCGGGCCAATCGGTAATTTTCGTATGGGGAAAAAGTACCGCTTTGCCGTCAACTTCCAAAAGCCAGGTCAGTGAAATCATCCCATAGAATGTCCCAGCCGTACTCTTGGCGAGAATTAATATTTCATCAGGATTTATCAGTAAAACGTAACCCTGATCAAAATCATTTGCCAGTGCCGCATTAATGTCTATCCCATATGACAAGGCCAACTGGGCCACTATGGCGTTTTGGTTAGGATCGCCAATTACGATTCTCTTATCTGCCGCCATTGCGCTGATATCAACTATATTCGGTTCCACCTTTGGATTCTTATTTAGAATCGCATCCTGCAAATACTCAGCCGCAAAGACGTCATCCTCCACGGCGATGTCTATTACAATCTGCCAGTCGGAACTTACCTGTACCGGCGCGCTGGACAACCGTTCTATTACTTGAGGTAAGGGAATTATGATGTTAGGGTCTTTTGCCGGGTTATCGCTGGAAAGGATCGTATAGACATGTTCGGCGAATATATCCAAACCGACGTCGGGGCCATTCGGATCCGAAAGGACTATTATGAACTGCTCATCGTTTTCCTGCTCGGTATCGTCAAGAGCAGTTATGTCAATGAGCTGGGTCGTAACATCAGGCTCGAAAATCAATGTGCCTACCGCCGGATAGGGGGCGTAGTCGTTGGCATCGGTTGTTATATCTATTACGGTGTAATTAACGCTGACATTGGCATCGGAAACCGGTGATGACAAAATCACCTCCACATTGACTGGGTCACCATCTTCCGGTCCGCGGGAAGTCGCCTCGGCAAAGCCTACATAATGATCGTGAACTTCGATCGACCTGCCGTCACCATCATTCCACAGATAAGCGATTTCATCGGAACTCAAGACCCGGTCCCACACCGCCACCTCGTCCACCCGACCGTCCAGAGCAAACTGTTCGTTGTCATCGTAGTATTGGCCGATACGCACCGTCAAAGGCATAAAGGTATAATCAATCACACCCTCACCGTCGGTCGTAGCGGAGGGCTCTCCATCTTTATATATCTTTACTGCGCTGCCGTCATAAACTCCCACTATGTGGGTCCACTGCCCGGTGGATACTGTTACCGATGCCCCTTTCACTGAGCCTCCCACCGAGACATAAAAAATAATAGTGTTGGAGCCGTGGACAAATAAACACCAGCCCGATTGATCCGAACCGTTCCACTGCATATTGCCGATAATTCCTTCCCATGTGCCGAAACTGTCGATATTGACCCAGGCTTGAACGGAGACATAATCGGGTCGAAAATCTGCGTGTTCGGCAATGTCGATATACCCGTCCACCCCGTCGGTGCCGTGGCAGTCCACCGCGCCGCCTACTTTGCCGGCCACCCAGTCGATACCGGTAGCCGTAAGTGTACCGTCGTGCCCATTGCCGGATATGTCTGCCGCCGCTGAACCGATGCCTTCATCTAACGGCCAATACGCCTGCAAACCTTGAGCTATATCAGCCTTGGCGTACGTACCAAGAGAAGTGCCGAGTGCAAAGGCCACCGCTATGATCGCCTTTACCAAGGATTTTCCCCTTTGGCTTCGATGCCAGAGCATGCGCAAATGCCTCCATCCAAGCTGGCTTTTGCTACACGGCGTTACTAAGTTATATAGTCACTTCCACACTATGACATTATACCAAAGTAACCGTTCAGGCCTTTGGGCCCTGGTTTTCTTATTTTACCGAGCAACACAACCAGCCGCAAAACAACAACTTAGAATCAGTATACCACTTAATCAGACTGTCGTCAAGGCTTTTTTTAAGCGGAGTGCCACGAATGCCTGCCAACATAGTTGGCAAGAAAATAAGGGGTAAATTAGATAACATGTAGGCCATCTGGTTGCGGTTATAATATCGCAAAAACAAAAGAGGATAATTAAGGGATCAGACACTTTTGTATATTTGGGTTATCGGGGAGGCTTATGGATTTTCGATATCTTCAATGGTTTTTGGTATTGGTTTTCCGAGCAGGTGGTGGGTGGTTTTTGTGATGAGGAGGTCGTCTTCTATTCTTACGCCTCCGAAGTCCTTGTACTTTTCGGCTTTGTCGTAATTGATGAACTCAGCGTGTTTTTTTTCGGCTTTCCACTTATTTATCAGTTGCGGGATAAAGTACAGTCCCGGTTCGACGGTGATGACAAAGCCGGGTTCGAGTTTTTTCGCCAATCTTAAGGCGCTCAACCCGAATTGCGAACTTCTCTTGATAGTCTCTGTGTAGCCGACGTGATCTTCGCCGAGATTTTCCATGTCGTGGACGTCCAGGCCCATCATGTGTCCCAGGCCGTGCGGGAAGAACAGGGCGTGTGCTCCGCTGGCAACGATTTCCTTGACGTCGCCTTTCAGGATCCCGAGATCCTTCAGGCCCGATGCGATAACTTCGCTGGCGAGTAGATGGATCGCCTTGTATTCGATGCTGGGTTTCAGGCTGTCGATGGATTTTTGTGAGGCTTCGAGGACGATGCGGTATATATCTTTTTGACGGTCGGTGAATTTTCCGTTTGCCGGCAATGTCCTGGTGATGTCGCCTGCGTAGTGCATCTTCGATTCGGCTCCGGAGTCGTTAACGACCAGGTCGCCATCTGCGATTAAGTTGTCATGATGATGGTTGTGCAGCACCTGGCCCTGTTTGGTAAGTATTGTCGGGAAAGATATACCGGCTCCTTTTTTGTTAGCGATCATTTCCATCGCCGCCGCTACGTCCGCTTCGTATATTCCCGGCCGGATCAGTTTCATCGCCTCGATATGCATATCGTAAGTGATATCGATAGCCTCTTCGATCTGTTGTATTTCCTCGTCGGATTTGTATGACCTTTGCGCGACCACCGCCTTTATCAATTCATCCGATACGAATTGCGATACTTGCTCCGGCTGCGATCCTGTCAGGCGGGCTATTGTTAGTGTGTGCTGCGGTCGGTAGGGCGGTAGTATGTGTATTTTCCGCTGCTTCTTGATGGCAGTCTGTATGACATCGCTAAGCTGCGTTAAACTCTGTGTATCGCTGACCCCAATGGCGTTGACTCTTTTGGCGAGTTTATCTTCGGCTCTGGACCAGACTGCGTCTTCAGCGGTCATGTCATCGCCAAAGATGATGTCCTTGCCGCTATCTAAGTCGATGACCGCCGCAAGATCGGGTGTGTCAAGGGCGAAGTAATATAGAAAGCTGCTGTCCTGGCGGAATGGGAACGTGTTGTCGGGGTAGTTCATCGGGCTAAGCCTGTTGCCCAATAGCAATATCAATCCGGAATCGAGATGCCCTTTTAGTCCCTGCCTTCTGGTTGCATAAGTATTTTCCGAGAACATTTATTTCGCCTTGTTTTTCAGCCTGTAATCGATTTCCCAATAGAATTTTTTCCGTTTTTTCGCCTCTTTTCCGATCCGATCCATCGTACGGGCATCATACATCTTGCCGTTGACTATGGTGTAGCGAATATGCTCTGAGTTACGAATATTTTTTAGAGGGTTTTTTTCCAACACTATCATATCCGCAAACTTTCCGGCTTCTATCGAGCCGATCTCTTTATCAAGGCCGATGTATTTTGCACCGTCTATGGTAGCGGCCCGTATCGCTTCCAATGGCGTAAATCCGCCCTGTTCAAGCATCCAGAGTTCCCAGTGAGCGCCGAGGCCTTGAAGCTGGCCGTGTGCCCCGAGATGGACGCGACCGCCGGCATCTATTAGTTTTTTGCAGACCTGCACAAGCTTAATGTGGTTGTATTCTTCTTCCGGAGCCTTCGTTCTTCTTCTGCTGCGTGGTGCGACGATGTCTCTGGGGACGAATGTCATGAGACGCTGGTTTTTCCAGACGTCTGTATGTTGATACCAGTATCTCTCGCCCCATATTCCGCCATAACCCGCGATTACAGCCGGCGTCGAACCGGTGCCGCTGGCGGCCCAAAGCGTAATGACGTCTTCATAAGCGTCGGCTATCGGAACGGGGTGCTCTATTCCGCTGTGGCCGTCTATGATCATTGTCATATTCAGGTGGAACAGTGAGGCGCCTTCGGGTACGACCATCATTTCAAGTTCGTTGGCGGCGGCGATGACCTGTTGTCGCTGGTTCCTTCGGGGCTGATTGTAACTTTTTACAGTGAAGGCTCCGACGGACTTTAGCCGTCGAATATGCGAAAGGGCATCGTCTTTTGAAGCGATCTCAGCTTTGATCGGCAGGTTTGCTCCATACAAAATGGTCCCGGTAGAAAAAATTCGCGGTGCGGTTATTATCCCCGCTTTGGCCAGTTCGCTTGCGGCGAATATTGTGTCGGTATAACTTGAAGGGTCATGATTGGTTGTTACGCCGAAGGCAAGAGCGGCGAACGATGACCAATTTTGCTGTGGAATGATCCCGTCTTTTCCGTAAGGGCCATGTGCATGAACGTCGACGATCCCCGGCATTATGGTTTGGCCGGAAACATCGTATTTGACCGCTCCAAATGGGATTGAGATCTGATTTTTCGACCCTACGGCTTTTATGCGGTTCCTCTCAATGATAACGGTTCCGGATTTTATGACTTTGTCGCCGTTCATTGTGATGATCCGTCCGCCAACCAGTGCGATGGTCCCGGTCGGGACATCGGCGTCGGTCTGAAAGCTCAAGTTTATTTCAAGAGACTCTGGGATGTCATCTTTTTTATCATCATCTTTATCATTGTCTTTACTATAATCGAAGATGCCCTCAAGATCAGTTGTGAATAGCTTTGGACCGAGAGAGAAGTGCAACTTTTTACTATCGTCTGAGAAGTGAAGGTATGAGCCCGCATCGGCGGAAACTTTTTTGATCGGCAGTGATTTGCTGCCCGGTCCTATTTCGATCTTTCTACCGGACAACGTAAATGGCATTACATAGGCGTTATAGCCTTCCTGAAAAGCTAACAGTTTGCTGTCGGGCGAGACTATGTATTGCAGTGCCTTTTTACTGCTGAAAAGTGTGCGCTCATCGCTGCCGTCCAATTCGATGCTGTTTAGAACGAAACGAAAGTCATCCCCGTTGCCATCAGTTTCAACATAGTAGATCTTTTCATTGTCTTTGCCGAAATGCGGCGAAGAGCCCCGTTTCGTTATGAGTTCAGCCTCGCCTCCATTTGCGGATATCCAGTATATACCGGTATTGCGCGACCATGTGTCTGTTCGTAAAACGTCGGAATTGATTTTTTGATAAACTATTTTGGTTCCATCAGGCGAGAATTCAGGTTTTGCATAGTGTCCGGGCTTTGAGGTTACGATAGTTCCTTCATGACTTCCTTGTGTAGAAATGACGCGTATGGTGCCGAGTGTTTCATCGTTCCACGTCGTATAAACTATTCTTTTGCCGTCGCGCGACCATGCCGGATGGAATTCAAAATCGTCATTCTGTTGTGTAAGACGTTTTGGCTTGCCGTTTGTGAGGTTTTGGGTGTATATATGCCCCAGTGCCTGAAAGAGAACTTTTTTGCCATCGGGTGAAACAGTTGTCCATCGCAGCATCTTGACATCGAATTTTTCCTGTTCAAGCTCTACCGGAAACCTCAAAGCTTTTGTGACTTTGCGAGTGGTATCGATGGTAAATGGGATCACGGAAACATCTTTCGTGTCCGTATCGATCTTGCGGATCTTTCCGCCTGCCCAGAACACGATGTATTTGCTGTCCGGCGTCCATGCCATAGTCGGATAGACACCCTGGACGGCCCATGTCTCCTGGTTGTCACGATCGAGCTTGTCGTACATTGGCCACTCGGCTCCGGATTCGATCTCATGGACGAACAGGGTTGTCTTGTAATCGACCCTTCTGATAAACGCGATGTACTTGCCGTCAGGCGAAGGTGTCGGTCTTATCGATCCGCCCGGGCCGGTTAAATAATTCTCGATCTGGCCCGTTTGGCGGTCAAGTCGCTTGATAACGTATATTTGTTTGTTTGAATCCTTGTTATATTCGAACTGATCGCCTGGCGTTGTGTCCTGGCTGAAATAAAGGTATCTGCCGTCCGGCGAAAATGCCGGTTCTCCGAGATCCTTCTGTTTATTTGGTTTTTTGGTCATCTGGACGCCGTCGGTTCCGGAAATATGATAAAGCCATATCTCACCGGCACCTAAGGACCGGCCTGAAGTAAAATGTTTGCGTGCCGCGATATATTCTCCGTCCGGTGTCCATACGCCGCTGTTGAGTAAGCGGTAATCTTCTTCTGTGATCTGTCTGAGGTTGTCGCCGCTGCGATCCATGACCCAGATATTCTCCGCTCCGTCGCGGTCACTTGTAAAGGCGATCAGTTTTCCATCAGGGCTGTATTGAGGCTGAAAGTTCCAGGCTATCTCGTTGGTTAAGGCTTTGGCTTGGCCTCCGGCAAAGGGTATTGTGTATATATCGCCTAACAGATCGAAGATGATCTCCTTGCCGTCGGGGCTTACGTCCAGACTCATCCATGTTCCTTCGTCAGTTTTGATACGCACTTCATCGTAAGGCAGGACGGGCGTGTTGACGTCCCACTTTTCATCATCTTTTTCGGATGTTTCCTCTGGCGATGCAAGTATCGGGTAGGCTATCGTTACGAGTACGAATAAGAATAGGAATTTTTTCATTGTGTTTGACCTTTCTTTTTTGTTAAAAGACTTACTACTATTAACGAAATGACCGAAGCTGATATCGCGGGCAATACAGCATCGAGTTCTGAAATAGCGCTGGGTAATGAATTCTGGATAAAATCCGCTTCGCCCCAGAGCAGTGTTACCAATGTTCCTGCTATGATCGAAACGGTTGCTCCCTGTCGCGTGGCGCCTTTCCAGAATAACGCAGCTATGATGCACGGGGTGATGGCAGCTCCATAGATCGTGTACGCGTAAAGGGCCTTTTCAAAGAAGCCCGTGCTTTTGGCGAATCCTTTTGAGACGATCCATGCAATGATGCCGAACAGCAGGACAATGCACCTGCTTACAAAGATAATCTTTTTTTCACTTGCTTTAGGGTTGATGAAGTTCAGGTATACGTCTTTTATAAATGTCGTAGCCGGGACAAGTAAAAATGAGTCGGCGGTTGAAATGATGATCCCCGTTACCGTTATGAGGAACAGACAGCCCAACGGCAGGGGCAGATAATGTTTGGCGGCATATATAAGGATGTATTTGCCGTTTTCAGGATTCTCGGTCATGCTCGAAGCGGCCCATGCGGTTGCGATTATCAACAGTTCGATCAGCAGGGCTACGAAGATCATGGCTGTTACGGCTTGCTTTGCGCCTTTTGCAGATTTGCTGGCAAAAATACGCTGGTACATATTCGCATCTCCCATGACGAGTAAAAACGTCGGGAGGCAGTAGTTTATGATCTGCACCCCTGAAAACACTCCGAGTAATTTCATGTGGTTGGGTTTATCGCCCATTGCGGCAAAAGAAGCTTCCATACCGCTAAAGCCGCCGGCTTTGATCCAATAGACGGGAAACGCGATCAACAGCGAGATCGTAATGATGCTGCCGGTTATAACATCCATCGACGCCAGGCTCTTCAATCCCGCTAACATGGTAAAGACAATAATAAACGAAGCTGCGATTATGGTTGCGTTTTCTGCGCTCAGGATAGATACGCCGTTTCTTGCTGTGATGACCTCAAGTACGGCACCGCCTGCGTTGAACTGATAGCTGACGATCACCATGTATGCCATTATAAGCGCAACAACGGCAAGCGCTCTCGGGAACTGGCCGAATCTTGCGCCGATTATCTCAGGTACGCTTACCGCTTCGAACTTTCTTGCTTTCGACGCGATAAAAGACAGGACGATCATTCCTAAAAACGACCCTATAGGTAGTATCAGGGCGGCCATTCCGGTAAAAAATGTTTTCTCGGCGTTGCCGACGATAGAACCTGTTCCGATCCAAACCGCCAGCATAGTGCATACCATGACCCATGGCGACAGCGACCTGCCCGCAACGGCAAAGTCGGCATGGGTTTTTACCTGACGGGATTTATAAACTCCGATGCCGGTTAATATCAGAAGATAAACAAATATGCTAACCAGATATATCACGATCGATCCCTTTATTTGTCTTTATACATATCGTCCCACCATTGTGGTTGATCTTTCAGGTAACGGTCAAACCATGCCAGAGTGGACTTCATCCAAAGCAGTCGTTTTTTGTAATTATATACCCCGTGATCTTCGCCTTCGACCTTAATAAGTTCGACGTCTTTACCGAGCAGTTTCAATGCGGTGTACATCTGAATACTCTCGCCGGGCGGAACGTTCGTATCGACGCTGCCGTGGAGCAATAGCAGGGGGGTGGTTACCTTGTCGGCGTTGAACAGGGGGCTCTGGTCGATGTAAATGTCCTTGCGATTCCATGGAAAACTGTTAGCGGTTGCTGCCGATGAATAGGCGTAGCCCCAGTAGCCCTCGCCCCAGTAACTGGAGATCGAGCTGATACCTGCATGTGCGACGGCTGCGGCGAACATGTCGGTTCGTGTTTGCAGCAGCATTGTCATGAATCCGCCGAACGAAGCGCCGACACAGCCAACACGATCAGGGTCGACAAACCGATGGGCTTTGAGGAATTGTTTGACCCCGTCGATTATCTCATCCGCAACGATGGCGCCCCAGTCGTTAACGTGCAGTGCCGAAAATTCCTGCCCAAAGCCGACCGCTCCGCTCGGCTGAAGGACGTAAACGATGTATCCCTTGGCGGCGTACATGCTCTTGGGATAGGAGCTGCCAAACCTTCTCGTCGTCGGAAAAGTTCCGCCGTAGTAGTAAACTATGCAGGGGTATTTTTTGTCAGCGTCGAAGTTTGGCGGGTAATAGACGTCGCCTTCGATCTCGGTGTTTCGTTGGTTGATAAAGTTCCAACGATGCACATCGCCAAAAGATACATTAGCGAAATCTTTTTCGGCAGGGTAGGTCAGCATCCTCTTTTTCTTTTTCTTCAGATCCATGACGTAAGCTTTCGTAGGCACCGTGGCACTGGAACCGCTAAAGGCGGCGACAGGTTTATTTTTTGCGATATCCAGCCGCAAAACGGATTCTACGCCTGAGTCTATCTTTTTGAACTTTTTTGTTTTTGGATCATACACATAGATGTTAACAGCGGCTTTGTCCGTGACCTTGAAATAGATATGGTTGTTTTTGTGCCAGAGGGCCTGACCGATTTCCGGGTCGAAGTTTTTTGTTATCGGGTCGACTTCTTTTGTTTGCAGATCGTATATAAATGCTTGTGTGTCATAGTCGTTGGGGATGGTTCCTTCGGGTACATTTTTGCCGACGGCGTCAAACATTTCCGGGCCCGCGGTTACCAATAGTTTCTTGTCGTCGGGTGACCATTGGACCGAGCCGGACCAGTTACTCGACCAAAGCTCGGTGGTCCCCAATGTGTTCAGGTCAAGAATATACATATCGGTTTTGGAGTAGGGACGCTGTGAGTAATTGGGTTTGGTTATGCCGAAGATGAGCCTGTCGCCTTTGTTGCTGATGCCGTGCAGCGATGTCGAATACAAGCCGCTTGTAAGGCGCTGGCTGGTGCCGGCATTTACGTTTAGTTTATATAAAAAGCTTCTGTCCCGATATTTGGGTTGGCGATCCTCCATACCTTTTAACAGCTTAAGGCCGGTGTCCTTGGATTTATCAGGTTTTTGTGTGATATTATACACGATGAAGGTCCCGTCGGATGCCCATGTATGGCTGGAGAGGTTTTCGACATTTTCCAATAACGCTTTTGCCGAATTGTCATCCAGGTTCACAAGCCACAGGGTTTTTTTGCCGTTGTCGGTTTGGGTGTAAGTAAACTTGCGGCCAACCGGTGCCCATCGTATGGAAGATATTTTCGTGCCGCCGCGGTAGGTGCGATAGAGACTGTCGTCTTTTAGATCGTAAAGTTCGATCCATGTCTCGGTTTTTTCATCGTTTACTTGTCGTCGGATCGATACAGATGCGAAATCGGCATCGGGCGAGATGGAAACGCCCGTTACTCTCGGCACGTCAGTGACATGTTTGTAGTCTACATAATACTCAGGTTCGGCGGTTTGCTGGAAGTTGCTTTCTTCAAAATCTTTGCTAAGTTGTAAGGTTGCCTTGATGTTCCATGGCGCGTCATTGTCCGGATCCTTCAGCGTTTTTATGACAATAAGGTGTGTCCCTGTTGTTAGTGATACTTCTTTTGATGCCTTGCCGGGTTTTGGAATCCCGTCTTTGGTTTCGTTTGAGTCGGTCTTTTCAGCGATCTTTTTACCATCAAGATATATTTTCAAAAAATGTGAACTGTGAAATTTAAGAGTTGTTTTGATCCATCTGTCGGTATTGATATACCCGGCCAGATAAACGATCTGAGGCGATTCGGAGTCCAAGGCGTCCCATGATATGTTATCGTTGGGGTCAAGTGAGGCCTTTGCCCATTTCAGTTTCTTTTCAGGTGACCACGGCAAAACATCGGCTTGTGACGGCTGAAGATCGTCTACCTTAATGTTTTCAAAAGCGAGCAATTGCTTAAGTTCGAATTTATTTCCCGACAGGTTCTTAGTGGCATTAAAGACCGGCAGGTTTTGTGTTACCGGATCGGTTACCAGCCAGTTTACCAGATCGACAGGGCGGTTGGGGTCAAGGTCATTTTGCGCAAAAGCAATTCCTGAAAGTAAACAGAACATTGATATGCATAGGGCCAGGTCCAAACGTCTTTTAACAATAAGCTCCATAGTTTCGTCCTTTGATCTCAAGATTATTATAATGTCCGCACTTTTGCTATTATAGGGTTATCCCATCATTGCGGTAATGCGGCGTATTGGCTCTGGCAACGATTCGGCGCTAATTCACAAAATCTTCCACGAAGTACTTCGGCGTAAGATACTCACCGGTAGCGTTTTTGATCATCTCGTTGAAGTGATAAACATTGCCCGGTTCAAAAACATTTTTCCTCATGTAGTTGCCGATGTCTTTTTTCCCTACATAACTTATTTCCTTGTCGGTTTTCATGGCGGGTATAGTCGCGACCATATAATGGTGCAGTTGAGAAGCCATCATCTCTCCGAGCAAATAGCTGTGGTAGTAACACGGAGCCATGACAAAATGTATCTTCGCGGCCCAGTCCGGTTGTGCCTTACCATCGGGTCTTTTCACAAACTGATATTCTTCAACCATGTCCCACCACAACTTGTTAAGGTCCTGGTCGGGATTGGCATATAACTGTTTTTCGAAGTTATACATTACCAGTACCCAACGTGTGAATATCAGTTGGCCGAGTTTTGTATCCTCGTTAGTGACGTCCTCAAGTTCCATTCGCTGCTCATCAGAAAGGTCGAGCATTTCCTGCATCCACAAAGCGTTGCCGCTTAACCTCCCGAATATCATTGCGATCGCTTCGGTGGTGAAGCTGTGCGCGGGGTTCCTTAGCAGATGCGGTACGTTTCTATCATGATATTTCCCATAGACGGCGTGTCCCAGTTCGTGTACCTGCACTTCCATCCATTTTTCGTTGTCCTTAATGTTGCAGAGAATTCTGACGTCGCCTTCTTTGTCAATATCAGTGCAAAAACCATGTGGGTTCTTTCCTTCCCGTTCGTACAAGTCGCTGTTTTTTAAGACGTCATCAATATTAAGACCGATACCGTCAAAGAATTCTGCCGACAGCGCCTCGATGTCTTTGCCCTTATAGTAGAGATCGAGATCGATCTTCTGGACCATGGGTGCTTCCTGGAAGAAGGGATCGTGGTAGTGCCATGGCATCAATTCCGATGTTTCAATGTTACAGTTAGCTGCCAGTTTACGATCGATCTCCGCTTTCATCTTCGCGTATGGTTGCCGGGTCAGCTTATTAAGTTTTTCGAATAATTTATCAATCTCACCGACATCCTGTTCGGTTGTTTCGAGCATTAATGTATGAAAACTGTCATAGCCAACCTGCTTTGCGCCTTTGTTCCTCATCTTTACGAGCTTGATGATATCATCGGCTACGACGGGAGCGACTTGTTTGCTGGCAAGCCATGCTTTTTTTCTTTTGCCGGAATCGGTTTCATCCTTTAAGATCGCAAGGATGTCATTGCCTGTAAGTTTTTTACCGTCAACAGTCCCCCTGAAAGTGCTGAAATTCTTTTCGATATCCGATGCGAGTTTAACGGTTTCGGCAAGAAGCTCAGGTTCGATCTGGTTGCTAAGGTATCCGTAGTAAAGTATTTTGATTTGCCTTGCGGTCAAGTGATCCATGCTGGTATCTGATCCCATGACGTTTTTTAGATAGGCGAATTCCTCGGCATTGCTGTATATCTGGCGTATTTCAAGCACGAGTTCGCTGTGCGTGTCATAATCTTCGGATTCACCTGACGTTGCGGCTTTCCAGTAAGCTAAGTTGGCTTCCCTTTCAAGCGGTTTGACGATGTTAACATGATGATCGATGAAATCCTGAGGTTTTGTTTTATCGGTAAGTTCCATTTGACATCCCAAAAATAAAATTGTGCTCACAATAACGGTTAATATTAAACGCTTTTTCATTTTTTCACCTTTGATTTCCTTTTTTTAAATTTGGACACTCAATAACGTAATATTCTCCATACGACGCCGCTAATCCTACCAGATTCACCCTGAACCATCAAGAGATTCCGCTTTGAACGGTAGTTTGTCGGAAACTTGAGCGAAAGATCAATGCTTGACAAAAGCTCATTATTAGTATATAAGGTTGTAAATAAAGGACTTACGCAAAGTTTAAGCGGGCGTAGTTCAGTGGTAGAACACCAGCTTCCCAA
>SDBV01007407.1_pt1 | contig 15013 bp, 14 predicted proteins | sample 2277081 | NCBI WGS metagenome assembly SDBV01 (sample SAMN10402039, study PRJNA504765) | marine sediment metagenome | isolation source: marine sediment core GS10_PC15, 223 cmbsf | place: Arctic Ocean: Southern Knipovich Ridge | collected 2010
GCGCGGCGACAAGGGCCTGTACGACCTGATCGCCCACCGCCGGATCAAGCACGATGGTAACCTGGACCTGCGCGAGCACCTGACCAACGCGAACGCTCGGCAGTCGTCGAAGGAGGACACGAAGCTGAGGATCGTGAAGAAGAGCGGCAGTAGAAAAATCGATCTTGCTGTGTGCCTTTCTATGAGTGCGGCGGAATGCCTTCGCTTGAATCTGTGAGCCATCCGCGTTACAATGGCAGAGTACTCCCAGGGGGTTTGCGATGCCAGTGGGTGGTCGTTGTGCACAATGTGAGAGTCCAATCCGTATTCGTTTCAACCGCGTGAAGGTCCACAACTTTTGCTCACGGGGTTGCTCCGCGCGATTCTATGCAGCGAAACCCACATTGGCCATCCAGGCTCGCAGTGAGCGGCGCAAAACGGGGCGTAAACTTCCTTGTCAAGTGTGCGGGGTACTCACCTACTTGACCGTTGCTCGCCTACTCCGGCTGGAAACAGGAGAGGTGAAAAGGACATTCTGCTCTCAACCATGCCAAGCCAGTTTCTACTCAAGCCGACGGGTCGGACCGCTGGGCGGCAACTGGAAGGGTAGTGTCTCTATCTATCCTCGGGCGTTCAGGGAAGCCCGAAAGGTCGCTCTGGAACGGGATGGAAACATATGCCAGATGGAGGGACCCCATTCTGGACGCCTTGAGGTCCACCATGTCGATGGCGATAAACACAATACGGAGTTGTCGAACCTAACGACATTGTGTGCCAAGTGCCACAAGCGAACTCACCGATGGTGCCGTGTATGAACCTACAAGATCATACCGCGAACACGAAGGCGGCCACGCTGCTGGAGCGCAAGTGTGCGTGGTGCGGGCTTCACCTCGGCTGGGCAGACGGGAAAGGCGTGGCGGGCATCTCGCATGGGATCTGTGGCGGCTGCTCTGAGAGAGTCCTTGCGGACGCCCGCCATACGGGTGATTCAGGGCAACGGGCATCGTAGGTTAACGACACTCACCTGACCATGTGGTAGCATGATAGCCAGGTGACCCGATGACCAACAACAACGATCAGCGGACTGTTCAGCGGCGCTCCGTCCAGGAAACAGGCCCGGCCACCGGTCTGGAGATCGGTGGCGACGGACTCATCCTCAACCTCGTCTCGGTCGCTGATTCCTTCACACCCTGGGGCCGCAACCCCAAGCTCCGTGACCGCCAGTTGCGCGAGTTCTGGCCCACCGAGCCGATCCTCGCCAGCGCTCTCTACTCCACCGTCATCCGCAATGCATCCTTCTCGTGGACGCTCGAGGGCCCCCCGAACACCGTCGCGGCCGTCCAGCAGATACTGCACGAGGCGGACTTCGGCCGAGGCTGGTCCAACTTTATCACCAAGTTCGCCATCGATCTGTTCACCCAGGACAACGGCGCCTTCTTCGAGGTCATCCGGGCGGCTGACTCCCCGGATTCTCCCGTCGTCGGCCTAGCCCATCTGGACAGCTTCCGGTGTCTGCGGACGGGGGATGCCGGGCAGCCCGTGATCTACACTGACCGGAAGAGTGTGAGGCACAAGCTCGCCTGGTACCAGGTCCAGATGGAAGCCGAGTTCCCGTCCCCGGTGGAGTCCATGCATGGGATGCAGCTGTGCGCCGTGTCTCGCGTCCTCCGGGCGGCTCAGATCCTCCGGGACATCGGTATCTATCAGCGGGAGAAGATCGCCGGTGACAACCCCAGCGCCATCTATTTGGCCAGCGGGGTCCCGGCGCAGACGATCACGGATGCCGTCGTGACGCACAAGGAGCGGCAGGCCGAGCGTGGCATGAGCCGGTTTGTGATCCCGCTGATCGTCGCATCATTGGATCCCACCGCGACCGTTAGCGTTGAGAAGATCGCCCTCAAAGAGCTACCTGACGGGTTCGATTTTGAGGAGTCGATGCGTTGGTACATCAACCAGCTAGCCCTGGGCTTCGGCGCCGACTACCAGGACTTCGCGCCGCTGCCTGGCCAGGGGCTGGGGACGAGCGCCCAGTCGGCGATTCTGCATCAGAAGTCCCGTGGCCGCGGCCCCGCCATGTTCATGCGGATGATGGAGAACGCCTTCAACTTCCATGGGATCCTGCCGTCGAATGTCCTTTTCAGATATGACGAACAAGACGTGGAGGCGGACCTGGAGCAGGCGGAACTGGAGAAGAGGACCGCTCAAACGCTGGATCTCTACGTCAAAGATCAGGTGCTGACGCCAGAGGCCGCGCGGCAGGTTCTGGTGGACAAGGGGATGCTCTCTCAAGAGCTGTTCGATCTGCTCCAGGAGGGCGACGACGTCACGCCAGACATCGTCGCCGAGGACACGGAACCTGTCGATTCCGACACCCCGTCGGAGCACACGGGCGGTGTGCAGACTGCGGCGCGCCACCAAGACGATGACAAGCCGAAGAAGCCCCGCCGTCGTCGGCGTCGGCGCAAGGCCGCTGAGGATGTGGAGTTCGCCGACTTCCAGGAGTTCGAGAAGGTGGCGGCCGAGACGACCATGCAGGCGCGCATGGCGAAGATGCTGGACAAGAACTTCAAGAAAGCCCGGGGGGTCATGGGCCTCCCAACCACGCTGTCCAAGGTCTGGCGCAGCAAGGCTGGGCCAGAAGATATCTTCACAGACGACGAATTCTGGCAGTCCTTCAAAGCCGACGCAATTGGCGCCATGGCACCCTTGGTGCGAGAAGGGGCCCTCGAGGCGGCGGCGTTCAACCAGGGCCTGGGTCTGTCCATCGACATGAATCTGGTCAATCAGCAGGTGCTGGACTTCACCGGGACGTTCGCGACTCAATGGTGGGACGAGCTGGAGGTTGCCACACGCAACAGCCTGCGATCCGCCGTCACGTCGTGGCAAGAAACAGGTCTCGGGAGCCGGGGCCTCCCCGACCTGGCCCGCGCGTTGGAACCGACCTTCGGATCTGCCAGGGCCAAACGGATCGCAGTCACCGAGGTGACGCAGATATTTGACGAGGGCAACCGGCTGGCGCATAATGCAGCGGGGATCGAGACGGAAGAATGGCAGACGGTCCGAGACGCCGCCGTAGAGGAAATCTGCCGTCCATTGGACAAACAGCGGTTCCCGACAAACGCAGGACCCCGGCCGGTCAAGGACACGCACATTGGGTGCATGCTCCCAGGAACGCGGGTGGTGGCGACAGGGATCGAGCGAGCTTATCGAGCCTGGTATGAGGGCCCGGTGCTAGAATTGACGCTCCAGGAAGGGCAGCGCCTTACCCTTACCCCCAATCACCCTGTATTGACCCCTGCTGGGTGGCTGGCGGCTGAGCTCCTGGGCCCAGGCGGTGATGTAGTCTGCGGCCCCTTCGGTAAGAGGGAAATCTCGCTTCATGGCGAAGACATAGCAGATGGACCACCCTTGATCGAAGAGGTATTCTCTGCGTTCTCGATGATTCGGAGGGTACTCGCCTCGGCTACGGAGTTCCACGGCGATGGGCGGTTCATGGATGGCAATATCGACATTGTAGGGGCCAATGGCGAGTTGAGGTGTGCATGTGGCTCCACGGGCCTCCAGCCACTCCATGAGAGTCATTTCGTCGACGGTGTTGTACCTGAGCGTGTTCTGGTAGGTAGTGGCGTGCAGGGCTTGCCGCTCCGTCGTGGCTTTGCTACCGCGCGTCGCTTGGTTAGCCGCGCTGGTGAGGTCTTTGCGACCTTGAACCGTCAGATCTCGCATGCGCTGAATGTTGGCCTTCGATCTGTTTCGAGGCTGAACTCCCCCCTCGATCAGGCGCTTGCGTACGGCGGTGCGCGACACTCCGAAGGCGTGAGCCAGAGCCAGTTCAGATTCGCCAGCCTTGTATCGGGAGAGGAGAGCACTGGCGTCGATGTCTCTCCGGGAACCACGCACGGCGATGCCAGCCTCCTTGAGAATGCGGTAGAATTGAGTGACGGAGACGGGGAAACGCTTTCGCAGATCCTGAGACGTTGCCCCGTCCCGGTACGCTTGAATAAGATCGTCTCGATCGTGCGGCGTGAGTATGCGGGTCATGTGTACGACCTCCAGACTGATACGTCATTGTACCACGCTGCCGGTGTTGTCGTGCACAATTGTAGGTGCGCACGGCTTCCAGTCAGTGCACAGGGCGAGACCCTGGGAGGATAGGACCATGGCGAAGCCAGGATACGGCAGCAACATCGCACGCGCCGCTCCCAGGCGCAACCTCCCCCGCAAGGGCCAGGTCATCATCCAGAAGGGGACGTAGCCATGACGCTGCCTCAGTTCGGACAGAACATAGCTCGGATCGATATCGAGCTGGCCGACATCCTCGATCTCAATATCGTGGCGCCGGCCGCTGGCGACATCCTGATCTACGACGGGGATTCCTGGGACAACCAGCCAGTCACCGGCGACATCACGATCACCGCGGGTGGGGTCGTCGCGATCGCCCCAGGCGTGATCGTCGACGCCGACATCAGCGCCACGGCCGAGATCGCCGTGAGCAAGCTGGCCGACGGCGCCGCGCGTCAGGTGCTGGAGACGGCCGCCGACGGCGTGACGGTTCAGTGGGCCTCAAATGTGGACCTGCCCGGGACACTCGACGTCACGGCCCTCGCCACCTTCGACACGGCCATCACGCTGGCGGAGGGCATAGCCCAAGCCGGTACGGACGTTTACCTTGCGCGTGACAACGCTGGCGATCTGACTCTGAATGCGCTCGTGGGTAAGACGATCAATCTGGCCATCGCTGGGACAGACGAGTACCTTTTCTCCGTTTCCAGCCTGAGCCTTGAAGCCAACACGCTGACAAACATCGCGAACGCTGGATCTTCCCTCACCGGGACGGTTTGGACGATGGCGGCCGACAATGGGCCAGCACACTCTACCTTGACGGTCCAGAATCTGGAAACAACCGGTGCCACCCAGTCCAACGCGATCATTGAGGCTCTGGTAAGCGTGACGGCAGGGAACGATACGGGCAACCCGATAATGCGGTGGACTGTCACCGGAGGCAGAACCTGGGCCGCAGGTGTCGATAATTCAGATGGCGACAAGTTCATGATCAAGTCAGCTACAGATGTGGGGCCCGGCATTGGCGCCTGGGTGATGGATAATAGGACAACGGGGATAAGTGACGCCCGTTGGATTTACTACCGGAACATTGACCCAATGCTCGACGACAGCGCGAGTGCTCGGTTCCGCGTATTGCATGTAGAGTCCGCTTCGGTAACGCTTACAGGCACAACACCGATCACACAGAGCTGGAACTATGTTGACTTCGCCCAATTGAACATTGTTCAGAGTGGCGGCGCAGTCACAATAAATCAGGTCAGTGCCGTGCAAATTGCTGGCGTCAGGGTCGATGCCAGCATCACTGCCACGTCTTCCAGGATCCTGACTCTCGTACAGCCCTCCTCAGATCCAGGAACCACCACCACTCGCTACGGAATCTTCATTGGATCCCTCACTCAGGGCGGCACAAACATCGGTATCAGCATGGCGAATGACCTCGACCTACGCAGTGCTGGTAGCATCCTGAACGTGGTCAACCCGGGCAATGACTGGGACGGCACATCTCTGAGGGAGACCAACCTGGTTGCTATCGGAGTGGCAGGCTCCAGCCAAGGCAGCCTGACTCTGGCCGGCGTCACATCTGGCGTAGTCACGGTAGCGGTGGCGGCAGCGGCAGGCACCTGGACGATGACACTGCCGACAGCAGTGGGTGGCGCGGGTGAGCAGCTTACCGACGCAGCAGGCAACGGTATTACGTCCTGGGCGGCGGCAGCCTCGCTGCGTGCGTACAAACAGGACATCGCCCCATGGGCTTGCCCACAGGATGCATTGGATCAGCTCCTCGGCACACAGGTCTACGCCTTCAACTACCGCGAGGGGCGCGGAACACTTGACCCTGACACCCGGTATGTGGGGCTGATGGCAGACGAGGCGCCATGGGCAATGCACTATAACGGTGGGATCATCAATCCCGTGAATACCCTCGGCTACATGGTGCTAGGATTCCAGGCTCAGGAAACCCGATTCTCCAAAGTCGAAGATAGACTCGAAGCGGTCGAGGAAGTGCTCGACATAGTCAGGGCGCAGGTGGTGGCCCTGGGCGCAGCACCGGAGGCATAGGATGGATAACGACGAAGCGAGAGCCTCTTTGGTCGCAAAGAGGGACGCAATTAACAGTGCGCTCGACGCGCTTAGCGAGTACGTTCAGCAGGTAGTGGACGAGCCCAACTGGACGAGCGCGGCTGTGAAGGCGAGGAAGATGGCTGCCGTCAAAGCCCGGGCCAGTTCCGGCGGGATCGATTTATCGTCCTGGACCGGCAAAGCTGCCCCAAAGACCTTAGTTGAAACCCCGGAATAGTTAGCCAAATGAGTAGACCAGGACAATCCCACCAGGAGGGAAGACAGATGACATCACGAGCAGAGAGGCGAAGGCAACAGAGGGGTGAGAAGAAGACGTCTACCGGAGCCACGCGCCAGCAGTTGCGGGAAGCAGAGGAGGAGCTTGACTCCGGTACCATGACCATGGAGGCCTCCCACGCGACGACCTTCTCCATCATGGTCAGTGCCTGGCACATGCTGGAGCACCAGCGAGAGGGCGCGCGGGTAACCTACGGCAGGGTGAAGGAACTCAAGGCCAGCGGGCGTGACGTTCAGACGGATGCCATCGTCAAGCAATATGCCGAAGCGAAGCAGGAGTTGGAGATCCTCGAAGACCAGATGCGCAAGTTCCTGCTGGAGGTCGCCGAGGATGGCGAGGCTGAAGCGGAGGAATTGGTCGCCATGCGCCACCCCGTACCCGGTACTGGCATGACGTACAAACTCCCAGACCAAGCGGCAGACCGGATCTGGGGCGCCGATGATCCAGACGACGATGATCTACCAGGCGAACCCGGTGACGATAAGGCCTGAAGAGGTGCATGGGTGGCGCTCCTAACCGGGCGCCGTCAGGTGGCACGCCTCGCAGGCATCCGCCGATAGGATCACCATGGTGGTGAAGCCAGGCGGTCCCGGGAATGGTCTGGTACATCTGCGAGGAGGAGCCGGTTCGAGCCCGGCCCAGGCCTCCAACAACAGTGAGGGATAAGTGGCAGGACCGCGCATCAGGATCGTCGTCATCCCGCCACGGGGCGCGGAGTTCGATGGCCGCTCCATGCGGCGGTCTCTGGTGCGGCTCGTCACAGATGTGACGCATGACGGGGTCCGCTTCGTCGCCCGGTACCCGCCCCAGACCCTGACGGCGACGGGGTACGTCCGGACAGGGACCCTGGCCCGATCTTGGAGTGCGCGGGTGCGAGCGGGTGCAGGGAGACTTGAAGGAACCGTGGGTAGTGCCAGCAACATTGCGCCGTATAACGCGGTCGTACAGGGCGAGGATCCCGTGGGGATGTTCCCGAGGGCCGGCTGGCGTGGGGTTGACGATTTGGACAAGTTCCTTCAAACTAGGGTGCAACGCGGCGTAGATGATATCGTGGATCGGCTCACGAGGTAGGCATGCCAGAACACACCGACATCGCCGACTCGACGGCGACGGCCATCAAGGTCTTCACCGGCGCTAGCGATGCTGATCTGCCCTCCAACGTACAGGACTTGTCCCTGGAGAAACGGCAGCAATGGGTAGGTGCCTGGAACGGGCGTTTCAAGCAGTGTCGCGACGACGGACGGACGGTCAAGGACTGTGAGGGCAGCGCATTCGCGGTGGCCAACGCGGCGATCAAGGCCGCGCTCCCGCCCGACGAGGGCGATGCGTTCGCCGCGAAGTGCAGCTACGAACAGGACTACTGGTTCGAGAAGATCGGCCAGGACGAGGCGGCCTATGATCCGATCGGTGGCACCGACACCAAAGCTTGCGCTAACTGCCGATGGTTTATCAATCCCAAGGCCTGCGCCATAGTTGACAACTGGCCTAGGCCGATCACGCCCAACGGTCTGTCCAATCGGTGGGAGGAGACGGTCGAGGACAGAGTCTTCGAGCCAGATCCCATTCCGGTGATCATAGTCGGCGAAGGGACCGCCGAACTCAACGACGAGTCCGAGGATGGCGACAAGGCTGCGACGAAGAGCGAGGCCAGCGTCGACTTTCCTGCCGCTGACTTTGCCGTCGTCCCAGATGCGCAGAAGCCATCGACTTGGAAACTCCGTCTCGCCGAGGATCGACCCGGCAACATCACTGTAGCCCGGGTGGGCCGGGCGATCACGGCACTCCAACCGAGTGGCTTCCGGGGGCCCCGCGTGCAGCTGACATCGGAGCAGAAGACCGGTGCCGTTCGCAGGATCAGCGGTGCCATTCGAGTACTGTCAGCGACCCCAGATCAGAAGAGCAACCTGCGTGAGCGCTTGGATGCGGTCAAGTCCCGGACCCTGCAGGTGGACATCCCTCAGCGACTCTTGGCCACCGTCAAGGCTGGGATCCTCGGGCTCCTCAAGCGCGATGACGATCAGCAGAAATCGTTCGTGCTGTTCAAAGACAACGACGGCAATCTCCGATGGTTCGCCTGGGCTAGCAACCGATGGCGCGACCACGATAACCCGCCTGAGATCATCTCTGAGAAGGCCCATCAGGACTACGTCGACTACCTGGATCGCACAGGGAATTATCCCGAAGCGTGGCTCTGGCACACACCGGGGACCAAGTGGGGGCAGGCCGATTGGGCCGACTACGCCGACGGTTTCCTGGTGGTCAGCGGCACGGTGGATGCAGGCCGCGAGGCTGTCGCTGATGCCCTGGCGACTCAGAAGGACCTGGGCGTCTCTCACGGATTCATGTATAGACACGACGACCCGGAACAGGGTATCATCGGGTGGTATCGTAGTTTTGAGGTCTCACCGCTGCCCGTCGACGCAGCAGCAAATCCCTGGACATCACTCGAGGTTCTCAACAAGGAGGCGGACATGGGATTCAGTGACAAGAAGAGGACATGGCTCGTTGGGCAATTGGGTGAGGTCGAGGTCGCAAGGCTGGAGGGGGACACCGACGCCATGAAGGCGGCCCTGGTGGCCAAGGGCGTGGACTTCAAGGACGCCCCTGCGGATGAGGGCGACGACAAGGGCAAGGTGCCCGCGACGCCGCCAGCCGATGACGCCGAGGCCAACAAGGCGCTGGTCACGACTGTCGCTGAGGCGGCTGTCAAGGCCGTGATCGAGTCAGACGCCTTCAAGGGGCTCACCGTGTCACAGGCCGCGCTCACCGCAAGCGTCAAGGGGCTGAGCGACCGGTTGGATGCGCTGGAGCGCACCGATGACCAGAAGATCGCTGCCCAGGTCGGAGCCCGCAACCACAAGCCGAACGGCCACGTCGCGTCGCGGGATGACAAGAACGTGGTCGGCGAGAAGGAAGACATACCCGAGGGGCCAACCTTCTTCGACGCCATCATGGAGGACCTGGAGATCGAGGCCCCCAAGGCGTAGACAGGTTCCAGGACAGTACCGCTGGGGATGCGTGACCCCGGCCAGAGATGCTGCACAGGAGGACTGACTGATGGTCATGGGGAAAACCAAGGAATCCGTTTTTGACGTCCTTGTCGATGAAATCCAGCGCCGAATGGACGCGAAGGCGGCGCCTGGGTTCAAGCACACGACCCCCTCCGGGACGCCCACGACGAACTACATGCACGGCCCAGGCGGCATCTTCGGGGTGTCCGGGCTCGAGCAGGACATCATCAGCACCCGGGTGCAGCCGCGTGGCCTCATCGGGGAACTGCCCGCAGTCGGTTCGATGCGGATGAACCCGCTGTACGGGTACCTCACCGGGTATCAGGCCAATACCGGCACCGTCGCCGATGGAGTCTGTGACGACCCGGAGACGGCCGGCCCAGCCAAGTCCTGCATCCAGACGGCCCAGTTCGGCCGGTATTCCTTCATGACGAAGGAGATCGAGGCAAACCGCGTCGGCCAGCAAACGGACCGGGGCGAGTTCCTGGATCTCCGTCTGCTCAATGACCCGCTTCTGCAGCCCGAGGGCGGGCTGCTGGATCAGAACATCCCCGGGGCTCCCGACCTGCGCAGGGAGGTCCTCCACGCGTTCGTCGAGGTCGGCGTCGCGTTCCAAAACGAGCTGATGCCCCAGCTCTACATCGGCAACCCGGCCAACAACTCCGCCGGCGGGGGCTCCAAGGAGTTCCCGGGACTCGACATCCTGATCGGGACCAACAAGGTCGACGCATTGACCGGGACGGAGTGCCCCAGCCTGGACAGCGACATCAAGGACTTCAACTACGGCCTCGTGGACGATGTCGGCGTCGCAGGCTCAGACATCGTTGAAGTCGTCACGTACATGTATCGCTTCCTCCGGCACAACGCGGACCGCATGAACTTCAACCCGACCACCTGGGTCATCGCCATGCGGGATGAGCTCTTCTACGAGTTGACCGCCGTCTGGCCGTGTTCCTACCTGACCTATCGGTGCGGCTTCCGCCAGACCGACGGGACGCAGGTAGTCAACGTCGACGCCGGCGACCAGATCGCCATGCGCGACTCGATGCGCCAAGGATCCTTCCTGTTGATCGACGGCTTCCAGATTCCGGTGGTCCTGGACGACGGGATCGATGAGGAGACGGACGCCGACAACGCCAACATCGCGGCTGGAGAGTTCGCCTCCGACATCTACTTCATCCCCATGACCGTCCGGGGCGGCCGGGTGGTCACGATGATGCAGTACCTGGACTATCAGCAGGGGGCGATGGAGGCCATCTCAGACGGAAGGGCGACGAGCGACTTCTGGACGGACGGGGGCCGGTTCCTGTGGCACAAGAAGCCCCCGCTGAACTGGTGTCTCCAGTGGCTGGCGAAGATCGAACCGCGGGTGGTTCTGTTGACGCCGCAACTGGCCGGACGTATCCAGAACGTTCGCTACGCGCCGCTGCAGCACACCAGGAGCCCCTTCCCTTCGGATCCGTATTTCAAAGACGGCGGCGAGACGAGCCGGACAGGCCCGAGCCTGTTCAGCGACTGGAACCTGTAGGAGGGCTGAGGGGCCGGCGCAGGGAGACGGAAACACTCCCGATGCCGGCCACCTCGCAGGGGCGGTCCTAGGGCACGCGACCCGAACGGTGGTTTCCTGGCCACCTGGACCGCCTCTATAAATTCAGGAGCTACATCAGGAGGTAGCGATGCGCATCTTCATCACGGGCGGCGCCGGGTTCCTCGGCCGAGCGATCATGGCACGCCCTGAGTTGTTCTCCCCAGACCCGGTCGACTTCACCGTCTTCTCCCGCGACGAGTTCAAACAGGCCCATGCACGCGCCCTGTTTCCCGACGCCCATTACATCCTCGGTGACGTGCGTGAGCGGGACCGGCTGGAGCTCGCCATGCGGGGCCACGATGTTGTGATCCATGCCGCCGCGATGAAGTACGTTCTCCGTGGGGAGAGCGACGTCTGGGAAGCGATCGATGTCAATGTGGACGGTTCGCGGAACGTGGCCATGGCGGCAGCCCGAACCGGTGTCGAACACCTGGTGGGCCTCAGTACCGACAAGGCATGCCGCCCGGTGAACGTGTATGGCATGTCGAAGTTGCTGATGGAGCGGCTCTTCCAAGAGGCCGATAGCTGGTCACCTACGCAGATTAACCTGGTCCGGTACGGCAACGTCGTATCCTCGACGGGTTCGGCGGTCCCACTCTTTCGTCAGCAGGCCCGCGAGGGTCGCATCACGCTGACCAATCCCCACATGACCCGCTTCTGGCTGACGGTTGACCACGCCGTAGAACTCGTCGCCGAGGCACTCAAGGAGCCTCGTGGGGGGACGATCCTGATCCCGCGCCTTCCTTCCGCGACGATCCAAGTGGTGGTCGAGGCGGCAATACAGATTGAGCTTGCGCGAAATCCAGACCTGCGGAAGGTCGGTTTCGCGAACATCGGCCAGCGGTTCGGCGAGAAGGTGCACGAGAACCTCCTCGGCCCTGAGGAGACCCCGTACACGGAACCAGGCCCCGTCATGCGCCTTTACCCGGTCACGGAGGGTCCGCGAACTGGTCACCAAGATGACATGTACACCAGCAGCCACCCCGACCACATCATCGAGGTGGAGGAGATGGGTGAACTGATCCAGGAGGGCGGCGAATGAGCACAACGCTCCTCTCCTGGCTCATTGTCGTTTTGCCAATCCTACTGATTGTGGGCGCAATCGCTCTCGCCAGAACTTATCTGTCATGGCCCCTGGAGTCTCAAATACTCCTGGCCATTAGCTTGGGGCTGATTGTGTGGAGGAGTAGGGTCTCGTGACCCAACAGATCATCGTCACCGGTGCGGGCGGCATGTTGGGGCGCGCCGTGGTCAAGGCGGCACATGCGAGGGATCTGAACGTGGTCGGGATCGGCGGTCGCATTCAAATCGACGTTGGATTCATCGACAGCGTGCGGGCCGTACTTAGTCGACATACTGACCCTATAGTCATCAATTGTGCCGGCATCGTACCTCCCATGGCATCTGAGGGTTGGCGCCCCGCTCTTTTGCAGCAGGCTATGTGGCGTGCAAACGCCTACGGGCCCCATCATCTTTCGGCCTCCGCTGGTCGCCTAATCCATGTATCCACCGACTGTGTATTCGATGGCGCGATTCAAGATGGAGAGTATACGGAGGCATCAGAGCCCTCTGCTGTAGGGGATTACGCCGAATCCAAGTTGGCCGGCGAAGTCACGCAGCCTCCTCACCTGACCATTCGCGGATCGTTCATCGGGTTGGGGCGCCGTGGCCTCGTGCGGTGGATACTAGATCAACCGGAGGAGGGTCATATCTTCGGATACCAAGACTGGGTATGGAATGGCGCCTACGTGAACGACTTTGCGGACGCCGTGGTTGATCTGGCGTTGAAGCCGTCCATGACTGGCCTTGTGCATCTGGCAGGTCCTGAGGTTCTAACCAAGGGCCAGCTCGTAGAGTGGCTGGCTGGCATGCTCCGACCCGACATCACCGTTGAACAGGGGGATGGCGGCCACAGGCGCATGGTACTGGCGAGCACGAGAATCGCACCCATTTTGACGCCGTGGTATGTAATGCTCGGGAGGCTACATGATGATTACGGTCGCCATCCCACTGGGTCCTGATCCCGTCTATCGCGACTACATCGAGGAGTGTGTGGCCAGCGTGCACAAGCAGGAGCGGCCGCCGACCGAGATCCTCATCATCGACGATCAGGCTCACCTAACAGACACGGAGATCGCCCATCTGCGTGCCTTGGGTCCGGTGCCCCTTCGAGTCTGGCCTACGCCTTGGTTGTCCGGCGTGACTCACAGTTTTAATTTCGGCGTGGCACTCGCCAGAAACGATCTCGTGTTCATGCTGGGCTCGGATGACCGTCTCCAGCCCTGGGCCGTCGCCGACTGTCTGGCAGCGTGGCAGGAGCACCAGGATCCACTGGGCTACTATCACATGGACGTCCAGTACTCGACAGGGGAGCAGCAGAGCGTTCCCTGCAACGCCGTCATGGTGCATAAGGGGCTATGGCGCCACACCGGCGGTTTCCCCGTCCACTCCGCAGTGGGTGCTCCGGACCACATCTTTCTGTCCATGCTCCTGTCCCGGGGCGACGATGCCGGGCGTCTCTATCGAGTGAAGTCCTCGACGCCCCCCTACTGGTACCGGGTCCATGATCGAACCTGGACCAAGCGCAACGCCAGCTGTGCGGGAGTCGTCGGGCCAATTCGGGATTGGTTCGCAACACACTGGGAGGAGCCGACATGGACCCAATAAGAATCGGCGGCCACCTGGGGATGGATGTTTCCAGATCCCCAGGTGGTGTGATTACGAAGACCGCTCTCCACGACATCGATAACGGCCAGATGACCGGCAACGCTGGCCTAGACCTCTACGACCACAACGCGGTGGCCCTGGCCAACGCTGTCCGCATCCTCGACATGCTGCGCGGCGCCAGATATGCGCCCGAGGTGATTGACTCGGGCGACGGCTGGGTCATCGAGGAGGACATGGGGGTAACTGAGCCAGTCAAGGATGCTGAGGCCTTCCGGCGCAACTGTGTCACGACCCTGGCCGCGATCCGTGCCGCCGGTATTCGGCACGGGGATCTCAACGGCCCCAACATTATCATCCGGGACGACGAGCCCAAGTTGGTGGACTGGACCGAGGCCCATCTGCTGGACGAGGTCGCACCGCAGAAGTCGCCCTACAGCGACTCGAACCTGCTGTGGCGCACGGTGGCCGGCACGATCGGTCCGGACGGCAACTACGACACCCCGCGGATCGCTCGCCGTTGGCTGGCTGTCCTGGGTGCCCTGGGCGCCGTCACCGATCTGACACTGCCTCTGCGTGGAAAGACCTTCCTGGACCTGGGCTGCTTCCAAGGGGACTTCGTCGCGGCTGCTGCTGCCGAGGGGATGGACGCTGTCGGGCTGGATATGGGAGGCTTCCGGAGCGGTGAGAACAGTATTTCAATCGGAAAAGACCTGTGGGCGGGCTTCCCTTTCGGAACGGCGCAACTGCATCAAGGGAACATCATGGATCTCCGGCGCCGCTTCCGATATGACGTGGTGATGATGTTCTCGACCTGGCCGTACCTGGAAAGCCGTCAGGCGGCGTTTGATCTGTTGGGTAACATCCTGGCGGACTGCGGCACGTTCTTCTTCGAGACACAGCTCTCTGGGGATGGGCCCGGCCCGGCGTTTCTGGAGACGGACAGCGACGTTGAGGCGATGTTGACGCGGTATGGTCAGGTGACCCACCTGACCCGCATTCCTGTGACCGGACGTCCTGCGTCACGGAGCGTCTGGAAAGTGGTAGCTCGATGATGACTGACCATCCACCCGTGATCGCCCTGATCGTCACCTACCGCAGGCTCCAGTTGGCGCTGGAGACCATCCGATCCGTCAAGGAGCACGTGCTGTGGCCCAACATCGGATTCCACATCGCTGACGATGGCAGCGGGCCTGACTACGTAGCAGCTTTGCAGGCTAAGATCGGAGACACCTATTCAGTCACGGTCAGCGACGGAGCGCGCGGGGGTGTGGGAAACAACATGAACCTGGGCATAGAGGCGTGTCTGGAGCGCGCTGACCTATGGCTGCATCTGGAGGATGACTGGGT
>SDBV01007408.1_pt1 | contig 15012 bp, 11 predicted proteins | sample 2277081 | NCBI WGS metagenome assembly SDBV01 (sample SAMN10402039, study PRJNA504765) | marine sediment metagenome | isolation source: marine sediment core GS10_PC15, 223 cmbsf | place: Arctic Ocean: Southern Knipovich Ridge | collected 2010
TTCTTCTGGAATGAGTCAAGGACGGAACTGGCGACCCTGCAAGAGCAGGAGGGGAGTCAAGAAGCGGAAATCCAGAGACTCAAGGACGCTCTGGCTGCGTATCAAACGACCGTCGAAGAACAGGCCGACCTGATCCAGGATCTCCTGGTCCAGAAGGAGCAAGCGGCCGCACAGGCCGAGCCCTCTCCAGGGACCTTCGCCCCTTTCTCCGGCTTCGGGACCACACCTCCCCCTGCAAGGATGCCCTCGCCCAACATCCAACGCGCCTTCAGTCTGATTTACAACGGCGAGAGGGAAGACATAAAGGCCGGCATTCGGTATCTCCTCAGCGAAAAGGAGCTCCCCGAAGAGGATCGGACCCACCTGATCGACCTCTTGGAGTCCTTGACCGAGAACCCGGATCCGGAGATCCGCCTGGCCGCCCTCGAGGGAATGTCCCGGCACGTCAGGCTCGTCGAACGGTTCCTCCCTAGGTTTTTCAACGAGTTGGGAAGCACCGACGACCAGATTCGCCTGGCGGCGCTACGAGGGTTGGCGACGGTGGAGTTCACTCCCCTGCCTTACCCAAGCGCCGGCAACGAGCTCGTCCGGATCCTCGAGTGGGGATCGCCCGATGAGCAGGATCTTGCCATCAGCGCCGTCACCAACTTCCGGGTGACAAGAGCCGCATCGGCATTATCGGACCTGATTGCCGGCGGCCCCAAGGCCACAAAAATCGCTGCCTCTCAGGCCATGCTCGCTTTCGTTCAGGATTCCGTGAGTTCCGGCGAGGAACCCATGCCGGAGGCGGTGAGTGCGATTGGATCGATGCTGGCCGATTCCGATATAGATGTCCGGCGCGTCGGCCTGCAGCATGTTCGCGACTCCGGCCGGGTCGACGCCTTCATCGATCCATTGATCCCCGTGCTCAACGACGAAGAAGACGCCATTCGGAAAATGGCCGTCGAAGCGCTCGGGGAGACCCGCGATCCGCGAAGCCAGGATGCGGTGCTGCCGTTGCTCATTGGACGTCTGGACGATCCTTCCGAGGAGATACGCCGGCTGGCCCAGTACACCCTCGTGTCGATCACCCGCGTCACCAGCCTCGTCAACCGCCAAGGCTGGGAGGCCTGGCTACAAAGCAGAACCCAAAGTGGAGACGTGCCATCGACTGATCCGGCCTATTACCCGGCCCTCGATTGACCCTAAAATCCCCTTGTGGTAGGATTTTCCTACCCGACAAACCTTCATTAGGGGCGGTAGCTCAGTTGGGAGAGCGGTGCGTTCGCAATGCACAGGTCGAGGGTTCGAGTCCCTTCCGCTCCACTTTTTAACTCATTTAAATACATAGCGTTGTAATATCGGACGGCTGGGTGCCAGAGGCCATGCTTTGTTTTTAGGCCCACATTTGGCCCAAGAAGGTCAATAAGACATGTGGGCGGGGCCGCGAAAGGGGCCGCGGCTTAGAAAGCAGCACCAGGCTAAACCGCGACAATACACCATCATACGTATCAACTTTAAAATCAACAACTTAGGCATGCCCCCATCCCCTTCAAGTATTGGCGTTCGTGGCCAATACTGGCCCTGTTTTATGGTTAAGTGTGCCGTCAGTGTGCCGGGGTGAAGAGATCGGGCCTCAAAAGAGGTTCTCCTTATTCGGGCATCCTGCTTTTCTGCCGGCGGTTATGGCAAGTCAGTCACCGGGCTAGCAATTTCACCTTGACTTTTTGGCTAATTTTTATATAATATTTATGTAAGGAGGAAGGAACTATGGGGACGAAACGAACAATGACGCTCAATCTGACGGACACGGAGATGAAAGCTCTCGAGGAGTTGGCAAAACGGAAGGATCTGTCGAAGACAGCCGTCTTGCGTCAAGCTCTGAGACTTTTTCAGTTGGTGGATGCTCGAATCGGAAGTGGTGAGAAGCTTTACTTCGAAGATGGCTCCAAAAAAGAAAAGGCAGAGGTAGTGGTATTGTGACTTCATCGAGTTGCCAAATCATCCGGAGAAGAAACGACGAATCAGTTGAGGCGAGCTTGCTAGAAGGGATGATTCCCCAGGATTTGGTGATCCTCGAATCAGAGTGGGCTCCAGAACGCTCTCTCATCTACGAGAAGCTATTGCAGTCTTCAGTTCCCCGCTCCCAATGGCCACAGAGCCTTCATTGGGATTGGAGCAATAAAGCTCCCCAACTTAAGCTACTAGTGTCAACTGGGTTCGGAATCACTTGCGAGAACAGATGGCAAGGCGTCATTCTGACGAAAACAAGTCCATATCAGTCCCGTTTGGAGCCGGACAAAGGGAAACCATTGGTGTACATCGATCACCTGGAATCTGCCCCTTGGAATTGGCCGATTCCGGAGATTGGCCAGAGGGGAGAATTCCGTGGGATTGGACCGCTGCTTTTTTGGAGAGCGGTGCAACAGAGTGAAGAGGAGGGATTCCGTGGCCGAATAAGCCTTCACACATTGCCCCAGTCCGCCGGATTCTACGAGGAAGCTTGTGGTATGACATCATTAGGGCCGGATGCCTCGAAACAAAACCTGACCTACTTTGAACTATCAAGAGAAAATGCCAAAGGACATATGAATGGAAGGAATCGGTCATGAATCAAAAGAAAGTGGATAAAGGTCCAAGTCGGGAATGGCTGTTGAAAATGGCGGACGCTGAGGATTCCTGTCAATCTATAGCTGCCTGCGGAATGGCGGCAGACCTAGGTATGCTTCGACCCGTGCTCGCAGAGCCGCAGAGGGTTTTCAGAAAACTGATTGAGTTCGCGAGGCGGTCCAAACAAATGACAGTTGAGCAACTGGCAGACAAGGCGGATGTGGACCTTGCAGAAATAGTCAGTATTGAGCAGGACGAATATGCCGTTCCTCTTCCCCGAACCGTCTATCAATTGGCTAAAACTTTTAACCTTTCAGCTGGCGCACTCTTCGAGATCGCTGGACTTTCGGAACCCCGAACCAAAGTTGAAAAGGCTGCACTTCGATTTGCTGCCCGATCTGAATCTACGGCAATGCTGACGGACACAGAGCGAGATGCTCTTGAAGAATTCGTCAAAGTTCTGGTAGAGCTTTCTGATTAAGGATTGTGATTTGCCCAACGACCATTTAGAGAAGCGCACTGCCAAAGACATAGACAAGCGCGTTAAGAAGATCCTCAGAGATTTGGGAAATCCGGAACCTCCTCTTCGCCTTGAAGAAGTGCGAGAACTCCTCAGCCTCGACCGAGTCTACTATTCCTTATCCGATAGTGGAGTGCTCCAAGAAACTGTGCATCGACTGAGAGTCGCGGGCAAACAAATAGTTCGACGCCCAACAATTCTTTTCGACGCTGTGAAAAAGTGGGATCTGAAGGCGCTCTGGGTGCCAGACCGAAAGAGAATACTCATTGATGTCGACCTTCCTTCTGCAAAAAAGCGCTGGGGAGAGGCACACGAAGTTGGCCACAGTATCATCCCTTGGCACCAAGTTGTTATGCATGGTGACCAGAAGCGCACGTTAAGCTACGTCTGCGAACAGCAAATCGAGGCGGAGGCCAACTTCGCTGCAGGACGGCTGATTTTCTTGCAGGAAGAGTTTTCACAACGTTTGTTGAGTAAGCCAATCACTTTTGGAAATGTGAAAAAACTCAGCCGCGAGTTCGGAAACACGATTACTTCAACGCTCTGGCGAACTGTGGAGACAGTTGATATGCCCTTGTTCGGGCTCGTTAGCCAACATCCAAACACTTCAGCCGATGGAGACTCGCCACAGTTCCGATATTTCTTGCGATCACACCAATTCAAGAAACAGTTTGGAAACGTGACCGGGCGCGAGGTGTTCTACAGTCTTAAGAACTTCTGCTATGGCAACCGGGGACCCATTGGCAGTGGTAACGTAGTGTTCGAAGATGTCAATGGAGAACACCATGAATTCTTTCTGGAAGCATTCTACAACCACCATGATGTCCTTACGCTCGGGACATACGTACGTGCTCATCCAGTTCCGGTCGCCGTACCTCCATGAGATGTTGAAATCTTTCTCTTTGGATGGAGTTCTTCCTCATTAGCGATAACCTGCACCTGATTTCCCCCTCCTCAATTCCTACTCACCCCCGCGTGTACCTTTGCATCCCGCTCTTTCTCTCCCCGCTTGTGCTCCGCCCTGGCCTCTTCCAGCTGACAGTCCTCTTCTGGCGAGAGTGTGCCTATAAGCCTATGCCGGCGATTGTCCAGAAGCCGCCAGGCCGTCTCCGTTTCGCCTTCATCGCCAACCATGTCACGTGCGAAGGCGACGGCGGCCATCGAATCGGTCTCCTTTCTGCAAGACGCGATGATACCGAAGATCTCTCATTTTGATTGGATCAGTTCTTGGGAGGCAGGTCACGGGAATGCGAAGTAGGGATATTTGTCGGGCCGAATCACTTTGCGTGCATTCTTCGACTGCTGCCCGGACTGCATCTCCATCGACTGAATCGTTGCCTGAATGCCAAAATCCAGAACTACGGAACAGACAATCGGGACGATGCGAGCGCCACTACTCTTCATCATGATGGCCTCCTTTGAAGAGTACTCGACCGGTGCTAAACAGTTACACAATTAGTCAGACTCTGACATTCAAGTGAAACGATCTATTTGCTGTCTGATGCAACCACCCTGTTCCGTAAGACTCCGACACCCTCCACCTCGATCTCAACAACATCCCCAGGTTTCAAGGCCTTGGTAGCCCCTGGCGTGCCGGTAAAAATGATATCGCCCGGCAACAAGGTGATGTACTGGCTCACATAGCTGACGATCGTATCGACATCGTAAACCAAATCCTTGGTCCGCTCCGATTGGCGAACCTCTCCGTTCACCCGGGTCTGAACCAACAGATCGTTGTAATCCAGGCCGCTAACAATCGCCGGCCCGATGGGACCAAACGTATCAGAAGCCTTGGCACGGATCCACTGGAGATCGGCTTGTTGCCATGCCCGTTCGCTCACGTCGTTACCAGCCGTCACACCGAAAATGTAATCCCGAGCTTCGGCAGCTGATATCTTCGTTGCCTTCTTACCGATAACGACCACGAGTTCGCCTTCGTAATGGAGGTCATGCGCGTCACTGGGCATAATGATCGGTTCGTCATGGGCGATAATCGACGTCGGGTATTTCGCAAACAGGCCTGGATATTCAGGCACTGGCCGACCGGCCAAGTGACTCCGATAATTAAGTCCGACCGCAATGACCTTGGAAGGTTGACACGGGGGCAATAGTTGCACCTCGGACAACCCGACGGTCTTGCCGGTTGCCTTTGGCGAGGAGAATAAGTCTCCCTCAAGTTCACGTATGGTTTCTCCGTCCAAAATACCGTAGACCTGTCGTCCCTGGTGGTCATATCGAACGTATTTGGTCGTGTCGGCTCGAGCCACCGCAGCACTTGCCGCGAAAAGCAACATAACAACCACTGGAACTCTCTGGTAAACCCTTTTCATGCAGTTGCTCCTTCCTAGGCTATGGAGAATGCCCATCGATACCATTTCTGTTTAGCTCAGAAATTCCATATGAATTAGGTAAGACTTGAACAATCTCATGGCTGCAGCCCAAGCCGAGATTTCCCATATCCACCTGCCCGCGACCGGCACGGCCCTGCTCCTCTTCGGTATCTTACTCCACGATCTCCCGTCCTGACTACATACAAATCTTCATACAAGTAATCCCAAACTACCCTCTTCATATGGGTGTCTATCGCGCCTCTTGGCAGGTTTCCGGAATTCATGACTCTTTGAAAATCAAAAAGAAAAGGCACGACTGCCCTTCGCCAGAAATCTTTTCCAAAACCCCGCACATTTTATTGTGTAAGGTTCCATGGGAAAACGGAAGTCCTTGGACGACATGGGCTTTCAGCGCCATCTCGGTGGGTGCACAGGGTTATGTCGGAGGGGGAAATACCAAGGACGCGTTACAACATGGGACGTTATCTGGGCCTGTTTAATGTTTCGTTAATGACTGAGTCGGGGAGTGCAAATGCGACGATTGAATCACCGTGCTTCGTGCCGAGCTTACCTCCGCCCCCTGCCGCTATCACGACATATTCCTTCCCATCAATCATATAGACGCTGGGGGTGGCGTAACCCCCAGCAGGCAGTTGATATTCCCATAAGACCTTGCCCGAATATTTATCAAAAGCCCGAATCTTTTCATCTGGTGTGGCGGCAATAAATATCACGTTGCCGGCCGTTAGAACGGGTCCGCCGAAATTTTTCGCGCCTTTATGCCGGATCCCTTTTTCCACGAGCACGGGATATTCCCCCAATGGGACCTTCCAGAGAATCTCACCCTTGTTCAAGTCGATGGCGTTGAGGGTCCCCCAAGGGGGTGAAATAGCCGGAACGCCATGGGGATCGAGAAAAGAGGGGGCGACTTGTGCGTAATGGGGGCTCGATTTCCCAGTTTCGCGCAATTTCTTTTCCGAACTTGGCGCTACTTCCGTAACATCGCTTTCCAAATAAGCAACGAGGTCGTCCAACTCATTACGGGAGAACTGAGTAAACGCCGGCATGATCCCCCGCCCCTGGTCCAAAACGATTCTGATTTCTTCAGTGCTCATCCCCTCGGTTGTCAGGGGGGAATACAGCGGCGGGTTCCCCTGTTTGTTCAACCCATGACAGTAGGTGCAGTTTGAATTGTAGAGGATCGCTCCGCGCCGAACGGGTGATGCGGTGGAAAGGTTGAGATCGTTTAGCGGCTCTAATCGACTGATCGTGGGGCCTTCGTTCGCATTCACATAAAGTACGCCTGTATCGGGATCAAAGGCGCCGCCGCCCCATTGCACGCCGCCCAAGTTCCCCGGCGTCGTGATCGTTCCCTGCAAAGAAGGTGGGGTGTATAAGTATCCGGTCTCGTACTTATTGAATTGCTCCAAAGCAAAAGCGTGGGCCTCGGGCGTGATGTTGGTCAGATCCGCCTCGTAAGTCGATAAGCGAACCAGCGGCGGCGGCCTCAAAGGAAACGGCTGCGTGGGCCAGGCTTCCTCTCCCGGTACATTCGAAGCGGGAACGGGACGTTCTTCAACAGGAAACACCGGTATTCCGGTGTCGCGATCCAAGACAAATGTCAGCCCCATCTTGGTCAGTTGAACCGCTACGTCTCTGGGTTTCCCATTCACCTGAATCCTTGCCAGAATAGGGGCTGGGGGATTGTCATAATCGAAGATGTCGTGGTGAGTGGTCTGATAATGCCACTGTCGCTCGCCCGTCGTTGCATCCAGCGCGAGCACGCAGTCCGCAAACAGATTTATCCCTTTTCGAGTTCCACCATACATAAAATCCCCCGCAGCCGACCCGGTCCCGCAAAAAACCCAGCCTCTCTCCTCGTCGAGTGAAAAACCGCCCCATGGGTTGGCCCCCCCGTAGGTTTCTCCCTCTTCCCATTCCCAAGTGTCGTAGCCGAGTTCCCCCGGCAGCGGCACCGTATGAAAGATCCATTCAAACTCGCCGGTTTCCGCGTCATAGGCCCGGATATCACCCGGCGTCGAATTGTTGCCTTCCGGCACACGCGAGCCCACAATAAGGAAATCCTTGTAGACGATGCCGGGAGTCGTCACCTCTATGGAGGCGCGGGCCGGATCGACAGGGAGATTCTTGCGCAGATCAATAAAACCGTTCTCGCCAAAGGACTCGATAAAAGAGCCCGACTTCGCATCAATTCCGTAGACTCGATCCTTCACGAAATCAAAAATTCTCCCGTTCTCGCCCTCTTCGTTTTCCCAGTACACGACCCCCCGGTTGCGCCCTCGGAAAACCTGCTTGTCTTTATTGTGTCGGGAAGACTCGAACACCCACACTTCCTTACCGGTTGCCGCATCCAAGGCCACCACATTGACTTTAGGAGTGGTGAAATACAACAAACCGTCGACAATAATGGGGTTGCTGTACATGGATGGACCATTGGGGTCGCCATGGTGGTATTCCCAGACTACCTCCAACCGGTCAACGTTTTCTGTGTTAATCTGGTCCAATTCCGAATATTGAATGGCCTTCTTGTCCCCTCGGTAGATGGCCCAATCTATATAGTTGTCGTGCCTGTCCCGCCATTCGACCTTTTCTTCCGCGAAGCTCGCCGCAGATCCGGAGAAGAATAGCCAACAGGCCGACAAGATCCACAGGACTATAGAATTGACAAGATTTCGCGCGTTCATTGAACCGGTCTCAGGAACATGGATTCCTTAATCTTGGAAATGAAACTAACCGAGAGTTTCTTCGTGGAGCAACCCGCGGCCGCTACTGCCTCGGTCTCCTTCAGGATCTTACTCCATTAAGTCGAGCCCTGACTACATACAAATCCTCATACAAATAATCCCAAACCACCCTCTTCATATGGGTGTCTATTGCGCCTCTTGGCAGGTTTCCGGAATTCATGACTCTTTGAAAATCAAAAAGAAAAGGTACGACTGCCCTTCACCAGAAATCTTTTCCAAAGCCCCATACATTACATTGTGAAATGTGCTATTGGATCACAAGTACAGCCCCATCAACAGGTTCCGAATGCTCGAAAATCACGTTTGGCAGAATTTGGACGACTGGATTCACGCAGGATTAGTAGCTCTGCGGGCCTGAGATGGCCTAAGTTCCCAGTTTCAAGAAGTGAGCGGCGATCTCTGCTTTGAAATTGGAGGTTTAGAAGTACGGATGGAGGCTTCGATTCAGGCTTCTCTTGATTCCTTGACGACGAACGCCGGCATGACCGACAGAAAGACCAGAATGGCGGCAAGGGAGTTCCTCAGGACGAATATGGTGGCTGGATATAGGAGATCTTGAGCGATACCAGTCTTTGCCGGATCAGCCATGGCTCCAAAATAGAGGCTGGCCCTGGTCCAGGAAGGATGCTATTCTACTGAGGATCCACGAATTCACGAAGGCAGCCCGTTCCGATTCAGGAAAAGAAAAGTTTTTCCTATTGCCTTTCTTGCGGGCAATGAGGAGCCACAATTTCATGGAGGTAGACCAATGAAATTCGGGGAAAGAGGGGTTTTCTCTATCGCTTTTCTTGCGGCCATTGCACTTGGCTTGGCAATTAGCGGAACCGTACAAGCGTTACATCCCGTGGATGATTACAATGTTGTATGGGACAATCCCAGTGAAGGTCCTGTCGGGTCAATGCCTATTGGCAACGGCGATATCGCTCTGAACGTATGGGTTGAAGGGAACGGAGACCTCTTGTTTTACATTGCCAAGAATGACAGCTGGAGTGAAAACGGCAGGCTGCTCAAGCTGGGGCGTGTTCGGGTAAAGCTGTCGCCGAATCCTTTTGCCAATGGATTGCCGTTCAGGCAGGAGTTGAAGTTGCACGAGGGAGAAATTGAGATCGCCGCGGGCGAGGCAGGTTCGGAGGTTACGATTAGGGTTTGGGTTGATGCCAACAACACGGTGGTTGAGGGGACATATAGCAATGGCAAGCTCGAGCGGTTGAATGTCACACCTGAGTCGCGGACAAAGGATGTTGTCAACATGCTGCAAGGCTAATAAAAGTATTGCGGTAGTAATTGAGCTTAAGTGAAAAGGTTCTTAGTTTAACAGGAGGCACGAATGGACAAGCGAAGACCAGTTATTGTGGTGAGAACAGTATTGTTGGCTGTGTTCCTGTCCGCATGTGCGACGGTGATGCAAAAGGAATCTCCTGCAGCGGCAATTACGCCGGGCGAGTCGGCACGCGAAGTTCTGAACATGGATTTCGGTTGGAAATTCAGTCTTGGTCATGCAGCGGATATGGAGAAAGACTTTGATTATTGGGGCGGAGATCCTGCGAGCGATGCCAAGACCGGCGAAACAGCCGGCCCTCCTCATCAGGGTTTTGATGACGGCGCTTGGGAAATGGTGGATATCCCTCACGACTGGGGGATTGGCGTTGGCTATGACGAGGAGGCAGAGGCTCTCCACGCGTACATGAAAATCGGGCGAAAGTATCCTGAGAATTGCATCGGCTGGTACAGCAAAACCATCGATATTCCTGCAGAAGATTTGGGCAAGCGGATTACGCTCGAATTCGACGGGATTTTCCGCGACAGCAAGGTATGGCTCAACGGTCACCTGATGTGGGAACATACAAGTGGCTACACAAGTTTCGGTTTCGATATCAGCGACTATGTCAACTACGGCGGCAAGAACCGGATAGTTGTCCGTGCAGACGCCACCGGTTATGAACTGTGGTCCTATGAGGGAGCGGGTATCTATCGTCACGTCCGATTAGTGAAGACGGCGCCCCTTCACATCGAGCAATGGGGAACCTATGTTTGGCCGGAAGTCACGCTGGACGGCGACACGGCGTCTGCCATATTGAATATTGAGACTACGTTAGAGAATCAGCAAGATGAAAATGCCCGTTGCGAAGTCGAATCGGTGATTGTTGGGCCGGATGGCACTGTGGTTGCCCAGGTGAGCAGCGGTCCAGAGGATGGTATCGAAGGCTGGTCGAAACAGACGGTGCGGCAGAAGACGAAACTTGAGGAGGCCGTACTCTGGTCGCTCGACGCGCCCAATCTGTACACGATGTTGACTACCGTGAGGCACGAAGGAGCGATTGTTGATACCTTCGAAACCACGTTTGGTGTTCGTACCATCCGGTTCGATGCGGACAAAGGATTCTTTCTCAATGAAAAGCCTGTCAAGATTAAGGGCGTGTGTCTTCACCAGGACCATGGCGGTGTCGGGATAGCGGTTCCGGATGCCGTACACGATTACCGGGTCCACCGGGTTAAGGATATGGGGTCGAACGCGATACGGACGGCCCACAACTGGGTTGCGCCGGAGGCGCTGGATGCGACCGACCGACTTGGCTGTATGGTGATGAACGAGACCCGGATGTCGGGCAGTACCGAGGAACTGCTTGAGCAATTGGGCAGCATGGTGCGCAGAGACCGCAATCACCCGAGCATTATCATCTGGTCCATTGGCAACGAGGAGATCGCGATTCAGGGAAATGTTACTGGCCAGAGAATCGCGCGCACGATGCGGCGCCTTGTGCGGAAATTGGACACGACACGACCGGTGACGCTGTCGATTCACGGTGGCGATGGCGGACCCGTCAACGAGTCGATCGATATCCTGGGCTGTAATTATCTGAACCTGGGTGACCTCGACGCTCTGCATGCCAAGCAGGACAAACCTATTTTTGTCAGTGAGGCAAGTTGCACCGCCACGGTTCGCGGGAATTATGTGCACGACGAGATGAATCGAAGCACAGGCTATGACGATGGTGCACACTCACCGGGTTGGGGCAAGCCTGCAGAGGAGTCCTGGAAATACGTCGCCGAGCGAGAGTTCCTCGCAGGGACATTCGTTTGGACCGGTTTTGATTATGGTGGAGAGCCGGATTCCAACCGTTGGCCTTCCGTTCATACCGACTGGGGCATTATGGATCGTGCCTGCTTCCCCAAGGACAATTTCTATTACTACCAAAGTTGGTGGAGTGACAAGACGGTTCTTCATCTTCTGCCGCACTGGAACTGGGCAGGCAAGGAAGGCGAGGAAATTTGGATCTGGTGCCAGAGCAACTGTGACGAAGTAGAGCTGATTGTTAACGGCGAAAGTATGGGACGGAAGAAAATGTCCCGCAACTCACACCTGGAATGGTATGCCAAGTACGAGCCTGGCTATATTGAAGCAAGAGGTTATATTAATGGCGAACTCGTGGCAACAACAAGACGCGAAACAAGCGGTGAGGCAACGACACTGCGTTTGAACCCTGATCGTATGGCCATCAACGCCGACAACCACGATGTTAGTCTTGTTACGGTTGAGGTTCTAGACAAGAAAGGCGGAGTAGTCCCTACTGCTGGCAACAATATTGAGTTCAGCATCGAAGGCGACGGCAAAATAATTGGGATTTGCAATGGCGACCCAGCCTGCCATGTTCTGGAAAATGAAACCACATACCCTGCGTTCAATGGACTGCTGATGGTGTTTGTGCAATCCGGCTTGCAGCCTGGGTCCATTACGTTGAATGCCAAATCTGAAGGCCTGGATCCGGTCAGCGTTGTTATTGAATCCCTGGCAACTGAAGTAAAGCCATTTGTAATTCCGAGCTTTGGCGAAGAAGCCAGGGCAATGATTGAACCGGCAGGCGGGACTTTCGAAGACTTTGATGACGTTATCGTGACGTTGAGGGCCCCAAGTGAGAGTGTCAATCTTCGTTATACTCTTGACGGAAAAGACCCTGACCATACATCGACGCTCTATTCGGGACCATTCAAGCTGACCGGTCCTGCGGTTATTAAGTCCAGAGCATTTTTCTACACAAAGGGTGTCGGCTCTATTACTACAGCAGAATTCAAGAAATAGAGATAAGAACATTCATTAGTCCAAACCAAGAAAAGGACAATGAGGTGTGATGATGGAGTCAAGAAAAAGCGGCACAATGTGTTTTGCTGTCTTGGCAGTTATGGGCTTGTTTGTTTCCGCAATTAGCGCAATCGCACAAGCATCCGATCCTGTCGACCGTTACAACGTTGTATGGGACAGTCCCAGCGCGAATGCTACCGGCTCGATGCCTATCGGCAACGGCGATATCGCTCTGAACGTATGGGTTGAAGGGAACGGAGACCTTCTTTTTTACATTGCCAAGAATGACAGCTGGAGCGAAAACGGCAGGCTGCTCAAGCTGGGGCGTGTTCGGGTAAAGCTGTCACCCAATCCTTTTGCCAATGGATTGCCCTTCAGGCAGGAGTTGAAGTTGCACGAGGGAGAAATCGAGATCACTGCGGGCGAGGCAGGTTCGGAGGTTACGATTAGGGTTTGGGTCGATGCCAATAATCCCGTGGTTCGCGTTGAAGCGGAAGGTAAAGATGAATTCGAAATGCAGGTGAATTTCGAAACCTGGCGGGAAGCCGGGTACAAACTCGATGCTACTACATACAGTGACATGTATAATTTTAACAGTGGTGGGTCAGCACCCTTAGAAACCACTCCCGCTGACAATAACCCATATCCAACCATAGTGCATCCCGATGTCATCGTTCCAGGAATGAAAGACCGGATCATCTGGTACCATCACAATGCAAGATCGGGATGTGAGTTGGCAATGAAGATTCAGGGGCTGGAAGGCTTTTATGAAAAAATGACGGACCCACTTCTGTACCGCACGTTCGGAGGGTCAATACAAGGTGATGGTCTTGTGTCAAGAATGGAGTCCGGAGAGGGTTGGGACGCGTCTGTTACCGGAAGGTGGACGCCCAATGACAGGATATTGGAGTCGGGCCAATCAAGCAGAATGCAAAGTTTCAATGTTTACCTCCTGACCGAGCATCCGGTAATGGTAAGAGCCTGGTTAAGAAACCTAGATGAACTTGTTGACCGGGTTGATAAGATCAATATCGAGGAAGCGCGCAAAGCACACCAAGAGTGGTGGGACAATTTCTGGAACCGCAGTTGGATTCGTGTTACAGGCAGTGATGATGCAGAAGAAGTTGCAAAAGCTTACACGCTGCAGCGCTACATTTTTGCCTGCAATGCCAGAGGGGCTCATCCCATCAAGTTCAACGGCTACATGTTCACGGTTGATAATCCCGATGAAGGAAATACGGACCCCGAGTTTCGGGAATGGGGTCCGGCTTATTGGTTCCTCAACACGCGATCTTTATATTGGCCGATGCTGACTTCAGGTGATTTTGATTTGATGGAACCTTACTTCAATCTATACCTGAACGCTCTCCCGATGGCCAAGGAGCGAAACAGGATTTACTTCGGCCATGCAGGCGCTCATTTCCCGGAACAATTGTTTTTCTGGGGAGGCTTTCCTACCGACCATTACGGCTGGGACCGCAGAGGCAAGCATATTTCGGAAGTCGAATGCAAGTGGACAGACAAAATGTGGCAGGGTGGTATAGAGCTTACTTTGATGATGCTGGATTATTATGCTCACACCCAGGACGAGGAGTTTGTGAAAAACAAACTCATACCCATAGCGGAGGAGATTACCACCTTTTACGATCTGCATTACAAACGGGATGAGAGTGGAGAGCTCTACATTTACCCTGCCATGGCTCTGGAAGCTTGGTGGGATTGTGTTAATCCCATGCCTGAAGTTGCAGGTCTGAGGTACGTGCTGGATAAGCTACTGAGACTACCTGAAGAATTTACAAGCTCACAACAGCGTCAGAAATGGGAGCGTTTGCTTTCAGAGATACCAGAGTTGCCCACAAGGAAGCTTGACGATGGAAGAACCATTCTGGCGCCAGCGGAAAAGTTTTCGGACAAGCATAATTTTAACAATTGCGAACTGTATGCCGTTTTTCCTTACAAGATTTACGGTGTGGGGAAAGATAATCTTGAAATGGCCCAATTGACATTACAGAATCCGTTCCCGGACCATAAGGACAATGGTGTTTACATGCCGTATCTGGGTCTAACGGATCAGGCGATCGATTTCATTGTTTCCCGGTCTCGACCGTCGAGCAGTCTGCGCTTCCTATACCTCGATCTGAAGGGAGGAACTGCGTCGTTGTCCTATATGCAGATGTTCCAGGCGATGCTGTTGCAGTATGAAGAAGATAGAATAACTCTGTTTCCTGCGTGGCCGAAGGATTGGGACGTTGACTTTAAGCTGCATGCACCGCACAACACAGTGGTTGAAGGGACATATCGCAAAGGCGAGCTGGAGCGGTTGAAGGTTACTCCCGAGTCGCGGGCAAAGGATGTCATCTCGAATAATTAAAAACCTCTAACAGAATGAGCCACAGAGCACACAGAGGTCACAGAGAAATGAAGATTTCATAAGAAAAATCCTCGGTGTCCTCGGTGCCCTCTGTGGCAAAGCTCTTTTTATTATAAGCTCTAAATAGCTATCCAAATCCATTGTTAGATAATAAGCATTCAAATTCAAGCAAAGTTCTTGGATCAACAATGGATCAGATTAGATATGAAACGATTTCCTACCACAACTTCTACCAATTAGTATAGGAGCCGTCGGGACGGGTATATTGTTCGACGCCATAGGATTCTGTGATTTCTGTAATGAAATTTGCTTCCTCTGGGACAAACTCAACCCCCAGTCCCGGTCGTGTGTTCAGCCAC
>SDBV01007409.1_pt1 | contig 15011 bp, 11 predicted proteins | sample 2277081 | NCBI WGS metagenome assembly SDBV01 (sample SAMN10402039, study PRJNA504765) | marine sediment metagenome | isolation source: marine sediment core GS10_PC15, 223 cmbsf | place: Arctic Ocean: Southern Knipovich Ridge | collected 2010
TAAATTTAGGAGGAATTAAAGCTATTATAACAATTAAGGAAGGATCTATCCCAGATTCTTTTATAAATTTTATTGAATCTAATTCTTTATGTATCTTTCCATAATATAATCCAATACAAATATGAGGAACTATATTTAATTTATGAAATTTTAAAAGATTAACTGCTTTTTTGTATTCGCTTAAATCTTTATTAAGATGATAAATATTTTTGACGATTTCCTCATCCATATTAACGTCAAATGAAATGATATCAACTTTAGCTTCAGCTAATTTTTTTGCCGTTTCTTCATTTAATAATCCTGTGTGGGTATTAATTATCAAATTTGTTTGGCTTTTTACCTTTTTAATTGTGTCTAAAAAGTTAATTAATGGCACAGTACCATCTGGTTCGCATCCGCCCGATATAAGAACCCCAACTCCATTATCTTTGGCAAGCTCCATTAGAAAGTCTTCTAAGTCCTTATTATTTAGAATAGGTTTCATACTATCTAGGTATTTTTTATTACAATGGGCGCATTCCAAAGCACATTCGCCCCCTGTAATACTTATAGCAGGAAATCTCTTGTCAGGTTTATAGATTTTCAAAATACTGCCAAAATTTTTTTTAGTAATTTCATGAGCAAGGTCAAAAAATGAATCTAAGCCATTTTCTTCTTTTAGATTCAAAAATTTTGAATAATCTTCCCAAGAAGCTTTTTCTAATTTTATTTTGTTTAATAATTCTTTTACATCATTCATATTTTTTTAACCACTCAATTTTTGAATATCTCTCTTTAATTAAATTTTCTGCTAATGACAATTCAAAATCAGAAAAATTACCTTCTTTTAATTTAATACCTAAAGTTTTTTCAAATCCGATTTTTAAGGAATCTAGAAGCCTTTTTTCATTATAATTTGGCAATTGAGGTCTTATACCTATACACTTTGCTCTTACGGATGAAACCATTCTTGATTTACCAACAGACTCTGGTGCTTTTAATACCGAGTACATTAGCTCCGGGTCAAGATCTAATAAAATCGTACCATGTTGAAGAACACATCCCATTTTTCTAATTTGCGCATTGCCTGAGAATTTTTTTCCATCTAGAAAAAGAGCCGGGCAGTGTACGATACCTTTCTCTGGGTTTAATCCATAAATAGTAAGACCAGCTATGATTCCTTGTGTAATAATTTCAAATTGTTCTATTACCTTTATAGCATTTAATTTTTCTAAATATTTTATAGGACAAACAATTGAATAAGTAATTTCATCACGGCTATCATGAAAGACGGCACCACCTCCTGTAATACGTCTTACAACATTAAATCCTTGTTCTTTACAGAAATTCATATCTACCTCTTTAGATAGGCTTTGATTACTTCCTATTGAGGCTGTAGATGGTTCCCATCTAAAAAAACGAAGTGTACTTAAAGATTTTTTATTTATAACAGCTTGTAGAATGGCCTCATCTAACGCCATATTCCAATAACCGTTTCTAACATCTAAGGGTAAAAACCGCCATGATTCCATAATATCACTTAAAATGAATGAATTATTGAATTACAAACTTTACTAATGAATTATATACTTCCTCTCTTTCATTTTTATTTAATTTCCTTGGAAAGTTATACATTTTAGAAGATGGTCTTGAAGTATAATATGGTCGATTGCAATCTGGGCATCCAGAAGTCAAAAATGCTTCGGTTTCATTAACTATATCTTGTAATTCTATACAATTTATGTTGAAATTAACTAAATCCCCTTTTTGATTGAAGGTAAAATTTTTATTTGTCATATTCTCATTTATAATAAGATGACGACCAAGTTGGATTTTTCTATAATTGGTAATATCAGGTTGGTTCATTTCTTCATATTTTGTTCCTTTTATCGGTGTAAATGCAAAGAGACTGGGTAATATTTCCAGATTATTCAACTCTTCTATAAGCTTTAAAACATCTTGCTGTGTTTCTCCTAATCCAACTATTATATGAGTACTCACATATCCTTTAAAGAAAATATCCAATGCGTCTTTAAGGCATCGAAAATGTCTTTCCCATCTATATGGACCATCTACTCCTCGACCTTTAATTTTATCAAAAACATCTGAGGTAGAACCGTCTAACGCTATCCCTACCCTTTCAACACCTATAGATTTTAATGCTCTTAATTTTTCTTTAGACATTGGAGGGATGGCAATCGATATCGGTATATCTGAAACTCTTTTAATTTGGGTTATAATTTCAGACAGATCTCGAAAATTTTCTGGATAATTAAGAGTTTGAACACAAATTCTCCTAAATTTTTTTGAACCTGACATCTCTTTTAATTTTGTTAAAAATTCACTGAAGATAAAAGTAGGCCAATTAATACGAGAGAGTCTCTCTCGAGAACTACTGGATGATCGTGCTTGTGGGCAAAAACTGCAATTTGCATTACATTTTCCGTCTGTAAAAGTCATGAGATAACAATTAGTTGGTGATATTTTATACCTTGTGGAAACTAATCCCAGAACTGATGCAGATCCAACAGACACTCTAATTTTCTCTAAATTCATTATATTTTCTAATTTTTTAGAAAATTTAAAAATAGGTTTTTTCAAAAAAATTTTATTAAACCAATTATTGAATAATTAAATATTGTTTAGTGATGATATGAAAAAGGAGACCACATTTTCGGTAGGTTCGCTTAAAAGGATTCTTACAGAACAGAAGAATTAAGTTGCAGAGGATTTAAATAAAATTAAAATTTTAAATTAATTATTATTATTTTTAGCAAGGAAATCAAAAGAAATGCCAGACATTCTTTTCAAAAAATGGGAACGGTACAAGTCTAAACTCGAAATTAGCATGAATCAATCAGAGATCCAAGACGTCCTTGAGAGACTAATGCTATATAAGGATTTTTTAATGAAAAAATCAGATTTCAATGATTTTCTTAATAAAAGTGAATATTCGAAGAAAGATTGTAAATTAATTCATAAAATAAGGAAAAAAATAAGAAAAGATAATGTATTAAATACCTTATGTAGAGATTAATTGGGCGAGAACTCAGCATTATTAGATTAATCATAAAAAATGTAGAATTTTTTCCAAATTTGAGGATTTATTTATGAACCATGCTTGAAAAGTTCTCTATCTCCTTTTTTTTTGTTTTATATACCAAAATATTACTTAATTCTGTAAAAACTAAGATCTTTATATATATATATACCGAATGTATACAGAATCAGAATATAAAGTCTGAGTATTATAAAATTTAACAGGTGAATAAAAAAAAAATGCAATCTTTAGAAATAGCCGAAAATTTTACTACAAATATTTTGACAGAACCAAATGATATACTTAAACAACTACATTTAGGAATAAGTATTCCAATACTTCCTGAATTTCATAAATACATATTACGAGATTTAGAACATTATAGCGCAGAAGCGATTGTACTCGTAAAAAATATTGATGAGGATTATTCTGAGAAAAAAACTGATATTGTTGGAATAACGGTAGTATATGGTGACGGAAGTGACCTACTTTTTTTTGGATGCTTTGGAGTATGCGACCATGATGCAAAAAAAATTGAATTTTTAGCAAACAGTTTACTAAAATATGCTAGAAAAAATGGTTATAAATTAATAAGAGGACCTATAAATATCCCAACGGTCATTTTTGGTTGGGGTTTTATGGAAGAAAAAAGTAGCAATGAATTATTTATAGGTTGTCCAGTAAACAATCCAAATTATCAAAAAATTTTTATAAAAAATGGATTTCATACAAAATTTAGAGAAGATCGATATCAAATGAAGGTGCTAAGGATTAATCCTTTTAGGTTGAAGCGGTATAATTTTAACGATTATATATATATCAATCCTGGAAAAGAAGGGATGTATAAAATTAAAAAAGAATTTATAAAACTTCATTTAATTAATTTACCACTTTCATCAAAAATTACACCCAAAAGTTCTCAAAATTTTGATAATCTTGTGAATTTTATTTTCGAATTTGGAAAAGAATGGATGATGTTTATTATTAAGCATAAACCAACTAATATAATGGCAGGGTGTGGTTTTGTGATACCTAATCCTTTTTCAAGAGATGAGAAAGGGCGTTTAAACTCCGCTAGTTTCCATAGCTGGGTTGTTCATCCTAAACACAGACGAAGGGGGATTTCAATGCTTATGTATGGGGCTTCCTCACTTTATGCATGGAAGGATGGATTTAAATGGGGATCAGCACCTATAGGTTCAGACAACGTGGCAAGTGATAATGAAGCAAAAAAGCTTGGTGGGGTAAAAAATAGGACACATCTTATTTTAGAATATAGATTATGCAATTTATAATACTTTATCTGTAACGACTGCGATCATGTTGTATTATGGCCTAAGACATTAACTTTATCCATGAATAGTTTTAAGAAAAAAGCGACAAATTATAATTATTTTTAATTTTTATTGATATTTTTATATCTTTTTATAGAGATTATTTTAAAATGAATTTAATTTGGAATAAATCAATGAAAAAATATTTAGAATGGGTAATTAAATGTCAGATTATAAATTGCTTTTAGTTCGTTGTTTCAATTATTCAGTGGGTCTTCGAAATATTTCATACACTGATCCAATAAATTTTTACAAAATATTGAAAAGGACTTATCCTTCTCTTGGTGATTATTTAAATATAGAAACATTTCAGAATCTTGATACTTGGGATAATAAAGCTTCTGTAAATTGGAATGTCGTAAGCCCCAATATCTCTGGAGAATTCCTTAAAAAAAATATTTCAACCCCTACGAAGGTAATTCACGAATCAGCAACACCAGAATTAGTTATTGAAGAGTTAAGGAAAGAATCTTATACACACTTAGGGATAAGTGTAAATACAAATTCGTATAATGATTTTATAAAATTAACACTTGAAGTGAAGAAGGAATTTCCCAATATAATAACAATTGCCGGAAATTCTGGTGCTTCTCGAAAAGGTACAGAAAAATATGTGGATCATGTATGTCTAGGAAGAGGTGTCCCCTTTTTAAGGAAATTATTCAAAGAAGATATTGATAAAACATATAACCCCGTGTTTGTTGGGGGAAAGCTTTACTTAACTTGGGGAAAAACAATTGAAAGGGATATATTATATTTAGTATCAAAAATTGGATGCCATAATCGCTGTAATTTTTGCCTTACACAGATATTTTTTAAAGGAGAATTTTCTGGAGAGATAAGTACTCCCGAGCAGGTACGCCAAGGTCTTCTAGATTATCGAAAAAAATTAGGGAACAGAAATTTTACAACTTATATCGCTGAACCCACTGCTATATTTACTCACAAATGGTGGTATGAATTGTTTGATTTAATGCGTAATGATAAAGGAGACTTTCCTCTATATCTTCTTACAACAGCACGTTCTCTTGATAATCTAGATTTTAATCGATTAATTAACTCTGCTGTTCGTTTTGATAGCATTTATTTAGGTATTGAGAGTTTTAGTAGAAGCTATGGAAAAACAAAAAGAGTTGACATTAAGAAATTAGTTGAAAGACTAACAAAATGTGGTATTGCTGCTATTATATCGTTTATAGTAGGTTTTCCTAAACAATCGGAAGAAGAGATTTGGGAAGAAATTGATAAACTAATAGCTCTAAACGGTGCACAATACGATGTGCATAATTTAAGGTTAGTACCAAACACCCCATTATGGAGAGAATTGAAATCAGAAGGTAAAGTTTTAGATGTTCCTGAAGAAATCGCTTGGATTAAAGGATTTCAAGCTTTTAATCATAAATATTTTCGACCTGGTTTCGTTGACATATATCCTCTTATGTATAAGATTCTCTGTTATATTGAGCAACATACAGGTCCTTTTTCATCAAATTATTATGTTGTATGGAAAAATTTGTTAAAAATACATCGTAAAAACCGGGGAGTAATAAAGGCAAATATGAATTTTGCTAGGAGAATGAGTATAATGGCATTAGAACCATGGAAGGTCTTTTTTAAGCCTAACGAAGAACAAATTAAAAACTTTTTAAGAAAAATAGATATTTCTTCTGAAAAGGTAAGAAAGAGTTCTTTAAACCCTCAGAAGAGCAGATTAGGAATTATCTAAGAAAAAGAGATTATTATGCTCTCATGGAACAAATCAAAATATAAATAGTCTGTAGATTAAAAATTGCTGAATAATAAAATAAAAATATTAGAAAATCCGAAAGAAATAGTAAAGTATTTGAGAATTGAGACAATTATTCCCCAGATTCCCCAATTCCATAAATATATCATAGGAGACATAAAATTTTACTCCGCAAAGTCAATATTTCTCGAAGAAATACGAACACATAAAGTAGTTAGTAACCTATTTGTATATGATGATGGAGGAGAAATTTCGCATCTTATTTTAGAATATGGATTATAATAGTCACATTCCCCTACTTTTAAAGTAAATTCTTCCATATTTTCTTAACTTAATAAAATGGGTTGATTTTATAATTTATTTCTCTTTTCTATAGAACAAACCATTATTATCCTCGCATGTAACATATAGAATTTTAGAATATGAATTCTAGTGGATTAGGTTTAATTAAAAAAATATATATATAGAAATATGATTTCTTTCTTATAAAGATAAATATTGATAAATTAGACTTTTATGGATACTATAAGAATTTTTCAAGCTTTTGTGGCTCAAGGAGTAATAGTATTTATTTATCTATTGCTATCTTATTTTCTCTTAAAAACTCGTAGATCTAGAACCAAGACAATTTTTGCTTGTTTTTATCTTTCTATATCTTTAGGACTTGTTTTAAATTGGATATATTTCTTTATCTATGATGTGGAAATTGTTTTAATTTTGTATTATATAGCAATAATCTCTGCTTATGGAGCAGGTATTTTTTTAGTAATTTTTGCTTTAACATACTGGAAAGGAGAAGATAAAATTACACTTTCAAGACAAATTACTATAGCTTTAATATCTTATGCTTTTTTTTCATTTTCTGTTTTTATTCCGAATGGGGTAACAATCAACGCTAGTACAGATTGGAACCCTATTTGGAGTATTGCTTTGACATTATATTTTTTTATTTTTATATTGATTCATTCACTATTTAGTTTTTATTTTATTATTAGAAAAATAACCAGTATAGATCCAGATGAAAAAAATATAAAGAATGGATGGAAAGTATTCTTATTTGGTATGTTACTTTATGTTATTGCAGCTCTTGAATTCATTATCATACGGATTTACTTTACGGGTATTATTGTATTAATAAGCGCAATAATTAACATTATAACTGTAGCCACAGGTCCTATTCTAATGTATTATGGATTAAAACATGAATTTAATGTTTAAACTCAAGAATAATTTTCTTTTTAAGCAAAATACTGTTATTTGTTAATATTTAGAACCTTGACTATAAAAAAAAAATCAAGAATCTATTTCACACTCTTAATTATACATATTCCTTAGAATTGCGAAATAAATGAGCTTTATTAGCTTGATACACTGTACAATTAAGAAAATTCAGGAGTACATAGAGTCTAAATGAGGTTTTTTCCTTAAGAAAAGAATCATCAATAAACGGGCACTCGAGTAATTTGCCATTAGAAATTCTTTTTTGCTATTTTATTATTTTACTTTTTCTTTAATATATTTTAGGTGGACTATATAAAATAAGAATGGGACAATTTGATAATAATTTATTATTGTAATTAAGTGAGAATTTAATGAAGATTGAAAAAATTATTGGGTTGGTGATATAATGAATTATAAACTTTTGTTAGGTCAATGCTACAGGGCAATGCCACCCACTAGTATACCTTGTAAGATTCCTAGTAAATATAGAGAATATTTAATAACAGCATATCCAGAAATTGAGAAATGGGTCAGCCCGGAGATATTTGCCCAATTTGAGGATTGGTCTGACGATATATTATTTGTTATCGAAAAAGATCAACCAAATATTGCAGGGAATTTTTTAAAAGCCAATATTCAAACTCCTTGTAAAGTATTAGATGGTTGTGCAACACCCGAAAGATTACTTGAAGAACTAGAAAAGGATAATTATACACACGTGGGTCTTGGGATCTTTGTAGCGGCATACAATACATTTATCGAATGTGCAAATGCTGTAAGAGAAAATTATCCAGATATAGTATTAATTGCAGGGAATGTAGGGGGCACGTTCGAAGGTACAGAAATGTACGTTGATCTAATTTGCCGTGGAAGAGGGGTGCCTTTTCTTCGAAAATTGTTCAATGAAGACGTAGACGCTCCGTATAAAATAAAGTTATCTAAATCAAGCTATAGAAGTAAATATAAAAATCAAGTAATACAAAGAGATTTAGTTGAGTTGACTACAAAGATAGGGTGTCCTGAGAAATGTGATTTTTGTGTGACAAATAAGCATTTTAATGGTGAATTCTCGGGGGAATTAGTTACACCCGAAGAAGTCCATAATTGTCTCGTAAACCATAGAAAGACCCTAGGGAATAAGGACTTTAGTATTTATTTCAATGAACCTACAGCCATAACGAATCATAAATGGTGGTACGAATTATTTGAACTCTTTGAGGACGAGCCCGGAGATTACCCTATATTTATGGCAACAACAGCAAGCTCCTTCAAGAACTTCGATCTCGGGGGAATGTTAAATTCAGCTTTAAGGATTGATTTAGTTAATATAGGTATAGAAAGTTTTGATAATATCTATAGAAAGAATAAAAATATAGATTTGGCTAAATTAATTAAAAAATTGTCTGAACATGGTACCGGGGTATTTGCTACTTATATCGTTGGGTTCCCCTATCAAACTGAACAAGACATTTGGAACGAAATTGATCAGTTGTTAAAACTAAATGCTTTTAGCTATGGGATTCATAACCTCAAAGTCTTGCCAGGAACGGATACGTGGAAGACCTTAAAAGCTCAAGGCAAACTCTTGGATCTACAAAAAGATTTCTACTGCTTACACGGATTTCAATCATTTAAGCACGACCATTTCAGACCGGGTTTTGTAGATATATGGCCACTGATTTATCGTATTCGAATGCATATAGAAAGAAAATGTGGAAATTTATCAAATTCTCTTTATGTTCTAATGAAAAATCTGGTTAATAAGAAAGCAAAGAATTGGAGATTATTTAAAAGAAACATGAAACTTTATCAAGGAATGAGTAAATCAATTTTTCCGGCTTGGAAAGAGTTTTTTAAACCCTCAGAAGAACAGATCAGAAATTATTTAAAACAAATAGATGATTTTGCTCTTTTAAAAGATTTAGACAATCGGATTAGGAAAAGTGTAGTCGCTTAAAACTTTTTAATATTTTTATTTTTTCTTTTTGGATTAGAACAATTTAATACATGAAACAAAAAAAGGAGAATTAAATTCCAAAACAATGAAGATGGGTAGAAGAGTGGAGAATTTATTTAATCATGGACTATCCCCTCTAATAGTGATCGGCGGATAAGTATTCTTCAAAAACCAATTTAAGATCTCTATAATGCTGAAGGATTTTTTCAAAATATACAGAAAAAATGAAAATATTGGTTATTATATACTTCTTTCTAAAATAATTATTAACTTAAGTTTATGATATAGGTTTTTCTGTTATGATAGATATATTGGATTCGAATATTAAGACAATCTTTTTTGATTTAGATGGTACTTTATTAGATTTAAATATGGATACCTTTCTGCCTCGTCTCTTAAAGGCTTTTACAAAAAAAATCTCACATTTAGTTCCCAATAGATTGTTTATTAAATATATGATAAATTCAATGAAGCTAATGAATAATAATAATGGTCCTGAAACAAACGAGGTTTTATTTAATAACTATTTTTATCCAAAAATGCCCTGTCTTCGATCAAAATTAGAGCCTCTCATTAATGAATTCTTTGAAAAAGACTTTGATGATCTAAAGATATTTTCGAGAAGGATGACCGGAGCAAAAACCCTAATCCAATGTTTAACTGATTTGGACTTTGATATTGTAATTGCTACTACTCCTATATCACCTATTTCAACCATCCATCATAGACTTAAGTGGGCTGGTCTTGATGAATTTCATTATACGATGATTACTTCTTGCGAAAATAGTAGAGCTTGTAAACCAAGTTACAACTATTTCAAAGATATTTTAAAAGCCATAAATCAACGAGCTGAAGACTGCTTGATGGTTGGTGATGAAAATAAAGATATGTTAGCTGCCAATTTTGGATTTAAAACTTTTTTAATTCCAGGAGAAAGAACAAAACTTGGTCAAGATACACCTAAGCCGGATTATATTGGAGATCTTGTATTATTGTATAATATAATAGAAAATTCTCACCTATATAATAAAAAAGAGTGTTATAGGAGACTTAATTACGCTTAGGAAAAATTGGAAAAAACCATTGGTGAATCGATGAATCGAAATTGTTTTTGATAGGATTAAATATGTTAATAGACTACTATTATTAGAAATTTTGACTACTATTAAAGTTCCTTCACCAGATTTGTTAGAATTTCCTAATCCAAATGAAATTGTGTCAGGGAAAAAAAATGAGGAGTTAAAATATAATAATACAGAATATGATGTAAAAGAGCAAAAATCTTTCATGGTTGAGAAAAATAGGTTTAACCATTCTATACCTGAAGTTAATTTTTTTGAAAATCATCATATCAAATGGTCTAATCTAAATTCTAGATGGGAGTGGATGAATAAATATCCTGACTTAATTGCTGAATTTTATAGAGCGGTTATTTTTACTGTGCATAAACGAACACCTACTATTCCTGAAATTAAGATAATGGGGTATAAAACATTTATAGAAAAGATCCCCAAATTAACAGGGAAGAGTTTTAATCAATGGGTATCAGATCAAGGCTATAAAACTAAATATAAAAGCGTTACCACTAAAAAATTTTCTAAAGAAGATTTAAATTTTTTGAAAAAATACACTAAGATACATGATATTAGCATTAACCAATTAATTTCTAAATTTACCATTTCCGAAATAAAATTCTTTGATAAATATAAAATTAATATTAAATTGTTAAAACATCGATGGGATTGGTTAAAGTTAGAAAACGGATTAAACTTAGCTAAAAATTATCTTAAGGATGTTTTAATACCGATTTTCAAAAGAATTCCGTTTATACCTGAATTAAGAAAGACAAATTATGCTTCCTTTATTGATTCTCTTAGAACTAAGCTTGATATAACATATTCTAAATTAATTGAATTATCTAAAATTAAGCAGAAAATTAAATCTAGCAGATTATTCAAGGAAGAGATAATAACAGAAGAAGAAAAAGAATTTTTGAGCCGTAATAATGTAGAGATTAATGATTTATTTTCTCGATGGTCTTGGATGGTTACTAATCCTGATTTAATGGTTCCATTTTTCAAAGAAATACTCTTTCCAAAAAGGAATCGAGTTCCATCAAAATCCGAAGTTATTGGGTGGGGGTATAGTGGATTTTTGACACGAATACAGAGAATGAAAAAATACTCATGGGAAAAACTGATCACTGATTCAAAGCACACTCCTATTTCAGGAGGGATAAAAGGTGAAGATATTGGATTTACTGAGAAAGAACTTGAATTTTTTAAGAAATATAAGATTGATAAAAATACATTAGTTTTTCGATATGACTGGTTAAAGGACAATTGTAATTTGGCAAAATGTTTTATTGACGATGTTTTAATTTCGATATTTAAAAAAATTCCGAATAGGAATTTGCTAAGAGCAAGAGGGTTTGGAGGGTTTCCTAAAGCGCTTAAAAAGTTATGTAAAAAAACCTATTTAGGTGTTATAGAAGATGCGGGGCATGAGTATTATATAAACTTAAGATTTAGTGTCGGGATAAAATTCCACTTGTTATTTAATGATGTACTAACATTATTTTTTAAATATCTTGGATTCAAATATTATCCCGAGCCTAATATATATCCTTCTGTCCGACCTGATGGGTTCTTATTAAAAGAAGAACAGCTTATAGGGATTTTACTAAAAAATCAGATTGCTCAGACTTTAAAATTATATTCTAATCTCTTTCTTGGGATTAAAGTAATTATATTTGATATTACATCAGACCTAACAGATTCTAGCTTTATTGAAAAAATTCAAAAGTATCAGCGTTCAGATGTTTTTTTTTTTATAATTGGCTATAAGTGGCCTTTTAAAAAATCTATAAAAGCCCTCCCTAATGACAATAGAATAATATACCCCCAAAATATTAGGATTGTTAGTATTGATTTATTTATGGATTTACTTAACATATCCACGATTATTAGAGAGAAAGTTAATTATCTGATTCAGCTTACAGAAGTATATGATTTAGAAGCATTAAAGAATGAACCATTATTGGACAGAAAGAAATTATTCCGTAAAGATGATCTAAAAAAGGAATTAAAGGTAAGAGGCATGATTGAAGAAAAAATAAGCGAATATCTAGATTTTGGGAAAAGAGAATATTTTATTAAAAATTCTTGGACTGATGATGAAATCAATAATATTAAGAGTCTTCGATGTAATTCAGACAAAATTGCCATTATAGATATTGAGACAACAGGTTTTAGCAAAAAATTTGATAAAATTGTGGAAATAGGAATAGTTGAGCTAAACTTAAAGACCAAAGAATATAAAATACTATTTAATACCCCTGTATATGAAAAAGGCGTTGAAATATTTATTGATAAAGAAATTACTAAAAAATATGATATAGATATAAAGGAGATTCTCAACGCACCTTCACTCGAATCATTCCGTGGCATTCTACAGCTCATCTTTAATTGTTATAGAATTACCGCTTATAATATTAGTTTTGATTTGAATTTTTTAGAATTTAGAGGATTCAAATTTCCTACGAAACTAAAAGATATAATGGGGCATGCGAGAGAGATCTTACCAAAAGGTAGCAAATACAATTTCCAATATACATATAATTATTTTTATAACTCTAAAAAGAATACGCAAAATAAATATCTTAGTGAGAGAAATTATAAAGAACAGCATATGGCAATCGATGATGCTATTTATGAAGCTGAACTGCTATATTTTCTTTATCATGCTTATAATTTCCCCCTATCATACCAAATATCATTATCTTAATAACTGAAAATCACGAATTTGAGAATTCTAAAAATTTATAAAAAATAAATCAATTTCATTCTCTATAACAATGATTTCAAATAATAATAACAAAAGTAACATGCTAACTTCAAGAATATTGATCCTAAATCTTTTGTTATTATTATAATGAAGCAAGTGAATCTGACCTTTTTCTTTTTCTTTTGACATGGATTTACTAACATGATTACATGCTTTTTAGAAAAAGGTAATATTTTAACCATTAGCTTTCTTGAAATCTAAAAGATAAAAAAAATAAGAAATGAAAAATTAAAATATCAAAAAATAGTTTAAGGAAATTAATAAAAACATTGCTGATTAAAAATGGCAGAATATGATCCTAGAAAAATTGAAAAAAAATGGCAACAAAGATGGGAAAAGGATAAAATATTCGAAGTCAGGAAGGATCCAAAAAAAGAGAAATATTATGTACTTGAGATGTACCCTTATCCTTCTGGTGCACTTCATATGGGGCATCTTCGAAATTATACCATTGGAGATTGTTTCGCAAGATTTAAAAGAATGAATGGTTTTAATGTATTGTACCCTATGGGGTATGATTCATTCGGGATGCCTGCTGAAAATGCAGCAATAGATCATGGAGCTAATCCAGAGACTTGGACTGACAAGAACATTGACACAATGAAAAATCAGCAAAAGCGTATTGGGCTCTCTTACGATTGGACTCGTGAAATTTATAGCCACAATTCCGCTTATTACAAATGGGATCAATGGTTTTTCCTTAAAATGTATGAACGAGATCTGGCATATAGACAAGAGAGTTATGTTAATTGGTGTCCTAAATGTGCAACAGTTTTGGCAAATGAACAAGCCCAAGGAGGAAAATGTTGGCGGTGTAATAATGAAGTTGAGCAAAAATTTCTAACACAGTGGTTTTTGAAAATACGAGATTATGCAGATGAGCTTTTAGATGGGCTGGATACGGTAGATTGGCCTGAAAAAGTGAAGATCATGCAGAGAAACTGGATATCTAGGTCGGAAGGTTCGATTATCAAATTTCCAATAGTTGGTGAAGACAGAACAGTAGATATTTTCACAACTCGACCAGATACTCTTTATGGTGTGACTTTCATGATTTATGCGCCAGAACATCCGGATATTAAGAAATGGGTACAGGGAACAGAATATGAGGAAGAATTTGAGAATCTCTATAACGAAATCACGAAAGAAGATAAATTTCAGAGAACAGATATTGAAATTGAGAAAAAAGGGATGTTTATTGGAAGATACTGCATTAATCCCATAACTAACGAGGAAGTTCCTGTGTATATTTCAAATTTCGTCATATATGAATATGGGGCTGGTTGTGTCATGGCAGTTCCAGCTCACGACCAGCGTGATTTTGAGTTTGCTAAACAATACAATATCCCAATAAAGATTGTAATTCAACCTCATGAATATGAGATAAATGTTGATAAAATGACCCGGGCATATGAAGCAGATGGTATAATTGTGAATTCTGAAGAATTTGATGGAATGGAGAATAGAAGTGCGATAAATGCGATTACTGAGAAATTAGAAAAAATTGGAAAGGGTTGTACTACAATTAATTATAAACTTAGAGATTGGGGAATTTCTCGACAGCGCTATTGGGGATCTCCCATTCCGATTATTTATTGTAGTGAATGTGGAATAATGCCAGTTCCCTATGAGGATCTACCAGTACATCTACCCAAAGATGTTAAATTCACTGGCTCTGGTAATCCTCTAGAAACAAGTGAGTCTTTTATAAATGTTAAATGTCCAAAATGTGGAAAACCAGCAAAACGCGAAACTGATACGATGGACACATTTATCGATAGCTCTTGGTATTTTTTTGCATTCTGTAATCCTCCTTCTGTAGAGAATGATTTGCCTTTTAACAAAAAAATCGTAAACTATTGGGGAAATGTAGACCAGTATATAGGA
>SDBV01007410.1_pt1 | contig 15011 bp, 14 predicted proteins | sample 2277081 | NCBI WGS metagenome assembly SDBV01 (sample SAMN10402039, study PRJNA504765) | marine sediment metagenome | isolation source: marine sediment core GS10_PC15, 223 cmbsf | place: Arctic Ocean: Southern Knipovich Ridge | collected 2010
GATTCCGAACAACGCTCGCCACCTTCGTATTACCGCGGCTGCTGGCACGAAGTTAGCCGTGACTTCCTCTGGGGCTGATCAATCCGAAGACTTTCTAACCCCTGACAGTAGTTTACACTCCGAGAAGCTTCATCCTACACGCGGCATTGCTGCGTCAGACTTTCGTCCATTGCGCAATATTCGTTACTGCAGCCCCCCGTGGGGGTCTGGGCAGTGTCTCAGTCCCAATGTGGCGGGTCAACCTCTCAGTCCCGCTACCCGTCGATGCCTTGGTGAGCCATTACCTCACCAACAAACTGATAGGAGATAGGCCGCTCCCAAACCGATAAATCTTTGATCACAAAACTTACGAATTGTGATATTATTCGGTATTATTGCCCCTTTCGGAAGGATGCAAGCATCCAGACGCTATTCCAATGTTCGGGGTACGTTACCTATCTATTCCTCACCCTTTCGCCACTAACTATATATCCGATTACTCTTCAATAAAGTTCGTTCGACTTGCATGTCTTAGCCATGCCGCCAGCGTTCGTTCTGAGCCAGGATCAAACTCTTCAATTTATATCGTTGAAACGATTCAGAAGAACCGTTATCTTCGAGTTTTTTAGACTCAACGCTTTTGCTCACGCAACAAAATGTTATAGTCTGCGACAGAATTTCGGCTTCTGTCAAGCACACCAATTTTAAGGTCCGCACCCAAACGTGAATAAGGGTACTCGCCTACACTTTGCTGCTACAAGTGGTATTTGACTGTTAACTTATAAAAGAACTTTCCGCCATAGCGAAAAAAAATAGTGGCCAAACCGCCCCCAAAAGGAAAGCTTGCCCACCTCTCAAACACCATATTGTACATTTGAAAACGCCCGCGTCAAGAACAAATGTGAAAATAATAATATTTTTTTTTCGACATCCAGAACCTGCTCCGTTTCAAACGAGCTAAGGAATATAGTAAGATTGACAACAACAGTCAACAAAAACCTCAAAAAAACCGACTTTTATTTCCACTGACGCCAAATGAGAATGTAACTTCTTAGAATTAACAGACTTACGACAAGCAATCCAAAAACCGACAAAAGCAATCCAAAACCGACAAAAGCGATCCCAGCTCCACAAATACGTCCCATCAGGCTTTATCAGCCAAAAAACCCTCTTCCAAAACCCTTTTTAACTTGAAATATCCGCTTTTTAAGATTACTTTCTTGTTAAGAAAAACGTCGGCAATTATCAAAAGGTGCAAAATCATGGTAAAAACACATAAAATTGAGATCGAAACAAACGGAAACTGCCATATCGTTAACATTACCGAAAAAGTCAATGCCCGGATCGCAAGCTCCGGCCTGCAAAACGGAACCGTGACCATCTTCAACATCGGATCGACCGCAGCCGTAACAACCATAGAATTTGAGCCAGGCCTCGTCAACCATGACATCGCTGCTGCTTACGAAAGGATCGCACCTGCAAACGCACGCTACGAGCACGAAGAAACATGGCACGATGACAATGGCCACGCACACGTCCGCGCTTCAATGCTCGGACCATCCATCGTCGTTCCGGTTGTAGACGCACAGATGACGCTCGGAACATGGCAGCAAGTCGTACTCATCGATTTCGACACAAGACCAAGAACAAGAAAGATCGTATGCCAGATCATCGGCGAATAGAAAGAGGAAATTAAGCCTTGCTGCGACTCAATTCACGATCTTTTTTCCCGAACCACCAACTACAAGTGGATCGGAAGTTTCCGTCATCCACCACTTAAGTTTTTCGTCAAGCCCCCGAACAACATCCGCATAGTTTGCATCCTCAGCCAGGTCCTTCGTTTCCCATGGGTCTTTCTTGAGATCGAACAATTGCACTTCGTTAGCTTCTGGATAACGAATCAGCTTATACCTATCCGTGCGAATCATTCGCTGGAGATGACGGTACGATCCGTAAATCGAATCGTATAATTTTTTCTTTTTGCCCGTCAGCAGCGGAACCAGAGTTGGGAACTGCAATGTTTCGGGAGCGTCTATATTCGCCATTTCACATGTCGTTGCAAAACAGCTTTGCAGATATATCATCGCGTCGCTGCGAACATTCCTGGAAATACCCGGACCGGCGATCACAAAGGGCATTCTCACCGAATGGTCATATTGATTCTGCTTACCCATCAGGCCGTGCTGACCGACAGCTAAGCCGTGGTCCGATGAGAAAATAATGATCGTGTTGTCCGCCTTGCCACTTTTGTCCAGCGCATCGAGTATCCGGCCGATCTGATGGTCCGCATGGGTAACGATCGCATAATACTCGCTAAGATGTACCTGTACCGCTTCTTTCGTCCGCGGGAACGGAGCAAGTTTTTCGTCACGAAGCCTGTTGTCACCCTGATCGAAAGGATGTTCGGGCATATAGTTCGGCGGTATTTTAATTTTGTCCGGCGGATACATATCGACAAATTTCTTAGGCGACTGCCGAGGATCGTGCGGAGCATTGAATGAAACATACATAAAGAAGGGGTCGTCGCTTTCGCCAGCGGCATTTTCAATATGATCTATCGCGGCATCGGCATACACTTTGCTGCTGTGTACTTTCTGGCCGTCTTTATCAAGCCAGTGCCCTTTCAGTGACTTGTCATCAGGACTCCACGAATTCCCTTGGCGCGGACGATCATAAGGATCGTTGATAATGCCCTTTTTCTTGTTCTCTTTAGCGTTGGGATCTTTTGAATGCAGCATGCCGCCGACGGCGGCGGGGCCTATTTTCTTGAAGCTCTTTTTCAGTGCATTGCCGCCGTTATGCCATTTGCCCGTCATAAACGTATCATAGCCGGCATCGCCTAAGACCCGCCCCCAAAGCGGATAGTCGCCGCATTCATTCCCTCCGCAATCCCGAAGATATCGCCCGGTATTGAGCATCGCCCTGCTGGCAATGCAAATCGCACCGCCCCATGCGCCTTGGTTGAAACAATGCGTAAACGTCACGCCTTTGCGAACAAGCCGATCGATGTTAGGCGTCTTAACTTGCGTATTGTTCAGTGCATCGACGGTGTTGAACGACTGATCGTCCGTAAACAAAAACAGAAAATTAGGACGTTCGCTGCCTCGCGCTGCGAACCGATTACCCGTTCTCTGCATGCTCGCAGTTTCAACGCATCCGGATAATGTACTCCCTATAACACCTGCCGAACAAACACCAGCCAGTTTCAAAAACGAACGTCTATCCATAATATCTAACCTCCATCACCTTTTAATAATACCTTGGGTTGTTATCTTTACCTGGAAATCCCGTTAAAACCTTTTCAAATTTGCTCAAAGCACTCAGGGCTTTTTCGTCCTTTGTACCTATGATATTTTGTTTTTCCTTCGGATCGGTTTTTAGGTCGATGAGTCACTTGATTCTGTAAACAACTCGAATTCAAGTATCGTTGGAACCTCGTTAGCTTCGAGAATATTCAAACGAAAATACCTGGCACTTATCGGTTCAAAAGCCAGATCGACTTTGCCGATCTTCGTTCCCGAGTAAACTGTCTGCCACTTATTATCTTTCTTGGTTAATATCTCATATTTGCGCACACGCCCCCATTTGCCTTCATCGATAACGATGCGCCTAATGGTAATAACCTTACCAAGATCGACTTGGAGCCAGCCGCTGCGTGCCCCCTCTTTGGCCCCCCAGCGAGTGTGCGGGTTACCGTCAAAGGCATTTTCCGCAAAGTAATCATGGTTCCATTCCGAAGAGGCCATGGAAGGTTTGTTACGTGAAATAGATCCTTTGGGAAGTTTGATCTGGCCGCGAATGTATTGCCCTACTTTTTTGAGGGTCTTAACATCGATATCGCGAAGCCTGCCCTGATAGTTAGGCCCGATGTTTATTGAAAATATATTACCGTATTTTTTGGCACCAAGGTAATCGGCGTAAAGTTTTTCGGCTGGGTGGCAAATGCCGTCATGTTTCGGCAGAGAGTAAAACCAATCTGCGCCTCCTTCGTGCTGCGGAAGGATCGGATATGTAAACTCCGCTGCCAGATATCCCTGATATGATCCCTCGGCGTCCTTGTTGTATTTTGTTGCGTTTACGTCCCCGACTTTTCCGGGTTTTCCCCTTTCTCTAAGGCTAAGACGCCCTGCCGGCTCGCCGTGATTGAAACCGACAAAACTGTTGGGCTGGAACTTATGCACCCATTCAACGGTTTCCTTATGAGAAAGCCCGCCGGTCCCCACTGCATGATCCATCCACCAGAATTCGATCGGCCCGTAGTTCGTTAGCAGTTCCTGAAGCTGAGCCTTCTTGACCTCCGGGTTTACGCCCTCCCCTGCCTGCCAGTTCTTTCCGTCAACCGCGCCCGGCCAGTTCCAGTCGCCCTCCGAAAAGTAAAGTGCCAGCTTGATCCCGTATTTATCGCATGACTTTCGCAGTTTGGCCAGGACATCGATCCCAAGCGGGCTATTAGTCACCTTCTTATCCGTCGTCGCCGTATCCCACAGGCAGAATCCGTCATGGTGCTTTGAGAGGAACAGAATATAGTTCATCCCCGCAGCTTTAGCCGTCTGGCACCACTGATCGGTATCGCACCCGGTCACCTTGAAATACGATGCGTCCCTTTCCAGGGTCGGCGTCCATTCATGCCCGGAAAATGTGCTGAACGACCAGCAAACGAACATCCCGAATTCCATATCCTTGACTTGTTGAGCCCTGACATCATCAGGAATTTTTCCCGCAGTGATATCCGGAACCGTTAAGGTGCTTGTACAAGCCGAAAGCAGTATGCTAAGTGCAGGCAGTATCCATTTCAATTTCATCATTATTTCAGCCTTTCTTTTCTTTAGGTCGTGCCCTATTCGTGGTTAAATTTATTTATCTGCTAGTCAATCCCAGATCGCTCAGCATCTGCATATCTTCTTCGACGCTGCGTCCTGCTGTCGTCAGATAGTTGCCGCTAAGTATGCTCGTCGCTCCGGCATAGAATATCCAGCTCTGCATATCACGCAAATTTAAAACACGTCCCCCGGCGATCTTTAAGTTTATCTTAGGCAAAATAAATCTATACAACGCAATTATCCGCAGCACCTCTTTAGGCTCAAGTGTTTTATATCCTCCCATCGGCGTTCCTTCGATCGGATGCAGAAAGTTCATCGGCACCGTGTCCACTCCAAGCTCACGCAGTTGCATCGCCATGTCAATTCGATCCGTTTCCGTTTCACCGATTCCAAATATCCCGCCGGCACATATCCCAAGCCCTGCTGCTTGTGCTGCTTTTATCGTGTTTACGCGATCAGCGAACACATGCGTCGTCACAACGTCGCCAAAATGATTCTCTGACGTTTCAAGGTTATGGTTATACCGTTTAAGCCCCGCATCAGCTAGCCGCTTAGCCTGCTCCGTCGATATTATTCCTAATGACGCGCACATCTCAAGCCCGTAGTCTTTCGTGATAGTTTTGATTAATTTTTCTATCCGCTCAAGTTCGCTTTCGCTTATCGCTTTTCCTGAATAAACGATCCCGAAGTTCGGCACACCCTTTTCTTTTGTCTCTTTCGCCGCTGCCAGTATTTCCTCATCGCTAAGCATTTCCGGTTTGATATACCCCGCATCGTATCTTGCCGATTGTGCGCAGAACTTACAATCCTGCCCGCACCCACCAAGCCGGCCCGGCACGATGGAACAAACCTTGACTACACTACCAAAGTTAGCCTTACGTATCTCATTGGCCCAATACAACAAGTCATCATGCGCCTCAACACTCTCCGCACAAAGACTATCTATCGCGTCTCTATCAAGCAAACCGCCACCAAGAACGCTCTCCGCCATTCCCTGTATCGTAATATTCATATTTGCCCTTATTTACTCTCAAAGATCTTAAAAAGTCCGCCAAATATATCCTGTAACAGATCAGCCTTACGTACCTCTATCGCCGTCGTGCTGTCAGCTTCGATAGCAACACGCACATCGACAACACGATACCGATCGCCATCGAATTGCTGCTCGATAGTTCCTTTTGAAACGGAATAGTTACTTCCCTTCGGCATCACAAAACGCACCTGCGCCCTGTCAAATCCAACATCGAATTTATTAACCAGCGTAGCGGTGTTCGCCTGCGAACTTCCATCGTTGCTCTTAGCATATTCCAATGTAAGCCTAAGCTCCGGCGTAGCAGAAGAATAACCTTCCTCCCAACCCTCAATAGCCACCTCGTTATTTACAACGGTGTAGTTGCCATTACCGTCAACCCTGAACAAATTAAAGTGAAAATGTTCCCGAACAGAATCCGCATAATACTGGATCTTCTTGCTGCCCAGATCATACGGGTTCTTATCTGCAAGATGATGATTATGACCGATCACAGCCAAACTAAGATCGACCTTATCCGCCCATGCCCCCATAATTCCATTCTCACTTTTATGATAAGCAGCCGCCCTGAAGTTGCCCTGCCCAACATCGCCCAGCCACGCAGTATGATCTTCTAACTGATGATCCCAGTTATAACCAACCCACCCGTCATTGACGACCATAAAACGGCTCTTGCCATACTCAAAGTGATGCGACTGCAAACCGTGATACTTATTCCAGAACTTCGACTTCACATCATACTGCCCGCTCCATGGCTGACTTCTCTCCAGGAAGTCATGATTCCCCGCCGCCGAAAACGCCGCCGCGTCAAAACCGTGCACCCCTTTTACACCACCCGTCTCAGAGCCTTTATAAAAGAAGTCCGCCCTCGACTGGGGATCCGGAAACCTGTCGCTATTATCATTAATCACATCGCCGGTAATAAAAACCATTTCAGGCCCGATGATGTTAGCCAACTCCACAAACGCCGATATCTTAGACAATGTTTCAGGATAACCGTTAGCCTTCGCCCTCTGAGCCAAATGCGTATCGGATATATGAAAGATCGAGTATTCGCTTTTGTATTTCTTAATAACTTTAACAGCCCGTAGCGAAACCTCATCCCCCATAGAAGTTTTCAAAACAAGATCATACCGTTCCCCCGGCGTACCCGAAGGCACCTTAACAGTAACCTGCGTATCGTAACTGTTCCCCGACACCGTATCGTACACCCACGAACCTGTTTTGGAGGTTACCGTTGGTATCAAAACCGAATTGTAGGGACCACGCAGTACTACGGACGTGACGTTTTGACTGGCATCGGCATCAAACCAAACGGTAAAACTATCACCCGCTTTTACGATCGCGGTGGTAGCATTCCACGGATAAACGATCTTTCCGCAAAAACCAATACTGCAAAAGATGATAATGAAAAGAAATACAAAAACGGTTTTGGTCCTAATGTGTGTCATATTTTAGCTCTCCTGATTAATTATTATCTACAAAACAGTAATTAATTGTAACAACAATAATTTTAATCTTCCGCGGCAAAAAAATCTTTTCCTTCGACGGCAAACTCTCTAAACTTACTCGCCGGCAGCGTCACAGTCTCCCACTTCGGGCTACGCACCTTCATAAACTCGCGATAATCGTCAAGCCGAACAACATAAAAAAAATACCTCTCGTCCCAAAACTCAAAAACCTCCACCCCGTCCGTATCGACATCGCCGCCCGTGATCTTATACACAAACACGAACACCGCCCGCGTCCCCTTCTCAAAAACCATCTCCCACTGAATAAGGCTCTTAACATCCTCAAGCGTCACCCAGCACTCCAGATTCTTCATTCCCGCAAGACTCTTGCCCTTAAACGCCCTGCCCTTAACCTCGGCGACAACCTGCCCCCCGCCGTGGGGATACACAATAAAGTCGAAACTTTTTATCTTATTTCGCGCGAACAGTTTCCGCTTTTGCTGATCCACCGGCACATACTTGACCCCCTTCTCATCGAGCCAGCCCTCAAAAACATCTTCATATTCATTCCTCTCATCCATCCATACGAGTTTATTGTTTTTTCCTCCATTGTCAACCCCGCTATTGCATATCGCACCCGCTTCTGCTATAAATCGCATTATGGATACGGATATTCTTATCGGGATTATTGTAACCGCAGCCGCCTTATTGGCAGTGATCGTTCTTACGTTGACATCGAAAAGGTCCATCGAGCGCATCGCATCCGACGGCTGCCGCACCGCGCGTCAAACACTTAAGGACAAGAACAATGGCTCCTAGCCCCGGCTCCTCTTCCAACCCAACCCCGGAGCTGTCGCGCGAGCTGTCCCTCTTTCACGTGACAATGATGGGCCTCGGCATGATGATCGGTGCCGGCGTATTCCTCGGCATGGGAATCTCGATCGGCGTTGCCGGCCCCGGCGGAGTCGTCCTGACATTCGCACTCAACGGAGTCCTGGCAATGCTCACAGCAATGAGTTTCGCAGAGCTTTCATCTGCGATCCCACGCGCCGGCGGTGCATACAACTTCGCACGAATAGGCTTCGGTCGCGGCCCAAGCTTTCTCGCAGGCTGGATGGAATGGTTCGCCTCATCAGTCGCCGGCAGCATGTACGCACTAACATTCGCAATCTACACCATCCGTTTCGCAAGCCAGATGGGATGGCTAAACGGCGTTTTCCAGATGGCGGGCCTTACCCCCGGCTCTCCCGAAGCACAATCATTCGAGATGAACATCGTAAAATGCGTCGCCGTCATAACCGCCATAACATTCATATACATCAACTTCCGCGGTGCCTCGGAAACCGGAAAGATCGGCGCAATCATTACAATGGGCCAGACACTTTTCGTAGTTATGATCGGCCTCATCGGCGTCATCACCGCCATAAAGGACCCCTCGCGCCTGCAAAACTTCTCACCATTTATGCCCAAAGGCTGGTCACAGCTGCTGATCACCATGGGCTTTACGTACGTCGCATTCGAAGGCTACGAGGTCATCGCCCAGGCAGGCGACGAAACAATAGACCCGCGCCGCAACCTGCCAAAAGCAATGATATACTCCGTCTGCATCGTAACATGCATTTACATCCTGGTCGCTTTCGCAACCGTCGTCTCCGTCAAGTCCGGCACCCAGGGCGTCGAAGGCCCGGCGTGGCAGTGGATCGGAAGCTTCAACGAAACAGGTTTCGGCGAAGCCGTAAAACGCCTGATGCCGTTCGGAAACCTGATCCTGACCCTGGCTGTGATCTTCTCGTCAACCTCGGCCCTTAACGCAACAATATACTCCGCCACACGCGCGTCCTACGCCCTCGGTAGAGACAGCATGCTCCCGAAGTTCTTCGCCAGCATCCACAAAACAAAGAACACGCCTTACGGAGCACTCATTGCCACATCCGTCATAATCCTGATCGTAACAACAATGCTCCCGACAGTAGACGTCGCATCCAGTGCAAGCATCATGTTTTTGGCCCTGTTTTTCATGGTTAACCTGTGCGTGATAAAGATACGCCGCTCCATGGCGGACGAGCTGACATACGGGTTCCTCATGCCGCTGTTCCCGCTGTTCCCGATACTGGCGATCGTCTGTCAAGTCGTGCTCGCCGTATGGCTCGTCCACATGTCGCTGATCGCATGGATCGTAGCACCGATATGGATTTTCGCCGGCATCGCCATATACTTCTTATACGCACGCTCACGCGCCACATACACCGAAGACGAGATTCTCATCCTCGAAGAGGAGAAACACCACAACGAAGTCGTCGAAGGCAAATACCCGATAATGGTAGCCGTCGCCAACCCCGCAAACGCATCACAGTTGATACAAAGCACCTTCCGCCTGTGCGGAGCAAAGAACGCGCATCTGGAATTGATACACATGGTTCAGGTCCCCGACCAGGTCTCCCTCCACGACGCTGAGAAATACACACAGCCCGGCAAGGAAGGGATCTTCGAGGTAATGCTCTCGCTGGCGATGCACTTCCCGATAAACTCGACCATCCGATACTGCCGCAACGTCGCACGCGGCATCGTCTCGGCCATCCGCGAAAAGAAAACGAAGATGCTCGTCCTCGGATGGCACGGCGTACGGGACGTTGGAATATTCAACCTCGGCTCAAAGATCGATCCCATCATCGAGCAGTCCCCGTGTAACGTCGTCGTCCTGAAAGACTGCGGCGGAAACAAAGTCTTCAAAAGCGCCCTGGTCCCGATCGCCGGCGGCCCGAATGGAGCACTGGCACTTGAGATCGCCTCGATCCTAACGGCACCCGACGAAGGAACCGTAACTGCCTTTTGCGTTGACACAGGACGGGGACCCGTGGACTTCGATGCGTTCCTGGATAGCAACAAAAAGTTCGATATCCCCCGCGATAATCTAAAAACAAAGACAGTTCAAGCCAAATCCGCTGTAAAAGCGATCCTGAAAGAAGCAAAGAACCACGACCTTGTTGTCTTAGGTACCACCCAAAAGCCGTTACTAAGACAGATGGGCCGAATGAGCCTGCCGGAAAAGATCGCCTGCCGTACACCTAAGCCCGTTGTGATGGTCAAGAGTGATATAGGCGTCCGATCATGGATAAGAAGATGGATTTAAGGAAAGGCTGATCATGAAAAAATGCCCATTTTGTGCCGAAGAGATACAGGACGAAGCGATCAAGTGCCGTTATTGTAATGAGTTCCTCGACCCTGCAAAAGCACCGGCTATCGCACCTGACAAACCAAAATGGTATTACCACAACGCAGGCACCGTTATGGCTATCCTGATACTCGGCCCTTTGGCGCTGCCGTTGATAGCATCGAACCCGAACTACAGCAAAACAACAAAAACCATAATCTCAACATTTGTCATCGCACTAACAATAGTGCTGTGCATTCTCATCGTCAAAATGTATACCTACATCTTCCAAACAATCGGGGAACTCGGATTATAAATTTTGCTTACGGTGCGGAGTCCGGCTCTGCCGGGCCAATCAGCAGGTCCTTCGACTACGCTCAGGATGACACTTTCTGTGTCATTTTTTGTCCTCCTTTTTGCGATTTCGTGCGCGTTTTTGCGCTTTTTTTGTTCGTTTTTGTTCATAATTGTTCGTTTTTGTGTTTTTTGGTCATCGTTTTTAGGCTTTAAACGCACTAAAGTTCGTTTTTGATTCAAAAAGAGGGGCGATTTTCAATTTACTATTTTTTATTGTCTATTTTCAATTTTCAAAGATCCAAACTGTAACATTGTTGTACCGTTTTTGCGCCATTTCATAACTAGCGTATAGCGTACAGCGGATAGCGTATAGGATGGCAGTTGCCATCTTCAGCCTCCGGCTGATACATATATATTATACACTATATTATTAACAAGTCAAGTTGTTTTGTGATTTTTTAACAAAAAATTACAAAACCGTGATTCGTGATTCGTGGATGGCGAAGCCATCGCCGGCCGGGGGCTGGTTTGGGATTTTTTAGACAGGATTACAGGATAAAAAAACAGATAATGAAAATTAAATTTAGTCCAAAAGAAATAGTGAAAGAATTATATAGCCATCCTGTTATCTTGTCAAAAAAAGAGGGGTTAGAATGATCGACAGGAAAAACCGATGGATCGACATGGTGATTAGTTACTGCATGCGCAGGTAAAGGGTGTTTAAAACGTAACGGTTATATAAGTTATCGCGCAGAGACGCAGAGACGCAGAGAAAAGCATCTGAAAAGAGCTAAAAAATGAAAGAAAAAGCATAAAAAAAGAGAAAAAGAAGGGGAAAAGAAAGAAAAAAAGGCGGTTTTGTGTAGTGATTCGTGACTCGTGAGTCGTGATTCGTGCCGCCTGCGGCGTCTTCGGCCTCTGGCCGATTAAGGCTTGACCCTTCTGGGTCTATGCTGACCTGTAATCGTGATTAGTGACTCGTGATTCGTGGATGGGAAGCGGCTATTCTAGCGGATAGCGTACAGCGTTTAGCGGGTAGGAGATAGGATGTCTCCCCTCGACAGGCTCGGGGCAGGAACGGCATCGCCAGCCAAAGGCTGGTTTGGGTTTTGGCCCCTTCGACTGCGCTCAGGGCAGGCGGGGGTGATTGAATAGATATTAGGTTTTAGCCGCCTTCGCTAAAGCTATGGCGAGCCAGGGATATTAGATAGTAGCTGTGGAGCCGCTAACGCGGTGTATTTTAATGGACTTTTGGGGAAAGTGAGCTTAGAATATCACGGTAAAAACATTGACGGGTAGGTAGTCCGTCTTCGTTGAAACTACGACGCGATTTCGGCTAAAGCCTCAAAAGGGAAAAGTTATGGATGCGGAAAAGAAAAGTTTTGAGAAGAAACTTATAAATCAACTGGGATGCTCGGATGAAGACTATAAGCAGATCAAAAAAGAAAGGAGCCTATTATGAGTACAGAGAATTCCAGTGAATGTAGTGTCGGTCCCAAATTGATCTTTGCGTGCAGCGGAGCGGCTGATGTTGGTGCGATATCCGACCAAGCTGCTCGTAAGATGGCAAAAGAAGGAATCGGTAAAATGTTTTGTACGGTCGGGATCGGCGGACGTGTCAGCGGCATTATGAAAACAACCGAATCTGCTGAAAGTATTCTGGCCATTGACGGCTGCCCTTTGAACTGCGTCAAAAACAGTCTCCATCAGGCAGGATTCGATGAATTTTTCCACTTGCAGCTTGCTGAACTAGGTCTGGATAAAAGTAACAGTCCTGTCACAGAAGACAATATCAGCAAGGTCGCTATCAAAGGCAAAGAGCTGATGTCGTAATAGTCTTGACGGATAGGTAAGGGAAAAGATTATTAGTTAGGAGTCGGGAGTTCGTAGTTCGGAGAAAAGGAAAAATTTAATGGAAAAAGGAGATGGAAATGGATGAGGCCATAGTTTGGACAGTTTTGATAGTGGCAGTGCTGTCCAGGCCGATGCTTCGCATCCGAGGTATTAGATAATAGATATTAGATAGTAGCTGTGGAGCAAAGCGATTATGAGAAGATGAAGAATAAGCTGCTTAAAAAAATCGTTGACGATTTTTAATGGTTGGCAGAAAAAAAATAAAACAGAAGGAAGTTAATGGAAAAGGTGCGAAAAAGGTGTCTGACACCTTTAATTTCCTTCGGTTATCGAGATAAAACCATAATGAACAGTATAAAGAAACTGACAAGAAAAGAACTTACCGAAATAGTCCGATGCTATGCAAATGTTTTTCCAGAGTGGAAGATCGTAGGTGGCAACCGCCTTGTTCGAACTAATGCTATTATCCTCCAGCAAATTGGATTTGAATCATTACGTTATGGTGCGTATCGTCCGGTGGCCTTGATACAAGTTTTACCTTTGCCTTTTCTTAGCATGCTTCATCAAGAACTCGACATCAAACATAGAGAGATTGAACGGCGTGAGCATCCCCTTATGTGGCAAAAAGTTGTTGCTGCGATGGAACAGCAGTTTCAGCCGTCAATTAGAAAACCTCTTGATTTACGTGAAGTAAGGGATCTGTGCGAGCAAGCAAATAAGGTTATAGCAGAATCCAGGGGGAGAGAATGTATTTATAATCTATGCATGTTGAGCATCCTGAATGCTTACTTGGGTGAAAGAGAACAAGCCTTGTCGTACTGTCAACAAATGAAAGATGTTCCTCCACCGGATTCGAGAACTCTTTTTGACTGGGAAATTAGTTGTTTGGAATTTGGCAATAAATTACATAAGGCCATTGAGAACGGTAATGAGCGTCAGTTTCTAGACACTGTTGCTTCAGAAAATTAAAAGAAAATATAGTTTGTGTGGAATGCCACGAAGGACGAATTGCTGAGGGTAAAGCAACTGCTCGACGAGGGGCTGATAGAGCAAAGCGATTATGAGAAGATGAAGAATAAACTGCTTAAAAAAATCGTTGACGATTTTTAATGGTCGGCAGGAAAGCTTTTGTAAATACATGGGGCATGAATTGCCCTAAATCGCCGGAAAAGACCTACGGGGTCTTTAGTTGCGTGGATAAAAACATAATAGGAGCAAATAATTAATGAGTGAAGAGGAAATAACAGAAAAGGAAAATCCATCATTAGAGGAAATATGGATTGAGGTAAGTGAATCATATGAAGAAATTACTAAAGACCTTCCTGGAAAAATACCTTATGAACCTGAACTTCCGTTTAGTTTCTACTGGACGGTTCAGCATATGAAAGGAGGGTTGAAATATAGAACTATTAACCTTGCAAAAACAGCAATGAAATTATTTAAGGAAGAAGAAGGATTGCTATCTGCAATTATTATAACTCGTAGCATCTGTGAAACAGTTTCTTTGTTATTTTGGCTTTACATGCGTATAGAGAAAGTAGTAAAAAACGGAGAAGTTGGTGATTTAAAAAAATCCTTAATTACAATGGCAGTTGGCAGGAGATTAAATCCAATAGTAAAAGGTGGAGAAGAAATAAAAGCATTTAGTGCATTGAGTGCTATAGATAAACTTGATAAGAATATTGAAGGGGTAAGAAAACATTATGATTCTCTGTCAGAGTATGCTCATCCAAATAATGATGGAGTATTGTTATTCTTTACTCAATTAAATAAAAAAGAGAATTATTTTGAAATGTCTATCGATGCAATGTTTCAAAAAAAGGAGATGCCACAAAAAGAGTTTTTGGCAGGTTTGTCGTTATGGATCGGAACATTTATTGTTTTTGAAAGAATGATAAATGAATTACTGCCGAAGTTTAAAGAAATATGCGAAGAAGAAGGGGATTAATATGGAAGATAGTAAAGATCAAAATAAAGACAAAAATAATTCAAGTAATTGGAAAAAAAAGATGTCAGAATTAATAGGGGTGGTAGTATGGTTTGCAGTTATTGTTGGAGTCTTAGTGTTTTTATTTAGTTCAGATTTTAGAATGAAAACATTGACTTTTTTAGATGATGAAATTCTAATTGATTACGGTATAAGACTAACACCTGAAACTTATGAAAAAAATGAAACTATAGAAGTCGATGATTTAAGTTATATAGTAGGAGAACATAAGTTTACAGAAGATGCTAAATTATGGGAAGTAGATTCTCCACCTAATGCAAAGTATTTAGTACTTGCTATAGAAGTTAAAAATATTGGTAAGAATGCAAAGGAAATTCCTGAATTTAAACTCATTGATGAGAATGGAAAAATATATGATTCTGCCAAAAAAAATACAACCAAATTAAATCCAGAAGTAAAGATTGCAGGGGGCGTTGTATTT
>SDBV01007411.1_pt1 | contig 15011 bp, 12 predicted proteins | sample 2277081 | NCBI WGS metagenome assembly SDBV01 (sample SAMN10402039, study PRJNA504765) | marine sediment metagenome | isolation source: marine sediment core GS10_PC15, 223 cmbsf | place: Arctic Ocean: Southern Knipovich Ridge | collected 2010
CCTTATAGGTGGAGCTCGATAATGAAAAGAGCTTTAATTATTGGTATTGATAACTATCCTGATTTCCCATTAAACGGGTGCGTCAATGATGCTCAACGGTTAAGTGAAGTCCTTTCAAAACATCATAATAGGAAGCGGAATTTTGACTGTGAAACATTAACTTCCCCTTCAGACGAAATCACCAGGCCGATTCTTAGACAAAAAATATCAGACCTTTTTAAATCACCAGCTGATATTGCTTATTTGCATTTTTCTGGGCATGGAACAATTAATGGATTTGGTGGATATCTAGTAGCTGCTGATTATTGCGAACATGATGTAGGAATTCCTATGGCTGAAATATTGACTTTAGCAAATCAATCGCCTATACAAAACATTTTTATTACATTAGATTGTTGTCATAGTGGTGCTTTTGGAAATCTACCTGTTGTGGATGCTGGCAAAATCATTCTTTCAGAAGGGATTTCTGTAATAACTGCAACTCGCTCCAATCAAGAAGCAATTGAAGAAGGAGGAAGTGGTATATTCTCTTCATTATTAATAGAAGCACTTGAAGGCGGAGCAGCAGGTTTATTAGGGGAGGTGACTGCAGCAAACATTTTTGCTTATATTGATAATGCTTTAGGCGCATGGGATCAGCGGCCGCTTTTTAAAGCTAATGTTTCAAAATTTATTAAATTAAGAGAAGCTTTACCAAAAATTGATATTAAACTACTTGAAAAAATAAAAGAATACTTTCCTCTGCCTGCTGAAGCATTGCCTTTATCTCCTGCTTATGAACCTTCAGCTAGGCCAAAGGATATACAGAAAGAAGCAATAATGAGTGGTCTTCAAAAGCTTAGGAATGTTGGGTTAGTTGAGCCAATTGGCGCTGAGCATATGTATCATGCTGCTATAGAATCAAAAGAATGTGGATTAACAAGCTTAGGAAAATATTATTGGCGTTTAGTAAATGAAAATAAAATATAATAAATCCTAAAATAATTAAATAATAGGCACATATATGGATATTGCATTTTATTACACATTTAGTACTATTCCTCAAGTTCTTGCTGGAGCTATTGCCCTATTTGGTGTATTTGTGCTGTATAAAATCCAACACCTAAAGAGTCAATTAATCGGCTACGGCAATTCAATATTAATTGAATCTACTAGAGATTCAAAGGAAGAAAAATTAAAATTAAAAAAAAATACAGTCTGCAATATAAGATTAGAAAAAGCTATTGCTCGGAATGATATCGCCGACATTAAAGTGCATATTGATATTTTAGCATATCTTATAGATGAAGGTAGCGATATGGCAGTTAAACGAAATTATGAAGCAAGCTTTACACGAATTAAAGATAATTTCGAAAAGACAAATAAAAAAAAATCAATATTAATAAATTCGAGCCTATTTTGTATGATTTTAACATGTATAATAATAATAGGGTCCATTTTAATAATTCCTTTTGGTTCAAAAATAATTTTAAAACAAGGTAGTTTTGCCAATTTTAATATTTATATAATAGGGATAATAGCAATGGTGATTTGCTTATTTTTTATAGTATTGATAATTTCTATTTCTATTAAGGAAAAGAACCAAGTATTATCTAAAAAAGTTATTAAAGATTTAAAAAAAAGATTAGAAGCTAGTAAAGGGAAAATAATTAAAGACTATATTTTTCATAAAAAAGAAGGCATAATAACTCTATTATATGATAATAAGCCAGCTTATTCCAAGGAACCGGTTTTGATTAAAATTGAATTAGAGGAATTACAAAGCAAAAACAACAATTAGCTTGTAATATACATTCTAAATAAATTATCTGCTGCTAATAATGCCAACAGCAATAAAAAATTGATAATTTATATAGCTTAATTTAAATAATACTAAATAAGTATATTTAATTCTTATTTTCTTCTTGTATATAGATTTTTAAATATTAGTATTGAATATCCTTTATAAAGATAGGAGCTATTAGATGAAAGGTGAATCAGCAGATATAAAACAGCAAAAAATTGAAGAATTAAAAAAAATATTTCCTGAAGCAGTATCTGAAGGCAAAATAGATATTGAAAAGCTTAAATTAACATTGGGGAAAGATATAAATATTGATAATGAACGCTATGTGCTTAATTGGGCGGGAAAATCGGATGTTTTTAAAGTGCTGCAAACGCCAACTTCGGCGACTTTAGTTCCGGATAAAAAGGAATCTGTTGATTTTGATAAAACAAATCATGTTTTTATTGAAGGGGAAAATTTAGAAGTATTGAAAATTCTTCAAAAGTCTTATTTTGGAAAGATAAAGATGATATATATAGACCCCCCATATAATACCGGGAATGATAATTTTATATATCCTGATCGCTTTTCTGAATCAAAAGAAGAATATCAGATGCGTATTGGGGATAAAGATGCTGAAGGATATATGACGAAAGAGGGATTATTTCAAAAGAACAGCAAAGATGGCGGTCATTATCATTCAAATTGGCTCTCGATGATGTATCCACGATTATTCCTTGCACGGAATTTATTAAAAAATGATGGCGTGATATTTATATCAATTGATGATAATGAAGTGCATAATTTGCGAATGCTAATGAATGAAATTTATGGTGAAGAGAATTTTATTGAACAATTAGTTTGGAAAAAAAGATATCAAGGCGCAAAAGAAAAATATATTGTGGCAATCCATGAATATATATTGATATATTCTAAAAATAAAAATAATTTACTGCCTTTCTATATTCCCAGTGATCCAGATTATATAAAAAAATATTACAAATTTAAAGATAAAAATTATGAAAAACGGGGGGCTTACCGGACTCAGCCATTAGAAGCAGGAAAAAGCATGGAAAATAGAAAAAACTTAGTTTATTCAATAAAGGCGCCAGATGGATCAAATATTTCGCCTAAAAGACAATGGGTTTGGGGGAAAGATAGAGTTCTTGATGCTTTGAAGCATCAAGAGATTGAATTTAACAAAGGCAAAAATAATAATTGGACCATTGCCATCAAACAATATTTAAAAGATAGAACTGGTGAAATTAGACAAACAAAGCCATTCTCAATAATTAATGATATTTATACGCAACATGGAACTGCTGAAATTGCAGATCTATTTGGTTCTGGCAATATTTTTACTTTTCCAAAACCATCTGAATTATTGAAACAAGTTATCCAGATTATTTTAGATGAAAATAATGAGATAATATTGGATTTTTTTGCAGGATCAGCTCCAATTGCTCAAGCTGTATTTAATCTTAATTCCGAGCAAAAAAAGAATAACCAATTTATTTGTATTCAATTACCAGAATTAACAGATGAAAAAAGTGAGGCTTGTCAAGCAGGCTATAAAACAATTGCTGATATTGGCAAAGAACGCATTCGACGGGTTATTAAAAAAATAAAAAAGGAACAAAAAGATAATAAAGACTTGTTCTCTGATATTAAGGAGCCATTAGATTTAGGATTTAAAGTATTCAAACTGAAGGAATCCAATTTTAATATTTGGAAAGGCGATAAAATTAAAAATGAAAAGCAGTTGGCTGAAAAATTGGACGGCTTTATTGATGCCGTATCTGTAAATGCTACAGAAGAAAATATGCTTTATGAACTCCTTTTAAAATCCGGGGTTGATCTTAATGCGAAAATTCAGGAAAAAGATGGATATTATATTATTAATGACAATGAAATGGTGATTGCCCTGTCAAAGATTGATGAAAAAACAGCTAAATTTATCATTGACCTTAAGCCGCAAAAAGTAATTGTGCTTGATAAATTGTTTAAAAAGAATGATCAGCTAAAAACAAATACTGCACTGCAAATGAAAGATACAAAAATTGATTTTTGGACTATATAAAAATGAAATTAAAATTTGACCCCAATCAGGATTACCAGCTTCAGGCTATTAAATCTATTGCCGGACTTTTCGAAGGGCAGCCACTTAATCAGGGTGAATTCGAATTGTCCTTTGAAGGTAGTGCTTTACCATATTCTGATCAGGGCGTTGGCAATAAGATTACTTTATCCGAAGAACAAATATTAAAAAACCTTCAAAATATTCAGGAAGAAAATAATATTAATATATCAGATAAGCTGGATGGCATGCATTTCTCTATTGAGATGGAAACCGGTACAGGGAAAACATACGTGTATTTGCGAGCTATATACGGATTAAATAAACTCTATGGATTTAAAAAGTTTGTTATTGTTGTTCCCAGTATTGCCATCCGGGAAGGTGTATTAAAGAATCTTGAAATTACCCATGAGCATTTTCAAAATATATATAATAAAGAACAAGCACATTTCGAAGTATATGGCCCAAAGACTATTTCAAACCTTCGAAATTATGCCACAAGTGATAATATACAAATACTTGTGATTAATATTGATTCCTTTGCCAAAGATGAAAATATTATTAATAAGCCTAATGACCGCTTGACCGGCAAGAAACCGATTGAGTTTATACAGTATGTTAATCCCATCGTCATTGTAGATGAGCCGCAGAATATGGAGACGGAAATCAGGCGGCAGGCTATTGAAAACCTCCATTATTCCTGTACATTGCGATTTTCTGCTACTTTGACCAATGCCTATAATCTTGTATATAGCCTTGATCCGGTTCAGGCTTATGATCTGGGGTTAGTTAAGCAGATAGAAGTGGATTCTGTTGTATCAGAAGATGATTTTAATGAAGCCTATATTCGACTTGAAAAAGTAATCGCAACGAAGACAAAGACATCTGCTAAAATAAAAATTGATGTAAATGATAAAGAAGGTGTTAAAAGGAAAACAGTTACTGTAGATTTGGATAATAATTATGATTTGTATCAATTATCCAATCATCGGGAAATTTATCAGGATTTAATTGTTGAAGAGATTAATGTAGAAGACCGGTATATTACTTTAAATAATGGCAAAAGAGTTGCCGTGGGCGATACGCTTGGCGGCTTAACTGATGAAATCATGAAATTTCAAATCAATAAAACTGTCGATGAACATTTCCGTAAAGAGAAAAAGTTTAAAGACCTTGGCATAAAAGTATTATCTCTGTTTTTTATCGATAAAGTAGCAAATTACAGGCAATATTCCGCTGATGGCGCTGTTACACAGGGGAAATTTGCAGAATGGTTTAAGCAGGCATTTAAAGAATATGCCTCAAAACCGGAGTATAAAGATGTATTAAATTATCCTGTGGAAAAAGTTCATAATGGCTATTTTGCGCAGGATAAAAAAGGGAATTGGAAAGATTCAAAAGGTTCCGGTGAAGAAAAAATAGGAGTTTCAACTGATGATGGTAATGCTTATCATTTAATTATGAGAGATAAAGAAAAATTATTAAGCCAGGAAGAGCCATTGCGCTTTATCTTCAGCCATTCAGCTTTGCGTGAAGGATGGGACAATCCGAATGTATTTCAGATATGTACCTTGAATGAAACAAAATCAGAATTGAAAAAGCGTCAGGAAATCGGGAGGGGCTTGCGGCTACCTGTAAATCAGGATGGACAGCGTATTTTTGATAAAAATATTAACCGCTTAACTGTTGTCGCCAATGAAAGCTATGAAGATTTTGCTAAACAGCTTCAAAAAGAGATTGAAGATGATTGCGGGGTGGCATTTGAAGGGAGTATTAAAGATAAGCGCAAGCGTGTAGAAGTGAAATACCGGAAGGGATTCCAACTTGATGGGAAATTTAAAAAATTATGGGATAAAATTAAACATCAGACAACATATAGAGTTAAATATAATACAGATGAATTGATAAAGAAATCACGAAAAGCCATTATAGATATGCTTCCTATACATAAACCACGAATCCGGTTGAGTAAAATACAGGTGAATATCAGCAAAAAGGGTGTAACCGGTGATATTAAAGATTCCAGGATTAAATATGCCGGGGATAATTTCTATATACCGGATATTTACAGCTATATACAGAATAAAACCGAGCTTACACGCTATACAATTTGGCAGATATTAAAAGGGCACAGCCGGCTAAAAGATGTTTTAGTGAATCCGCAATTGTTCCTGGATTATTCTGTTGATGCGATAAAAGAAATACTGACAGAACTAATGATTGATGGTATTAAATATGAAAAAATCGGGAGCAAAGAGTATGAAATGCGCTTGTTTGATGAGCATGAAGTTGAAGTCTATAAAGATAAGCTTACTTTTAAAGTTTCTGATCAGGAAAAGACTATATACAGCAATATTATACCCCTGGATTCTCAGGTGGAATCTGATTTTGCCAAAGAATGTGAATCACGGGATGATATTGCGTTTTACTTTAAATTACCGTATTGGTTTGAGATCAATACACCAATCGGAAAGTATAATCCGGATTGGGCATTGATTAAGAAGAACGAAAAAACTATCTACTTTGTCGCTGAAACAAAATCAAAAGGGGAAGAACTGCGTATCAGCGAGGACCGCAAAATCAAATGTGGCCGTGCACACTTTAATGAATTTGAAGGGGTGGAGTATAAGGGTCCTGTTTCGAGTGTGAGTGATTTGGATTAGATTATGAAAAATAATATTGCATTTATCCTTGGAGCTGGTTTTTCTAAATGTGCAGAATTGCCAATTCAGAATGAATTTTCAAAATTATTAGTGAATAATATTAATAATTTAAAAATTGATAATGTTATCACTGATATAATAAAAACATTTCTTAAAGATATTTTTAATTGGGATAAAAACCATGATATACCGTCATTAGAGGATATTTTCACATTTATTGATCTTTCATCAGGAGCAGGACATCATTTAGGAATAAAATATACCCCAAAAATGCTGCGAGCGATACGTTGGAAAATAATATATGAATAATTCACAGCAACCAAATAGAGAATTCTTAGAACATGAGCATTATAAAATCAGAATTTCTGATTTAGGTGAATTATTATTATCCAGAATCATTCTTTTTAAAGCATCAGACGCTTTCTCTAATGAGCTAGAGACGGTTAATTTTCAATTAACCGATTTATTTCCAGATTTTCAATCAAATAAAAATCTCTCTCAATATCTTGAAAATAAAGTAATAAAAAGATCAGATAAACCTAGTGAATTAGCTGCTGATTTTATATCAGCTTTAACAGGTCAATCAATTAATGCAGTAACTACACAACAAAGTATTGTTGACTATTATAATGCACATTTTACCCGTCGTTTGGAAATAATGCGTGATGGCGATAATACAGAATTTAAAGAATGTATTGAAAATTTTACAGTCTGTAAGGATAATAAATTATTTACTTATAAAGTCTCTATTCGACCTAAAACAATGGCGCAAATACTCTCTAATAATATTCGATTTTTGTTAGAATTACCCAATAAATTATGGGGAATAATAAAGGGCAAAACAACTAACAGTATGCCTAGAATTGATTACCGAAAACAGCTTGAATTTTTGATTAAATACTTGGATTCTAGAAAGGAAATAACTGGAGAACGCAACTATTCATTTAATATTAAAGAAGTAAATTTTCGCTATTCTATGGCTATTTATAGTTTACCTAATGGGGAATTTTCTATGCTAACCCCTGGTACTACAGAAATCTCAGATAAATTGCTCCTTCCTTTATTTCTTGAGATAAATGGAATAATAGATATTTCTGCAATAGTATTAGATAATCGACCAGAAATATTAAATGATATAGGAGTAATTTTTTCTATAAATAAGCCTCCGATTAAAAATATTTATAATATAATTTTTCAAGGATTGGCCACTAATCTTAGAAATAAAATGACAGAATCAGAACAAGTTGTATATGATGATATATATTCTAAATTAAAAAAAGCATATATTTATGGTGGGCGACCTAATTTAGAAAAATCATTTGCTGAATTATGCTGCTGGCTAATTAAAAAAATTAGTTTTTGTCTTGAAGATCCTTCTTTTATAAAAAAGAAAGCATTTAAATGGCTGGAAGCTCATAAAAATGATAACAAAGTTGAAATTGAAAATGATTTTTTTCATCCAGAAATTCATGAAAAATTAAAAGACGAATTTGGAGATAGGATTATTCAAAAGCCAGATAAATTTGGCGGTTATGTAGATTTCTTTTTTGATAGTGTAATCCCTATTGAATTGAAAGTAAGGCAAAAAAGTCACTCTTTATTTAATGAATCATTTGTCATTAAAAACTTTAAACATGGTGGTCAAGCTGCAGCTTACGCTACAGTTAGCCGAATAGCCTTTGTGTTAATACTTGATTTGCCGTTTGATAAGGAAAAATTAACTAATTTAAATAATTGCTATCGGATTTTTGAAAAAAGGTTTAAAGAAAATGAAGATTTTCCAACTTGTATTATAGCGCTTGTTTTTCATTGCCATCATCCTAGACCATCTTCTGCGAAAATGTAATTTTTTTTTAAAACTTTCGGGAATACAAATGCTAACTTAATAAAAAATGCCCCCAAGCTGTTAAGATATTCCATCTGGATAAATAAAGTCCTATTAGATAATAAGTTTAAAACCTAGGATGCTGTATTTTTTTATTTGTTAATCAATTAAATTTCTATTGAATTTTATTTTTAATAGAATATTATTAAAAAATCATGAAAGATTTAATTCCCATAAGAGTTCTTATATCATTTATATTTTATCTAATAGCTATTATTGGATTTAATTTTATCCCAGCATCTATCTATCAATATATTGAAAATAATAAAATCACCTTTCTATTAACAATATTCCTAGGGCTAATCACTTTTTCAATCCCATTTTTATGGAATGCTTATCAAAAATTTTTAAGTAAAACAGAATTACTCAAGGAAGAAAGCATTAATGGAATAATTAATAAAGTCTATTATGAAAACGGAATAATATATTTTGATATTTTCATTCAATATCTCTTAGGCATTATGTTGATTTTTGGGTTATTTATTAATATCATATTACCTTTAAATTTTAGCCTTATTATATTATTTTTTTTCTTATTATATTTATTTTTTCTTCCTCAGACCTTCAAAGCAATTGATAATCAAAGCTGGGAGGATTTAAAAGATATATTGCAAAAACAGAAGTTAGATTTTTCAGATGAAAAAACTATTTATACTCAATTATGGATTATGGATGATAGTGAAATTTTAAAAAAATATAAGATGAATAAAGAGAAAATATTTAACTATTTTATTAAAGCAATTAGGACACGGTCAGAAGATGAATGTTTCGAGCTGATATTAATATATAATAATAATATTGATAAAAGGACAATTGATTATATTTTTATGACATCAAATCTTCGTCAATTACTAGATTTATATTTTTATTATTTCACAGATAAATCGCAGATAACTGCAAGACGCCCATCCATAAAAGCCTCTCTTTTAACAATTTTACGCTTAGTTTTACTAAAACACCCATCAGAATTACACTTAATGCTATTTGGCGAAATCGACAAGCACATTGAATCTCATAAGCAAAATAAGGACTATTTAAATAGTTTATTTTCATTAATTTTTCAGCAATTTATTTTTTCAGATAAAGAAGACAAAAATGAATATATAATTAAAGACTTTTTCCCATTAGAATGGCTATTGACTTTAAATAATTTTCAAAAAAACAAAGAAATATTTACAGCTATATTTATTATATATAGAAAATGGGCAAGTAGGAGAATTTCATCTAATTACGTAAAACGAGATTCTTATTTAGAATTAATAAACATGCAATTATTTCCTGATTGCGAACCAATTACATGGGGAATGATTTTTCTATTATCATTAATTAATCCAGAAAATATAAATGATGTAAGATTTATAATTGAAGAATTGTCCCAAAAAATCGGCGGTTTAGGAATAACAATAAGTATGTGGGAAAGCGAATTGCCAGATGACTATGAAGCACAAATATTTAAAGCTAAACAAAGCACATTTCGTTTAGCTCAAGAAGTTTTTCAACCCAGATTGTCAATAAGCCATTTAACAAGTCTTATAAATAATCTTAATGAATTAGAAAAGGAATACAAAAAAAAGCCAAACGCTGAATTGTTGAATAGAATGGATAAATATATAAAATTAGTATCTGAAATGATAGCATTTTATAAATCTAACAAATAAATTTTATGCTGACTACTAAAAATATTTCATATAATTAATAAAATAAAAATAAATTTTTATTGACACAAAAACAAAAATAGTAATATATAAATGAGCATTAAAGGATGCCTCCTCGTCTGCAGGAAGGTCGAAGCCCACCTCTGAAAATTATTTTTCACTACATGGGGAAAAATAATTAACATTTACAGGAATATTCGATGGAGCATAATTTATAATAACATAAAAGACCGGTTTTCTTTTTGATACCATCAATATTTCTTTTATCAGTAAAATGGTAAATAGATTCAATGCCTAATGTTGACAATTTGTTATACATTCAATATCCATTTTTCTTATTACTTACTAACATAGTTTTTTTATAAAAATTTTCAAGATGTTTTCTCCAATAAAATAATCAAATTTCGTAAATTAATCACGCCAAAAAAATAAATTTAAAATACTCCTTGAAAACTATTGACCTTCCACTTAAAATTTTGTTAATTCTAGGGATAAATAACTATAAAAGAATAAAACAAGTTGAAAATTAAATTCAAATTATTATTATTAATGATATAATTAAAATGAAACTTAAAGATATATCGACAATAATCCATAATTTTGCAGTTGTGCTTATATTGTTATTAGCTGCTTATCAGTATTATGACAATATAAATGACAGGAAAGGTGTCATTGCTTTGGAAGCTATTAATAAAACTAAAACTTTGAATTTCATAAAATCCGTAAAAAGAATTATGGTTATTTCTGAGAGATGCACTTTAATTAAAAATAAATATCCCGAAAGGAATTTAAGAAAGAATTATATTAGATTATATAAATACTTAAATGAAGATCAAATCACTGATGATATAAATTATATAATAAATATTTATGATTATATTGGGATTTTAAATAGAAATAAGACAGCAAGCGCAAAAATGCTAAATAATCATCTTTCATACAAGAATCTACATAAATTAAAAAACGATCTTCTGCTAGTAGGGCTTTTGTTATTCGACCCAGAAGGATTATCAGACACCTTTTTTTACGATTATGATTATTTATTAGGCAAATTAAACAAGAAATGACATTTAAATTAATCATATTTATTCTTTTTCTTTTAGTTAATCTAAATAATAAATTATTAGGCAAAAACAATAAAGCAGATTATATTATAAGTCAAAAAGTGTCCCAGAAGCAAATCTTGCCAAAAGAAAATATAAAACCAAAGAAGAAAATCAAACCGGATAAATTATTAAAGCCAAGAATTGAAATGGATGGAATTGTTATTTCTTCCGATAATATTATTCTTGATAGTGTGGATATTAAAGCTATTAGTCCGGATATTTCAATTATAATAATTACTGGTAAATTTAAAATAATGGGTGGGAATTCGGTAAATGTTGGGGATATAGTTACAATTTCAGTTGCCAAAAAAGAATGGAAGCTATTTTCAGCAGAATTGTATGATGAAAAATTAAAAGTTGTCAATAATTCAGTTATATTTAGAATTCCAAATGATTATAAAAACAATAAGATTAAGATTGTCATGGATGAAGATAAGCCTATATTAAAGCCGCTACTATATTACGGCGGAGTTACTATTTTTTTCGGCAGTTTAACCTGGATTTCAGTTAATCAAATAAGCTATTACTATTATAAGAATGAAAAAGAAAAATCAGAGACTGCATATAATGAAACAACAAATGACTTTGATAAATACTACAATAATTACCAAGACAATTTAAAAAATCAAAATAAATGGGCAGAAAGATGCAATGATTGGAAACAATATACCACCCTTACTATCGGTATCGGACTATATATTGTATCACGTTTTATTAAAGACCTTAGCTCAGATACTGAAATTTCATATAATGTAATTCCACGTATCGATGGCAACTATTCTTATAATTTTAATTTTTCATATAAGTTTTAAGGGGGTATTATGATAAATAGGTTATTATTAGCATTAATACTTATTATTTTGTTTCTTAATTGCCATAAAATAGAAGAACCAATTCCAAGGAATAATCTTCTTGATCCTCTTTCTGATAAATGTGCATATTTATCTGATTTAACTGTAGATGGGAATACAATACAAGGATTTATATTTGACAAGACAGAATATTTACTAGTAATGAATTATGGTATTACAAATATAACAATTGGATACAAAAAATGTAATTCAGGTGTTAATGTTTCTGGTGACGGTATTAAAGCGGTGCATACAAGTTTAAATACTTATATTATTATAGCAACTTCTGCTGATGGTTCTAATGAAAAAACTTACACAATTAATATATCAATAAGTCCAACGCTAGGAACACACACTGTTACAAATAAACTAGGAGTAGACACGCAAATATCAACGATAAACCCGACTACAAATTTAGAAAATAATACATTATTAGCAATTGAAGCAAATAATACTCATATGTCTAGAAGTTTGACGAAATTTAATCTTTCTAGTATCCCTACACAAGCTACAGTAAATTCTTGTGAATTAAAATTATATTTTAAGGATTTAGTATACAATTCACCTGAAAAACCTGAGCAGACTCTAATTAGACAAATCAATAACACCTGGAATGTTTCAACAGTTACTTGGAATACAAAACCTACTGAAGGAACTCCTGAGGATTCTGTAGCAGTAGGAGAATTTGATCCTTCTGGATGGCATACATTTACTATTTCTTTAGCATATATACAAAATTGGATAAATAATCCTTCACAGAACTATGGTTTTTTCATTACATTAGGGGATGAGGTTAAACCAGACAGCAACTATAACCTTATTAATTATTATTCATCAGATTATTTTGATGTAGACAAACATCCAACGTTAATTTTAAATGTTACTTTCCCAGCTTATTAATGAAAAATAATAAGAGGGTATAAGATGAAATTGTTTATTAGCCATGCAATAAAAGACAAAGAATTTCTTAAAATGCTTCAAAGAGACCTAGAATTTTATAATATTGAATTATTCATTGCCAAGCATTATGAGGATTTGGAAAGAGATATTACTGACAAAATTAAATATATGATTGACCAAAGCGATGCAGCATTGATAATACTGACTAAAAATGGGTTTAATTCAAGTTTTGTTCAGCAAGAAATTGGATACCTGGTTAAGTCGAAAAAGCCTTATTTGCAGCTAATTGAACCAGAAATAAGGAATAAAATAACAGGATTCAATTATGGAAAAGGTGGAATTGATTTGGACATCGAAAATCCAGATTTGACTATAGCCAAAGTCAGAAAATCATTATTAAATTATTGGACAAAGAAAAAGCAAAAAGATAAAGAGCAAACCATGAAAGTATTAGGAGTCCTTGCCATAACAATTGCTGTTTTAGCTGCTATTGAAAGATCATAGAATATCAATATAGCAAATTAAATAGAATTTTTTATAAAGAAATTCTAAAGGTCAACAGGAATGTAGAAGCATAAGAAATAATCTATTATATATTATATTTTTTTGTTAAATTCATGAATCTTTATTAATGTTTAAAAAATGATTATGAATTTCTTTAAGAGCTTGAGCAACTTTTTTTAATATTTCTAATGATGTATTTATTGGATTATTAGAATCTAAATCCTGCAAACCTAATAATTTGAGAGAATCTGAAATGTCTGAGCTAGGTAAATGAGAATCTACATGTCGTAATTCATATACGCCCACTAAAGGTGCAGTAATTATGCGACCATTACCTCCTAGTTCTGTAATGATTCGTTCAATTCTTTTTAAAGAACCAAGATTTTCATTTTCATTTTTTATAGATTTTAATGTATCTAAATCAAATCTTTCAATGATTATACGAGATAATTCTTTGCATAAAGTAAAAATACCTTCTTTATTACATCCAATAAATCTATTTATTTTTTTTAAAATATCTTTTTCAATTTCATGTTCTTTGAAAAATGATTTACTAATTTGTTCTGATACTATTTTCTGAATGGAATCTAAACAATCAATAATATTTATTTCTGGTGCTTTCGTTGAAGCTGGATTACATTCCATTTGTGCCATTTGTAATTCTTTAGAAACTCCTCCATCTGGCATAATATTATAAGAATGCCAAATTTTTTTATATGTTTCTGGTAATTGTGCAATATCTTTAGTAAAAATATTTATATATCCTAATTCATTTAATCCAAAATGGACAACAGTAGTTCTATCAAAACCAATACTACCTGTATTCAATGAATACCAATCTAAAATAAAATTAGACCTTTTTAATATTTCATTTATAATATCTGGTTTAAACCAAAGCCATCTTATTCCACCAGTTAATGTTGTTGAATTTTCTTGATTACCTTTTTGGTCCGTATAGAACAATAACGATGATTCTACTTCTTCACCTGATATACGAGAACAGCAATTTCCATGTAATATCCAATCAGTCTTAAATAATTCACCATTAGTAGTCATTATTTTATCACCTGTATTATCAATTTCATATGAACTACTTTCAATATTTGAGTTAGGTTGGTAATCAGGAACATCTTCATCATAATTCACATCTGTTCTTTTAGCAACAAAAACTGCTGTTTTTGACCCAAATAACAATCCTCTCTCATCTGTTTCATATTGACTTCCCTGCCAATAATAATTTTCACCTTCTTTTAACTGGTTTCCCTTACTCCAAGAGAATTTAAATGATTTTAAAGTTTCATTTCTTTGATAAAATTGATATATTGCTGCACCCATTTTCCTTGCGGCAAGATATTCCATTAGGTAATCATATTTTATTTCAATCGAGTTATTATATTCATTTTGTAAATGTTTAATTACTTGAGTATTATCCTCTTTAGGATTTATCCAATAATCTCCTTCTTTTATAAGATTAAAAGCCATGATTATATCTATAGATAGATGCCAAATTGTTTTATTTGTTTCTTCATTCTCTTGAATAATAACAGGAAACTCTCCTATTAATTCATCTGTCTTTATGTATTTACTACAATTATAGTATTATAT
>SDBV01007412.1_pt1 | contig 15010 bp, 17 predicted proteins | sample 2277081 | NCBI WGS metagenome assembly SDBV01 (sample SAMN10402039, study PRJNA504765) | marine sediment metagenome | isolation source: marine sediment core GS10_PC15, 223 cmbsf | place: Arctic Ocean: Southern Knipovich Ridge | collected 2010
TAGTGGCACCGGCGTCTCGCCGGTGGTGCACAAGTTGATGCGCTGCCGCGAGTTCCGTCACACCGGCGAGACGCCGGTGCCACTGTGTTGACGCCAGGTTCGGCCCTAATTCAACGGTATTGGATGCTGGAGCGTGCCTTGGGCGACGCGAAGCTGAACCTTTCGGCGAACACGGCTTGGCGGGCGTTGGAAACGATCCGCCACGTCAGCTTCCGCGTCGACGGCGAGCTCCGCACCGGCGTCACACCCGGCAGCACGCAAGCCGGCCAAGTCCTGCGAGCCCTGAAGCTCTCGGAGTTCCGTCCCCCTGCCCCACCTGAAGGGCAGAAAACAATCTAGTGACTAACAAGAAATCCGACCCTTATCGGGCAAGGACTTACGACGACACTTGTCAAACATGGGATAGAGGGGGAAGCCTTTTCTCGAGTGATGCCGACGGCCCGCGGGCCCCCGGGCACAGGCTTGCCGCACATGGGGCCCAGAGGGACAAAGCTCGACGCCACCTACAGCCTTACCGGACGCTGCCAAACCAGCCGATACCCGGCCCGACGGATCAGCAGGAGGGATCCCACGACGATCAGCGGATGGGGACCGCAAAGCAACAGTACCAGCAGCAGTTCTCCAGGATTGCTTATGCAACCAGGAATGACCGCGACAGCAATCCCACCCAGGCAGAGCACAGCGAGTCGCACTCGGGGCCAACCGGTACCCAGCGTGCCCCATAGCGCCACTAGGCTGAACAACGCGGCAGGGACGCCATAGTGAACAACTAGGGGCCAGGACGACGCCAGCGGCCCGGCGTCGTCCTCATCAACCCAGAATTGGTTTTGCAGTAGGTAAGGGAGGGTGCCCAGCAGAACAGCCAACGCCGCCGTCCATTCCAGCAGGGAACGGAGGGAGAATTGCAGCACGCCAAGGGTCGTCGCTTCGACGTCTCGCGACTCGTCGCCCTTCCCGGCGACGATTCTCGCGCCGGCTGCGTAAACCGGCAGAAGCAGAAAGCTTGTGGTGATCAAACATACCAACAGGATCGCAACACATACCTGAATATACATCGAATATGGAACGAATTGACACAGGTTGCCCAGGACGGCAACGCCCAAGACTGCTGCGACTGATCGCCAGGGGGTCAGTTTGCCACCCAGAACGCCCCAGGCGGCCAGCAGACTCCCCTGAGCAGGTGCCAGCGAGCACTGGAAAACGACTAACATAAACGCGAATCCCATGGGCGGCAACGTGATGACGCTGATGTCGACCAGCACGTTCGCCGCAACCACCAGCCCGATCAACAGCCAGCGACGTTTCATCTGCCACGCTCCGCTCTTCCAGAGAAATCCCGGCCTAAACCCCACGAGTGGATTATCCCCAGCCGGTCTGCTATGATCAAGCACCGTAAGAAGCCAGCCGTCACAGAAGTCGAAAGCATACGAAGGAGAGTCGCCATGGCCAGTCTGCTGCCGTTGTGCCACCGAGTATTGCTCGCATTGCTGTTTGCGACCATAGCCGGCGCTACACCGCTGCGCGCCCCAGCGGCCGACGACCGCCCGCCCAACTTCGTGATCATCTTCTGCGACGACCTGGGCTACGGCGACATTGGACCGTTCGGCTCGACCAAACATCGCACGCCCAATCTCGACCGGATGGCCGCCCAGGGGATGCGATTTACCGACTTCTACTCGACCTGCGGCGTGTGCAGCCCCTCGCGGTCCTCGCTGATGACCGGCTGCTATCCCCGCCGGGTCGGACTGCACCAGAACGAGACGGGCCAGTGGGTCCTGTTCCCGGGGAATCATCGGGGCCTGAATCCCCACGAGATCACCATCGCCGAGGTCCTGAAAAAACGCGGCTACGCCACCGCCATCGTGGGCAAGTGGCACCTGGGCGACCAGCCGGAGTTTCTGCCCACCCGGCAAGGGTTCGACCGGTACTTCGGCATCCCGTTCTCCAACGACATGGGCCACGGATACAACCGGCGCTACCCGCCGCTGCCGCTGTTGCGCAACGAGGAGGTAGTCGAGACCGAACCCGACCAGACGCAGCTCACGCCGCGCTATACCGCCGAAGCGGTCGAGTTCATCACCGCCCAGAAGGACAAGCCGTTCTTCCTCTACCTGCCGCACACCTTCCCCCACAACCCGATCCACGCCTCCCAGCGTTTCGCCGGCAAATCGGCCAACGGGAAGTTCGGCGACTCGGTCGAGGAGATCGACTGGTCGACCGGCGAGATCCTCCGCACGATCAAGAAGCTGGGCATCGACCGGCAGACGCTGGTGATCTTCACCTCCGACAACGGTGCCGCCTCGCGCTGGGGCGGCAGCAACGCTCCGCTGCGGGGCTTCAAGGGGAGCACCTGGGAAGGCGGCATGCGCGAGCCCTGCATCATGCGCTGGCCCGGCAAAATCCCCGCCGGGGTAGTCTGCCGCGAGTTGACTGTCACCCTGGACCTGATGCCCACCCTGGCCAAGCTGGCCGGCGGCTCGGCCCCCACCGATCGGATCATCGACGGCAAGGACATCTGGCCGCTGATGTCTGGCCGGCAGGGGGCCAAGAGCCCGCACGAGGCGTTCTTTTACTACCACCTGGCCAATCTCCAGGCGGTCCGCTGGGGCAAGTGGAAGCTGCACCTCGCCCGCAAGCAGCCGGTCCGCGGCAAACGGGGCCAGACCCGCCAGGTGGCCCCACAGTTATACGACCTCCAGAGCGACATAGGTGAACAGAACAACGTGGCCTCGCAACACCCCGACGTGATCCGGCGGATCGAGGCCCTGGCCGAGGCCTGTCGGCAAGACCTGGGCCACGGCACCCGGCCGGGCAAAAACTGCCGCCCGCCCGGACACGTCGAAAACGCCAAAACGCTGACCAGCAACTGACACCTTGCGGGAACTCGGAGTTGTGGGTTCTCACCGCCAAGCACGGGAGCCGCCACAATGAAACCCAACGTCCTTTGCAGCACGCTGCTGTTGGCCGTGGTCCTGACCGGCCCAACGGCGCCGGCAGCCGATCCCGGCCCGTCCGAAACCCTTACCCTCCACACCCGCAGCCGCGTGGCCACTGCCGAGGGCAGTTGGCAGTATCAGCCCGTCCACAAAACCGTCCACTGGGATCCCAAGAAAACGGCGATCGTGATCTGCGACATGTGGAACCAGCACTGGTGCAAGTCGGCCACCGCGCGGGTGGCCGAGATGGCGCCGCGGATGAACCGGCTGATCGGCCAGGCCCGAGAGCAGGGCGTGCTGATCATCCACGCCCCCAGCGGCACGCTGGACACCTACCAGGACACCCCTCAGCGCAAGCTCGCCCAGCAGGCGCCCCGGGTGGAGCCCAAGGTGCCGCTGCGCGGATGGTGCTCGCTCGACGTCGGCCGCGAAGGAGATCGCCTGCCGATCGACGACTCCGACGGCGGTTGCCCCTGCCAGCCCAGGTGCCCAGGCGGCAGCCCCTGGAGAAGCCAGATCGAGACCCTCGAGATCAAGCCGGGCGACGCCATCACCGACAGCGCCGAGGCCTATTACCTGATGCAGCAGCGGGGGATCGAAAACGTGATCGTGATGGGCGTGCACACCAACATGTGCGTGTTGGGCCGGCCCTTCAGCATCCGCCAGATGGTCTACCAGGGCAAGAACGTGGTGCTCGTCCGCGACCTGACCGACAGCATGTACAACCCGCGAAAGCCGCCGTTGGTGACCCACTGCCGCGGCACGGAAAAAGTGATCGAGCACATCGAGAAGCACTGGTGCCCCACCATCACCAGCAGCGACTTCCTGGGCGGGCCGCCGTTTGCGTTCCAGCAGGATCGGCGTCCGCACGTGGTCTTCCTGGTCAACGAGGACGAATACGGTTCGGCCACCACCCTGCCGGCCTTTGCGCAGTTGTTGCGGGATTGCTTCAACTACCGCTGTACGATGGTGCTGGGACACAGCAGGCACGATCTGGCGGGAATCAAGGCCCTCGAAACGGCCGACGTGGCCGTGCTCTTCGTCCGCCGCCGGGCACTTCCGAAAGAGCAGATGCAGACGCTTCGCAAGTACCTCGATTCGGGCAAGCCCCTGCTGGCGCTGCGCACCTCCAGTCACGGTTTTGCCCCGCGCGGCGATCTCCCCGACGGCTCACAAAAATGGACCAGCTTCGACCGCGAAGTGCTCGGGTGCAGGTACGGCGGCCACGGCCCCAACCGCTTGGGCACCGAGGTGGCGGTGGCTCCCCAGGCGGCCGGTCACCCCATCCTGGCCCACGTCAGGCCCTCGCACTGGCACAGCCGCGGCTCGATCTACAGGGTCCGGCCGGTAGATGAAAACGCCACCGTGCTCCTGGTCGGTTCGGTGCTGAACCTCAGCCAGCCGGTGGCCTGGACCCGCCAATACAAGGCAGCCCGGGTCTTCTTCACTTCCTTGGGCCACCGCGACGACTTCAACCAGCCGCAGTTCCGCATGTTGCTCATCGGCGCCATCCACTGGGCAATGAACCGGCCGGTGCCCGCACTGAAGTAGTTACTCCACGGCAAAGTATTGCGCGGAGGCGGAAGGCTGCGGGATGGGAAGGTTGTCTTCCCTCAGGCCGTCGAGGTGCATGCGAATAGCCTCTTGCATGTTGGCTTCCGTTGCGTCCTTCGTTTCGCCGGTTGCCACACAGCCAGGGAGATCCGGAGAGTAGGCCGAATAATTGTTGCCTGCCTTCTCGATGACGACCAGAAACTTGTGCATCGTCTTATTCCTTGAGGCCAGCTTGTTTGAGGATACTATTCAATGTGCCCGGGGCCAAGTCGTGGTTCATGTTCCCAGCGACGGTGACCCGGCCGGGCTTTGCAGGGTGTTTGTATTGGCGATGGCTGCCGCGAACAGCCACGAGATACCAGCCGTCTTCCTCCACGAGCTTGACAACTTCGCGGACTTTCACGGCCGTATCAACCTTTGCTGACGTATATGTGAAGGTGCAATTGCATTATGGCCGGGTGGTCGTGCATTTGTCAAGCGTGGCGTTGCTGATGGACGACGTGGTGCCGGATTTGAAGTAGAGGCAGGGCCGCCGCGCCGGCTGATGTTCAAGGGCAAACCGTCGTGCCCTACTTGACAATCGATCGGCGATTCCGCTATAATCAACACTACTGTTCGGATCAGTGTGGAGGGCCCTGTTTCGTCAACGGCGGGATCGCAGCAGCGTCACGTTCTGTGGGGGAGCACGCCGTGAATGCAGCTTATCTCCTCCCGACAGGCTCCAAGCCAAGCCGAGCCGCGTCACGCACGATTGCGGCAGGCAGGCTTTACGCTCATCGAGTTGCTCGTCGTGCTGGCCATCATCGGAGGTTTGCTCGCTCTGTTGTTGCCCGCGGTGCAGGCGGCACGGGAATCCGCGCGGCTGGCGGCGTGCAAGAACAACCTTCGCAACCTGACCGTGGCGCTGGGCGGAGCCAGCGACCCCAAAGGCCGATGGCCGCCGCCGGACGTCTGGGCGGCCGAATCGCTGCCCCGGCTGGAGGAAAAGGAACTCTACGAAGCATGGGAGCGGGATCCCCAATACGTGCCGCGCCGCCCTGCGATCTTCATCTGTCCGTCGGGCCAGGAGCGCGAAAGCACCGACCCGGGCGTCCCAGCGGCCCATTACGTCCGCGTCTGGGGCCTGGAAGTCGCCTCTCCCTCCATTACGGTGGACCATTACCCCAGCATCTGGGGCGTGAGAGACGCCCTTCCCAACTGCCGTCTGCCGTGGTTTCCCGGGCCACATATCAGCGGTGACTTGTGGCGCATGGCGGGATACACCGGCCCCCACAGCGGTGGAAGCTACAACGTCGCCAAGCGCGACGGGGCCGTATCTACCCGGCATCCTTGACCACCGACCAATCCCGCCAACTCTCCCCGTCACTCAATCCACCCGTCACTCAATCCACCCCCCGCCCAGCACCCGGTCGCCCTCGTAGCAGACGGCGGCCTGTCCCGGGGCGATGCCGTGGCAGGGCTCGGCGAAGTCTACCCGGAAGCGATCCCCCGGCAAGGCTTCCACCACCGCATCCACCGCCCGGCTGCGGTAGCGGATCTTCACCTGGCATTGCAGCGGCCCCGTCTTGGCCAGATCTGGCGGCTCGCCGACCAGCCAGTTGCACTCCGCGGCGGTCAACTCCGACCGGGCCAACTCCTCCTTGGTGCCGACCACCACCCGCCGGGTGTCGGCTTCGATCCGCACCACGTAACGCGGCTCCCCGAACGCCACACCGAGTCCCTTGCGCTGGCCGATGGTGAATCGCTCGATGCCCTGATGCCGCCCCACCACCGTCCCGTCGGTGCTCACGATTTCGCCCGACGTGTCGACCCCGCCGCGCCGCTCCCGCACGAATCGGGCGTGGTCCCCATCCGGCACAAAACATATCTCCTGGCTGTCGCGTTTCTCCGCCACCCGCAGCCCCAGCCGGCCGGCGATCCCGCGGATTTCCTCCTTGCGGTGGCCGCCCAGGGGGAACTTCAGCCGCGGCAACAACGCCCTGCGAATCCCGAACAGCACGTACGACTGGTCCTTCGAGGAGTCGCTCCCACGGCAAAGCGCGAGCTGGTCGCCGTGGCCGCTGGGTACCAGCCGGGCATAGTGCCCGGTGGCCACAAACTCGGCCCCCACGCTGTCGGCATAGTCGAACAATCTGCCGAACTTCAGCCAGGTGTTACAGACGATGCAGGGGTTGGGCGTCTGCCCGGCCGTGTAGCTCTGAACGAAGTAATCCACGATCCGCGAGAACTCCTGCTCGAAGTTCACCGCGTAGAAGGGGATACCCAACTGGTCGGCCACCCGCCGTGCGTCGGCCGCGTCGGCGGCGGTGCAACAGCCCTGCTTCGCCCCGGCAGCGGTCTGGTCGACGCTGCCGCGGCCGGCCTCGAACTCCTGCCCGTGGCGCATGAACAGCCCCAGCACATCGTGGCCCGCCTCGCGCAACAGCCAGGCCGCCACGCTGCTATCCACACCACCCGACATGGCCAGCACTACACGCGACATGGGTCCCAAAGCCCAAAAGAAACGGCTCAGCGTACCTCCTCTTGAAGTGTATCGCTGAAACGAAAAACGGGACAGGTCTAATTTCCCCAGCCCAAACTGCCATCTTGGCAGACCCAGCCGATATCTCTCTTTTCCCGCACGCCGGCAGTGCTATAATTGATTATTGTACAGTGCCGGGCCGCACGCCGTAGGAGGAGACCATGGAAAAAGAGCTTACCGATCGCGCCGAGGCGATTCAGCAGCGGATCCTCCAACTCAGGGACTCTCTTTGACTACCCCGCCCAGCAATCCCAGGCCCAGGCCATTGAAAAACAGATGGCCGCGCCCGACTTCTGGAACAACCAGGAAAAGGCCCAAGAGGTAGTCGCCCAACTCAAGGCCGTCAAGGCCGTCACCCGGCCCATGCAGGACCTCGCCAGGGCCTCCGGCGACCTGGCCGCCATGATCGAGATGGCCCAGGAAGACGAAGGCTTTGCGGCCGAAGTCCCCGCCGAGTTGCAGCGCCTGGAACTGCTCGTCGACTCGCTCGAGACCAAGGCCCTGCTCGGCGGCCCGCTGGACCCCAACCCTGCCATCCTCACCATCAACGCCCGCGACGGCGGCACCGACGCCAACGACTGGGCCGAAATGCTCTTGCGGATGTACCTCTCCTGGGCCCAAAAGAACGATTACCAGACCGAGCTGCTCGACCGCCAGGACAACGAGGAGGCCGGGATCAACAACGCCACCATCGCCATCCGCGGACCCGCGGCCTACGGATACCTAAAAGGCGAGGGCGGCATCCACCGCCTGATCCGCATCAGCCCCTTCAACGCCGAAGGCAAACGCCAGACCAGCTTCGCCGCGGTCGACGTCTCGCCCGAGGTCCCCGAGCAGATCGAGATCGAGATTCGCGACGAGGACGTCCGCGAGGACGTGTTTCGGGCCAGCGGCGCCGGCGGGCAGCACGTCAACAAGACCTCCAGCGCGATCCGGCTCACCCACCTGCCCACCAACATCGTCGTGCAGTGCCAGAACGAGCGCAGCCAGCACAAGAACCGCACGATTGCCATGAAAATGCTCCGTGCCCGGTTGGCCCGCTTGGAAGAAGAAAAACGCGAGGCCAAGCAGGCGGCCAAGTACAACCAGATGCCCAAGGTCGGATTCGGCTCCCAGATCCGCAGCTACTTCCTCCATCCCGACCAGCGCGTCAAAGACGCCCGAACCGGCCACACCGACGGAAACTTCCACCGCGTCCTCGACGGCAACATCCAGGACTTCCTCGACGCCTATCTCCACTTCCGGGCCGAGAAGAAGAAGTAGTAGACCGTGGTTGACTTCAGGAGGCGGTTGACTTCAGACGTAGGTTATGCTTTAGCATATCGTACTGCTATTTGTGCACTTGTTTTCCGATAACGATATGCCAAAGCATAACCTACGTCACTTCAGGAAAAGGAGCAAACAAGGATGGCAGATTCAGACCCGACCCCAGCCACTCCCGCCGATCGGCCGCGGCGGGGCTGGCTGCGACGCAACTGGCTCTGGTTCGTGCCCACGACCGTGCTCGTCCTCTGCGGCGGATTCTGCATAGGGATCTTCGGTCTCGTCTTCGGCCTGTTGAAATCCAGCGATCCCTACCAGATGGCCCTCCAGCGCGTGCAAAACGACCCTCAGGTGATCCAGCTTCTGGGCCAGCCGATCGAAGAGTCGGGCTGGTTTCCCACCGGACAGCTCAACATCGAAAACGACCGCGGCGACGCCCGATTCGATTTCGACGTAGCCGGCCCCAACGGCAAGGCCCACGTCCACACCGAAGCCCGCCGCATCTCCGGCCGCTGGGGACTCACCCGCCTGGAGGTCACCCCCGAAGACGGCCAGCGAATAGTGCTGGACACCACAGTCGCCGGGGGACTGGACGAGGCACCGCCGTTTGAGCCGTAGCGAGGTGCCCGCGGGCGGCTCGAAGAAGCGGAGTTGTCAAGAGTCAAGAGTTGACCCCCATGCCCACTCTTATACTGCTCTTATGCTGTGCCTAAATTCAGAACGGAATTTCATCGTCAAAGTCGTCTGTCGACAGTTCCTCCTGGTCTTCCGCCCGCGTTTCTGCCAATTCAGCACCATGCTTCACTTCACCCCTATCGGCATGGATGACGTGCTCGCCGATGCGGACAAGCTCGTCGTACGTAATGACCTCTATGGAATGGAGGTGTGAGTTGTACATCCGAAGTGCTTGACGCTTCAGTTCCTCGTCTTCCTCCGCATCCTCAATATACCCCATGATTACCTTGGCACGTAGCTTGTACAGGTCAACCTTGTAGTTGCGAAGCAAGGTATCCCGACGAGACTCAATTTCCGACATGTAATGCGCGGCTTGATTGACAGCATCGTTCACCACAGAAGAAACGATGTATCTCCCGTGGTCGCGCTTGAACATCCCAGAATCCAATTCGCTCCGTTTCAGCTCGATTACGTCGAAGTATCCGTCTGCCCGCCGCAAGAGCATGTCTACTGTATCTCGCTCCGTCCATCTCCGTTGCGGAACTCGCTCCACATACCGGCCGCCAAGCATCCACCAATTACGATCGAGTAACCTTTGGAACCTTTCCTCGACAGCATCTTCTCCGACAAGTTGCCGCAGTTCTCCAAGAGCCTCGGAGCGATGGGCTGCTCGTAGCGCAGCTGCCACCATCCTCCGACTGCCGCTTTCCCCCTGGCGAGGCAGGCTGAGGAGGTCGTCTCTTCTACTGGCCAAAGCAGTGACTAGACCGCCCAATTGCGACTCGTCCATTTGGAGGATCTGTTGGACCGTCTCAACTTTCTCAACCGGCATCACAACATGATCACCCGGCGCAAGGGGTCTGGCATGTTCATCGAGGAAGTTGACCAATCGGTCGATTTCCTGATCTTCGCAAGTCCACTGAACGTCTGGTTTGCTGTCGAAGTCAAACCCTTTGCCCTTCTTCCGGCGATACGAGGTCAATTTGAGCCGGTGATGAGAGATTTCCTGACTCTCATCGGGGCGGATGTAAGCGAGCGTGGCCGCCTTGTAAACGTCCCGTCCCTTCTTGATCTCCGACCACTCGACCCGCGCTATGTTTGGGTGGTCGGGTTTTCGGGACTTGATTACTTGTTCAAACTCAGCGGAAGGCGAGACGGTCGAATTTGTTGACATCACAACACCTCACCTGTCAAGGGATATTACCAAGCGAAGATCCAATTGCCCCGATCACCACGCGCAGTAGCACCCTGTTGGGGTGCCTGCTCGCACGCACGCGCCCGCTTTTCAATGCACATGTGACCGTTACTCCCACGAGACGCGGCCGTTGGCAAGACGCGGCAGCATCTGTCCGCAAAGCGGCAATTCCGCCTCCCCCTCCACCCTTCGCTGTCGGTGTCCTTCGCAGTCCTTCAACCGCGAATCAAAGCAATGATAATGGTGGCGATTAACGCACCAAGTGCCACCACGGCGGCAAACCAAGCGGCTTTGGCGGAGAGTTTCGCTGCCCCCGCTGATTCGGCGGCCATCTTGGCAGAAGTCACGATTGCCTCGGTACGTTTCTCGTCCTCGGTCTTCAAGCCGAGTAAATAGCAGAGCAGCCTTTCGCGTTCCGGGTTCTGGAGGAACTCGCTTACTATTTGCTTTATTTCCTTTCGGGACGTGAACACGCTGCTGTAGCTTTCGCAGAATTTCCTGAACTCAGGATCGCTCATAGCGTTGAGTTTCTTTTCTACTTCCTGAAGTGTGGCCACAACATCGCTCCTTTCGTTGAGGGTCAGTGTGGCTTTCTTTTCCACTTTCCTTTATCCTTTCCCGCCTTTTCCCGTTTGAGTATTCACCGCGGTCTTTTCCCTCCAAAAAGAAACCTCACAAGCCACGCTAGCCACCACGGGCTGGTGAACAGAAGCATCAAAAAAAGCACCGGCAGAAAAGATTCTATCAGCCGCTGCCGGACTTCCGGCATGACGGCTGCGGCCACCAGGATCAGAAGTACCAAGCCGATCCACAGCCAGATCTTTAGCTTGCTAGTCATGCTTTCCCTTCCTTCGCAAAGTTCGGCGGCGTTAGGCCGGCCGTCGCATTGCACAAGGCGGCCCGACTCGTCCGCAATACGCCGCGCCGGGGCCCGGTTGCGGTGGGGACACCCGGCACGGCAAAGGTAGTGAGTTTTCGTCATTCGGCAGGCACGTACAGCGAGAGCGGACCGGAACCATGGGGCATACCTCCGCCAAAATTAACGCTTATCATGTTCCCCATATGCCTGGTCAACGTACCACGCCGCCAGTTCTTGAATCCCTCTGGGCTGTCAACTCCATACTGCCTGCGGAGCTTGAGGGCATTCCCCTCGCCTTCCAACGCCTCCACTTGGGAAACGAAAAACTCCTCCCCAAGTGCATCATAGATTTCCGTCAAGCGGTCACGGTCCCTTTGTTCGTCCACCTGTCGTTGCTTCTGTCGTTGCATGATTCCCTTCCATTCAGCAAACAGTTCTTTCTCTTGGTCCGTCATTTCGATACTCCCTTCAAGCAAAGTAGTGAGTTTTAGTCAAAACTACCCGCTCCATCGCCACCTGCCAAAACGGCAGCCACAGAATCGCTCCTAACGCACGTTCGGCACCTTGCAGGTGTTTTGACACCTGCCAGATTCCGGGTGTGATAAGTTTTGGTCATTTCCCTTTTCGTGTGGTTCGATTGATGGTCAGTCGGAATCATTAACTTCACCAGCAAACTGACGCTGGATAGTTCCCTTTGGGACACGTGGATGTGTACTCTAAGCCTATACGAGTGTAAATCTTCTGCCAATAGAGCGGGTCCTCTGCTCCAACGTGCTTGCAATAGTCTCCAAACGACTCAATAGTCTCAAGGTCAGCGAACCTCTTGTCCTTGATGGTTGGTGGGGTTGAGTAGTCCAGCCATGCTGTCATAAGGCGGGACGTCTCGATTACGAATTCAGTCGATCCTCGGGGTAGTTTCTTCAGTTCGGCCATTTTCTCATCTGGGACAAACAGGCTGAGAACTTGCATTGGAATCGCTGAGTACAACTTGATCCCCTCTGTGAACTTTTCCTCGAATTCATCTCGCCGTGCCAACACCAACATCTCGTTTGCAAGTCGAAGCTTCAGTGCCACATCAATCTGAAACACATCATATCCGTGGAGAGCAGAAAGAAGATACACGCTCAATTCGCCCTCTTCCTGCAAGGCTGCGCTCACTATATCGAGAATGTGTTCAGCTTCTAATGGTGTCATTGTAGACATATGGACTCTCCACCTTTACAAGGTGTGTCTTGAGGAGGCGGCGGGTGGCCCGCCAGTATACTAGCGTATCATCAACCACCCCACAAGCAGGGTCGGACTGGGCCACGGGCAGTCGAACTTGTCCCCGCGCCGAAAGGCACGAGCGTACCCGGGCCACGTCGGCCATCGGACGTTCAACTACATCTCGCCGGAAGATCCATCATGAATCAAGCGTAGGCAAGGGGTGGTGGAATTCGCCCATTACGCTGCACAGGGGTGGCCAATTCTTGCCCTGAAAACCGAGGCGCCATTCCGGTACAATCACAGGGTTCAGCATCTCCTTCCGCCGGACAGTAGACCCTGCTCGTACCGCCGCCGCCGCTGCCAAGCCGCGAATTCGCTGCGGAACCGGCCCGAGAAGAGGCCTCAATTGTTGGAATTCGCCCGGCCAAAACGTGAAACAATTCGGCAGCAATTAAGTCGTTTGCCGTCGGGCAGTTAGAGAAACCCAACACCACCTCGATTGGACTTGACAGCGGAAACCCGGATGCACGATCGCCACACCCCCCTCGACACAACCTCTTCACCCGGGACCCGTTGCGCAGCCAAACATAACCCCCACAGAGTTTTTGGGCCGCTGAAGCATACCCTCAACAATTCCAAAAACTCTCTCCGCTCTGACTCCTGCCCCCTGACCCCTGACCCCTGACCCCCGACTCCTCACTCCTGACTCCTGACCCTAACCCACCTCCAGCATTCGCTCCAGCGCAACCAAGGCCCAGCGACTCGTCTCGCCGTCCACCTCGATTACGTTCACCGGCGTGCCGGCGGCCAGGTTCTCCAGCGACCAGCAGAGGTGGGCCAGGTCGATCCGGTACATCGTGGCGCACATGCAGACCACCGGCGAGAGGAAGTGGATCTCCTGCTCCGGGTGCTCGTGCTTCAGCCGGTTGACCAGGTGCAGCTCCGTGCCAATCGCCCACCGCGTACCCGGCGGCGACTCCTCCACCGCCCGGATGATCGTACCCGTCGAGCCGATCACGTCGGCCCGGTCGACCACCTCCATCATGCACTCCGGGTGGACCAGGATCTTGATGCCGGGGAACTGCCGGCGGAACCGATCCACGTGCTGCGGCAGAAACATCTGGTGTACGCTACAGTGCCCCTGCCACAGCAGCACGCGGCTGCCAAGAATCGCCGCTTCGGTACTGCCGCCCAACTCGTCGGCGTTGGGGTCCCAAACCGGCATCTCCTCCAGCGGGATTCCCATTGCCCGCGCGGTGTTGCGGCCCAGGTGCTGGTCGGGAAAGAAGAGCACGCGGCTGCGCCGGGCGAAAGCCCACTTCAGCGCCGCCTGAGCATTGGCCGACGTACACACGATCCCGCCGTGCCGGCCGCAGAACGCCTTCAGCGAAGCCGCCGAATTGACGTAGGTGATCGGCATCACGTCCTCGACGTCGATCACCCCGCAGAGTTGCTCCCAACAGTCCTCCACCTGGTCGATCTCGGCCATGTCGGCCAGCGAGCATCCGGCCGCCAGATCGGGCAACACCACTCTCACCCGCTGCCCGCCGCGCTGGGCCAACCGCTGCGGGCGGTTGGCCAGGATATCGGCCGTTTCGGCCATGAAGTGTACACCGCAAAACGCGATTGCCCGGCACTGCCGGTTTTCGCCGGCCAACCGGCTGAGCTTCAGGCTGTCGCCACGCAGATCCGACAGCGCGATCACGTCGTCCTGCTGGTAATGGTGCCCGAGGATCAACAACCGGGAGCCCATCTCGGCCCGCACTGCGTCGATCCGCCGGCTCAGAACCTCGCTCTGAAGCGACTTGTAGGGCTCCAAATCGAAGGCCGGCGAGCTGGTCTGATCGGTTGTAGCGGTCATTCTCGGGTATCCTCCACAATATCAGTATATCTATGCGGAAGTTCAGCCGCCAGGGGCGGCCAGGGAGGAGAACCGCCGGCAAGTTGGCAGCCCGTCGAAAAAGGGTCTTTCCGAGTGTTGTGTGTGCCACACACATTTTCAACGGGCTGTTAGCCCGGATTATTCATAGAGTGCCACGGCCGTGTCGGCCGTGTTGCGAACGGCTACTTAGCCCACCACCAACACGGCCGACACGGCCGTGGCACGCAAAGCTTGCTCCACGGTACTTCCTATGAATAATCCGTCAGCCTTGTTTGTCGGGCTCCTCGGGCGGCGCATCGATCACCTGCGCGTCGATGATCTGGTCGCGGACCGTGGTCTGGCCCGGAGGCCGTGGCCAGCCGTTCGGCGGGCAGGTGACGCGGATGCTGGCTAGGAAGCGCCTTGCCAGGGAGCGCTTCACGATCCGGCGAAACACCGGCAGCAACAAGGCGAAACCGAACAGATCGGTCAGCACCCCGGGCGTGACCAGCAACGCCCCGGCCAGCAAGATCATCAGGGCATCCAGCAGCGGATCGCCCGGCAACTCTCCGGCAGCCAGCTTCTGCTGGACTCTTTTCCAGCAGCGGAGTCCTTCATGGCGTGCCAGCGCGGCCCCTACCACACCGGTCAACAGGACCAGAGCCAGGGTGAACTGCCAGGACGTATTATCCGCCAGAATAAGCAGCAATACCAGTTCCACCAGAGGAAGCACGGTGAACAACAGCAACAATCGCAGGAGCATGGCGACACTCTATTGTCCGTCAGCCGGGGGAAGACGGGCCAAACCGGCCCTACAATGATATTATGGCATGAATCGGCGGCAGGTCGAGGCGGGCCCGGCGTGAGCATCCGACAAACGAGAAAAGCCCCCGGGTTGCGGCCGGGGGCTTCGTCTGTCTGGAGGTTCAGAGCCGACGGC
>SDBV01007413.1_pt1 | contig 15008 bp, 12 predicted proteins | sample 2277081 | NCBI WGS metagenome assembly SDBV01 (sample SAMN10402039, study PRJNA504765) | marine sediment metagenome | isolation source: marine sediment core GS10_PC15, 223 cmbsf | place: Arctic Ocean: Southern Knipovich Ridge | collected 2010
TTACGCCAAAAAGAACGGAACCAAGAAAAGGCGCCCCCATAAAGGCACCGAGTTTTTAACGGCTCTTCAGTCCGCTTCCGGGGAATTTGTTCGAACTCGCTTCGCTCAAACACGAACAAATTAAGACCCCCCTCCAGCTCCCTTCATCACCTAAACTCGCTAATAGGGGGGAATAAAAAAGAATAAAAAAAAGAAACAACTTCATTAATGAATCTTTTATTGAAGTCCCCCCCTTTAGAAAAGGGGGGTTAGGGGGGATTTGATTTTCCCCTTTCAGCGATTTTAGGTGATGAGGGAGACCGGAGGGAAAAGAATTAATTTACTGTCTGAGCGGAGCGAGTTTAAATTAATTCCCCGGAGGCCGACCGAAGAGCCGTATAAAAATCGGTGCTGGGGCCACTTTCTTTGGGTACTTTCTTTTGTGGGAAAAGAAAGTACCCGGGGTTTGGGGCAGAGCCCCATTTCAATGAATCATTAATTGGATTTATCCGGTGAGTCTTCAGCATCAAGCTGCTTGATCTCACCCAAAAGCTCTACCTTCTCTTTTTGAAAGCTTTCGTACAGAAGGACAGCTTCCTCCTCATATCTTAATACTTCCTGTTTAAGGTTAAACGCATAAAAGCCGACAGCACACAGGCCGATTATGAGCAGGAAAATGAAAATTTTAATGCCGGCAGGCGTTCCATGCCTCTCACGCTGATCCAGTTCCAGTTCAAGCCGTGTTTTATCTGCCATACTTATCTATACCTTTTAACTTCAAAACGGTAAAGTTCTACTTCTTCCCCGATAAATATCCCCGCCTTCGTTGAGGCTATACTTACCTGATCATCTACCGAATCAACCCCTTCAAGGTCCGGAAGCAGGAGTCCTTTCCGGTCGCCGCTTTTAACGATGACACCATATTTTTTCGGGTCAAGTTCACTTTTACTGCTGATCTTCTCAGGCTCTCCAAGTATATCAACAGAATACTCAAGGTCATCCAGTTCAGAAGCGCTGACCGGGGGAAACCTCGGGTCCTGGGTGGCCGAACTCACAGCATTCTGGATAATTTCACTGGCAACATTTTCACAAGTAGGCTGAAATGTTCCTATACATCCCCTTAACTTCCCCTTTATTTTGAGTGACACAAAGGCCCCTGCCTTTTCGGTCATTTCAGGCGCCGGGTCAGAAAGAGACTCTATAATTTTTCCGGTCCGGACATATTGTTCAACAGTATCTTTAGTCAGTTTAATCAGAGGATGCATTTCATTAATTACGAATTATAAATTTTAAAACTCTCTTTTTTATTTCTTTCTGTTTAACAAATAATCCGAGATAGCAAGAAGTGATTTTTTCTCCATTGAATCATCGAACATATCAAGTTCTGCCCTGGCTTCGTTAAGTATAGAGGAAGCCTTTTCATATGCCTTTTCAATTGACCTGTATTGCCGGAATAAACGAAGGATATAAGCAAGGTCAGTTTCAGCACATTTTCCGGACTTAAGGATCTCCTTTATCTGGCTGATCTCACTCTCTTCCGCGTCTTTCAGCAGACATATTAGAGGAAGCGTAATCTTTCCTTCTTCCAGGTCCTTGCCCAGATTTTTCCCGAATGTCTTTTCTTCAGCCGTATAGTCAAGGATATCGTCTGTTATCTGAAATACATAACCGAATTTCAACCCGAATGACTCAAGCGCATCTTCTTCAGCCTGTGAAGCTTTCCCCAGTACGGCCCCTCCCTTGCAGGCCGCAGACATAAGGATTGCGGTCTTCCCCTGTATTATTTTCATGTAGTCTTCTTCCGACAGGTCAGCACTGCCCTTTTTACTCAGCTGTATCAATTCACCCTCACTCATTTTTGCAGTTGCATTACAGAGGGCATCCATAATCGTCTGCCCTCCAAGCAGGTTTGCCAGCCTCAATGCATTCGCATAAAGAAAGTCTCCAACAAGGATTACAACCTGGTTGCCCCAGAGGGAATGGGCCGAGGGCTTCCCTCTTCTGAGGTCAGCCCCGTCAACCACATCATCATGGATCAATGATGCAGCATGAATAAACTCCACACTGCTGGCAAGCGTACTGACTCCATCGCCGCTGGTGCCGCAAAGCCTTGAACTAAGTATCGCCAGCAAAGGGCGCACTCGCTTCCCGCCTGCAGAAAAGATATGGTTCCCCACTGCGGAAATCGCAGGCGCAACCGTGCCCAGGGTCTCCTGTATCTTATCCTCCGTAAGCCGCAGGTCTTCCTTGTAGTATTTCCAGATTTCGTCTATGGTCATTTGTTTCATATAAAAGATAAAAAATGTCGCCCATGTGTAAGGGCAGGTTTAAAACCTGCCCCTACAATTATTTGGATTTCAGCATTATAGAATTCAAATCCGTACCCGGTTCATTAAGCTTATGCAGGTCTTCCGGCCTAAAAACTCCCTTTTCCGTAATTATACCAGTTACATACTTTGCAGGTGTCACATCAAATGCAATATTTCTGACTTTTACGCCTTCAGGCGCTATATGGCATCCGAACACGTGGGTCACCTCTTCTGAACCCCTTTCCTCAATAGGAATAAGGTCTCCTGTAGGGATGGAAAAATCAATACTGCTTAAAGGAGCGGCAACATAGAAAGGCACTCCGTTTTCTTTGCAGAGGACAGCCAGCGAATAAGTCCCTATCTTGTTTGCGACATCACCGTTTGCAACGGTCCTGTCAGTACCTACTATTGCAAGGTTGATCTCTCCCTTGCGCAAAATGGCACCCGCAGCATTGTCTGTTATCAGCGTAACAGGGATATTGTCCTCCATGAGTTCCCATGCAGTCAACCTGGCCCCCTGGAGTACAGGCCTCGTTTCATCGGCATAAACCTGGATTTTCTTCCCCTGTTCAACCGCTGCTCTCATTGGCCCGGTTGCAGTGCCGTATCCTCCCGTGGCAAGAGAGCCTGCATTGCAATGCGTAATAACAGTGTCACCTTCTTTTATAAATTCTGCACCCCATCTGCCGATTGTTTTGTTTATCTCGATATCTTCTTCAAGGACCCTGTTTGCGTCATCAGTCAACAGTTCTTTTAATTTATCTACCGGTTCGTCCTTCTTTCCCGACAGCAGTTTCTTTGCCCTTTCAACGGCCCACTGTATATTAACAGCAGTAGGTCTTGTGGCTAACAATGTCTGAAAAACAGGTTCCAGACCCGTCATAAATCCATCAAAGTTGTCTGCCTTTAAGTCCCGCGCACCGATGGCTATCCCCATAGCGGACGCTATCCCGATTGCGGGAGCACCGCGTATCCATAATTTCTTTATCCCTTCGGCAACCATATGATAGTCAGCACAGTCAACATAAACAACTTCACGCGGCAGCCTGGTCTGATCAAGCATATGCACCACTCCATCAACAAGCTCAATTGTCTTTACCATGTCTTCTCCTTAAGTGGTCAGATTGAATTTGGGTATTATTAACATTACGATCCAGGCCGACGTGAGCACGATTAACGTGACTACTGTCGCCCATGATATATAATTATGCATTTTTGAGTTAATATAGTCACCCATGATTCTTTTATTATTTATAAGCGACAAAGCAAATACAAGTACAAACGGGAGTAAAATACCGTTTAATACAGATGAAAAGACCATCAGCCGGACCAGCGGTGCGCCGGGAATCAGAACAAGCAAAGCTGCGGTGACAATCAGTGCGGTATATATCCACATAAATTGCGGGGCCTCTTTAAAAGTCTTGTTTATTCCTCTTTCCCATCCCATGGCTTCACAAATATAATAAGCTGTAGCAAGAGGAACGATGATGGCGCCCAGAATAGAGGCATTGGCAAGGCTGATCCCAAAAAAGATGGCTGCATATTCACCGGCAAACGGCTTTAGCGCCAGCGCAGCCTCATGGGCTTCATTTATCCTGATCCCCTGGGGAAACAGTGTTTTTGCACATGTAACTATTATAAAAAAGGCGATTATATTAGTTATTAAACATCCGACAATTACATCAATCTTTGAATACTTGTAATCCTTTTTTTTAATCCCCTTCTCAGCAATCGATGACTGCAGGTAGAACTGCATCCATGGAGTAATAGTCGTCCCGATAATAGCTATACTCAGCATCATGAACTCCGGCTCCATTTTCACCTTTGGGACAATCGTGCTGTGCAGTACCTCTCCCCATTCCGGCCTTGCCAGAAAGCCGGAAAAGACATAACCGAAATAAAGCAGGCATGCTGCCAGCAGTATAGTTTCAACTATTCTGTAAGTGCCCTTCGTTACAAGTACCCATATAAAAAACGCACCAAGCGGGACCATAACATATTTACTCAAGTTAAATATCTCCATACTTGCCGCCCAGCCTGCAAACTCCGCTACGGTTGTACCGAAGTTTGCAATCAGCAGAATTATCATCATAAAAAAGGTGGCCCTTACACCATAGTTCTCCCTGATAAGGTCAGCAAGTCCCTTGCCTGTGATCACTCCCATCCTTGCAGCCATCTCCTGAATTACAACAAGCGCTATGGTAGTAGGAATGAGCGTCCAGAGCAGTATATTACCGTACCGGGCTCCCGCAACAGAGTATGTGGTAATTCCTGAGGCATCGTTATCAATGGAAGCTGTTATTATCCCGGGCCCTATAACTGCCATAAACAAAAGGAATTTTTTCCATGTCACTATAACCCTGCGCCTTCTCACACTGTCCTCCTCTTTTTCTTTGATGAGGGAGGCAGAAGTATTTCCATAACATCATCAATCGTGACAACCCCGAGCAGTTCTCCTTCGCCGTCAATGACAGGGATGGCAAGGAGATTGTATTTTGATATTATTTCCGCAACAACCCGCTGGTCAGTGTCCGGAGTAACTGTTTTCAGCTTTGTTTCCATAATTTCAGATAAAGTGATATTAGGGGAGTGGAGGATCAAGTCTCTTAAAGTTGTAACACCTGTTAATTTTTCATTTTCAACAATATAAATATAATAAAGGGTCTCAACCTCAGGGGCGTCCATCTTGAATTTTTCAATTGTCTCCTCAATTGTTATGTCCGGACCATACGCTATAAACTGATTTGTCATAAGACCGCCGGCAGTATCTTCCTCATGGGCAAGCAGCTCCTGAATGTCCTGGGCCTCGTCTTCTTCAATAGACTCCAGGAGTTCCTGGGCCTTGTCAGTTTCGAGATCAGCGATCAGGTCTGCAGCCTCGTCAGGAGGCATGCGCTCAACAACCTCGGTAGCATAGTCTTTGTCAACATCTTCAATGATCGCTTTCTGCATGTCATCATCAAGTTCAGGGAGCGCTTCAGCCGCAACATTAGGGTCTAACCCCTTAAAAAAGGCTATGCCCTGTTCATGCGGCAGACTTCTGATAATATCTGCAATATCCGCCGGATGTAGAGCAGAGATCATCTGGCGCGGGACTGCGAGAGATATTTGTGATAATTTCGGTTCCAGGGGCTGGATAAAGCTCCACCGGATTATATCCTGAGGCAGTGTCTTACCCAGCAATCTGTATACCTTTTCGCTTTTTCTCTCTATGCCGAGGCGTCTCAGGATCCCCCGGATGCCTATGTCGACACCGCTTACACAAGCATCGCTGTTCTGTCCCTCCAGCTGTACATCATTTACACGCACAATTTTGGCACCGTCAGCATCAACTATCTGTTTGTCAAAGATGTCGCGTATGATAAGCAATATTTCATCGGAAGGCATATACGGTTCGACTCGTGGTGAATAGACTTTTGAAGAGATAATGCGTCTGTTGAAAATCCCGACATTCTCCCACTCAAGGCAGTAAAGTTTCTTTTTTTCCTCAAGGATCAGTGCCGAGACGCGGGGGAGAGAAGCGCCCTTAATGACCACAAAATCCTTTACTCTTCCGAGTTCATCCCCCTTTGGGTCAAGGACGGGCATTTTTAGCAATTCACTGACAAAGAGTTCGCCGAAAAGGGGCATGAAGACCTCCAGCCTGACAATATTATTTCAATTTCAATTCTACATCTTAACCTAGAAGTATACATAAGGGGGGGAATTTTCGGCAAGTTTTTGCCGCAGTAATACATTTGTGAGGGGAGAAATTTTAAGAAAAGCAGACGTTATTGAAGCTGGTGACAGGTGAGGCATACAGCCTCATCAAATATGTCATGCGTAGCCTTCGGAAACTGATTTTGAGGTTGAGTCAAACCTCCTCCGAGAACATGGCATGTAGAGGCAAGGCAGTTAGTAGGGGTTGCAAAAACCCCTAAATGACCCGGTGCAAACGGAGCGTCTGCAGCATGTATTTCATTTGTACTGCGGGCATGACAGACACTGCACTCTGTTGCAGAATAGTGGCAATTGGAACAATGAATACGGCTCGGCAGCCATCCTGCTATATGAGAACTCGGCTTCGTATCTGCATGGCATGACACACAAAAATCATTCTGATGACAGAGCTGACAGTTTTCACGGCCCCATGAGGCCTCAATTCCGTGCGTCTGTAGTCTCCAGAGATTTATGTGAGATGAGGGAGGCTGTTGCTGGTGGCATTCACGGCAAACTGCCTGTTTATGACATTGAGTACATAGCGGCTTTTCTTCAGCAGCAAACATTCCATGACGTTTGATCCAGTTCGTCTTGTGATTATCCCATGGAGTGTCTTTATTTATTTTTTCATGGCAGGTCTGGCAATCAAGTCCGAGCGCGTGTGCCCTGTTCCTTATTTTAATAACATCTTCACGGGTCCAGAAAGCGACCTTGGTCGAACCCTCCTTGACCGTATCTGCATGGCACTTCCTGCATAAACCGCTGAGTCCCTCTGTATGCCTGAAAACACCCTTAGTAGGTCTTTCATAGTCAGGCCCTTCTATCTCTTCCAGGTCTTTCTGCAGATGGCACTTGCCGCATGTCTCACTGTTAACTTCATCAGCATCTACTTCATCTTCATGGCATTCGGAACACGCCTCCATATCCGCTGAAGCAAACATTCCGTCTTCCAGTTCACCGTGGCACATCGTACATTCAATTTCGTACTCTTCTACGTGAAGATAGTGGTAAAAATTAATCCTGTAGACTATTTCCTCCTTGCAGCCCGCAAAAAGGACAAGGAGCAGAATGAAAATGAATAATTTAAATAGTTTCATGACTGACTAACATACCATAGTTTTTTTGAAAAAATCCGTTTACACATTCTAAAACCTTGTTATCAGCGAAGTCCTGAACCTGAAATAGTCATCCGGTGTAAATGAGCTGTCTTCAGATTCAACTTCCACTTTCAATTTAACTGATTTAGTAAGTTTGATTTTGGTGTTGGCAAAGAAAGTATATGCGTCAGGTGAAGTTTCGCTGGTGTAACTGCCGGTATCCGCATGATATTCATAGGCTAAATACGCTGTCCCCACTGTAACATCCCAGACTTTTGAGGGATGATAATTAACTTGACCGGTAAGTCCCGTAAAACTGTCATCGTCACTTACGACCCAGTAGTTCCCGGAAAGTGATGTGTTTAAATGCTTATGGGGTGAAATATTAAGAGCAAGGTCATAATTTTCATACTGCCGGTTGCGATAATTCTGATTGGAGCTATCCACACGCCGAATGGATATACCGGGAGAAACACTAAGCCACGATTTAATGTAAAAGTTGCTGTGGGCCGATATAAAAGTAAATCCTTCTCTTTTCCCTAAAAGACCGAAGAGAGGTGAATATTCGCGTGATTCATCTCTCCTCTCAGCCCAGCGCTTTATATTGAAGCGCGCATCAAAAAAACGATTTTTAGACACATAGAAAGCATCCAGCCCCGCCGTATGGAAATCATCATCAAGAAACGATAAAATGCCGTGAACACGGGTCTGGTCTCCAATACGCTGCCACATATCCAGGTCAGTTTTTCCGTTCTTCTGATCTGCCCTGTCATCATTGTAATAAACATAATTTAAGCGGGCCCTGCTTCCACGCCACGGCCGTGCCGTCACAGAATATCCACCCGCAAAATCATCCGCTGTCGAAGAATAATAACTTACCGGCCTTCCCAGGAATACACTGCCGCTGATTTTTTTTATTTCATGAACCTTGACCAGTCCGCCGTCGACATGGAGCCAGCCTACATCATCAACATACTGCCGGCCGAGACGCACATCAAACCCGTACTCAGGGACTTTCATGTTCGCATGTAACTGATAGATCTGTTCATCCCAGGCCCCCCCCTGATCCTCTATGCCGGTAAACGGATTGTCGGATACTGACTGGGTAGTATCATCCTGGTCCTTGTGAAGCCGACCGGAAAAATAGACATCAAGCCGACCGGAAAAAAAGTTCCGGCCGCGGAGGTTCCAATATTCATAGATGTCTGTATCTTTTTGCTCGCCCGCTGAACGGTACTGGTATACAAGGCGGTTATCAAGAGAAATATGTTTTTTTACCGCATCAATTTTCTCTTTTGACGGGGTAATCTTGTCCTTGACCGAAGAAAGGCTTTCTTTAACCGAGTCAACTTTCTCTTTTGAAGGGGTAATCTTATCTTTAAATGAGGAGAGGCTTTCCTTGACTGAGTTAACTATTTCCTTGAATGACTTGACACTAAAAAAGCTATCGCCTGCCCAGGCAGCACCCGGTGCAAACGAGAGTATCATTACAATAACTATGCTATTAATTAAGACTTTCTTATTTTGCAATTAATCTTTCAAGCTAGACCCCCCTAGCTAATTGAAGCAACCCTTGAACCAAAACCTTGGAAACGATAATACTATTTTTCCCGATTGATAATCAAGTAATTTTTCAATAACGTGTCATTAAGAATTAAAAACGGGGTTTGCCGCCTGCTTTTGACTGTTGAATTTTCTTGAGTATCATGTTGGTAGCCATACCGTTAAATATTCCGGTCGCAATCCCGAATATAAGTATGACAGGACTTACGATCAATATTGCCTCAACCTGTCTCACAAAGAGAAAATATGCGAGAAACAGCTGTGTGGTGTTATGTGCCAGGGCACCTAAAATGCTTACACTCACGGGACCGGACAACCGTCTGAATAATGTTATTGTGCCCCACATGAATAATGTGCTTACAACGCCTCCTGCAAGGCTCATGATAAAAGCAGGGCCGAGGAACGTCCCTGCCAGCAGGCTCCTGATAAAGACCCTTGTAAGGGTCACTGTCATACCACCCTTTAATCCGTATAAATAAAGCGTTGTCAGAGTGATGATATTGGCCAGTCCGAGACGGAGCCAGGGGACAGGCGTGGGGATTAACGCCTCAATGCTGTGAAGGCCGACCGCATAGGCAGAGAGGAGGGCAATGTGGAGGACTTCTGGGCGGGGAGACCCCGCCCCTACAGGCGAAGAAATACTTTTCATTTATTCTGCCACCTGATATGCCTTGTTCAGAATTTCTATTTTACCCTTTAAATTTTTTGTAAGAAAGACCTTCCTGCCGTCATTTATCAATACTCCGCCAAGGCCTTCGGATTCAAGAAGACTTAATCCTTTTTCGAGACCGAGGACAAAAACAGCTGTGGAAAGGCCGTCCGCCACGTAGCCTTCAGGGGCAATGACAGATACGCTGATCAGGTCTGATTCCGCTGGGAATCCGGTTTCAGGATCTAGTATATGATGAAAACGCCTGCCGTCTTTTATAAAATACCTCTGGTAGTCCCCTGATGTGGATATTGCCATATTTTCAAGATAGAGGCTTGCGAATATGTCTTCCCATGGCTTATCCGATTCTGCTTCCGGCCGGGGATTTTGAATACCGACCCTCCATGAGTTCCCGGACACATTCAGGCCAAAACCCCTGATATCACCGGCCACAGCAACAAGGGCCGCTTTTATCCCTTTAGCCTTTATGGCATCCACAGCCTTGTCAGCTGCATAACCCTTTGCAATCCCCCCGAGATCGAGTTCCATGTTTTTTTCTTCAAGAAATATCTCAAATTTATCGTAGTCCATTTTTATTTTCTTATAATCAACGAGGGCTGCTGCATCGTTAATTCTGCTCCCGGACGGTATTGAAGTATTTGACATATCCTTTGAAAAATTCCAGAGACTTACAACCGGGGCAATCGTAGGATCAAAAACTCCGTTGGTCAGTCTTGATATATCAATGGTCTTTTTCATCATATCCATCGTTTCCCTGCTGACCTTAACGGGTTTGTTCCCGGCCGATCTGTTAACCGCTGTAATCTCACTGTCATCGGAGAAATAATTCAGGAGGGTCTCCAGTTTTTTTATTTCAGCAAATCCCGCCTCTATCGCACCTCCGGCATCTTCCTTTGATGGACTTACTACGGTTATTGTGCAGAAAGTATCCATCAATACCCGGCTTTCCTTGTACATTTTATTTTTTTCCGTGCAGCCGGAAAAAAACAGAACCAAGAAGCCAGAAGCCAGAATCCAGAAGACAGAGCACAGAGCACATACAAAAGAATATAAACTTGCCCTGCTCTTCAGTCTGTGTTCTGTATTCTGGATTCTGGCTTCTGGCTTCTGGATTCTGACTTCTCTCTTTTCCTTCATAGTTTGCCTTTCAGAAACATCCCTGTATGGGATTTTTTATTCAGGGCCACTTCTTCCGGGGTGCCTGATGCCACCAGCTTCCCGCCTTCATCGCCGCCTTCCGGGCCCAGGTCGATAATATAGTCGGCACTCTTGATAATATCCAGGTTATGCTCAATGACGAGTACGCTGTTACCTGCATCTACCAGTCCGTTCAGTACTTCAAGGAGCTTCTGTATATCAATAAAATGCAGGCCTGTGGTAGGTTCATCCAGAATATATAGTGTTTTCCCGGTCGCCTTTTTACTCAGCTCCCTGGAAAGTTTTACCCTTTGCGCTTCACCGCCGGAAAGAGTGGTTGCAGACTGCCCGAGCTGAATGTAGCCAAGCCCGACCCTCTCCAGGGTACTCAGTTTACGTTTTAATGCCGGAACAGGCCTGAAAAATTCAAGCGCCTGTGTAACAGTCATACTAAGTATGTCGGAGATATTTTTCCCTTTGTATTTTATATCGAGAGTTTCTTTATTATATCTGGCTCCCCTGCATGTATCACACGGGACATACAGATCAGGCAGAAAGTGCATGGATACCTTGACAAGTCCGTCCCCCTTGCAGGCTTCACACCTGCCTCCCGGCACATTAAAACTGAACCTGCTCGGTCTGTATCCCCTTACCCGTGAGTCAGGCAGCTGGGAAAACAGGGTTCTTACAAAAGTGAATACCCCTGTATATGTTGCAGGGTTGGAGCGCGGGGTCCTTCCCAGCGGCGACTGGTCTATATCTATTACCTTGTCAATTTTTTCAATCCCCTCAATACTTTTGTGTCTCCCCGGTATGCTGTGCGAAGAGTATATTTTTCTTGCAAGCGACTTATAAAGGATTTCAAGCACCAGCGTACTCTTGCCTGAACCGGAAACCCCGGTAACACACGTAAATACTCCCAGCGGTATTTTTACGTTTATATTTTTCAGATTGAATTCCTGTGCGCCTTTTATAGTAATAAACCCTTCCGGCTTTCTTCTTTTTTGGGGAACAGGAATAGAAAGATCCCCGCGGAGATAGGCGCCCGTCAAAGATTTTTTGTCTCCGGAAATGTATTTCAAACTGCCTTCCGATACTATATATCCACCGTTTATCCCTGCCTTTGGCCCCATATCTATTATGTGGTCTGCCTTCTTCATTGTGTCCTCATCATGCTCAACAACAATCACTGTATTACCCATTTCTTTTAACCTGCAAAGACTTTCCAGGAGTTTGCTGTGGTCTCTGGGATGCAGCCCGATACTGGGTTCATCAAATACATACAGTACCCCTGTAAGAGAAGAGCCGATTTGCGTTGCGAGTCTAATTCTCTGGGCCTCTCCGCTTGAAAGAGTAACTGCAGGCCTGTTCAGAGCCAAATAGCCTAACCCTACTTTATCGAGAAAAAACAGTCTCTCCCTTGCTTCCTTTAAAATTTTTGATGCTATTACTTTCTCTGTCTTCGTAAGTTTGAGGGCTTCCAGGAATGCAATAACTTCTTTAATTGATTTACCGGATAACCGGCCTATATTCATTCCGTTAATTTTAACGGCAAGGGCTTCCCGTCTCAGCCTGAAGCCGCCGCAATCCGGACAAACTTTCAGGTTTTCAATGTCTCCGTCGTCTTCACTCATATCTCTGTAGCCAAGGCCTTTACAACTGGAGCATGCCCCAAAGGGGCTGTTAAATGAAAAGAATCTCGGACTTATCTCAGGATAGTTAATGCCGCATTTCTGACAGGCGAGCTTTGTACTTAAAAAAAGATCTTTCTTTTCATCAATGACATTGATTACTACTACATCCGATAGGCCGGTTGCAAGAGTAATGGCCTTTGATATATGTTTATCAACTCCGGATTTAATGATCAATCTGTCAACAACGATTTCTATGTTATGACGCTTATGTTTGTTTAATTTTATTTCCTTGGTAATATCAACCATTTCTCCGTTTATTCTTGCCCGTATAAATCCTTTTTTGCGGATCTCATACAGTTCCTTTTTGTATTCCCCTTTTCTGCCCGCCACAATCGGCGAGAGGACCTGTATACGTGTCTTCGGCGGTAATGTATTGATTATTTCAATAATCTGCTGCGCACCCTGGGCAGCAACAGGACTATTACATTGATAACAGCTCAACTTCCCTATTCTTGTATATGCAACCCTGAGATAATCATATATTTCAGTAATTGTACCTACGGTAGAACGCATATTCTTTGCAGTTGTTTTCTGTTCTATTGCAATGGAAGGGGAAAGTCCTTCAATGGAATCAACATCCGGCTTCTGGAGCTGGTCAAGGAATTGCCTGGCATAAGCTGAAAGACTCTCAACATATCGCCGCTGACCTTCAGCATAAATCGTATCAAAAGCAAGAGAAGACTTGCCTGAGCCGGACGGGCCTGTTATGACCACGAGACTGTCTCGAGGTATTTTCACATTTAAATTCTTGAGATTGTGAACTCTCGCACCTTTGATAACTATATTATTTAACATAAGGCCACCCTGGAAATGAAAGAATTTTTAACTATAACTTATACAGGACAGAGGATGTCAAATGTCTTTTAGACAAAATCAGATAATATTTTTTGGAAATAGTAGAAAAAACAGGTGAAAAACTATTATACTAATAGACATTTTGCCGATTGGAGGAAAGAAATGACAAATAGGAATTACATGTTTACATCAGAGTCCGTATCAGAAGGACATCCTGATAAAGTTGCGGATCAAATTTCAGATGCGGTTCTTGACGTGATCTTTGAACAGGACCCTGCTGCCCGTGTTGCATGCGAAACTATGGTGACTACAGGAATGGTCTTAATCGCTGGAGAAATCACTACAAAAGCCTGGGTAGATTTGCAGTCAGTAGTACGGAAAACAGTTAAAAATATTGGTTACAACCATTCGGATATGGGATTTGACTGGAAATCCTGCGCTGTCCTGACTTCCATTGACAAGCAGTCAGCGGATATTGCGATGGGCGTTGATGAATCCGGCGACCATGAACAGGGTGCCGGCGATCAGGGTATAATGTTCGGTTATGCAACAAATGAGACCGATGTTCTTATGCCTGCTCCGATCACTTATGCACACCTGCTCGTTCGACGTCAGGCCGAAGTCCGCAAAAACGGAACACTTCCGTGGCTGCGTCCTGATGCCAAAAGCCAGATAACATTTCATTATGAAGACAATAAACCGGTTGGCATTGATGCTGTTGTCCTTTCTACACAGCATTCGCCGGACATAGAATATAAAGCTCTTAAAGAAGCTGTTATGGACGAGATTATCTTACCGGTACTGCCCGCAGAATGGATCACTCCCCAGACAAAATTTCACATCAACCCTACCGGCCGTTTCGTAATAGGCGGTCCTGTGGGTGACTGCGGAGTTACAGGCCGCAAGATTATTGTAGATACATACGGTGGTGCTGCCCGTCACGGCGGCGGAGCTTTCTCCGGCAAGGACCCTTCCAAGGTGGACCGTTCAGCCGCTTATGCCGCCCGCTATGTTGCAAAGAATATAGTTGCAGCGGGGCTTGCAGACCGTTGTGAAATTCAGGTTTCCTATGCAATTGGTGTTGCGGAACCTACATCAATCAGTATTGAAACTTTTGGTACTGGCAAACTTGAAGAGCCAAAACTCATAGAGCTTGTGAGAGAGCATTTTGACCTGAGGCCGCGCGGCCTTATTAAAATGCTCGACCTGTTACGGCCCATTTACACGCCGACTGCCGCATACGGTCATTTCGGGAGAGAAGACGAAGGCTTCCCCTGGGAAAAGACTGATCTTGCAGAAACACTGAAAAAGGACGCAAAATAAAAACAATAAGTTCAGGCGCGTTTAACACACCTGAACTTATTGATATTTTAGATTTATATTTTTAGGAGGTCATTAAATGACAACAGCAGCAGAAGAAAAAACAAACAATTATAAAGTAGCAGACATTGGCCTGGCAGACTGGGGCAGGAAGGAAATAGAAATAGCGGAAAAAGAAATGCCCGGCCTTATGTCCGTCAGAAAAAAACATGCCTCTGAAAAACCATTAAAGGATGTCAGAATTTCCGGCTCTCTTCATATGACTATTCAGACAGCTGTACTCATTGAGACCCTGGTTGACCTGGGGGCTGATGTAAGATGGGCAAGCTGCAATATTTTTTCGACTCAGGACCATGCTGCAGCCGCAATAGCAGCAGCAGGAGTTCCCGTATTTGCATGGAAGGGAGAAACCCTTGAAGAATACTGGTGGTGCACAAACGAGGCTCTGACTTTCCCTGAGGGCAAGGGCCCCCAGTTGATCGTTGACGACGGCGGTGATGCGACACTGTTCATTCACAGGGGAAACGAAGCAGAGAGTAATGCCGCCATTCTCGATGAGCCGACTGACAACAAAGAGCTTCAAATAATCAACGATCTTTTGAAAAAACTTCTCGCTGAAGATAACCAGAAATGGCACAGGACCGTTGCCGAATGGAAGGGTGTAAGTGAGGAGACAACAACAGGTGTTCACAGATTATATGAAATGATGAATAACGGGACACTCCTTATTCCTGCGATCAATGTA